>Ga0247815_10001081_pt1 | contig 21045 bp, 18 predicted proteins | sample UWRJL194509B1_FD_181014 | JGI IMG/M metagenome (GOLD analysis project Ga0247815, IMG submission 181014) | Plant litter microbial communities from Arlington Agricultural Research Station in Wisconsin, United States - UWRJ-L194-509B-1 | ecosystem: Environmental > Terrestrial > Plant litter >...
CATAATTCTTGGCTCAACACCAGAAGAAGCAAAATTTACTAATCTGGCAATTGGCTCAAGGTTTAATTCTTTAACCATGTCCTCACTCATGATTAAAACAAAAGCAGCGCCGTCACTCATTTGTGATGAATTACCTGCTGTAACACTTCCGTCAGCAGCAAAAACGGGTTTTAATCCTGCTAAAGCTGCAACAGATGTTCCGGCTCTTGGACCTTCGTCTTGTTTTACAACGTATGATTTCGTTTCTTTTTTTTCATTTTCATTGATAAAAGTCTGATCAACAGTAATCGGAACGATTTGTTTGTCGAATTTTCCTTCTGCTTGCGCTTTCAGGGCTTTCATGTGTGAGTTGTAAGCAAACTCATCCTGATCTTCTCTGGAGATTTTGTATTGGTTGGCAACCGCTTCAGCAGTTAAACCCATTCCCCAATAATAATCTTCGTGACCTGCAGCAGCAACTTTATAATCCGGAGTTGGTTTGTAACCTCCCATTGGAATAAAACTCATACTTTCGGCCCCGCCAGCGATAATGCAATCTGCCATTCCCGATTGGATTTTAGCAGTTGCCATTCCGATAGTTTCTAATCCTGAAGCGCAATAACGATTTACAGTAACACCAGGAACATCTTCAACTTTTAATCCCATTAATGAGATCAAACGTCCAATGTTAAGTCCTTGTTCTGCTTCCGGCATGGCGTTTCCTACCATAACGTCATCGATACGTTTTTTGTCAAAATCAGGTAGTTCATCCATCATAAACTGAATAGTTTCTGCTGCTAATTCGTCAGGTCTTTTAAATCTAAAAACCCCTTTTGGTGCTTTTCCAACTGCGGTACGGTAAGCTTTTACGATATATGCTGTTTTCATTTGTTTTTGTTTTTTAAGATTTTTAGAAGGAAGAAGAAAGAAGAAAGAGGCAAGAGAAAAGAGAAAACTCTGTTTTGAAGTCTTGCTTCTTGGTTCTTGCTTCTTTTTGCTCCTTGCATCTATTCTCTAATTACGAAGTGGTTTCCCTTTAGTTAACATATACTGAATTCTCTCCAAAGTCTTTCTCTCAGTACATAAACTCAGGAAAGCTTCACGTTCAATATCTAATAAATATTGTTCAGATACTAAAGTCGCTTCAGATAAATCACCACCCGCCATTACGTAAGCCAGTTTGTTAGCGATTTTTTTATCGTGCTCAGAAATGTATTTTCCAGCTTCCATTTGATCTGTTCCTACTAAGAACATTCCAAGAGCTTGTTTTCCTAATACTTTCACATCAGTTCTTCTGATCGGTTGGGTATAACCCGCTTCAGCCATTAACAAGGCATGTTTTTTGGCTTCAGCAATCTGACGGTCTTTGTTTACTACGATAACATCTTTTCCATGTTGAAGAAGTCCGGTATCAAAAGCTTCGTAACCAGAAGTCGAAACTTTTGCCATAGCGATTGTTAAGAAATATTCCTGAAGAACATTCAATTCCACATCATTTTTGCGGAATAAATCAGACGCTCTTAAAGCCATTTCTTTAGATCCCCCACCACCAGGAAGTACACCCACACCAAATTCAACTAATCCCATATACGTTTCTGCAGCTGCAACCACTTTATCGGCGTGTAAGCTCATTTCACATCCACCACCAAAAGTCATTCCGTGAGGCGCAACCACCACTGGAATAGAAGAGTAACGAACGCGCATCATCGTGTCCTGAAACATTTTGATTGCCATATTCAATTCGTCATATTCCTGTTCAACAGCCATCATGAAAATCATTCCGATATTAGCACCAACAGAGAAATTCGCTGCTTGATTACCAATAACCAAACCTTGATATTCTTTTTCAGATAAGTCGATTGCTTTATTGATAGCCTGAAGTACATCACCACCAATAGTATTCATTTTCGATTGGAATTCTAAGTTCAAAATTCCATCTCCTAAATCCTGAATAATTGCACCACTATTACTCCAAACTTTTTTGCTTTCGCGAATGTTGTTCAAGATAATGAATGCATCTTGTCCAGGAACTTTAGTTTGTGATTTTGTTGGAATGTTATAGAAATAAGTTGCTCCTTCTTTTACAGAATAGAAACTTTTGCTTCCAGAAGCTAACATTTCGTTAACCCATGCAGCAGGAGCTAACCCTTCAGCTTTCATGATTTCAATTCCATTTTCGACACCAATTGCATCCCAAATTTCGAAAGGACCATTTTCCCATCCAAAACCAGCTTTCATGGCATCGTCAATTTTGTATAATTCGTCTGAGATTTCAGGAATTCTGTTTGACACATAAGCAAACATTCCAGAGAAACTCTTACGGTAGAATTCTCCAGCTTTGTCTTTTCCTTTTACTAAAACTTTAAAACGATCAATTGGTTTATCAATAGTTTTTGTTAGTTCAAGAGTTGCAAAACTTGCTTTTTTAGCAGCGCGGTATTCTAATGTGTCTAAGTCTAAAGAAAGAATATCGTTATCTACTTTTTTATAAAATCCTTGACCAGTTTTACTTCCCAACCATTTGTTCTCCATCATTTTATTGACGAAATCAGGAAGTTTAAACAATTCGTGTTGTTCGTCTGTTGGGCAGTTTTCATAAATACCGTTGGCAACGTGTACCAAAGTATCTAAACCAACAACATCAACGGTACGGAAAGTAGCTGATTTTGGACGACCAATTACCGGACCAGTCAATTTATCAACTTCTTCAATCGTCAATCCCATTTCTTTAACCAAATGGAACAAACTCTGGATACCGTAAATACCAATTCTGTTTCCAATAAACGCCGGAGTATCTTTAGCAACTACCGAAGTTTTTCCTAAGAATTTAGATCCATATTCGTTTAAGAAATCCAATACTTCAGTTGAAGTTTTTGGACCAGGAATAATTTCAAATAATTTTAAGTAACGCGCAGGGTTAAAAAAGTGAGTTCCGCAGAAGTGTTGTTGAAAATCATCGCTTCTTCCTTCGCTCATAAAGTGAATCGGAATACCGGAAGTGTTAGAGGTAACCAAGGTTCCCGGCTTACGGAATTTCTCGATTTGTTCAAAAACCGTTTTTTTAATATCCAAACGTTCCACTACAACTTCAATAATCCAGTCAACATTGGCAATTTTTGCCATATCATCTGTCGTATTTCCAGTCGTGATTCGGCTTGCGAATTTTTGACTGTAAATAGGAGAAGGTTTCGATTTTAATGAATTCGCTAAGTGCTCGTTTACTACTCGGTTGCGAACAGCTTTACTTTCAAGCGTTAATCCTTTTTTAGTTTCAGCTTCTGTCAACTCGCGCGGAACGATGTCAAGCAGTAAAACTTCAACACCAATGTTGGCAAAATGACAAGCTATTCCTGAACCCATAATTCCGGATCCAATTACAGCGACTTTTTTAATTGTGCGTTTCATATTCGATATTTTGTTTTTTATTTTGAATTTGAATTCCCTCAATAAGTAAGGTTATTCTTTTTCGATGTTTTCTGTTTGCTTCGCCAGTTCGCTGGCGCTCGTTTGATTAAATATGTTTTTGTCCTGAATCAATTCGTTGATGATTTCAGAAACTTCGATAAAATGCTGAAGCTTTTCATCAGAAACATGTTTTCGAACGGTCTCATTAAACTTCAGAACCGTATTTTTAGATAAATCTCTTTTTTCTTTTCCAAATGGCGTCAAGTAAATCAATACGCCGCGGCCGTCAGTTGGGTTTTTTTTACGAACAATCAAACCTTTGTCTTCCATTGATTTTAATGTTCTGGTAAGGCTTGTGGCTTCCATTCCCATTCTTGGGCCAAGTGCAGTCGAAGGAGTTCCTTCTTCCTTGTCGATACTCAAAAGGGCAAATCCCGTAGCCATCGTGGCATCGTACTTCGCGGCTTCCTCATTATACATTCTGGAAACAGCCTGCCAGGTAGCTCTCAAAATATAATCTATTGTTTTGTCTTTCATAGGTAACTATATCGATTTCAAATATAATCAAAAAATACTATGCGTGCATATTAATTTATGATAAATTTTAGGTTATTTAAAAAAAATCTCTGAATTAGAGTGTTATATGGTTTATTTATAATTGAAATATACTATTCTTTTTTTGAGTTTTAAAGAATTTGATGGTGCAAAAAATACTATTACAATAAATAAGTATCCAAATTCTTCAACAGAAAAATCTGCTACGATTTATTCTACATATTTTTCCAGTGCTTTCTCAAGCATTTTTTTCATTCTGTTCCGTAAACTTTCAGGTTTCAAAATTTCGATCCCACAGCCAAAACCCAATAAAAGGCGTTCCATTTCATAATTAGGGGCAATAAACAAATGAACAATAATGCTTTTATCTTCGTTTTCTGTTATCAGTCTTTGCGTATGATGCAATGGTTTCGTGACAACATAAGGAGCATTGTCAGCATCAATCCAGAGTTCAATTTTTCTGGGCTGTAAACCCGAATTTACAGTCACGCCAATTACATTTTTATAAAACAAATCGGCATCAAAATCCTCTTCCAGATAAGGCATATTGAAATCATAGTCAATCGAAATAATCCGGTCCAGTGCGAGATTGCTGACAGGCGCCGTGGCTTTTTTCTTTCCCACCAAAAACCAGCGGTTATTAAATTCCTTCAAAATAAACGGATGAAAATGAAACTTGTTTTCCTCTCTCGATTTAAACGATTTATAAGTGATCACAAGTGTTACTTTTTTGATAATCGCCTGATAAATGGCATCCAGATAATGCAGGCCTTTTAAATTTTCATTTTTATCCAGATAAATTACCGGTTTAGTATGCGACTTTTCAGAATAGATTTTATCCTCCAGTCGCTGTAATATATCCGATACATCGCTAAACAAAGAGAAATCCTTAAACTGTTTCAGCATCGAAACCGTCTCCGTCAAAACATTCATATCGGTTTCCGTCAGCGGAATATCCGTTATCGAAAATTCTTCATCGTCATACTTATAATACTTTTTATCATAAACGACAATCGGCGCATTATACCCCAGTTTTTCACTTCGCATCAGCTGAATATCCATCTGAATCGTTCGTTTGCTAATCGGATTTTCCCGTCCTTCATATTCAAACAAAGCTTCAGAACAGCATTCAATCAAATCCTCCAAAGTCCATTGTCGGTATCGGTTTTGCAGGCATTTATCAATCGTTTTGTACCGAATTAAGGCGTTTTTGTTTTGTGACATAATTTCGTTTTTTTGGGCGTGTCCCTCCGGGTCGGGCTTTCGGCTTTATCTTTTATTCCGCTATCGCTTCATAAAAGGATATCGCCTCTATCCCTCACGCAATTACGTTAATAGAGAAATCTCCTTTTCAATATTCTCCCTCGCTTTTTCTTCATATAAATTCCTGAATTCATCAGTCTGAAAAATAAATTCATTTTCCAGAAAATGTTTCAGCGCTTTCGAACGTCCGGGCTTGTATAGAAAATCAGGATAAATACGGTATTCTTTCCGAATCTGTTCAAAGTAAATTTTATAATCGTCCCAGTCTCGGGTAAGAATCTTCAAATCAAAATCAATCAGCCAATTAATATCTTTGTTGTCATTATGCTGATGCAGCTGAGTGGCAACAATAGTATCAAAAACCATTTTGGAGTTTAGATTCGCATTCTTCGGAAGAATTTTAATGGCAAATTCAGCACTTTTCAATTCATTATCTTTTTTGGAACTCACATAAATATAATCGTGATAAAAGATCGAGTACAAGACTTCATTCGGGAACTGAAGTTGGTCTGAATATTTTTCATAACTAAAAATCATATCCTGTATATGAGTCAGATTATGATAATGTCTTGATTTTTTGGAATAGGCTTTTTCCAAATCCAGCCAGTGCTGTTGAATATCATTTTCGGGAAAACCAATTTTCAAAAGCAATTCAGTATATTTCTTCTGTAAATCCATGCTCTTTTTTACTCAAATATAAAGTTCTTTTTTTACTACGCAAAATAATTGCGTACTACAAAACAATCTTTGTACTATCAAAATACAAAAATCATGAAAACACAAATCAACGGATTTGAATTGATGGAATTAGGAATCCCTCAAGGAACGATAATCGGAATCGCATTAAAAATAAACAGCAAAAGAAACGGGTTTACGCGTGATGAAATGATAAGCAATTTCAAAAACGTTTTAGCAGCACCTGAAAATTATATAGACGACGCTATTTTTAGCAAACTGGCAGTGGCTTTGATCGAAAAAGCAAATGAAAAACCGGAAGATTTCATCGCTTTAAACCAAAATCCGAATGAATATGCTTCTTACGGAGCCGAACATATCGAAGAAGGTGCCAGAAAACAAATGGAAGTAGCGATGCAATTGCCTGTTACCGTTGCCGGAGCTTTAATGCCGGATGCACATCAGGGTTACGGATTACCAATTGGCGGAGTTTTAGCCACCAAAAACGCCATTATTCCGTATGGTGTTGGGGTTGATATTGGGTGTCGAATGGCGTTGTCGGTTTACGATATTGCGGAGGATTTTTATTTTGAAAACGAAGACAAATTCAAACGCGAATTAGTAGCACATTCGAAGTTTGGAGCAGGTCACGGTTTTCACGGGCAATACAAATCAGATCATGCGGTTTTGGAGAATGATACTTTCAATATGAATCCGTTTGTGAAGAATCTGAAAGATAAAGCCTGGTCGCAATTGGGTTCTTCGGGTGGTGGAAATCATTTTGTGGAATTCGGAATCATGGAATTTGCCAAAGACGATGCGGTTTTGAATATTCCAAAAGGAAAATATGTCGCTTTGTTAACGCATTCCGGTTCACGCGGAATGGGAGCTACAATTGCCGGACATTACACCAAAATTGCCAAAGACGTTTGCAAACTTCCGGACGTTGCCAAAAATTTAGCGTACTTAGATATGAACTCGCAACTGGGTCAGGAATATTGGATTGCGATGAATCTGGCGGGAGATTATGCTTCGGCTTGTCATGATATTATCCATAAAAAAATGGAACGCGCTTTAGGAGCGACAATTTTAGCCAAAGTCGAAAACCACCATAATTTTGCCTGGAAAGAAATCTGGAATGGCGAAGAAGTAATCGTACATAGAAAAGGAGCAACACCAGCCGGAAAAGGCGTGATGGGAATCATTCCGGGAAGTATGACCGCACCGGGATTTTTAGTGAGAGGAAAAGGCGAGGAGAACGCGATCAATTCGGCTTCGCATGGAGCAGGAAGACAAATGAGCCGAACCCAAGCCATAAAAAACATCACGAAAAACGAGATGAAATCGATTCTGAAAGATCACGGCGTAACGCTTATTGGTGCAGGTTTGGACGAAGCTCCAATGGCCTACAAAGATATCAATCAGGTAATGGCAGCACAACAGGATTTGGTAGATGTCGTAGCGAGGTTTACACCTAAAATGGTCAGAATGGCGGATGATGGGAGTCGTGAGGATTAGATTTTTAGTCCAAAGTCCGAAAGTCCAAAGGTGAAAAAATCCAGAAAATGAAGGTTCAAACCCTTCCTGAGCTGCAAAAAAAAGTCTCAGTAGTTTAAGTTGGAAAAACAGTTGGATTTTACTTTTATTTTTTGACGCTAACTATGTTTCTTAATACATAGTGAAACGCCTTTAAAGACTTTCAAAATCCTATGATTCTATGTGTTTAGACAAACACATAGAATAAAAAAATAATAATAAAAAATAAGTTCCACAGGAACAAAATACAATGAATACATACATAGATATCGGAATTAATTTAACGAATAAACAATTCCAAAACGACACAGACGATGTCGTACAAAATGCTTTAGATGCCGACGTATCACAAATGATCCTCACCGGAACGAGCGTAAGAAACAGTGAAGAAGCTGCTACGATAGCAAAAGAATATCCCGGAATATTATATTCCACAGTCGGAATACACCCGCATGATGCGAAGAGTTTTGATGCGCAGAGCATTTCAAAACTGCGGAATTTACTAAAACACAAACACGTAGTTTCAGTAGGCGAGTGCGGACTCGATTTTGATCGTGATTTTTCGCCCAGAAATATTCAGGAAACCTGTTACAAAGCACAATTAGAATTGGCGATCGAAGTTCAGAAACCTTTGTTTTTGCACGAAAGAGCAGCTTTTACCAAGTTCATAGAAATTACAAAAGAGTATTTGCCATAATTGCCAAAAGCTGTTGTACATTGTTTTACCGAAAGTCTGCAAGAAGCCAAAACCTATCTCGATAACGGATTGTATCTTGGTTTTACCGGAGCAATATCCGACAGTAAACGTTTTGAGCATTTAAAAGAAGTGATTCAGTACGTTCCGCTTGACCGAATGATGATCGAAACCGATGCGCCGTTTATGCTTCCTAAAAATGTTCCGAACAGCCTTTTAAAGAAATACCACGAACGAAGATGCGAACCTGCTTTTCTGCCTTTTGTGGCGGGAACTGTGGCGCAGTTTAAAGGGGTTTCTTTGGATGCGGTTGCGGACGAGACAACTAGGAATTCTAAAGAGTTTTTTGGGATTTAAATTATTACTTGAAAGGATATGTAAATAATAAAGACATTCCTTTTTGGACAGAAAGAATCTCAAAAGTTCCATCAAGACTTTCCATTCGAACAGTCATATTGTTAATCCCATTTACTTTAAGCACAGTCTCTGGTAATCCCATACCATCATCGATTACAGCAATTTTAAAATAATCCGTAGTTTGTTCAAATTTAATGTAGATATTTCTTGCCTGACTGTGTTTGTAAGCATTGTGCACTGCTTCTTTAATTACTAAAAATAAATTTCGTCTTGCTTTTGCCAGTAGATCAATTTTTACATCAATAATGTCTGAATCAAATTGTACCCGAATTGTGGTTTTCTCTAAAAACCGTTTGATGTAAGAACTGGTGTATTCTGTAAAATTACCAATACTGTCGTTTTCTGAATTTAGACTCCATAGAATTTCCCGCATAGCCAAATTCATATCCTTAGAAGTCGTTATAATTGCATCCAAATCTTCAGTATAGCTTTTATTTGAAATTTTATATTTTAAAAATTCAGCCTGAAGCTTTATTGCAGAAATTCCGGCACCCAAATCATCATGCATGTCCTGAGAAATACGTTCTCTTTCTATCTGAATAGCTTTTTGACGCTCTAATTCTTTCTGTAGTAATTGGTTTTTGAATTCACTTTCTTTTATTTTGTTTTCGTGTTGCTGAATCAATTGTTTTTTATTGTAAATAAATACAACCATAATTATAAAACACACAAAAAACAGCATCAGGGCTATTGCAATTATATAAGTAAGTTTTATCTCTTGTGGCAGCTCTTTCATGTATTCAGTTTCTTTGCAATTGTTTCATATTTTGTAAGAGAATAGTAAAAAAAAGTATACATAATTAAATTTACTACATAACCTATCTTTCTTAGAATAATTAAAAAAAACTGATCTTCCTTTTCGAATAAATACATTGGGGTAAATCTAAAAATAATATAGGTGCTCCAAAAAAGTAAAGCCGTTGAAACCCAGAAGTTAGGATCATTCGTGATTTTACCTTGTACAGGAAGTTTTAATTTTTGGAAAAACCATACAATAGCGCTAAAAATATAGAACAAGGCTACTAAAATTCCTAGTTGAGGTACAAACTTCCGACTTAAAAAATCTACAAAAAACAGTACGTATACTAACAGGACTGTAGAGACAAAAATTCCGATTCGTTTAAAATTCCCAATGTAAACTCTCGAAAAATAAAAGCCAAAAAAGAGTATGCAGAATATAGCATATATATTAAAATAAACGGCAAAATCAAATTGCTTTAAATGCGTTTTAATTATTCCGAAAATTTCCAAACAAAGTGTAATAACTAAGTAAAATGCTGAATAGTTTTGAGCTTTAAGTGAATACTTAAAACCCAAAACTATAGCTTTAATCGTTGTTATAGTTAAACAACTGATGTATAAAAGTTGTAATAAATTCATGTATTAAGGATAAACAGATCCGAAGTCGTATCCAATGCTGGTAATCATGTTGGCTGTATTTTTTTGAATAGGATCCTGAACTTCTTCTAATTCAGTATGAACACTTATACCAATTCGATCATTCATTTTAATATTGACATTGTCATAATCTTTAAAAACAAATTGATTAAATATAAGTCCCTTTATGACAAAATTATTAGACAATAAATTTCGTATTAAATATCTAATTACCTGGTCAATTTCGTATTTTACAAATTCAGTATTAGTTTTTTTAGTATGTGTATTTATTTTTAGTAAAGTTCCTTTATTAAATCGGGTTTTATATTTTTTAAATTCTTTTCTGTTGCTTTTGGTTAATTTATTATTATCTGTAATCCAAAAGAAATCTAAATCATTATCGACTGAACCATCTTCTGTTACTCCCTCTTTACAAAAGGAAAGACCAATATTTACACCTAAATCCTGCTCTATTAAATGAACTTTTAAATATTTAGCTCCATTTTTAACAGATTCTAATATTACGTTTTTGAAACTTTCATTTTCTATAAAAATTTTGTTCCTAACTTCTACTTTTTTTTTGAGTTCCTCAAACGCGGTATCATATTTAATCTGGTCTTTTCTAGATATAGGTTCTAAAAAATGCATTATGTCTAAAAATTCAAATAGTTTTTGTAATTCTTCAAATTCCATAATTTCTAATTTTTGTTGTTAAATTTATTAATTGCTTCAATTTTGTTGCTTACCTGTAGTTTTCTGTAAATATTGCCAATATGTTTTTTTATGGTATCCATTGTAACACTTTTTTTATCGGCAATTTCTTTGTAGAGAAGTCCTTGCGAGAGCAATTCGAGAACTTCTTTTTCTGTTACAGTTAATAGTGATAAGGTTTGTACTTGTACTTTTGTTTCCTGAAAATGTTGTAAAACGCGCTTTGCAATACCAAAACTCATTGGAGCACCACCTTTGTGCGCTTCCAGAATAGCCTGTACAATTTTATCCAAAGGATCTCCTTTTACAAGATAACCACTCGCACCTGCACGCAATGCCGAAAATATTTTTTCGTCATTTTCAAAACTGGTACACATTATAAAACTGGTTCCCGGCATCAATTCTGTTAGTTTAAAAACAATGTCAATACCCGATAAATCCTTCAGTTGAATGTCCATCAAAACGACGTCTGGTTCTATACCTTCCAATTTTTGCGAAGCATTTTTACCATTAAAAAACTGAGCTACGCATTCCATATTTTGCTGAAAATCGATGATGTTTTTCAATGCCTGATTGTAATTTTTATCATCTTCTACTATGGCTACTCTTATTTTCATGGCGTTACATTTTCTTTTACAAAGTTGTGCAATAAGCTCATTGAGCGCAATTACCCTTTCGGGTGATATTTAAATTAGCTAAAAAGATAAATGTTAATTATCGAATAAACTTACAAAAAAAAACAGGAGAAAAACAAAAAATAAAATATCACCCAAACGGGTAATTGATTGATATACTGTTCTCAAAATACATTTGAAACGTTAACTAAAAACATTAGACATCATGAAAAAACTATTTTTTTTACTACTAATTGTGTTGTTCGCATGTAACAACATAAAAGCACAAACTTCAGGTGCAGCCGCTTTAATTGCTTTGGACGAAATAGATGCTGTAGTATCTAAACAAATTAATTCAATAGACAATTTAGTCACAAATGCTATTGGAAATTCAGGCAATATGATACTTTCTATGACTGCAAGATTAAAGAAAGATATTAATGAAACCATTGGTAATACTGATAAGGTATTGAGAGAGAATCAACAAAATGCTTACAATCAAATTTTGAATTTATCTGATGAATTTAATAAAATTATTAAAGAGAGAATTAGTGATATTGATGTAATATCATTAAAAATTACGCAAGCAGCCAATGACTTTTTCGTGAAAAAGAAAGAGCCAAATGTTTTTAAATTTCAAACTCCACCATTTATAAATAATTATACAAAGGAATATTTGATAAAAATTAACGGAACCAGTTTTGACAGATCAGAATCAGTAGCAGTAATTATAAATGGGAAAAAATTTAAACCTGTTCAGTCTAATTATGGCGAATTACTGTTTAAAATTGATTCATCGGATATAAAATCCAGTCCAAATGAAAATTACATAAATGCACAGATAAGCTTTAATTACAGAAAAGGAATATTTAAAACAAAAAAAAATAAATCTGAACCATTTATTATTCAAGTTGTTCCCTTAAATATTGGAAGTGCAACCGTATTTTATGAACAAGAAAAACCTGAAAGAAGGTATACAGACCTTAAATCATATAGTTGTAACTGTTCCACCGGATCAAGTAACTGGAAAGGAGATAGACGCCATAATACTACAGCTTTTAATTTTAATCCTTCCGGAGGTCGTTTATTCGATCCAAGCAGTATAATAGTAACAAATTGGTCTCAGCGCCATGGAGGCGGATATAGATTTAATCATCAAACTGAACAACAAATAATGGGCAATATTTCGTGTAGCTCTGATGGTAGACCATATGGAGGGGGAGGTCATTCTACACTAACTTTTGATTACAAAGAATATGACATTATTTATAAAATCTATAAAGAGCAAACTGCTATTAAAGATATATCTTCTGTCAATCCAGTATTATTTGAATTACCTGATCCTATTGATGGTAAAAGACCTAACTTAAGTTATGTCAAAATTCTAACTTATGATAGTAGAGAAATAATCTTGACACCTTCTGTGGCAAACGTTTTTTTTAAGGTAAATATAAATCCAGTTACAGACGATGTAATTGTAAGATGGGCTAATTAAAAAGAAATATTATGAAAACAACAATATGTATTCTAGGTCTGTTTTTTGGATTTACATCCTATAGTCAGGTCGCTACTAAAATTATAGAAATTGATTTAAGTAAACCACACAAAAAGAGTGTTACAATTTATAAAGATTCGCTGTCAAAAGAATTAGACAGCAGTAAATGGATTTCTGTAAAGTCACGAGAGTTGGTTTCCATCAAATTAATAAACGATAATCCATTGAGTAGTACTTTTAAAATTGATACCAAAGAAATTTCATTTCACAATGAAGAAAAAAAGGCAGATAAAACCCTTGAAAGTATACAATTCGAAACAGCCAAATGGATCGAATTTAAAGGAGTATCTTCTAAAAAGAATAAATCCATTGAAGCAATCCTCAGTAAAAATAAAAATTTGACTCAAAGTATTGACAGTCTAAATTTTGAAATTGAAACCTTTTATGAGATTTTAAAACAAAAAAGTAAGCTTACAGAAAGGGATTATAGCAGTAAAAGGCAAGAATTTCTAAATATTGCAAAAGAACAGTTAAAGACCTCTTATGAACTATCATATAGCTTAAAGAATTTTGAAAATGATATTAATTACTCAAGCGCAGAAAAAAGCTTAATTGAAACAAAAGATAAAACTGAAAAAATTATTAAAACAATAGTTCAAAAATTCTATAGTATTGATTTAAGCGTTTATACTTTTCCAATTGATGTACAAGGAAAGAATATTGATTTAATTGAATTTACAATACATCGATTTAATAAAGAAACCAAAAAGGAAGATGAAAATTTCGATATAAAAACATACAATATATGGATAAAAGGCGGTTTAAAAATAGACGTCAGTGCCGGAGTATTTTTTACTTCACTTTTTGATTCAGAGTTTGACAAAAGAGACGATCTGGCAATTTCGGGCAATAAAATAATCACTCTTAAAAATGGTGGAGACTACGATTTGGCATTTGGTTCTACCATAAATACCTATGTTCGAATGAATTCCTGGATCGTTCCAACACTTAATTTTGGCGCTGTATTAACCAAAAATGAGAAACTGCAAGTTCTTTTAGGATTGGGAGCCATATTAGGCAAACAGGAACGAATCATTTTTTCTGCTGGACTTGCTATGGGAAAAGTAGATAGAATTGCAGACTCCTATTCTGTTGGAGGTTCTTATAACCTCGGTGATTCCGGTACAATACCTACACAAAGCCAATTTAAGTTCGGACATTTTTTTGGGATCACTTATAATCTTACCAAAGTAAAGAAAATAAGCCTGGATAAAGGACTAGAATAAAATTAACAGCATAACCATCGTTATTAGGTATTACCAAACCACTGCTGCGCAAAATAATTGCGCAGCAGTGGTTTTATTTTGAAACTTCAAATTCAAATCACGTATTATTACTTGGTTTAAAACTTTTCCGTTTATTTACATTTGAAAACCACCATGAAAGAAAAAATACTTCAAAAATTAAAACAAACAGAACTCGAAAAAGACATAGAAATACTCTTTGCTGTAGAATCAGGAAGCCGTGCCTGGGGATTTGCTTCTCCGGACAGCGACTATGATATTCGTTTTATCTACAAACACAAACCCGAGTATTATTTATCGCTTTGGGAAAAACCCGACGTAATTGAATTCATGACCGAAGACGATCTTGACGGTTCCGGTTGGGATTTACGGAAAGCCATAAAATTATTAGCAAAATCTAACGCACCTTTGATTGAGTGGTTGTTTTCGCCAATTGTATATTATGCAAATGATGATTTTGCAAAACAAATGCGTGAGATAGCCACAGAATGTTTCTCGCCAATAGCGGTTTTACATCATTATTTAGGAACTACAAAGAATTTTATGGAGGTTTGCGAAATGGAAGAAGTAAAACTAAAAAGTTATTTCTACGCTTTAAGGACAGCTTTAGCCGGAAAATGGATTATAGAAAACAATACTTTTCCGCCCGTTGTTTTTGCCGATTTATTGCCAATAGCGCCACAAAATATACAAAACAAAATAATAGAATTACAAAATATAAAAGCCAGCCAGAACGAAAAATACCTGCATCCAAAAGAAACGTTAATAACTGATTTTTTATTAGAAACTGTGAAGTTTAATCAGGAGAATGCGAGTAAGTTGGGAAGTGGAAAGAAGTTGAATGAGGAGTTAGATTTGTTTTTTTTTAACGTGATAAAATAGAATTATGAAACAATTAAAACAGTTAGAAAATTTATTCAAACATATATTTCAAACTAGAGAAACTTTAATTAATTCTCTTGATTTAAAAAAATATTCTGAATTAGAAAAAAAAGGGATAATTAAAGACAATACTGATGGTAAATATAAAGTTGATTTATATTCATTAGACATATATGATTATTTGAAAAAGCTAATTACTTCAAAACTAAATATTGACTTATCTAATGAAATCTCTGAATCTTTTAAAACTATTAATAAACTAGAAGAACTTATAAAAAACGAAAATAAATATGGTAATATAATAAATGCTTACTCTGAAATATTTAATGCGTTTAAAGTTAATTATTTAGTAGAATTAGACAGAGAAGGAATAAATATAATATCTTATTATAATGAACTCAAAAAGCAAACAAATGTTATTTATGAGTTAAGAAATTTCAATGACTTATTTTTTAAATTTCTTGTTATAAAAGATATTGAAATAGAACAAATTACTGAATTTTTAGAAACAAATAATGATGAAAACAGTAGGTATTATTTAAATAATTATCTTCATATAATTGTTGAAAAACAAGAAGAGTTTTCAATTCGTTTGATACAAAACATTATAGATAAATACCAAGAAGAAACATCCCATTATTTAGTAATTCTAATTACTTCGATGATTAATAAAGGTAAAATAGAATATTTAGAAAAACTAAAAGAAAGATTAATAAACAACACAAAAGAAATACTATGGGCTTATTCATTATTAAATATAAACTTTCAATTGGTTTATAATGAACTATTTGAAATCTTACTAAAAGATAATAATACTGAATATTTATACCATAAAACGAGAATTATTGAAAGTTTAATGAACTCTCAATTTATTACTTCCACAGATTCTGAAACGCTTTCAAACAAATTATTTGAGTTTTTTGAAAATTCTGATGGTAATGAAATAAATAGCTATTTCAATACAATTACATATGGTTTTGAAAAGTTTGAAGAACTAAAATACGAACTGTTACACGCTTACTTAAACCGAACAAAAAACTTCAAAGCAATAAGTTCATATTTTTATAATTTTAAAGAACCTAAATACTTGTTTCACTTGATTGGTGTTGTTTATAATAGTGGCTGGAATAGAAACTATATTAGTATTTTTGAGCAACCATTATCACATTTTTGGTCAACTTCAAGAGAAAAAACAGAAGATTTTATTATATCATTAATATCGACCAAACAGAAAACAGGATTATTACCTATTGAAATAATAATGACTGGAAGAGAAAATCCAATGCAAATTGATTTATTAAAACTTAAAGACGAAGAAGACCAAGTTCTAGCAATAGCAATGATTTGCAATTATCCACATTCTTTTGATAAATTGTTACCAATATTAATTAGGCTAAAAGATTCAAAATTTCCTAAAGTAATTGAGAACCTTCAAATGCAGTTAAGTATAATAGTTTGTGAATGTTACAACGAAATTTTAATTGAATGGTTGGAAAACTTAATCCCTAAGTCAGGAAAAAAAATATCTTTCTTGAAACCTATAAAACAAGCTCTTGAATTATATAAAGAGATTAAAGAGTTAAAACACAAGAATAATGACTTAAATCCATATTATAATGAAAAGTCTTATATAGATTTTTATTATAAATTAGAAAATGAGAATAATGCTAAAATGATGGAAAGTGTAAGAAATAATCCTTCTGGACTTTCAAGCTTATTCAAAAATACTTCAATTATTAGAGGTAACAGTTGGAAATTTGAACATGAGGATAATGTAATGCCATTAGGGAAGGTTGAAACTCAAATGTATATAGATACTAGAGTATATAAAAATCCAGAATTATACGAATATCAACTTGAAAGATTTAATAAATAATGAATATTAAACCAACAATAATAAAGGAATATTTACAATCTTTAAAAGAAGATAATGAATTAGATGTAATCTTTACAATTCTACTTCAAACACTAGAATATGAAATATTATCTACTCCAAAAGAATATAAAGGATTTTCACAATACGGTAAAGATATTGTTGCGGTAAAAATTGATCCAAAAGATGGTATTAAAAAACGTTTCTATTTTGAATTAAAAGCAGGTGATATTGACTCTCAAAAATGGAATATGCCAGATAACGGGGTACGAGATACTCTTAGAATGACTGTAGATGCCGATTTTAAAACTACTTACAAAGATTTTGATAAATTACCTATTAAAGTTGTATTAGTTTTCAATGGCATGGTTAGTGAGAAAATTAGAACCTCGCTAAATGGTTTTTCACAAAAAGAGTTTATTGAGAAGGGAACTGAGTTTGAAGAATGGAATATTTTTGATTTAGCGAAATTATTATCTGAAGAGATATTCAACAAATATCTTTTAATCAATGATGAAAACATAAGGCTATATAATAGGGTTTTAGTAAATCTTAATGCAAATGAAAATGTATCAAAAGACTTTGACGATTTATTAGATAATTTATTATTCAAAAACTCATTTTCTAAAAATAAAAGTAAACTTAACCGAAAACAAAAACTTATATTTCAATCTATTAACTTAATAGCTTATATAATTTATACAGAATCAAAAAACTATAATAACTTATCAATAGCAAAAAAATACCTTACTCATTTAATCTTAAAATATTGGTTTTGGATTTTAAAAAACAAATTAGAAACAAATAAAGAAATTTTAAATTTATTCAATCAGTTTTACAGTTTCTATAATTCCACTATTGAAGAATATTTAGAAAGAAATATAAAGCTCTTAGAGTTGAAAGATGGCTTACATTATGAAAATGGTGGCAGATATGAGCAAATAGGTTATACGGTTAGAAGTTATGATTTTAATGTTATGCTAAATTGTTATATTATCTCATCTAAAGATAAAATTCAAAAAGACCAGTATAAAGGTTACATCGATAGAATTAAGAACACCTTACAAAATATAAATGTTCTATCAAGACCTTTACTCGATATTCACTCAATCCCAATAATTGATAATATTAATCTATTAATTTATTTTGGTGATATTGAATCAGCAAAGCAATACTTACTGAATATATTAGGTTATTTAAAGTTTCTTAAAAAGAAATACAACAAATTTCCTGATGCAGCTAACAACATTGAAAGTGTTATAAAGTATACAGTTACCAGTGTAAAACCTGTTCATTATATTGATTCTGTTTCACCATTATTAGCAGTCATAATGGAATATATTGCAATTTTAGATTTAGAGGAAACATATTATGATACTAGAAAATTTATTGTTGAAAACGATATTACTTTGGGTTTATTTATACCGCATCATAGTATTAATTCAAATTCAAAACATCTAATTGAAGACACTGAAAATAATTTAGAAGAACAATTGTTTTCAAGGTCAGTTAATGATGGCTACCAGATTGAAACAAGTATGTTTTCAGAATTTGACAAAGAATTATCCTTTGAGGATTTCAAGAAGAAACTTTTAAAAAGAAAAGATGAATTTCAATATGAATATAAAACAGATAAATGTGGATTTTCTTCATTAAGAACCATTGCACACTATTATTATAAAACGCCATATTTTCCTGATTATTGGCGTAATCATATAAATTAATTAAAATGACCATCCAAATCCTAAAATCCCAAAACCTAATCCTTTTCGAAGTTATATCGGGAAGTAAATCTTTTGGGTTAAATACACCAACATCAGATACGGATATCAAAGGCGTTTATTATCTGCCAAAAGAAAAATTCTTTGGGTTAGATTATATTCCGCAGATCAGTAATGAAACCAATGATGAGTTGTATTATGAAATTGGTCGTTTTGTAGAATTACTGCTTAAAAATAATCCTAATATTCTGGAAATTCTGGCTTCGCCGGAAGATTGTATTTTGTACAAACATCCGTTAATGGAGCATTTGAAACTAGAAGATTTTTTGTCGAAACTATGCAAGGATTCTTTTGCCGGTTATGCCGTAACACAAATCAAAAAGGCGAGAGGTTTAAACAAGAAAATTGTAAACCCAATGCCAAAGGAAAAGAAAAGTCTTTTGGATTTTTGTTATGTTTTAAAAGGGTATGAAACGGTTGCAACAAATACTTTTTTAATAGAAAATAATATGAATCAGGAACAATGCGGTTTGGTTAGTTTACCCAATTCAAAAGGTATGTTTGCGTTGTTTTATGATGAGGATAAAAGTTTAGGTTATAAAGGGATTATTCAGAAAGAAAACTCCAATGAAGTTTCGCTTTCGTCGATTCCAAAAGGTGAAAAGCTAATCGGTTATTTATCCTGCAATCAGGACGGTTATTCTAAATATTGCAAAGAATACACAGAATACTGGAACTGGATCGAGAAACGAAATGAAGACCGCTATGATACAAATCAAAAGCACGGTAAAAATTACGACAGCAAAAACATGATGCATACGATTCGGCTTTTGCAAACCGCTGAACAAATTCTGTCAACTGGAAAATTAAATATTCGGGTTTCAAATCGGGAGGAATTACTCGACATCAAAGCCGGAAACAGAGAATATGATGATTTACTCGAAATGGCAGATAATTTAATTGCTTCAGTCGAAAATTATTATACAACATCAACGCTTCCAGAAAAACCAGATGAAGAAAAAGCCATTCAAAACCTGATAAAAATTCGAGAAGAATTGTATCAATAAAAACCCAAACCCTGCAAATACCAATTTGCGGGGTATTTTTTTGAAATCAAAAGCTACTTTTATAGTCAGGTTGTCAATATAATTTTTTAACATTAAAATAAGTTATCTCAGTATAATCCTATTTTTTAATTTATTATTTTACAAGTTCAAATAAAAGCCGGTAAAAAATGAATATCAGCATATCCGTCAGGCAATTAGGGAAAAAGCATCCCATACTTCAGGAAAAAAGTATTTCTTTAGATACTTCAGCACCAGTCGTTACCGTTCGTACTTTCATCGAATTAATCGTAAAACATCAGGTCGGGTTATTCCATTCCGCTTCGTTTGAGTGGGAAGATCAGGACACGATTCATCTTCCAAAAGAAAATTACCTTCCCATCTTAACCGATACCGGAAAAGTAGGTTTCGGAGCCGTTTACAACCACAATAAAGTAGATATTCCCAAAGCGCAGGAAAACGCCGTTGTAGCTTTTGAAGACGGTTTATACGCCCTTTTTCAAGGCGACGACCAACTCGAATCCCTAACCGAAGAAATCGATCTGTGCCAAAACAAATCCATCACGTTTATCAGGCTGACGTTTTTGGCGGGAAGTTACTGGTAATTTTAATTGTAAAATGTTTTTTGTAAAATGTAAAAAGCAAGAAGATAAGAATCGGATAATAATTCTATAATTAGTTTTGATTCTATTGCATATCACATTTTAAAAGACAAATACCCGCATTTCACACATATCATTTCACATCTCACAAATAAAAAATAAAATTATGACGATAGAAGATCTTCTAAAAAATAAGGTAATTGAAAATCCAATTAAGAGATTTAAAAAAGAACTCGAAGAAATTGTAAACAGCAATTTGGTTTCGAAATTATTGTTAAAAACAAAACTTAAAAAAGAAGTAGCCGAGTTGGGTCTGGAGCTTTTAAAACTAAAAGATAATTATTACGCGACTTATATTTCTTTGGGGTCAAAAGAATGTACCACGTTCGAAAAATGGATCAAAGAGGATTTGTGGGAAGATAAAAATTACTACGATCTTTTGGTTTTCTTTTTTGGTGCCGAAAATGCCGTGTATGTAAAAGAAGTCTGGAACAGACTGCCTCAAAAAATGTATCAGGACGGCTACACCAGACGTTCTTTCAGAGCACCGAACAATAAAAAATACTTATTGGTCAATCAGGTTAATTTTCTACGTTCGCTGCTTAACGGTCCGCAGACTTACAATTACCATGACAACAATACGGTACATTACGATTTGAGTATCGAAGACCAAATTCGTTTTGATACCGAGATTACAAATTCAACGAATCAGTTTATGATTTGGTCAGCGGCGATTGATTTGAATAAAAAAAATCTGTTTCCCCTTTTTGAGGATATCATTTTCAACAAAGACCCAAGAGGAAAAGTATCCCGAAATATCATCAAAGCTCTTTTAAACAGTGAGAAAAAAGAAAATTGGGAGCTGGTCGAAAAACTAT
>Ga0247815_10001082_pt1 | contig 21025 bp, 23 predicted proteins | sample UWRJL194509B1_FD_181014 | JGI IMG/M metagenome (GOLD analysis project Ga0247815, IMG submission 181014) | Plant litter microbial communities from Arlington Agricultural Research Station in Wisconsin, United States - UWRJ-L194-509B-1 | ecosystem: Environmental > Terrestrial > Plant litter >...
GTATTAAAAAAATCAAATATAGGTATTAGTAGAAAATAACTTTAGTAAATTTGCAAAAAATATACAATCATGGCAAAAGTCACTATAAAGGAAACTCAAAATCCAACAATCATAAAGTTTGAATTTGAAGATTTTATTACTCAAAATCAAAACTTTGAATTTAAAAATATTGATGAAGCAAATTCATCACCTTTAGCACAGCAATTATTCTATCTTCCTTTTGTAAAAACAGTTTATATTTCCGGAAATTTTATTGCTGTCGAAAGATACAGCATTGTAGAATGGGATGATGTAAAAGACGCTGTTGCCGAACAAATTGAAGCTTTCGTAGACAAAGGCGGCGTAATTATTAATGTAGAAGAAAACAAAACAAAAAAACAGCCTGTTACAGTCTATGGAGAAACTACTCCAAATCCTTCTGCATTAAAATTTGTTGTAAGCAGGATGTTGACAAAAAACGCAGTTGAATATAAAAACATCGATCAAACCGCTTCTTCCCCATTGGCAAAAGAATTATTCAAATTCCCTTATGTGAAGGAAGTTTTTATTGATGAAAACTATATTTCGGTTACTAAATATGATATTAATGACTGGCAGGAAATCACGCTTGAAGTTAGAACTTTCATCAAGCAATTTATTGAAAATGGAGGAACCGTTCTTGATGAAAGCCTGATAGAAGTTGCTACTAAAAATGACGTTACGAAAGACGAGGCTTTTGATAAACTGGATGTTACATCACAACAAATTATCAATATTCTTGAAGAGTATGTAAAGCCCGCAGTTGCCGCTGATGGTGGAAATATCGCTTTCGATTCTTATAATGAAGATAATAAAGTTGTAAAAGTGATTTTACAGGGTGCCTGCAGCGGATGTCCCTCATCAACATTTACTTTAAAAAGCGGTATCGAAAATATGCTGAAAAGTATGTTAAACGATGAGCAAATTACCGTTGAAGCATTAAATGCATAAAAAATTACACATAAATTATATCCAAAGCGTCTTTAGAGACGCTTTTTTATTTACTTATTTAATTTATTTATTTTCAACAATTTATCAAAAATATATTCATAAGTTTAATAAAATAGTTAATATTGCTATTTAATTTTATTAATATTATTATGGGAGTATCATCTTTTTTGAAAAAAATATTTGGCAAAACTAAGGATTCCAATACAAACATTGTTTTTCAAAACGAAAACAACAATAATAAATCCCAATCAGCTACAATTCCGAACGTTGAAAAAGCTGAAAATTTTATTGACGAAACTTTCACCAAACTAAAGGAAACATCAGAACCTATACTGGAAGATGCCGTTGAATATGCAAGTCAGGCTAAAGATATCATAAGCCAATATGTAGAAAAAGCAACTGAATCCATAAGTGATATAATTGATTCTGTAAAAGAAGCTAACACAGAAATTAATGATGAAAAAGTTGTTTATAACACTGTAGTAGATGTGAGTGAAAAAGAGATAAATTCAACTGATGAATAATCATTACGTTCTTGACAAAGAATTAAAATGACATCTTTCTTATCAGGATAATATTTTTATATTTGCACCATTAATATACCTTCTCATTGAGAAGGTTTTTTTTATTATCCTAAATCATGAATGTCAATCCAGACCAACTAGGTAATTACGCTAATAGATTTATAAACGTATTACTTGATTATTCCCCAAAATTAATTTCCGCTTTTCTAATTTTATTTATAGGTCTGTATGCCATAAGGCTAATAAACAGAATCATTAGAAAAATAATGATAAAAAGAAATCTGGATCCAACACTGACCAAATTTCTTGCCGATATATTGTTGTGGGCATTGCGAATTCTATTATTTGTTACTTTTATTTCAAAACTGGGAATTGAAACTTCGTCATTTGTTGCAATATTAGGAGCTATGGGATTGGCAGTAGGATTATCATTGCAAGGTTCTCTATCCAATTTTGCAGGAGGTATGCTGATTATTCTTTTCAAACCTTTTAAGGTTGGAGATACTATTGAAGCACAAGGGATAATTGCTACCGTAGTTGAAATTCAGATTTTTGTTACCAAATTAATTACAGGAAACAATCAGGTTGTTTTTGTTCCAAATGGTGCTTTATCTAATGGTACCATTATTAATTACTCCATGCAGGGTGAGCGAAAAGCCGATTTGACTTTTGCAGTTTCCTATGATTCAGATATCAAAAAAACAAAAGATATACTATTGAATGTGTTGCTTACAAACCCTAAAGTACTTATCAATCCGGCGCCAGAAGTTTTCGTAAAAAACTTAACTGCCAGCTCTGTTGAATTTGCTGTACGTCCATGGGCAAAAAACGAAAACTACGGAGCCGTTTTTTCAGATACTCTGGAAAACTGTAAAATAGCTTTGGACAACGCCGGCATTGCGATTCAGCCCTATACATTGCAGAAATAGAAAAGATTTATTTCTTTTTGGGAGTAGTAATCATAAAATCTTTTAAATAATAAGGTTCAAAATAAGCGACATCTACAGTGTCGCTTATTTCATATTTCTCATAACTGATTTTACTCATTTCTTTTGCGGAAGGAAATATTACATTTTCTAAAAAGACAAAATTTGACTTAGTTAGGAATGGCTTGCATTTTTCGGCACAATCACCAACAAAATAAAGCGTTTCTGTAAAATCATTAAAAGAATTTTCTGTAATAATTTCAGCCTGAATTTCTCTTTTAATTTCTAGTTTGGAATTAAAAACAGCACTATAAACTTCCATACGTCTTGCATCAAGCATCGGAACAATTAAACCTTCATCTATATTGGCCTGAGAAGCCAATGTCTGTAAGGTATCAATCGCAATTAATGGAATATTCAAAGCATAACATAACCCTTTTGCAGCCGAAACCCCTATTCTTAAACCTGTGTAAGAACCCGGTCCCTGACTTACGGCAACAGCTACCAAATCATGAACATTAATTCCGGCTTCTGCGATTGCTTCTTCAATAAAAACATGTAATTTTTCTGCATGGGAATAACCTTCCTCTGCAATTTCCTTACACACAATTGTTTCGCCATTTTTTGCAATTGCAACTGAACAATTTTTTGTTGCTGTTTCGATATTGAGAATAAAAGACAATGTGTGTATTTTTAAAATTTATATTTTTAGCGATTTATTACTTCTTAGGTAAATCTGCTTTTTTTAGTTTCACCTTATCACCAGAATTCAGTTCTTTTGAAACCGTTGTATAAGGTCCTGTAATTACTACGTCACCTGGTTTTAATCCTGACATGACTTCAATATTCGTGTCGTCCTGAATTCCAGTTTTAATAACTCTTATTTTTGCCTTATCACCTACCTTTACAAATACACACTCAAATTTTTTATCATTTTTTGGAGCCTCTTTTTTATCTGTATTGGGATCTTCTACTTTAAATTCCTTAACCGCAGTTGTGTCTGATTTTACTACTACAGCACTAATAGGCACCGCCAAAACATTAGATTTTGTATTTGTAATAATATCAACAGTAGCTGTCATTCCTGGTCTAAAAGGCGAATAGGTAGCTGGTTTTCCTTCCAGAAGATCCTGATAAGATTCTTTTAGGATTCTAACTTTTACTTTAAAATTAGTAACCTGGTCTGATGTTAAGGTACTGCTTGCAGAATTCGAAATACTGGTCACAATTCCCTTAAACTTTTTCTTCAGATAAGCATCTACCTCAACATTGGCTGCATCTCCGATTTTAATTTTTACAATATCATTTTCGTTGACATCAACCTCAACTTCCATGTTATTTAGGTTTGCCACTCTTAAAAGTTCCGTTCCTGCCATTTGCTGTGTTCCTAAAACACGCTCACCCAATTCTACATTCAATACGGATATTGTACCATCAGCCGGAGCATAGATTGTTGTACGTCCAAGATTGTCTTTTGCCTCATTTACAGTTGCGACTGCACTTTGAACCGTGTAATAGGCATTTTGTTTAGTTGCTTTAGCCACTTCAAAAGATGCTATGGCTTTATCCCAGTCCGATTTAGAAATCACTCCTTTGTCATAAAGTGTCTTATTTCGGTCATAATTGGCCTTAGCTTCTTTAAAAGATGCTTCTGACTGGCTTAATCCTGCTTTTGTTCCGGATAAATTAGACACAGAACGATTATAACTTGAAGTATATAAATCAGGATTAATCTTTACTAATAAATCTCCTTTTTTTACAACTTGGCCTTCTTTTACATTTAATAAGGTAATTTCTCCGGAAACTTCAGGAGAAATTTTAACTTCGATTTCAGGCTGAATTTTACCTGTTGCAGAGACTGTTTCAACAATAGTTGAAGCAGCAACTTTTGAAATCTCTACTTCTTTTCCTTCATCCTTATTTCCTATCACTCCAGATTTTGAAAGACCTATTAAGGCAGCAATGAGGATAACTGCTCCACCTATTAAGAAATAAATTGTTTTTTTTGACATAATAATCTAATTTTTGATAATTGGAACAATTGGAATTCCGAAGTAGAATTCAAGAATTTTAATTTTAAAAATATAATCGTATTTCGCTCTCAGAATATCGGATTGCGCATTGGTTAATAATGTTTGGGCCTGAGTAAAATCAAACGAATTCATCAAACCTACATCGAATTTTTCTTTGGAAAAATTATATGCCTGCTGTCTTGCTTCTAAAGTTACAACAGAAGATTCATAAGCATTCAGAGCTCCTTTTGCATCGGTAAAAGCAGTATAAACGTTACGCTGCAAATCTAAAGTTTTTTGTTCCAAATCAATTTTAGATCTTTCTAAGGTTACTTTGTTACGTTCGACATTGTTTTTTGTTGCGAATCCATTAAAAATAGGAACTGACAATTGAAAACCGAAATTATGTCCTTTATTATCACTAAACTGTGTTAATACAGGATCAGGTCCTCTATAGATTAAGTTACCATTAATATCTGTTGTAATCCTATCACTGTAACTGGCGCTTGTTCCAAAAGAATAAAATCCTGTTAGCGTTGGTTGATAAGCTCCTTTTGCAATTATGACGTTTCTTTGGGAAATTTCCAGATTGGTTTGTGCTATTTTTAATTCGGTTCTGATTTCTTTAGCTTTGTTATATATATCAACTGGATTTTGTGACATGATATTATTCTCATCCTGAAGATTTGTATCATCAATTACGTCAAAATCTGTAAATTCCTTTAATTGCAAAAGCTGAGCAAGACTTAATTTTGAAATTAACAGACTGTTTTCTGCAATAATAATCGCTTGCTTATCTGTAGCAACAGTTGCTTTTAAATCAAATAAGTCACCCCGTGGAATAGTGCCCGCATTTACCATCTCTTCTGAACGGGAATATCTTTTTTCATCAATCGCCAATTGCTCTTGTTTAACTTTCAAATTTTCTTTATTGAAAAGAATTTCCAGAAAAGCATTTGCAACATTAAGTGAAATATCTTCCTGCATTTTCACTAATTGATATTGAGAAGCTATAATTGCAAGTTTTGTTCTTCTGTAGATATTTTGATTTTGTAATCCTTTAAAAATATCAACCCCTGCATTAACTCCCAATGAGGTATATTGTGTTGTTTGTGTTGATGCAATATTAGTAACCGGATTAACATTAAGACCAATATTCCAGGAATGAGATGCGCTGCCATTTACAGTAGGCAAATAGTTGCCAAATGCATCTTTTTTGTCAATTGCGGCATTCTTCACATCCAATTCCGATAATTTGATGGATATATTATTATCAAGAGCATATCTTATACATTCTTCCAGTGTCCATTGTTTCGTTTGTGCGTTGGCAGAGAATCCAAGGCATAACAATAAAGCTAAAACAAAACTATTATATTTATTTATTTTCATATATTTTGAATGAAAGCATAGCGGGAATACTATACAAATTTAACATTTTTTAAAACCAAAAAAACTCATTTTAAACAAGAATTATTTTTTCTCCTCTTCATTAATCAGACCCTGATTCCAGATTTTAATTTTATCCGAAGATTTAATTCCACTTTTAATATGAACATAAATTCCATCGCTGACACCTAAAACCAAATCCTTTCTTTGAAATTTCTGAGGAGCTGTTTCAATTTCCACATATGGTTTTTGTGTTTTCTTATCAAACTGAACAAGAGATTCTTTGATTGCCAAAACTTTATCTGCCTTTTCTAAAATGATAGAGGCATTTGCACTTAATCCGGCCCTGATAAATGTGGCATCATTGTTTTGCAAAGAAGCTTTAATCTCAAACTGAATGGCGCCGTTTTCGGCTACTCCTTTTGGAGCTATATAAGTCAGTACTGCTTCAAACTTTTTATTTTCTATGGCACCAACTGTAATCTCAATAGCCATTTTCTCTTTGATTTTTCCTACTTCAGACTCATCGATCTTACCAACAAAAATCATTCTGCCAACATCGGCAACACTCGCAATGGTTGTACCTTCATTAAAATTATTACTTTCAATAACCTGATTCCCTACTTTTACCGGAACATCCAGCACCATACCGTTAACTGTTGAACGAATCAAAGTATTGGCATAGCTTCCCAAAGACGATGTAGTTCCTGTTTTTACAATATCCAAACTTTGTTTAGCTGAGAGATAATTTTGTTTTGCCTGTTTATATGCTAATTGGGCTGCATCAAAATCATTTGCAGAAATTACATCTTTATCAAATAAGGTTTTTTGTCTTTGATATAATTTTTCCTGATTGTCTAATGCGATTTTTGCAGTCTGCACCTGATTTTGTGTACTGCTTACATTAGATACATTTGCCACTACCCTAATTTTGGCAATCATATCACCAGCTTTTATTTTTTCTCCTGCCTTGATATAAACAGCTTCAATAATACCCGAAATATTAGGCTTGATAAGAACCTCTTCATCTGGCTGAATATTACCTGTTGCTATAGTATTTTTTACAATCGTTTTAACTTCCGGCTTCTCCGTTTTAAATACAATTGGCGATTCCTGATTTTTGGAATACAAATAATATAGTGCGCCAAAAAAAACTATAGCGATAAAAATTAAAACAGTTATAGTTACTCCTTTTTTCATTTTGATTCTGGTTTAATCGATTTATTTTGATTGATAATTTTATTCTGTTCGTAAAGCATCTACAGGCTTTACGTTGATTGCGGTCTGAGCAGGTATAAAACCGGCTAATAAACCCGAACCTACTAATATTAACAGGGCCACGAAAACCACTCCCAAATCTACACTCGGATTTGCAAACATAGTATTACTGTCTGGCGGCATCGAATCCAGTACCATATTTAAAATTGCAATAATTCCGGTCGCTACTGCAATTCCTAACATTCCAGAAATAATGGTTAAAAATATTGATTCTGACAATATTTGTCCGCGTATATTGCCCGGTGTAGCACCTAGGGCCCTACGTATACCTATTTCTTTAGTACGTTCTTTAACTACAATAAGCATAATGTTTGAAATTCCAATAACTCCTGAAATCAATACCAAAGTTCCTACAAAATATGCAATGATTTGCAAAATATTAAAAAGACTCTGCACTTTATTATATTGCTCATACAAATCAAAATTTCCTACCGCACGTGTATCAGCCGGATTTACCGAATGAAGTGCTTTAATCTTCTCTAAAATTTTAGGTTTTAATTCGCTTATTGATGCGCCATCCTTTGCCGTTAGGGCCATCCATCCTACTTTATCCCCATAATTAAACGACTGCTGAAAAGTTGTAAACGGAATGAAAATATTTTTCTGTTCCTGCTCGGCATTTCCTCCAGTCTGTTTGGAATTGTAAACTCCCACCACCATAAAATTAATTCCGTTGACTTTAATATAAGTTCCAACGGCCCCTTCTTCTTTTCCATAAAGTTCACCGATTACTCCTTTTCCAATCACTGCTATTTTTCTTCTTTCAAGAATATCCTGTTGATTTAAAAAACGGCCTTTTATAATATTCATGGGCTGCTGCTTGATCAGTTCAGGATAATCCCCGTAAATTGTAAAAGCTGCAGTTTTGGTTCCTCTAACCACATTATTAGTTCCATTAAAATCACCTAATTGATTCCTAGGAGAGACATACAATAAATCCGGGAATGCTTCTTTTAAAGCCATTACATCCCTATTCCTGAAATCATATTCACGCACTTTAGGCAAGCCTTTATATGCCTTTGAAGTAGTCTGACTCCACATAAACATGGTATTTGTTGCTATACCGTCAAAACCCTTTTTTACTCCGTTTTCCAAACCTTTTCCTGCAGCAAGTAATATTACCAAAATAAAAATTCCCCAAAAAACTCCAAAAGCAGTTAGAACCGTCCTGAAAACATTGGCCGTTAAAGCCTGTAAAATCTCATCCCAATTATCTTTTTTAAACATAACTATTCGTCTCTGAGTGCTACAATCGGTTTTATTTTTGCTGCTCTGTATGCTGGAAAAAAACCTGCCATCGCTCCTGCGAATACCAGCAAAACCAGCGTAGTTAAGGCAACGCTAAAATCGACTTCCGGATTTCTAAAATATTCGCTTTGTACCATTGGCCCCACTAATTCCAACAATAAGAGGCTTGCCAACAAACCTGCAAAACCTGCAATTGTAGTGATAAAAATAGATTCATGAAGTATCATGGAAATGATGGAGAATGGGGATGCTCCCAACGCTTTTCTGATGCCAATTTCTTTTGTCCTTTCTTTTACAATAATAAGCATAATATTACTTACACCTACAACACCTGCAATGATAGTACAAATTCCTACCCACCAAAAGAACAGTCTGATATAAAGATTCAAATCATAAAATTGCTTGGCTTCTTCTACTGAATTATAGGCATCAATAGCATTGTCGTCCGGAGCAATTACATTTTTGCTTTTTAATAATGATTTGACTTCCTGAGTAAACTTTCTGGATTGCGCCAACGCTTCATCATAATTGGCTTTCTTATTCAATACAAATTGCATTGCGCTAATTTTATCACCAGCTCCAAAAGTACGTTGATTGGTGGTTACTGGCATATAAACCCTTGATTCTTCCCTTTCTCCGGAAGGATCAGTAAAAACCCCTATTACTTTGAAATTGATATTGTTAACCAGAATCTCTTTACCTATCGGATCTTCATCTTTAAACAGATCCTGCTTAACTTTCAGACCAATTGCCGCTACTTTTTCATTATTTTTCAAATCATTATCATTAAGAAAACGGCCTTTTATTATTGTAGCATTTTCAATAAACAAATAATCAGGGCTGACTCCTCTAAACTGATAACTTCCTGATTCTTTACCATAAGTAATAATACCTCCCCAAGTGCTTCTGACAGATGATTTTTTATCAATCTCATCATTGAATTTTCTCAGTGGAACATCATAGTCGCTATTTCTTAACTGTATCTGACGTCCTGCATTTAACCCTTTAAACTCCTTAGTAGTTGTGTTTGCCCACACTTCAATTATTCCTTCAGCATCATTCTCAAATTGTTTTTCAATGCCGTTCTGGAGGCCTTTTCCTGCTCCCAAAAGGATTACCAGAATAAAGATACCGGAAGCCACAGAAATTCCCGTTAGAAATGTCCTAAGTTTATTTTTGGCAATTGCCTCAAATATTTCCTGCCAACGTTCAATATTAAACATAGGATGAAGCTCTTACCTGTTCTACCATTTTATCATCAATGATCAATCCGTCTTTAAGTACTACATTTCTTTTGCACATTGCCGCAATATCAGGCTCGTGGGTAACAATTAAAATTGTTTTTCCCTCATCGTTAATTCCCTGAATAAGCTCCATTACCTCATAAGAAGTTTTGGTATCCAGTGCTCCAGTTGGCTCATCTGCCAATAACACTTTTGGATTCGAAGCTAAAGCTCTTGCAATGGCAACACGCTGTTTCTGACCACCTGAAAGTTCATTTGGCAAGTGGTGTGAATGTGATCCCAAACCAACTTTCTCCAAATATTTCATTGCAATCTCGTATCGCTCTTTTCTTTTAACACCTTGATAATACAGAGGCATTGCAACATTATCAAGGGCACTTTTATAATTTATTAAATTGAAAGACTGAAAAACAAACCCTAAGAATTTATTTCTGTAGCGGGATGCGATAGTTTCATTCAGGTTTTTTATTGGTGTTTTATCTAAAGTATAACTACCTGAATCGGCTTCATCCAAAATCCCTAAAATATTTAGCAGTGTCGATTTTCCTGATCCAGAAGATCCCATTATGGCTACTAATTCGCCTTCTTTTATATCAAAATTAATTCCTTTTAACACATGAAGCTGTGAACTTCCCATTTTATAGGACTTATGTAAATCTTTGATTTCGATCATGATACTGTTAAATTTTAAAACAATAATAACATTTTTTATGTATTTCACGTAATAAAACGTTAATAATTTTGATGTCACTCCTAGAATAAGACTACATTATTAACTATTTGTTACAGTTTTTTAAAACAATATAATTGTTTTCTTAATTTTACTCTCTTAAAAAATTACAGATGAAATTTCTTTCTTTATTTCTTTTCGCCTTATTAACACTAATGGGCAGTTGTTCAACTTCTCAAAAGCTCGCAACTTTAAAACCAGAACCTGACGATGCAAGTCCATTAATTTACGAAAGTAATCCTTCTTTTATCAATTTACCGATTTCTGTCAAACTTAAAGACATTGAAAATCAAACCAATGCACTTCTAAACGGATTAATTTACGAGGACACCAATATTGAAGATGATGATATTGAAATAAAGATCTGGAAACAAGCACTAATACAAATACAAAACGATGATTCAAATCCGGACAAGAAAATAAAAACCATTTTACCGCTAAAAGCTTTTATAAAATATCGAATAGGTACAAAAAAGCTCGGTGTCGAACTTTACGATATTAGGGAATTTAATTTAAATGGAGTCATAACTTTATCCAGTGAAGTTGCCCTGACCAATTGGAAATTAAATACTAAAACCGAATTTAAATCATTGGACTGGAAAGAAAGTCCAACGATGAGTATTTTAGGCAAAAATATGCCCATAACTTATTTGGTTAATCCTGCCATTTCTATTTTTAAATCCAAAATTGAAAAAAAAATAGACGAGTCAATTGAAAAATCAATGGATTTTAAACCTAATGTTTTATCGGCCCTAGAGAAAATTTGCACACCATTTCAAATGAGTGATACTTATGAAAGCTGGCTAAGAATTGTACCTATAGAAGTATATTCCACTGCTGCAAAAATTAAAAAAGATCAGTTTTTACTGGATATGGGAATGAAATGCAATATGGAAACCATAATTGGAAAACAGCCGGAATCAAAATTTAACGCCAATAAGATAGTTTTAAAACCTGTAGCCAAAATTCCGAATCAGATTACTTCCAATATCGCAGCCATTTCAACATATCTTGATGCTTCAAAAATCATGACTAAAAATTTTGCAGGCCAGGAATTTGGATCAGGAAGCAAAAAAGTTACGGTGAAAAATGTTGAAATCTGGCATAAGGATGGAAAAATGGTAATTGCCCTGGATGTCTTAGGCTCAGTAAACGGAACATTATATTTAAACGGATTTCCCCAATACAACCCTCAATCTAAAGAAATTTATTTTGACAAGCTTGATTATGTACTAGATACAAAGAGCAAATTGATGCGGACTGCAAGCTGGTTGGCCCAAGGTTTAATCCTAAAAAAAATGCAGGAGAGCTGTCGTTATTCCATACAGCCTAACCTGGAAGAAGGTAAAAAAAGTATGGCCTCGTATCTTAAAAATTATTCTCCTATGCCAGGAGTTTTTGTTAACGGAAAAATGGAAGATATACAATTTGATAAAATCCAATTAACAAATCAAGCTATAATTGCTTTTATAAAAATAAACGGGACTGTAAATGTTTCAGTTGACGGATTAAAATAAAATGCATTCTTAAAAAAGGTCAAATAAAATTTATTCGGCCTTTTTCTTTTTAGATTGGTACATTTTATAAATTAGAAATCCAATAATCGCCACAAGCAAATAAGGAACCACCATTAAATAGACAATTCCGTCATTTACAGCTTCAGCTTTTTTGATATTTGATTCTCCGGCCAAAGCAGCACGACACATCGCACATTGTGCATTTGCAGTCATTCCGATGAAGAAAAAACAGATTCCAAATACTATAATTTGGATTTTAGATTTAGAGATTTGCATTTTATTTTTAATTAGCATAATAAGGAGAAATCATTAGGTAAACCACTACCCCTGTTACAGCAACATACAGCCAAAGCGGAAATGTTATTCTGGCAATCTTTCTATGCCTGTCAAATTGTTCACCAATAGCCCTTACATAACTAATTAGTACTAAAGGAATAATTGCAATTGACAACAAGATGTGTGTCAGCAAAATAAAATAATACAAAAATCTAATGCCTCCAATCTTTGCCTTTTCAATTTCATCAAGAATACCGTCATTATTTAAATCACCAAACTTCACCGAATCAGCTGTCATGTGATAAGCCACATACATAACCAAAAAAGCCAGTGATAATGAAATTGCAAAAGTCATTAATCTTTCGTGTGCTTTACGATTACCATTTTTAATCGCCAATACCGCAGAAATTAAAACAACGGCTGTTATGCCATTTATGGTGGCATAAATTGGCGGCAAAAATGATAACGGTTCTACATTTATACCGAAATCTTTTAATTTAACTGCGAATAAAACAGCAACCACCGTAGGAATTACAATTGAAACTGCAATGATATACTTATTGTACTTTTTTTCTAATGAATTCTCTTCCATCCTTATTCTTCTAATAATATTTTTATGTCCTGCTGAATATCCCTAACTCCTTTTTTATCCAGACCGTCATAATACAGGATTGGGTTTCCAAAATCATCTTTACGGCAACGGATATTACCATCTTTATCAATTAGGGCAAACAATCCTGAATGTTCAAAACCACCGCTTACTTTGGCATTTTCACCAGCATATAGATTAAATCCTTTGTTAGATAAGTTCATAATAGTTGCTTTATCACCTGTTAGAAAATTCCATGTTGATGACTTTACTCCTAATGCCTTAGCATGATTTTTTAAAACCTGAGGTGTATCATGAGCAGGGTCTATGGTTATGGAAACAATTCCAAAATTAGGATTTCCGAAAAAAGTTTTCTCAATTTCCAGCATACTCAAGTTCATTTTTGGACAAATAGAAGGGCATGTGGTAAAGAAAAATTCCAACACATATACTTTTCCTTTATAATATTCATTTGAAATTTTGACATTATCCTGATTGGCAAGTTCAAATTTTGGAGCCGGACCAATTGTTATTAATTTTGCTGCGGAATCTTTTCCTTTCAAACCAACATTATCCAAACGATTGCCCTTAACAACATCATCATTTTTTATTCTCTCGACAATTTTTGGAATAGCGTAGATTCCAAAAATTAAAACAATGAACGATATTCCTATGTATGATTTATTTTTAAACATTTTTAGTTGAGATTAAAGTTGTTTGGAAGCGTTATGGTTCTTTTTAAGGGCTGCACGATATTCATATAAAATGATTTTAAAATCATCCAGCATTTCATTACTTAACTCAGATGGATGAAAAGTATCGTAACCTTCTTTGTATTCCTGTTTTTGATCTTTATTCTCTCCTTTTCTTCCACGTAGATTTCGTTTTTTATCAACTATATAAACATACGAAGTCCCTAAATTTTCATTCAGTTTCCCTTTTAAATGTAATTGATTGTAAAATGAATTTATTTCTTCAGGAGATGCAAAAACAAAATTCCATCCTGAAACGTCGGTAAACGGAGACAAGGCATCAATTACTTTCTGAGCTTCTTTTTCTTTTCCTATTGGAGAGAGAATTACAAATTGAAGATCTTCAAATCCATGATAGCGTTTGTAAATCTTTTCATTTAAATTAAAATAATTCCCGCGATTCTTTAAAATTTCAGAACCTGAAAAACCTAACACTGTTATCTTTTCATCCAAAGTTACTTTTTTACCATTTAAAGATTTCCAATTACCAAAATCTTGAATTTTTGGAGTAATTACAGGAAGTGTAGTGAAACTATTTACTCCAGAGGCAAAAAATAAATAGGCTACAATTGGCAGAACAAAAAGCACAAAAAGAACTATATTTTTTTTCATTATTGTATGAGAAATTATTGAAGTACAAAAATAAAAAAAGCTCCGTTAAACGGAGCCTCTTTTCGAATTAATATGATGTTAAAAATTCCATTTAATTGTAGAATCTTTAAAAACCCCATAAATATAATGCCCTTCTGTAAGAAGAATAAATAATAAATATAAAACCAGGAAAATAACTGTTGATACAACAGACCATCTCAAACCACTTGTTTCGCCTTCCATGTGCATGAATGCCCACACAATATAATATGCTTTAACTAGTGTAAGGATGTAAAAAATCCAATTTAACAGATTCAAACCAATGAAAAAAGTAAATTCTAAACTTTCAGGTTTGTAAATACCAAGGATTACTTCTACTACGGTTATCAGAGATAATAATCCGAAAACAAACCAGATTCTTTTTGTATTTGATACGTGCTCGTGTGACATAATAATAAATCTAAAAAATTAAACTAAGTAGAAAACTGTGAATACAAATACCCAAACTAAATCTACGAAGTGCCAGTACAAACCAACTTTCTCTACCATTTCGTAACTTTTTCTTTTTTCGTAAGTCCCTAACAATACATTAAAGAATATAATAATATTGATGATCACTCCCGAAAAAACGTGGAATCCGTGGAATCCTGTAATAAAGAAAAAGAAATCAGCAAATAGTTTACTTCCGTATTCATTTCTTACCAGATTTGCACCTTCTACTACATATTTAGCCTGCCCAAGACGAGTTTCTGAGTCCTCTCTTGACAATATTGTTTTCTTCTTTTTTGCAGTTAAAACTTCTGTTCTGATCAATAAATCAGGACGTGCTTTGAAACCAGCCTGAACTTCAGCAACCGTATAAGGTGGTAAAGACTGAGCATCTTCCATAAACCATGATGTTTTACTTCTGCTCAAAGCTTCTCTTTGCTCCGGTAATTTCACAGCGAAATCAGCGATAGCAACACGATTACCTTCTTTATCAACAAATTGTAACAAACTTCCTCCTGTTGTCTCAACAGCTCCATATTCACCTTTAATGAAATTTTTCCATTCCCAAGCCTGAGAACCAACGAAGATCAAACCTCCAATGATAGTTAAAAACATGTAAACAGCAACTTTTGTTTTTTTCATATGATGTCCTGCATCAACAGCCAAAACCATTGTTACAGATGAAAAAATCAAGATAAAAGTCATTAAAGCCACATATAACATTGGCTGCGGACTTCCGTGCATAAAAGGAAAGTGAGTAAACACTTCATCGGCTATTGGCCAGGTTTCAATAAATTTAAATCTAGAAAAACCATAAGCCGCTAAAAATCCGGAGAAAGTTAAGGCATCTGATACGATAAAAAACCACATCATCATTTTACCATAACTTGCTTTTAATGGCTCATTTCCGCCTCCCCAAGTTTTTTCTTCATTATTTGCAGTAGTAACTGTCGCTTCCATAAAAGATATTCGTTAAAAAGTTCCCAAATTTACGTTTTTTTCTTATTTAAAGAAATATAAAAATAAAAATAAATAAACCCACAATATGTCTAGAAAGTGCCAATACATTGCACCTAGTTCTATACCAAGAGTTTGAGTCGAATTGTATTTTTGTTTAAAATGATTATAAATTACAATTAAAAGCGAAATTACTCCGCCTGCCAGGTGTAATAAGTGTGTAACGGTTACAACATATAGGAAAGTAGTGGTTATCGAACTACCTTGTCCGGTGAAATAGTAGCCTTGATCCACAATTTGTCCGAACCCGACAAACTGCAAAGCCACGAACAAAATTCCTAATGCCAAAGTCGCCAAAAGCAAACCTGTTGTTGCATTTCTATTGTTTTTTTGAATTGCTTTTTTTGCCAGGTAAAAAGTAACACTGCACCCAATAATAACTACCGTACTTAAATAAAAAGCGGTTGGCAATTCAAAATTCTTCAACCAGTCTGCCCTGGATTTACTTACTACAAAAGCACTTGTAAGACCGGCAAACATCATGGTCATACTTACCATGGCGAATAACAAAATCAGTTTTGCTGACTTAGCTTTTCTTAACTGTTCTTCCCCTTTTGTCATTGTCATTTCCATAAATAACTATCTTAAAAATTTATCAACTATAAATACTATCTGAAGCAATGATATATACGAAACGCTTACCAACATTAAGGTTCGGGCAGATTTCGGAGTTCTTAACTGATACAAACGGACTGCATAAAACAACATCCATAATCCCAATAAAAAAACTAAAATTGCAGCAATTGGGGTAATATACAACTGACCTGTATATCCTAAAGCAGGCAACAATGAAGCTCCGATAAGCCAGACTGTATATAAAATAACCTGCAATGCAGTACCATTATCTTTTTTTCCTGTTGGAAGCATAAAAATTCCGGCTTTTTCGTAATCTTCATATAAAAACCAGCCGATTGCCCAAAAATGCGGAAACTGCCAGAAAAACTGAATCAAAAATAAAGTTCCGGCTTCTATACCAAAATCTCCTGTTGCGGCAACCCATCCTAACATAAAAGGAATTGCACCCGGAAAAGCACCGACAAAAACTGACAACGAAGTTACCGTTTTTAAAGGAGTATAAACACTAGTATATAAAAATATTGAAACTGCAGCAAACATGGCTGACTTTGGATTGATTGTATAAAGTAATACAATACCCGTAATTGTAAGCAAACTCGCCACCAACAAAGCCATTTTTGACGACATTCGCCCTGAAGGAACCGGACGGTTTTTTGTTCGGTCCATCAACGCATCAATATCCTTTTCTATCACCTGATTAAAAGCATTTGAAGCTCCTACCATGCAATAACCTCCAATTGACAAAACCAACAAAACACTCCATCTAAAAGGATTTTCATCATTCACCCCCAACAAATAACCCGCAATAGAAGAAAACAAAACACTAATCGCCAGACCAGCCTTAGTAATTTCCTTAAAGTCGAGAAATATGGATTTTAACGAAAATGTATTTTCTGTAGCGTTCAATACGATTGTTATTAGTCTGTTTTTTTTAAGTGGTGCAAATGTACAAATTAGATTGTAGAATTTAAACCAATAAATTTAGATTTTTTCAAATAATACCTTATAAAATAAGGACTTTACAAATCTCAGACTATAATATTTCGAAAAATCTTATTAAATAAACTAATAATCAAAATACCAGTTAAAAATATCAGCACGAAATCCAAGATTAAACCACGTTGTATTCTGTTTAAAAGTAGTAGCCGTATTTTGTGTCGGATTAAAGTTTCTGTAAATAAAACTTCCAAATAATTTTAGATTCGTTGCCGGATTTATCAGGTACCCTGCCTGTACATCTGTAATAAAAATACTGGTTTTATTACCTTGTCCTGCCTTTACGCCTGTATCAGCAAAACGCTCTTCATCATAATCACGGTAAATATTACCTCCGTAATTAGAATTTGCACCAGAAGCACTAAAATCTAAACCACGAGTTCCAGTAGTAAATTTGGCATCGGCAAAGTAACGTCCTTTATGATATCGCCCAATTACAACCAGCTCTTTAAAATTTCCACCCCATTGATGACCTATACTTTGGTTATTGTGACCGTAATTTGTAATCACAGCACTATGAGAATAGACATAAGGACGAACATGATTATATTCTAACTGCAGTAGTAAATTATCAATTTTAAAAGCATTATAATATTTAGCCCCTAACTGATAACCAAACTTATTTTTCCAACTGTTATCTCCGGCTTTAACATCTCCAAATGAAAATTCATCAATCAATAGCTGGCCGTATACATTGATTTGATTGTCCCATTTATATTTTGCCGACATTCCCAAAAGAGCATTTCCGCTACGGGAAGAAGAAGCAAACTCCACGGATCGATAAAAAATAATCGGATTCACAAAATTCACATCAAATCCTCTATTATTTGTGTCGGTCCATACCACTGATTCAAAAAATCCCAAATTTAACCTGTTTGAAACATTCCAGCTCAAATAATGATTGGCCATATACTTTGAGGCATAAGTTCTTTCTACTGTAACATCCGGACGAACATCCTTAAGCCACATATAAGTGTTGGTGTATTTAATTTTCCAAAAAGTGGTATTAATCTTAAAATACGGATATGGACTTGCCCCATCACTTTCTAAAAGAGAACGGTATCCATCACCGATAAAATTTCTTCCATAACCCAACTGCAGATCAAAAAATTTACTTGGAGCATACGTTATATTAGCCTCAGCCAAAGGAAAATCATAAGAATCAGTTTTAAATCTCTTTGCAATCCCCATACCCGGAATTATGGCGGGATTACCTCCTGAAGGAGGAATTGATTCTGCATACTCATTAAAGTAACCTGCAAATCTTCCCTGGCTTTCAAAAATTGTAGTGGTAAAATTAATTTGTTTTCCCAATCCACCTCTAAAATTAACTGCTCTGGTATTGACATAAGTGTATGATGCATCGATATCTGATGCTTTACCCAGCTGTAAGTCAACAATTGGATTTAAAGACAGCCAGTAATCTTCACCCTGTATTTGAACCATGTTTTCATTCCAGAATTTTCTTCCCAACCAGCTTGAGGTATTTTTTTGAAGTGATTCATTGACCGCTTTCAAATTGTAATATTTGGAAACCTCAGCATACGTGTAAGGCTTTGAAGCAGTATGATTGTTACTGCCAACCTGATTCATTGCATCATCAAACTGCGCATAATAACTATGTGAAAACGGAATATTTAAATGACTTTCGAATTCAGGATTATTGTATTTTTTATACACCATACTATCCAGCTCTGTCATTGGCTTTTCTATTGGTCTTAAAATTTCGGCTGCAGCCAGAGCTTCAGAAGCGATTTGTTCAGCACTCTTTAAAGGCAGCTCAATAGATATCGTATACTTGGAATAGGTAGGTTTACCATTGTACGTTGAAGGTTTTATTTTTAGAAATTTAGCAAAAACACGTTTAGTTTCTTCAGATAATTCATCATTAATGGCATTGATGTAGATAATTTTAAATTCGCCGTTTGCATCCACTTCAAAAAGAACTTTTACTTCTCCTTTATAATTAGTCTGTTTTAAATTTTCCGGAATTTGAAAATTATGGTAAACAAAATCCTGTACTTCCTTGTAAAAACAATTTTCTAAATTTTTAGCTTCCAGATTTTCACAAGAAGGAAAAACAGGAAACTGCTCAGAAGTAAAACCAGGTTTAACTAACGTTTTATTAGCTTCTTGTGAAAAGACATACACAGAAGATAATGCAATGCTCAAAGTCAAAAAACTTTTTAAAATAATTTGGGCTCTCATTTAATATTGATTTGTAGTATTTTCTCCGTTTGCAATTTTTTTAGCAGCCGAAGTTCCGATACGTTTAACACCTAAACGAATCATTTCAATTGCTTCTTTATAGGATTTAATTCCTCCAGCGGCTTTTACCGGCAAAGGTGATGCATTTTCCAGCATCATAATAATAGCAGGAGTTGTAGCGCCGTTCGAAAGGTTGTTTTGTGTTTCATAAAATCCTGTTGATGATTTCACAAAGACAGAAGCATAGTCTTCTTCTTTAAAATTAGAAATCACGATATTTTTTATCAAAGCCGAAAGCTGGATAATTTCCTTATCGCTTAAAGCTGCCACTTCAATTATCCACTTTACACTTTTATTACTGGCTAAGCCAATTTGTGTCGCTATCAGAATTTCTTCTTTAACCAGATCAATTTCCCCGTTTTTGAATGCATTATAGTTGCATACGAAATCAAGATCATCAGCTCCGTTTTCAATCGCTTCGTTGGCCTCTTTGAGTTTGGTTTCAATTTCAGAGTTCCCATCCGGAAAATCAATAACAGTTCCAACAAGTAAGCTGGACTTGGCCTTTAAGATTAGTTCTTTTGCCAAAGCCACTTGTTCCGGCCGAATCATGACTAATTTAAAACCTTCGCTGATTGCCTCAGCAATAGTATTTTTTACCACAATATTATTTTCTTCTTCAGAAATACCTGCCTGGCTTGCTGTTTTTAAATAAGTGGAATCTAAATATTGTTTGATATTCATGATAATAGATATATCTGGTTCCGGCAAAAATACATTTTAAAATCTAAAAACCAGAAACTTAAAACCGTTGATTTTATTGCAATAAAAAACCCACCTGAGTGGGAATTTATATTATTATATTTTATCTATTTGTTTTTTTAAAGCAATAGCCGTAAATAATGCTACAGTTGCACCAATTGTATTGGCCAGAATGTCTGTCACATCAGATGTTCTTGTTAGCGTCAAAACTCCCTGAAGAATTTCTATTGTGATTCCAAAAAAAACAGAAAATATAAAAGAAATCAGATATGCTTTAGAGTCATCTGGTGCTTTTCCCTTCAATTCTTTTTTAAAAAACACAATCCAGGAAATTGTAAATCCGAAATGAAAACAAAAATGAACGATTTTATCTATGCTGGGAAAATTTACAGCTGGAATATTACTGGAATCCGTCAAACAGAAATAGGTAATAATTCCGGAACAAATAAGAGCCCAAATTAAGAGCAGTTGTTTAGGCACCGATTAGTTCTTTATAAGCTTCATCAGACAATAAAGAATCTATTTCTGATGCATCTGCAATTTTTATTTTAATCATCCAGCCGGCACCATAAGGATCAGAATTAACAGTTTCAGGCGTGCTTTCCAAACTCTCATTGAATTCAATAATTTCGCCTGTTAAAGGTAAAAACAAATCCGAAACCGTTTTTACAGCTTCAACTGTTCCAAAAACCTCGTCTTTTTCTAGTTTTTGATCTAAAGTTTCTACTTCAACATATACGATATCGCCTAATTCTTTCTGTGCAAAATGAGTAATTCCAACAGTTGCAACATCTCCTTCGATGCTAACCCATTCGTGATCTTTTGTGTACTTTAAATTTGCCGGTATGCTCATAATACTATATTTGAAAATTGATAATTGAATTTTTAAGCCACAAATGTAACAATCTTCTAATGAAATTTAGTTTAGAATCTAA
>Ga0247815_10001085_pt1 | contig 21002 bp, 31 predicted proteins | sample UWRJL194509B1_FD_181014 | JGI IMG/M metagenome (GOLD analysis project Ga0247815, IMG submission 181014) | Plant litter microbial communities from Arlington Agricultural Research Station in Wisconsin, United States - UWRJ-L194-509B-1 | ecosystem: Environmental > Terrestrial > Plant litter >...
CTGGTTGACCATACACAGCTTTGCACATCTCCCCCCCCCCCCCTTCTACTCTGAGAGCAATCCTCCACCACTGAGCCTTTGTGCCTTGTGTGTTGCGACAAAGATTCAATCAAACTGGGATGCATAATTAGTCCATGCCAAGCAAAAACTGGCTGAAAGTGTATGGACAAAATGACGTACACCTCAGCTCAGCACAAGTCCGGCTAAGTGCTAGTGCAACACCCATGCACAGGGTCTATACTCAATATGCAAAACTGCGCCCTGTTGCTAGGCTGCTGGCACTGCATCAAACTCCCAACCGAGTGGTGACATTGGTGTTTAGGTGTTCTAATGACATGGTAGGTGGTGGTGACAACATCTTTGCCATGTCCTTTTGTGTCTTCTGCCAGCTTGTGTAGCTGAACCTCCACAACATGCTTGACCATGCTGACTGGGGGCTGCAATGCAAGAGAATTTAGCATTCAGATTATTTGCACACACTGCTGAAATGCTTCAGCATTTCGTGGATCCATATCTGTTCAGGATGACCACAAAGACAACAGTTGCAATGCGGAAGTGTTATGGCTGTGCCTCCACCCCTCGCCTCACATGTTCAAGTCTCTTCTCCATCCTCTCCAATCCATTTCCGTCTCGCTCCGTACCTCCGGTTCCGTCTAGCATTCCTGCCCAAGTTCCTTCTCCGCTTCTCCGATACTCACGGACATGTCTTGCATCGCCTCTCGGACTTGTTGCCCGTGACCCTGCCTTGACATTTGGACCCGCTCTTGCTCCCCTGTCTCCGACACGTGTCCGCAGCGCATTCTGCCTCATGTTCGTCCGTATCTCCAAAGTCTTGTGCCTGCTTACTCGATGTCTGCTCTCTCCCTTCACGCCCTCCGCTCGAGTATTTAAACCCACACTCTTACCTGTACTGTTCGCTAGATTTGGAATCGACTTTGACAACTCGACTCTCCTACTCTCGCCCGATCTCTTGCCTCCTTGAGCCCACACTACAAGTCACGACTATATGCTCCTCGACCCTTGTCCGGATCTGACTCCGATCAGCTCTCCATCACCAGGCTCTCGTTGAGATGTCGTCCCACTCTAAGTCTTGCTCCAGATCGCTCGGAAGACTCGGACTTCTCTGTTGGCGTTATTTGTGCCGCCTGATCGAGTGTCGCACCACAAGTAAGTAGCTGTGTCGAGTGTGTCTCTGTAACCAGCCGGTGAGAGACAAACTTGTAAGGAGTTTGTCCGGTAACTACCGACGGCGTAAATGTAAGCCTGAGAACTGAGCTCGATCAATACATAAATCCCAACATTCTCGTCTTCTACTTCATCAAACTTATCGTCCAGACCTCCGCTCATCCCTGACCTCTCCAACTCGTCACCAGCCAAGCCCTCGGACTCGGGTGTGTTAATAACGCACTCAGGACCGTCTAGGTACGCCGGAACCTTTCGGACTTCAACCGGAGTACCCGGACGTGTCTCAGACAAACGTCGAGCACGTTCATAACAGGAAGCTTTACTAAAATGCTCTCCCTGAGCCAGCACTGGCTCACATGATCATCTATGTAATAATCAATGGCAATGGTTTTGATGGCTCCAGATCCATTGGGCCAGGCAGTGCCTTGTCATGTTATGTTGGTTTCCTCTGTTTGCTATTAGTGCTGGTACGGCTAATAGCTGTGGGTCACGCATGGCCTAACCGTAGCCGTACTGTGGCCAGCTGATCATGGCTGACAGCTGATGCATGGCTGACGCATGGCTGATGCACGGTGGCTCATAGGTGGCTGGCTCATGGTTAGCTGGTGCTGCTGGAGGATTGATAATATATTCTATAGTAAAGTTCATTCTATGGAGAGCTAGGCTACATGTATATCCAATATATGGCTTAGGTGAGTCAAAGGTAGAGAGGTGAGATTGCAAATAGCAAGGGAATTTGGCACACACATCAAAGATTGCACACGATCTTTGACACGCGTGCCGAATTCCCTCTCACCCCACCCCTCATCATGTCACCACATCTATAGCTCTTAGATAGCTAGTGTTTATTCTTGTATACTAGCACAGCTAACATGTTGTAATAATAATCATACAATGTGACCCACGGTTGGCACAGCTGACCACGGTTAGTTGCAGGCAACCATAACTGTAGCTGTCACCGTTACGGGTGGTTACCATGACGGGAAGCCATGATCCAGCACCATCACTATTTGCTATAGACTTGCACTCTCGCCCATCTGGTGCTCACAGATGGAGAGCAGTTAGCTAGCCAATTGGCCAAAGAGGATGATTTTGTTTGCTTTTGAGACCCTGTTGGCAGAGCGCCGGGAAACTGCTTAGCAGTCATGACACAACATGCAGACAATGAAAGTCTTGCACAAGGGATTGGATAAAGACACAAAATTGAATAAATAGCTGGCCACATCAATGGGGAGCTTGACACATCATGTCACACCATGAGCCCAAGGTCTGGCCTCACAACCCACTGCTCTTGCTCCTACATCCCCATTGCTTGCGAAATGGCAAGACATATGATCTTCGGCTTGTGCCCAACATTCAGCTAGCAATAAAACCCACTTGCCTACAGGAATTTTCAACCTCTCCAACATCTCATTCCACACAAGTCTCCTTGCTGTCTTCTGTCATTAGCTGGAGCAGTCTATCACTTGGCGGTAGCCTATACTCCAACCTGTCGACTACAGCAAGCACAGTCTACTATACACCCCTCACATCCCCTGTATTCAGTAAAAACCACACTGTTCTGACTGATGTCATTGAACAATCCATTGATGCCACATCTGCTGCTGCCCCAACCAAAGATATTGTGCAACCTCTCACCATCCCAGCTGTTGATTCTGAACATGCCTTCCTGGACTCCTTCAACTTCTCTGAGATGAGATGCCTCAGAAACAATGTTTGCTATGATGCCTGTGCATTTTATCTCTTCTGACCTTCTATTCATTTGACCCATGCAATGCAGTCAGTCAGGTGCAACATTGGCAAGGGAGGCAACACACACACATTGAAGAAGAGGAAAGGCGCAAAGAGAGCCTAGAAGCCCAGCAACAACAACAACCCACACAAACCCCGTAGGGACACACACAGAAGCCTGGAGTGTGTGGGAGACAATGCCTACAAGAGTGGAAGATATGTCCAACTGCAAGTAGCAGCCGTAGGAGCCTAGAGAGCTGAGGAGTCGAGAACTGTGAACACCCAATGTGCCAATCCCAGAACGTTGGGGTCTGATGCCCTAAGCCAAGAACAATGAGGACCCAATAACCGTGAGAAAACCATTGGGGCCCATTGCCCTAAGTATGAGAACTGTTCGAATATTCACGGACGTCACTGCCTATGCAAGTAAGGTCGGGGAGTCTGGGCCAGGAAATAAATGGCAGTGTGAAAGGTGATTCATTTGGGAACACCCACTCCAAGAATACATATACGAGCGGAGTCTGAATTCACATACAAATCTGAATGTCCGACACATCACCCACATTGGGTATACAGATAGACGTAATATGGCATGCAAGTCTTGTCAGAAGCCCAGTCCATGCAGTTTGTGCCAGACATGCAAAGTTCAGGGGCCATGTGTTGGTGTACAGAAACATGGTGGTGGACCTGGGATCAGGATCTGTGTGAAGTACAACTGCAGGAACATTTTGGATGGAGACTCTGTGTTGACTAGGACCATTGGGCAAGTGAGTGAGCTTGAGGATATGCAGGCAGAAGGGCTTTGTCTTGTCAAGTGGCCAGCAAGGGTGCCAACAGGATCCGTTTTTGAGTCTAGGGGGTGATATTGAGGATTTTTGTGCCTCATCATCTGCAGAGTACTCTTGTGCGACTCTAGCACACTATTATGATGGAATGATCCCATCATGAGCCCAGGCATAAGAAGCCAAATGTGGGACCCTTGTCGAAGTCCCCATCGCTCATGCTTTCCTGCCAACACATCTTCACAAAGAAACCATGGACACTCCTGCTGCTCCTCAGGGTATCAAACACTCCCAGTCCATTGTTGCCAACAAAGATAACCTCATGGCCAGGGCACACACTGCCCCACCTTGGCCATCCAAGACACCAAACAAGGTGGGAGTCCAGTGTCCCAACAGCAAAACCTCAAGTTTGCCCATGAATATCCGGCAACCAAGAAGTATGTTGTCATAACGAGTTCTAAGTCATGATTCAAACCTGCCAAGAAGTATGTTGATGTAGCCGCATGATGAGAATATTCAACAAGCCCATATCCAAGCCAGTGGTATCTTGTTGGCAACATTTTGTGTATGTCACATGAGTGTTCCACTCTGTTTTGTGTAAGTGGCCAGCCTCATGCTACAACCAATTGTCATCATTGTCTTCCTTGTCAAGTGTGGCCCTGGCCTCTGTGTCAGCCCACTGTTGCTCATCAATTCACACCTGCTTGCCATTTGCCCTTTCTCACACCCATGCTGGTGTGACGCTGACAATTTCTGAGACTGGGTGAAACTATGCCTCATTGAATTACATCAATCTCCTCTGTTTGCAAACAACTCACACCTTCATCAATCCTGTACTTACCGATGGAGAGCAATTATCAAGCCAATTGGCCAAACAGCATCATTCTGTTTATTTTTTAGAACCTGTCAATAGAGTGCCAGGATATTGCTTGACACTGATGACATGATATGCAAACAACTTTGATTTTCGGTGTGAAAGAGGATAATGCCTAAGAACTGGATAAATAGGTGACAGTGCCACACTGCCTGCAACTTTCAAAATTTCTCGCAGCTTTCTGACATACTGCTTTGAGAAAATCAGTATCTTTCTCAAGCCAATCTTGCAATTTTCTCACAGAAATCCTTAAGAAAATCTCTCAGCAATGTGTGAGAATTATTCAATAAATACCAATTTCTCGCAATTTTAGGTCAGATTCTCTCAAAAAATTCTTCAAGACTTCTCTGAGAATATCCAAGGAAACCTCGAGAATAATACCAATTTTCTCAGTGAAATATGAGTGAAATCTGCAAGAAAATTTCGAATTTGCTGGCAGTGCCAGCTCAGGATTCAACACATCATGCCTCACAATGAATCACTCCTCCTGCTCCTACACCTTCATTGCTCACTCAACAGCAAGACATATGACCAGGAGCCGGTACCCAACATCCAACAATTTGCAATGAGACTGGTCTGCTGTGAGGTGGTTCCAACCTTGCCAATCTGGGTTCCAACATCTGCTGGGGTTGCCTATCCCTCAGCTGCAGCTAGCCATCTCACTTGTAAGGGCTTAACCTGGCCAGTCTTTTTCCAGGATAAGTGTTTGAGACAATGTGTATGTCCGTGACCTGGAAAGCAACAGGCTAGCATCCAGAAAACAACAAGGACCACCGAGGGGCCAACTCAGCAGCCACAAACCTTCTCTACATACATTAGAGACAGATATAATGTTTTCCAAACTGTTCTGAAGTGCGAAAAAATAAAAATACAGGATAAAAAAGTCGGATTAGGAAACAGGTGTCTAATGGAGTCAAAGCCCTACAGGCTCGCCAGCAAGTGGGCAAAAAAAAAAAAGAAAAAAAAGACACAATTATTCTACATTGAGGGACACATGGGGACTTGAAAGATAATCTGTGTGTGATAACCCTGTGCAGATATGTGTCAAACAGATCTTTGGGCAAGGTGTGTGCTTGATCTTGATGTGTGTGGCGCTGTGCTCGTCCAGATCGATGAGAATTTTCTTTTTTTGACGGCGACACCAGCAAGTCCTGCTTGGCTAGTTGCTTAGCCTTGGCCTCCTCAACAAGTTTCTTCTTTTCCAGGCATAGTCTGCGACAAGGCTTGAGACTCAAACCACCAAATACTGGCCGCAACAGCCTGCCCCTAACCTGCTTCCGCCACCCAAGTGCTGACGGTCTGTTGTCCACTCTGTTCTGCTACTGTTTGTAACTTTGATCTCTGGGGACAGATCTGTCCTGGCAGAGGATGTGGGCAATGTGGAAGTGGGCAGTCCGAGGATGGTGCCAACATGAGGAGGAGGGAAGGAAGAAAGGAAATGGGCATCTGATTTGACTCTGCCACACCAGATTCAGTCCGCACAGGCTTTGCATCAGACTTCCGCCATGCCTTCTCTTTTTTGCTTTTGTTTTTTGGTGTAGCTTGATGTTCTTCCCTCTCTCAGTGTGTGGTGCACCAATTCTTGTAGATACAAAGTGTATAGCAATAGGTAGAGGACTAATGCTATGGTTTTGTTTGTGTACATGAGCAGACGTGGGCTTTGGGGCAGACAAAGACAAGCATGAGTGGAGTCGGTCTTGCATCTGCCTTGGTGCAGGCCTCGGCTGATGTTCCCTCCTTGTAGGGCCATCCAACGAGGCAGGAGAACACTCCAATCGAAATCTAGACAGAGAAAGGGTTGGTAGATTCATGCATTAGTGAGATGTGAGTTAAGGCAAAGTGATCATGATGCTAAGAGAGATGCTGAGAGGTGCAAGCCAAAACTTGTTATTCAAATGACTATCTAGACAAGTATTTATGCTAGAAATGCTAAGTCTGTGCGTTCATGATGGGAGTAGTGATGTACACCGCTTTGCTGGTGCAAAGTGAGAGGTGTGGCATACCATTGTCAACCAACCACTGGGCACCCAATGAGCGGCGTCAACTCTGGTTTGTCATTGTGTGCCAAGTGGCACATGATAACACAATTTGCGTGACAAGTTGCTGCATTGTCGCTCGCCACCCTTGCTGAAATGGCAGACCCCATGAGTCGTCCAATTTTGACCTAGTGCATCCATGAGTCGGTGCCTACTGAGTCATTCCTATGCTTGTCAGCCTGGGTCAAGTTCGTCCGAGGCGAGGTTGGGTTGTTGTGGCGTTGGTTGTAGCTTGGCAGGAGTGACCATGGCCATCGACCATGCCGGTGATAGCTGCTGTGCACATGAACGCACACCGCGCTGTGTCTTCAATCTTGTCCTAGAGCTGGTAGACAGTTCCGGATGTGCCAATTGCATGCTAGGTGTGTTGCACCAGGTCGGTTCTGGGTACTGACCATGCCTTTTGCAGGCTGGTGGGAATCCACCCACATATCAGTCCTGCACTGGGTGGGAGTCTTTTCTTGTGCTTTTGACACACTCAAGAGCTGGGTGGGCAGACTGGCTGGGTGCAGCCAGCAACTTGCTCCTCACTATAGACTATCACTAGTATGTGCTACGCATGAATTGCGTCTATGGCACATGAATTTATTGATTATATGCTATCATAGAGCCATAAATATCTTGTTTATGAGTCCTACCAGAGAGAGAGGGTAGCCACAGCATGGCGCAAGTGGTGTCATTCTTGCTACTCAATAAGTGCACCTCACAAGCATGTTTAGCATACAAAACTTGTGCAAAACGTGACATTCAGGTGAACTGAAGTAACAATGAGACTCTTACGAAACTCAAATGGGTAACACATTGAGAGAGGAGTCTGTGAGGGGATGTGGTCTTTGTCTGTGTTGGATTCAGCTTGTCACCCATAATTCCAACCAACACAGACATTCTGCTCTTGTTGTGGCCTCAATACTCACGCAATACTCCTATCATACTATGGAGTGTAGCTGTGACAAAATGAATGTCTAGCAAGAGCAGGAAACATGTGTGTGTGGGGTCAGCAGATTGGCTCTGTTTCCCACAATTTTCATGTGGGATGGTCCCAAAAAATCCAAACACATTTTCCCACATCTTTTCTCTCTTGCTTAGCTTCACATGTAAACTCAAGTAATCTTAATTCACACGGCCTGGTTTGTCATACAGTGTTTGCCCATTGGTGAAACACCAAAGCAAGGGTGTTTTGACACCCCACATTTTGTGCAAATGACATGCTGTTGCCCTCAATGTGGACAATGATGCTGCTGCTTTGCACCAGATACTGGACTGATAACAGATTGCATAGGAGATCCAGAATGTGCAAGACTTTTGTGAAACCAACAGCAGGCTTATCTGCTCCCCCCCCCCTGTTGTGGCAACACCAGAGGATGTCTTCACAAACTCATATCAGCTACTCTCAAGGAGCCTTCTGACAAGTCTTCCAATGGTTCCAAAGGAAGTTGTAGAGGACGAGGTATAGAGAAAGAGGAGGAGGAGAGGGAGGAGGGACAAGACTATACTGTGGTGAAGGATTCAACCAGCTCTGATCTGAAGATCAAGCTGGAGGGATGGGTCAGTTCCTTATATACTGTGTACATGAGTCACAAGGAACACTATAGAACTACAAGAAGGAGGGGCGAGGTGGTGTAGTGGTAATGTAATACCTGCCCCTGAAACAGCTGCCAAAGGAGGCAGCTGGTCTGAGCCACGCAGAAAACACATTAGACACTGCGTGGCTATTCAACCACTCGGTACTCACCAGTGTCACGTGGGATATGGAAGCTGGTCCCAGGTGCTGACGTGGGCGGGCTGGAAATCCCGGTGGCCACGTTGCCCCGGCGTTCTGGGTGCTGACGTGGACAAGCCAGACACTCCGGTAGTTACGTCGGCCCAGATAAGGTGCTCAACAAGTACACCAGATGCCCACAAGACTCAATGATGTCACAGTGATCCCATGCCCAGTAGCATTTGAAAAGAAGGCTGCCCTTTGGAGGAGATTGGGGGAAGGAAGTAACGAAGTCACGCTATCACCAACCCTGATCGGGTAGGCGCTGCTATGCAGTGTCTGGGCATGGGGAGCAATAAGGATAACTGGGAATCTGATCAATCCAACAGGGCCCAACCTTCCGATCAGTCCCGATTGATGCCCCGCACACATCAGGACATGACACTCACGATCAACAATGACCTGTCCAAGCTTAACCTCGGCAGCTGCTCAATTGGCAAGCCCTGATTGGAGACCAACACTGGGAAGAACCGATAATGAGAATGTGATAGGAAATCTAGTTGATAGTTACATCCAATCAATAGCTTGCAGTTGACTGTACTACCTCATGTCCTACCAACAGCTGCAAATACAAGAATCATCATCACTACAAGAAGGGGAATGCACAATTGGGTCAGTGCTGGAATACTGGGGAACATTCAGGAATGTTCAAGTACATTGTACAGATGAGTCATGTCAAGTCAGGAGAAGCAAACCAGAGAAGATCTGAGAAGGTTATAGAAGGGAGAGCACAAGGTGCCAGTCAGACAAGGTTGGGGAGAGGGGGAGTCAAAGTGAGGGAGGAGTGTACAAAGCCTCTTGAGCAGCAAGTTGATCTGCCTATTGGGGACAAACTTGCCATATTGAGTGACACCATCAATAGTCTTCATCCTCACAATTATATTGGCTGCTCTGTCTGCCATTGAGGTCTGCTGCTAGTGAATTATCCAGGTCAACCCCCAGGTCATGGAGGCCAACCCGGACCTGAGCTGACAAAATGTGTGGCCCAGCACGGGTAACCCACAAGTTTTATTCGCAGAACCTGATCTACACTAGCAATAAATATAGTAAAACTTCATAGGAATGCCCAATTACAATAGAATCCATTGCACAAAACGCTAGGGTCAGAGATATTCACAGTGAGGCAGGAGAGGGTGCCAGAGTGGGCAGCGGAGAATGACAAGTACAAATTTCTTTCAATATTGTTATCCTGTAGTGCAGCCATACATACTATACACCGTCTAGGAGCCCCAATACATGGCTTTCATTACCCATTTGTTGTGCGTGAATCGGCAAAGCGGATCTGTAACTACAGACTGCGCAACATTGGTGTAAAGTCTGACAGGATGAGGACATATTCAGCCCGCCTCGAACCACAAAAAGCATTGGGATATCCATAATAGGATAGGAGGTGCTCACGTGCAAAGCCTTGGGGGTAGGGACGCTCCGTGGTGGGTGGGGGGTCGATTGGCCCAGATTTTTAAACTCTGATCTGAACGTGCAGCCCTCTTCCCCCTACCATGCAGACTGTTTAGACATCATTTAATTCGTCTACATATTAATCCTTAAATATTTTGGAGCCCTTATGGCAGAAGAAATGTACATAAATTGGCAGAAAATATAGTAAAATTGCAGGGGGTGGGACCCGGCTGAGTCACCCCAGGTCTGGCTGGGGTTCTCAGCTCAACCCAGACCTGACCTGGCCCAGGTCAGGGTACAAAACCCGGTCAGGTCACCCAAACCCGTGTAACTCACTATCTGCTGCTGTAGCCAGTTGACAGTTTGATTGTCTGCAACAATCTTGCTATGTGACTGGGCAATAAACTCAGCAAATTTGGGCAAGAATTGATTCATATCATGAATCCAGAGTACAGACACCATCCACTTGCCGACATTGTCTAAAGTGACCGGTTTGAATGGAGGACTGCCAGACAAAAGTTCCTAGACCATGCAGCCAAAGCTGAACATGTTGCATTCTGGTTGCCAAGGACATCCTACCAGAGCAACAGCTTCAACATAGCTTCAAATCCAAGAGACAATGCACCCAAAATCCTCTCAGGCAAAAGGAATTGACTCATTCCTGCCGGCCAAGTGGAGTCCATCCCAATTTCGCCAGCACTGAGGTCAGTAATCTTGAGTGTTGGATCAAGGAGAAAGCACTGGCAGGACTGTGGAGCAGATTTAAAGTCAATAACATGCACCTCACACCACAAAACCGCTGCATACCCCAAATCTAGTCTTGATGAGATGAAACTCTGTGTCATACAGCAATATATTGTTTGCCTTGATGTCTGCATGAGTGATGCCCAAATGGTGCAGATCTATAAGCAGGAGAAAGGTCAGTATGTGTGTGAGTGGTTAAGTGGAGAATGCCCACAGTCCAGTCCCTGCACAACCTGTTGAACTATCTTCTGCATTGAGATGCAGCTCATTGGAGTGCAGCCTGAGTGATAGATGATCTCTATACCAAGATCACCATCCAAACAGTTGTACAGTAGGCACAGCCGCCAATGAATGGAAAACATGGCAGTCATTGCTTGGAGACTCCAGCAAGACATGTTAATCCAGGTGCACAAGCTATCTGATGATTGAACTCACAGAATGCTATTGGGAACCATCCCAAAGTGAAGCTGTACCTTGAGTTTGACCTGTAGGACAGGCTTGGGCCCAACTTTGAGTGCCAGTAGGCAACCTGTATGCATCTCATAGATGGCAAAGACACTCTATACCCTCCCTTGCCAAGAGTGTCCACAAAAGTGACTGCGCCACTTTGATTACCTGAATCTACAGTGGAGAGAGATAATAGGACACACCATCAGCATTGGGAAAGCTGCTGACTGAAGCACATGATCCTGGAGAAGTCCAGCTGAACGACTGTGGGTCCATATCATGAAACCTGATTCACTCCCCAATACATACTCCACTCTTACCTCACCATCGGCCCCCACACATCCGTACAGACTTCCAAACCCTCTGCCCTAACCCTGCAAGATGCCTCATCTCTGCCTCATGTCATCCTGTGCTTGCCTCATGCCACAGCAGACTGACCCTGCTCTCGCCTCATGTTCGAATATCCCTGCCTTTCTCTCTCCAACCCTACACCCCGTCTCATACATCATTAGCATTCCGCACTCAACCCTATGCCCAGCCTCTTTTCCTATATATAACAGACGAGTACCTACTGATGCATCTTAGCATTGAGATCTCCAATCTCCAGTTGGTTGCTCACCTCTCTCACACCTCCCGCCCTCTCGTCGCCGTCAGTCACACAACTCCGCTTGGGGCCAAATCTTTTGTGACATCATCTCAAAGCTACATGTGTCACCCTCGCCACTCTCATCAATGACTACAACTCTTATTTCCCATCCTCATTGCGCTGCCGAGCCATTCACTAGTTTCTGCACAGAGTACTGCCTGCCATCTGCACCTCGTACGTCGTTGTGTCCCATACTCTATAGTGTCCACTTGTGGCACTCCCACCTCATCCGCCTCCTTGCCGAAAGGCCACACCAGCCCCAAGCCTTACAACCACCCCATGCCTCGTGTTCGTGTCCCCTTGCCACCACCCTGCATCCCTGAATGCCAGTGTTGCCCTTACTCAGATGCACCTTACTTCCCCGCTCATTGCCAGTGGGACGCTGTTGCCACTCCTCTCGTCAACAAAGTCTATTGCAAGAGCTGGTCCAACTTCCAGTTCAACAAACAGCGGCTCCACAAGAAGTGTGTTGAAGACACTCACGCACGTGACGCTGAACCCAACTATGAGTGGGTTGTCTCTCCATCACTCTCACACACACAACCTTCACCTGCCGCCACTGAGAAGTGCTGTTTCCTGCGCACACTCAAGCCTGCGCCACCCAAGCCCAAGCGTGGCTCACGCAAATGCCCCATCAGCATTGACAATGAGCCCAGCATTGTCATTGACCTAACTGATGACCGAGGCTTGTGTGCCCTACCCCTAGACGTTGATGCATACAACACCTTCCTCACTTGTGCCTACAGTGAATCTCTCTGAACCAGTGCTTCAGGTGCATTGATACCAGAACTGACTCATCCATCTTCCTGTGCATAATCCAGACTCACGCAATCGCCTTGTGAATTCTTCCCAGTTCCAAACTCACACGTGCCCTCTCTTGGATCTCTTTCCTTTGCCTACAAACTGTTATTGAGATTGAAGCAGTACGAGCCCAACCTTGTCCTAGGCCCTCAACAGCCTGTTGTTCCCTGAGATGCCCTACCACAGGCTATCAGAATTGGCACCTAGACTCGCTCAGCTCTGCTGTGACAACACAGTTAAGACAATAGACTGAGACCCTCGATTGGAAGAGCTACCAGCTGCGCATATGCAACTGTTCTTAGTTTGAAGAGACAACTAGGTGCCTGTGACCAGTAAACCGTCTTGCACAGAGACTTGATCTATAGTTCATGTCCCAAAACTCGCTCGACGTCGTTGAACAACTCATGTCTGGAGTCAATGTGCTACACATCGCCAGATCAACTCCCTCACCACCAATGGCCACCACGACTCATATGAACACCGTCACATCCCTGCCTCATCCCCCAAACCAGCCTTGTCATATGTTGTCTCCAAGTACCTCCGATACGTCCACCCGTTGGAGAACAATCTACCAGTCTGCCCGTACAAGTCGTTCTGCATGCCCTAGTTGTGGCCCCCCTGCTCCATTTGTACCAACAGAACCAGGGCTTTCCAGTGCTATTCGTTCTCAGTTCCCTGTCTAGCTGTCGCATACCCTGAAATCAACGATGGATAGCCAAGATCACGGGTCCGGGTAACCCGGCTGGGTTTTGTACCCATACCCGGCTCGGGTCGGGTATGGGTTGGGCTACCAAACCCAAGGCAACCCGGGGGAACCCGTGTGGGTCCCACCACCCAATAATTATATCCCATTTTCTTGTGATTATGTACAAATAATGCAGTATACAGGCTTCTAAATAATTACAGAAGCGAAATACAGCAAATTAAGTCTAGTATATACTGCGAGGAGGTGATGGGAGAAGGGGGAGAAGGGCCGCACATTCAAAGCGGAGTTTGAAATCTTGCGCTAATCGCCTGCTCCTTGTAGCCCACCTTCCCACACTGACTCCCTACTTCTATAAATTCGCGCGTGGCCTTGGCATATCATGTGGTTAATAACCCGATGCTTTCTACCATCAAAAGCACTTGGAAGATGTGCGTATTTATGCCATTTAGTTGCGCTAATGATTGTTTGGCCTGCAGCGCAGGATCAGCTGCAGCAATCTGCACGCAGTAAACGTGCGTTATGCCTACGGATCGAGGGCTTCCTGCCAGTGCTTCTTGCGCGTCGGTAGCCCAGCTAGATAGAAAGATCGAGGGTAAATTATATTTCGCTCAACTCCCCAAATTTACCTGAGCATCCTGCACCATCCGTACCTCCCCTTCACTCAAGACCTTGCGCGTGATGAATCCCAATACCCCTCAGCCATTTCGCACAAATTATGACATTATAGCTGACTTGTAGTAAGTACAGCAATGGCACACTTCCCCCTACCCTTCAAGCTCTTCAGTTCTTCGTTTCTAGCCTAACTACCTCATTGTCTCGCACTTTTAAGATCATTTAAAGCTAAATTAGATACAAAATAAGCATATTTAATTTTTCAGGGCCGGGTTACCCGTGACCCGGCGCTTCTGGGTCCGGGTTTGTCCGGGTCGGGTATGGGTTGGCCTCTGAGACCCGGGGGTTGACCCGTGATCTTGGCTAAGCACGGGTGGCCCCGTGGGTGCATTGAGAGACACCCACCCCCGCCCCCGCAACGGGTGGCACCCATGGCACGGGTACCCGTGGGTGGCCCATCGGATACTACTGGTATGTCTGTGAACTCTAAATTCTATCAAAATCATGTGTACAAAGCTATTCTAGTCGTCATACTGGTGTCTATTGGACTCCCACTCGTCTTCGTCATAGCTATCCCTCTCATCTATCTCCTCAGGCAGCACCCTCTCCTTCGTGACCACCTCCAAGTCGTCCTCAGTGAGCAGGCCAAGTCGAGCCCACTCCCCGAGGCAAAGGATCGCTCGTGTGCTCTCTGCGGACATGCGGTTGCACTCGTATGAGAGCAACATGCGTCCGCAGGAGAAGACCCGTTTGACATCAACAGATGTCGCTACAAGACTGTTAGCTGTGCACGACCAACTGACGGGCACAACTCACCAGGTATCGACAAATAGTCGAGTGCCATAGAGACAAGGGCCAGGTACCGCTGCCGGCCTTCGGTGTGCCACCAGAGTAGGGCGTCACCTGCCGGTGCTGCGTCAGTCGTTGGGCACTCCTCGATCGCCGTTGCCAGGTAGCGGCCAAGCTGGTCGTCGAAGGCCGGGTTTGGAGTTGGAAATGCGGCAAGCCGTGCGAAGGGGTTAACGGGGACCTGCATGAGCAAGCCCAGCTGTCAGCAACGCAAGCAGGGATAACCAACGGGGCGCGCACACCACGTACCTTGCCCTGCACAGGCACCATTGCCTCGACCATTGGGACCACCTTATAGCGCGCGTCAAGCTCGTCCTGTACAAGGTCGCGTGCCGTTTCAACCCAATCTCGTTCCCAGCCGTGCTGGCGGAAGTAGTCGAGCTTGAAGTGTGGGTGCAACACTGTAAACCTCGTTAGAGCGCAAACAAAGCCACTGCGAGTGCAAGAACGCACCCATTGCAATGCGATATGCCGCTGTCGAGTCTGTAAGCGAATAGTATCGATCGAGGGTGTGGCGGGCCACGTTGAGTGCAGCAGCAATGGCGGGGCCGATGGAGACGTTCTCGGCTTTGTTCTTGAGCACCTCCTCGATGACATCCATTGCCGGGATGACGGTGGCGAGGTTGGGAGTTCCTGAGAACCACAATGTAGCATCCTTAAAGATCTTTGAGGGGTGAATACATCAGCATGCAACTCGAACCAGAGTAAGACGGTGGCGGCAATGTGTAAGCTACATGAAGTAGTGCCGTGCGACATTACCAAGTGAGACGGCGAACAAGCGAAGATGACCGCAAGCGAGGCATGAGGAGTGAGAAGATGACGAGTGAGATTGCAAGGCGTGCTATCATGCAAGGACGAGACGAGAACGAGGCGCGTGTCTACCAAACTGAACGGGAGACAGAGCTTAGTCGGGCTCGATTCGCACGCGGTGCTCGACACGAGCGACGTTACAGACGACGCTGCTGATGCAGCGCTGGAAGTTGACGCGTTGACGATGTGGCGTACGACGATGCGCGAGCAGATGTGAGCCGGAAGAGTGCAGGGCAGGGTAGGGGTAAATAGGTGAAGGGTATTCGACGTGAGCGAGACGAAGAGGGGCAGTTTAGCGCAAACAGGCAGCCAAGGAGCGAGCGCACACAGACTGCAGCCGAAGCCGCAGCTGAAAGTGGACGAGGCGGTGTACGACGCTGTGCGAATGGATTTGGGCGTTACGGTGGTAGGGTAGGTAGGAGTAGAGCAGAGGCAGAGGGAAAGTGAATCGGCAAATGCGCAGATTCGCGCAAGACGCACCTGCACAAGCAATGGCGCGCCGAGTCCACTGGTGAGAACTGCGGCGGCGCGGTGACGGGACGGGCTCAGTCATTGGCAGGGGCGAGAGCGGGTAGTGGGTGGTGGTTGACGGCTTGCGGGTAGCGGGTGATGAGGGTTGCGCAGGCAAGAGGAAGAGCGGCAGACTGGCGGGCAAAGCCGATGCGCGTGTGCAATTAGCACGCGTGTCGCGTTTGCCGCAGCCTCTGCCAATGCGAGCCTGGTACGATCCCCGCGGTGTTGCGGAGCATGCAACGAGGAGGTGGCAAGACGCGAGACGCGGGACACAAGGGCAAGAACGGTGCAGGGATCACGGTTCGGCCTCGTGTGATGCGCAAGGCAAGCAGGGTGCGATAGCAAGGGCCAAATAGAATGACACATACCTTGAGCACGGAGCACAATTGCTTGAGAATGTCCCATTCGCCGCTGTCGAGTTCGAATGCCCGAAGGCCGAGGTCGATGTCGGAGGTCACGCTTTTGATAGCGGCCTTGAAGTCGAGGGCAAACGAGACCATATCGTACGTCGAATTCCATCGCGTGCGAACGTCACGCGGAAGCTTGCGCTCGGGCAAATCGTGCTGCTTCAGCGCGGCGTACCAGCATGGGAGCAGAAGCGTCGGTGAATGAATGAGCTTGTATGCGAGACGCCGAATCTGCAAGCAAAACGGGGTCAGCCCCGATGTCACGACCCTCGGGCCAGCGTCGCGCCCATCAACAGCGTAGCAACACTCCTTGTGTTGCCATCGCCGCCCATCCATATCGAATCACGAAAACTGCCACGCACCTTTGCGAGGAGCAGCCGGGCAGGGGCTGCATCACGCCGCGCGCTGTCGGCCGCATTTGGGTGCATTTCAGCCAGCTCGTCTCGCCAGCCCTCGAGGTTGTCGTCGCCCTCTCTTGCATCTGGCTGTGCAAAGGAGTCGGTTTCTTGATCGTCCCCAAGTGCTACCAGCTGCTCGGCGAGATCCTCGTCCGCAGTCGGCTCATTGCTCGAGTTGGCTGCGTCCGGTACTCCTCCTCCCCTCTCCCTTCCGTCTCCTTCACCACGCACCACCTCTTTACCCTTCGCTGTTGCTCCTTTTTTTCTTGCGTTTCCACCGTTACCCTTATCCCTTGCCGGAGCATCGAACTGGCGCAGCAGAGACTGCGCAACAAGGTTGAGGATGTGTGCAAAACACCGTGCATGTCCTTGTTCCTCGCGCCAGCTCCGAGCCCAGCGTTTCGATATCTGGGCAAGATTGTGCATCAAGGTGTCGTTATTGCTGGCATTGTCAGCAGTCATTCCAAGGAGCTGTGACGATATGTGGTGAGCACTCTGTTGCACAAGGTGCGTCATCGACTAACCTTGCATTCCAGATCCATTTCCTCCAGCATGCGTGCGAATTCGGTTGCCATCTCAAGGCCTGTGTGACGCTGCAACAATTGTTCAGTCTCAAATCGGTTGTGTAGGTAAGCGGCCAACCCTTGCAAGCTCGACAAAGTCGAGCAATAACCGCTTCTGCTGACCATTCTCAACGTAATGTGCACAGAATGCGATAAACGGGCGATGGTTGGGCGATGTCCACGCGTCACTGGTGAAGTGAATCGCGCCAGGAACGTCCTAGTGAGTTCATCAGACTATCAGGCGGGTGTTTCAATCGTTTGCTCAACTCACCTGTAGTAGCTGCGCCACCTGTCCTCGTACTTGCTTAAAGACCTTCCGGACATCCCTCCCAACAGTTGTGGGCGACGGTAGCTCAATAAACGGCCGACCAGTGAGCATGAGCTCTCTGAATGCTGGGTCTCTGACGATGCTGAATGGCCGCAGGCTTTCGGCCACCCACTTCACCACCACGCTCCTGCATGAGACATCAGTTTCATGTTGTACTGAGAACCCTTCACATACCTCCGCTGCATGGTGGTGTGCTGTGTCGTCCGGTATGTCACCTTCCCCTTCCTCGCACGTGCGAAGTGAGTATCAATGTGCGTGGGATCCTTCGTCTGGATCACCTTTCTGACCTCGTCCAGAGTTTTTCCCAGCATAGACTTGTACACCTCTCGCCCCCAACACACCTTGGCGTGCTCGTTGAGACGACCAGTCGACTTCACATCGCTACAAACCTCCTTATTCGGTGGCGGGTCGAGGTAGTGGCGTGCCACAACACTGCAGCCTGGTTTTGCGCACGGGAACTCTGTACACCAGCGCCCCTCTTCAAATGCTGGATAGGCCTCCTTGTATAGGCCATACACAGGTGAGTTCCAGGTCCGTTTTCTTTCCGCTTCGGAGTGTTAGCAAGGTGCTGACGACCGTGCACATTGTGACGCACCAAGATCCTCCTCTGGATCGAAGTTCTCCCTCGTCCCTGGTGCACCCTGTGCACCCTTTCCACCCCTGCCCCGACCACCGCTTCTGACGCTGCCCCTCATCTTCTTCCCGCCACCACCATTCTTGTCCTGCCCAGTGCCTGGGCCAGGCTGCAGCACATCCGCTGGAGCAACACCTCGTCGCCCTGCCACGTTGCCTCCCTCTTTTCCAACCCTGGTCTGTGTTGGTGGATGCTGTGTAACACCGTCATCATTTTCGGAGTCGGATGGAATGACGCGCAAGTGTGTGCTGGTCTTGTTGCGACGTATCAATGGGTGAGCTAGTTGCGGCTCGTCTTCCTCATCATCTGAGCTAATTGATGTTGGTGCTGCCGATGTAGGACTACCTATGCGTGAAGACGCCGCTGAAGATGCTGAGGTACGGCCTGCTGTGCTCGGGTCCTGGTTTCTGGTTTGACTGCTGACTTCATTGCCTGGTTCCTCTGTGCCATGTCCCACCCTCTGTTTCTTTGCAGCTGGCTGGTCAACAGCAGACCCGGCACGAGGTCGCACGGCGGACATGGTGAAAGGAAGAGGTGAGATTTTAATAACAACGGCCGTGTTGGGGCACTGATCCTGAGTGCAGTGCAGCAAATTTGAGCCGCTGACGAAAGTTGCCCCACTCACCCTGTACACAAATTGAGACCTTTTTTCATAGTTTTGAGTACATAGAAGCATTTGTAAATAGGCTAAGAGCATATAGAATTCACGGGTGCTCAAGGGTGTTTGCAAATGCCCGAGGGTGCCACATGAGGCACCCGCACCCGCACTGCTAATACCCACGGGTGTCACCCTTCGCGGGGGAGCTCAACCCGTGCATTTCCCTAACAAGAAGTACCCAGATCGGCCTAAGCCCTATGTCAAGAAGGCCGCCCACGTTAGATTCACCGACATTGGAGAACGGCCACACTTCGACAGGGTCACTTTCCCGGCGGACTTCTTTGACCCGTACGTTCCTGGAGTATACAGACCAGCCACAGTTACAGTGCCAGAACCGCTCACAAAGGGTATCGACCTATCGATCCCGGATGAACTCACATGCACCCAAGAAGCATGGAGACAGAAGCGCGGTATATATACCAAACGAACACAGTGCCACGACTCACCATCCTGCCCAGATAAGTCATGTCCACCCTGCTGTTCCTACCCAACTACGATGAGGCCCCGAGCTCCCCCGACATGCCTTGGAAACCACCTCCCAAGAGTCTCAGCCCAGACCCCAAGCCCGACAACATTGTAAAGTCAGAGGACGACCAGGCCGACTCTGCCATGATCCCCCCGCTATCCGCCTCCATCCTCATTCTGTTCATCTGCCTCTGCCCCTTACGCTCGCACCTCCCGCTCTCGCTCCCTCTCTCCCGACCCGCTCCGCATCCAGGCCGAGACTAAGATTCCAACGTGCTCCCGACGTAACTACATCGACCTCACCCGCAACAAGACACCACCGCCTACCAGCCTCCCGACTTATGAAGATGTAGCACTGGACTACGCTGTCCACACCTCCTGCGCATGCCGTGCCTGCAAGGAAGCTCCGCCACTCCATCTCAAGAGCTTCAACTGGCTCAGCAAGCGGCTCGAATGGACCCACGACAAATCCAAGTGCAACTCGTACAACCACCTTGCCACCCAGTACCGTGAGGTCCTTGTGGAGGTCCTGCTCATGCAGTGTGTCATTGAAACAGACCGCGAGCAGCTCAGCTGCCTCCGTTGCCGTGCATACTGCAGCGACTGCCAGAACCCCATGAATATGGAATGCGCGCAGACCCTCCAATGCGGCCACACATTCTGCATTGAGTGCGTCAAATGGTACATTCACAGTGCCGAAGAAGCGGGAGACAAGCCACACTGCATTGATTGCCAAGAAGTCATCATGAGGTACAAGCCGAACTACCAGCTCACTGAGCTCATTGACGTCCTCGAGGAGCCCGCGACCTGAAGGGGGGTAATGTTGTGGAAATCACGTTCATGCCCTCCTCTTGCCCCTCGATTCGCACCCCTCGCCGCCACACTTGTCTTATCTCACTTCTCAACTTCCTGCCATGCTTTCTGAGCTTCCCCCTGGTCACCTGCCGCCGACATTCTCCCTATCTCACGCCGTGTGCCACGTCGACTCATTATCGCACCATATCACATCATCGTGACTCACCTTCAGCCACACTCCCCTCTGGACTATATATACAGCCTCTGTACCTACTGTATCTAGTCAGATTTGAGCTGGTTGGCCTATACACCACTTGCACATCTCACATCCCCCTCTTCTCTGAGAGCGATCCTTCATCACTGTGCCTCTGTGCCTTGGTGTTGCGACAGCAAGGGTGGCGAAGCGAGCGGAGACAGGGGCGGAGTGAGGTGAAGATACCTTGTACAAGTCAGGTCACGTGAGACTGACGAAGGACTGAACTAAACCATAACATGGATGTTCAGTGCTTCAACTTGGGCATCCTTAACCAAGTGTCCAAGTCTGGACAAGTGGAGCACTGTGCGGCCATACAGGGCCTTGTTAAACAAACCTAACTCTTGTGTCACCTGTAAATAGAAGTATGCTAGTGCATTCACATCTGAATGTTTTGTTGCACATGTGTCTGGATGCAATGGGCAGGCCAAAATGAAAGAAAATTGATTTCTTTCAACTATTGAGAATCACACAAATACATATGTTCAATCCTTCTCCGCATAAGCCAGCAGGTGCCGCTCCACCTCATCCTCAGGCATGACGCGCCAGCTTCCACGAGTCTGAGAAGCACAATACATCAGTACTATAATCCAAAGCGACAGGTTACT
>Ga0247815_10001086_pt1 | contig 20997 bp, 33 predicted proteins | sample UWRJL194509B1_FD_181014 | JGI IMG/M metagenome (GOLD analysis project Ga0247815, IMG submission 181014) | Plant litter microbial communities from Arlington Agricultural Research Station in Wisconsin, United States - UWRJ-L194-509B-1 | ecosystem: Environmental > Terrestrial > Plant litter >...
TCGATGCCGAGCGAGGGACGAGTGCGTCACACGCGAGCGACCCCTGAAGTATTCAGGTGACGGTGGGAGGAGGGCGAGCAGGCGACAAGTCCTTCGCACTCCGCCCGGAATCAAACCACAACAGGGTCAAATTTCATCGCGTTTTTGCCACGTCAAGGTCCGGTTACAAGTGCCATGAGGCCCTCAATATTCACAGTGATCTGCTCCCGCTCGCGTGCACATTCAGCTGCCTCGCTGTGGCACGTAGCTGGGGTTGTACGTGCTGAGTCATGAGCTGCGCTGGACTTGCTTCCGGCGCCGGTGCCGGTCCTCCTGGCCGCCGTGACCGTTCAGATTCCCATAACGCCCTTCACCGCTGCCACCTCGCATATTCCTCCGCCACCTGGCTCAACACTACAGCCACTAGGATCCAGACCACTACAGCGCATCCGAACGATTTCAGGAATCGCCGACGTGCGCGCTTGTCGGCCTCGGTCATTGCATGTTGAGTATCGTAGGAACGCAACAGCGCCCCTGTATCGGCCGTGATTGGAGTTGGCCCGTAACCCCGCGCTGTGTGTGCATTTGGTCTAACTACAGCGTCGTTGTAGCTCGGCGGGCACGTACCGTCCGTCATGTTGGCGTTCCAAGGCGTGTTGCTTCTCCCGCTCTCGACCGATCCACAACCATTGTGACAGACCCTCGAACCCACCCTAAGGGTTCTGATCGTTGTATTTACTCGCTCTGTGGCAATACACGCGCCAGCCACTGTCCAAGCGAAACAATTTCCGCCTCAGAGGCACTGTGAGGAATCGGAAATGTCTGGTACTGGATCCCTACGTTTGACCCTGGCTCAGCGTTTGAGATCCCCAGCTTGGCCCGTGCGATCGACAAGGAACCTTCAGCAGCTCTACAAAAATCCATAAGATGGTGAGTATCAACCTATGCGAACAACCGCTCACTGAATAGGGATGAGAGGGTCTTGCGTGCCATGTGACCACCAGATCGGCAGCTCCGCAGCGTGCCCGTTCGCCAGCTACACCTATTAGTCAACTATTGACACCGACATAAGCAACATGTACTCACGTCCTTGATATCTTCCCACAGAGGCATGTAGCCGCTTGCGATGGCGACGCCAGCCAGTTTCGGTGGCGCAGTAAATCCAACTGTTGCGCTTGTAAGCTTCAACGATGCCGACATGACCATTGAGCCTCACCAAGCATGGTTACCACAGCGCCTATGGAGATTGATCAGGCCACACTTAGACTCAGACTAGATATTCAGCTTACCCTGAGAGAATCCGCCGACGACGATCCTATTCTCTGGGATGCCTGCTGCGACTTGCTCCTGGATAAGAGAGGCGATCGCATCCCTCGAGCGCAGCATGCCCGCTTTGTCTTCCTTGCGACCCGGAGAGAACCAGTTGTCCTTTGGGAACGAGTATATGTCGTACTGAGAGAGCACGATCTCAACAAACTGTTGCGTGCGCGATGATCGTGGAAGGTTGCTCACCCAACTCGGCATCCTCATGCCTCCGTTTGCGGTCACCGGCGCATCCGGCGCATCTGTTAGAGAGTTAGCTGATTAAATCGCGCGAGACGATCCGACTGGCGGCGAGGGGTACGCACTGGGAAGGAGCCACTTGATGTGGGAGAGTGCGCTCGAGCGCGAGAGCTGGCGAGCAACGGGAGCCCATCCATCGCCTTCACTCACAGGTCAATACTTGCGCGCGACAGCTTTAACACACCCTCACCAGAATCACCCAAGCCCTGCATCGACGACAGTCAGTGGCCGCATCTCGTCTGACTGCACATGTGCTCACATGGATGAAGATGACCGTAGCCGTGGTAGGACGGTCACCGGGAGCCTTGACAGTGAGATAGTCGGGCGAGGGTACCTGGGTTGTGGTGCTCATGGCAGAACGAGACGAAGAAAGCGTGCTCGGTTGATTTGCGGGTCTTAGTGCATGAGCGGGTGCACTTGCGAATATGGATCTGAGCCGAAGCAACGCCGGTTCTGCGAGAAAGAAAATTGATACGAGGCTGACAGCAAACAAGGGCCACCAACGTCCGAGAGCACGAAGCATGAGCCTCGTGTGTGAGTCCAGGAGAAGGACTTCTGCTTGGAATCCGGAATTAGTCGCGCCGCAACCAGCCGGGCCGTCTCTTCACCTCATCCTGCTGCCATGGAAGATCTGGCATCTACCTCGTCGGCTCGGTTATCTCCCGAAGTGCTAGTCCCCACTGTCTCTGCGATCAGTGATGCTGTGGTGTTTACTACGGGAGCTGCGCCGGTGGACGGCGAGCCACCCATGACCAAGTCACGCATGAAGAAGCTAGCCAAGCAGGAACGGCTCAAAGCTCGCAATGTCGAACGCAAAACCCGCGCGAAGGAGAAACGGGCTGATCTCAAGGCAAAACGCGCTGCTGGTGAACTTCCGGCAGATGCGCTGCCCCCGCGCAAGAAGCGCAAGGTCGGACCGCCAGGCAAACCAACTCCCTTCAACGCTCGTATCGTGATCGACCTCGGCTTTGACGACCTCATGAACCAAAAGGTATATGTAATCAGATCCACGCTATGTTTATCTGGTTACTGACCTATTACACCCTGCAGGAGTGTATCTCGCTCGCAGCGCAGCTGTCGTATCTGTATGCAGCCAACCGCAAGTCGTTGCACCCATTTTCCGAGCTACTCTTCACGTCTCTCAATGGCAAGACGCATGCGAGACTGGAATCGCTTGCCGACGCAGCCTATAAACGATGGTCGCGCACCGAGTGGTGGACAGAACCTCTCGAGCATTTATGGGCTCCAGACGATGCAGATGCTGCTGAGCCACGAAAGACCAAGGCCGCACAGGAGAGCGTGGTTTATCTGACTGCAGACATAGAGGACGACATCTTGGAGCTCAAGGAAGGTGAGACATATGTCCTAGGAGGCATTGTTGATCGCAACCGCTACAAGGTGTGTTACCGCCAGCGCAGTCAACCTTCATCTCACCCTGCTGAACCCGCAGGCGCTTTGCTACAACAAAGCCAAACAGCTCAACGTGCGTACAGCACGCCTGCCTATTGGAAAATTCGTGGCCAACTTGCCAACGCGAAAAGTCCTGACGGTGAACCAGGTGCGAACGTAGCCCACTCACTCCATGGGTTGACGCTGACTGCCAGCTCAGTGCTACGACATATTGCTGCATTGGCTAGAGCATAGAGATTGGGAGAAGGCGTTCTATGCCGTCATCCCAGCCCGCAAATTCACGGCAAAACCGGGAGACGCTGCCGAGCAGGAGGACGAGGCAGACGACGACGAGTTGGCTGGCAACAGCGATGGTGCTCTCGAGGAAGGCGAGGACGCGGACCATGCAGAATCGGACCGCAGTTGAACTGCCGAGGGAAGAGTGCCAGGCGTGTGGAGAGAAATTCAATTCGATGCAGGAGATTATTCCAAAACGACCTTTGCACCCAGTGCCTCGAAGACTGCCTTGAGCTTCTCCGCGTCCTCCTTGGACATACCCTCCTTGACAACCTTGGGAACGCTCTCGACGAACTTCTTTGCCTATGAACGCAGAAGGAGCGGATGAGCAGGTGGTACGTTAGAAGCACGACATGCAGCTGACCTCGATAAGATTGAGATTGGGGACAAGGGCCTTGACCTCCTTGATTATCTTGGGCTTTGATGTAGGGTCGAACGACTCGAGTTTGACGGCAAAGATAGTCTTTTCCTTCGGCTTTTCCTGCAGGACGAGCGGTTAGCAGCGACGCGGGAGACAACCATTGAAGCAACGAACAGCCTCGATAGCTGGTTCAGCATCTACAGGTGCGGCAGCTGCAGGTGCTGCAGACGGCATTGCGATTTCCTGGATGTTTAGCCGGGTCTGTTGGAGAGGACACGAGGGGTGTCAGCGCGGCGCGCAAGGGCTCAGAAATTTTGCGCGACGCGCCTTGAGGGCAGAAACAAGGTCAGCGGCTTGCAGGAGGGTCAGGCCAGAAATATCGTCGACAATGCGCGATATTTGCGGGTCCGATGAACAGACAATGCGGGTCGAGTGGAGACATCGCCGGCGCGCTGCTGCAGCGGCAAGCGGACGGGATAGTGTGCGTGAAGCGGGAAGAAGAGACCTGCGAATGAAACCAGAGCACGCCTGGAGCATAGCGCGCGTGGCTTGGGTCAGCATACACACCGCAGCGCGTAAGGGGCTGTACGCACTGCGGTCGACATGGTGAGATGAAGGAGGACGAGAGGCGGCCGAACTCCGTCGCGCGTATCGACTCCGCTACATCGCGTCTTGCTCTGCCGTTTGTTCCCCGTTCGGTCCCAATTCTTCAATCAAACCAAATGTCCACGCGCTCCGCATTTAGCTGGCTTCGCTGAATTCCCGGCTTCCGCTCATCTTGCCAATGCATGCGCATTGTGATGGATGCCCAACACTCGGAACTTCTGACCAGGCAAACGCGCTGACAAGCACGCAGTCATTAGACGCGGCCCAGGGGCGTTTAAACCAGCACATTCTCCCAGCGCCCAGCGCTCTGCTCTTTGCCTCCTGCTTCTCTCCGTGTTCGAAGCTATGATCCTGCCCCCGGCCGTTCAGGACGTCGAACAGCTCCTCGCACAGCAGTGGGACTTTGTCGTTATCGGTGCGATTCACTTGCTGCTTCATCATCAACCATGTCATACTCAATTTGTGCACATCAGGAGGTGGAACGGCGGGCCTTACTCTCGCGTCACTGTGCGTTCTCGGAACTCTGTCGAGGCGTAGTACTCGACTCTCACGCGGCTTCAAGGCTATCGGACAATGAGTCTGTCAGAGTCCTCGTCCTCGAGCGTGGCGTCCATCGTCCCGACGACCTCATGATTCAGGCACCGGGTGCGCTCGGTAGGTATAGTGGATCGTATTTCACTAACGCTGCCATTCGCAGTGCTTTGGTCGAGCCAGCTCGGCAACCCAGAGTACGACGACGGCTACATGTCGGTGCCGCAAATGGCCACCGGCAAGCCGATCTGGTTTAGCGCAGCAAGGACTCTTGGGGGCACTTCGACCCGTCCGTGACCATTCTATTCTGCTTGCTGGTGGTCACAGTCATCCTGACAAGAGCTGTAGTCAATGCTATGTCCTTTATCCCACCTCCGAGAAACGAGCTTCAGGGTAAGCCCCTGCAACTCACTCTCGGATGATTTCCGCTCAACACCGTTACCACCAATAGCATGGGTTGAACTTGGTAACTCTGAAGAGAGTTCAGTGGGCCTGCTCGACGAGCTGAAGGCCATAGAGAGCTTCAAAGCGTCAGCAGACAAGGCTGTCGCGGTTCACGACGCGACTGGAAAGCCGGAATTGCGTGGGACGAACGGGGTACGATTTCTGACCTGCATCACCATCGAACTCCACTGAACTTCAGCAGCCGGTGCCTGGCAGACACTCGACACTTACGCCGACGATACTACCGCAATGGTACGAAACGCTACGCGCTCTCGGCTTCCGCACTGGCGTAGATCCCGTATGTGTCATCCTCCGGCTCAAGTCGTCATAATTGCTGACACTCCACATCTCAGCGCGAGACTGGTGTCAACATTGGCGGTTTCATGGTCCAGAACGCCATCAACGACGAGAACGAGCGCGCACACGCTGCGAATGTGCGTGCAACTGAACCGATGTAACATTGCCAGGCTGAGACATGCGGAACAGAGCTACTACGCACCGCGGTCCAATCACGATAACCTAGCGGTCATCACCGAGGCGCAGGTCTGGCCGCGTCTACGATTGGTTGAAAGTTCTGCTGAAGCCATCATTAGGTCAACCGTGTCGTTCTGAATGCTCCCGCAAGCGACACCGGACTAGTCAGTGCAACAGGTGTTGAGTTCACATATCAGGGTCGCGTCTGGACCGTGCAGGCGAGCAGGGAGATCATTTTGAGTGGCGGGACCTTTGCCTCTCCAAAGGTTCGCTTCCTATGATTGTGCTTCATGGCCATGCTAATGTGCTATTTGATGCGCCTAGATCCTGGAGCTTTCTGGAATTGGTAATGAGCACATACTAGCTGCTGCAGGAGTCGAAGTCAAAGTGGCATTGGACGGCGTCGGAGAGAACTTGCATGTCAGTGATCTGGTGTCGGGTCAGAGCACACGGCTCAAAATTTGGACAGGATCACTGGGCGTTCAACTTCAATTACCGCATCGACCCCAGTGTCGACATTGTGACTTTGGACGAGCTACGGGATCCATCGACCCTGAAGACACACACAGAGCAGTAGTCAGTCACCTTGAGCCTGCTACCACAATGGTTGATCGCTTATGTTCTTCTCAGTAACACCTCTCGCACAGGCCTATTGGCCGCCGGACAGTCGTCTGTGACGTATATCTCAGCGTCCCAGTTGTTCACCGAGGAAGAGCTGGCCTCGATTCTCGCCGAAATGGATGAAGACGTGAAAGCAGCACCGGCAGGCTTGCGCGAGCAGTACGCTGCGACACGACGCTGGCTCACCAACCCTGAGATCCCGTTCATTGAAGTGTGAGTGATTCCTGCTATGTGATCCCAGCTCGACTACTAACATGAAAACAGTTGTGCGTTCTCTCTACGTGCGACTGTCTCGTCAATTATTAACCGTCGCTCCAGTCCCACAGTATCAGTATATCAGCGGGCTCGCCGAAGCCCCTGGCGCTCATGAGAAATTCTTTACGGTCTTCAACTTCGTCACCCATCCATGCTCGCGCGGCTCGATGCACATTATAAGCGCCGACCCGGCAGTCTCGGCAATGCTTGATCCTCGCTTCTGGTCGCATCCTTTTGGTATGTACCCTGATATCAAGGCTGTATCATAGCTAACATTAGTTATAGACAAGCAGCTCTCGCGCGCGATGTATCGGTTCGGTACAGAACAGCTTGCCAAGACCGAACCGCTGGCATCACTCTTCGCAGGGCCTGGATTCCCCGCTGCAGACGCTCCAGAGGCAGTTGTCGACGAAATGCTTGCATCTGGATTTTCGGGCCACGGTATTGGGACGTGTTCGATGCTGCCTCGCGATAAGGGTGGTGTGGTCGACGACAAACTGCGGGTGCACGGCACCAAGAATCTGCGTATCGTGGATGCCAGTACTTTCCCACTTGTGAGCCCTCCGATTACTCTCTTTTGTTGATTTGGCTGACTCGCTCTCCCCCCAGCATTTCTCGGGCCATCCACAGGCGTTGGTTTACGCTCTCGCTCATCGTGCGACCCGGCTCATCGCAAATGAGCATAACATCGTGGCAGCCTGATAGAAACATGCACTGTGTACTTTCCGGTGTATTTCTTGTTTTGTGCAGCTTTCAATGCGAAGATCGTGACGTCCTTCTCGGATTCACAAAGGGAGCGGGTGTCACACTCCACTAACTCCGACACTTGGCCTGTGACATCGCAGCCACAGCAGCTTCTCGCTCCACCTCGTCTTGCGATGTTTATGCTCAAGAGCCGTATGTTTTCTGTTGCACATCTGCTGAGTTTCTGCTGCTGAGACATGTACGATCTTAGTCTTTGGCAAGGTCTGGAGTATGTGCGCTGTCTATTCATGTGTGGCTCATCTGACTCGCGCTCCGTATAGACGACCCGAACTCTGCAGAAATATCTCAGATCTCTGGCGGTTCATTCTATCTTATTCGACCGGATAGCGTCAAGGGTGCGCGTGAATGCATGTGCGTGCCTGTTGCTAAGAGTGGCGCAAGCAATGACGGGGTCCCCGCTCCAGCTTCAACCACGCCATGGCCGCCGTCCGTCGGGTACTGAACCACGAGCACCACTTCGAGCTCGTCATTACACGCGTTTATGAAGAGGGCGAAGAGCAACTACTCGAGGAGGACGATGAGTGTGAGTCCTCACTGTGCTTGGCTGCATCTCCTCATCTCGCCACTGCAGCCGACCACGAGCGCCCATTCCTTATCGACGAGCAGTTGGAGTTCCGATCTGCCACCTTCGAAAGCCAGCCCACCTTCGTCTGGCGCGACCCAGAGAGCGGCGAAGACCACTACGAATTTGTCGCATCGGGTACGAATGTCCCCACTATGGAGTTCTTCCGAATTGCAGTCTTCAAGGCCATGTTCGAGCGCAAGTACATGCGCAGCTCTGAAGATGCCACCGAAGCGCAGCTTTCCGAGTTCATCTTCACGTATGTGTGGGCCAAGAACGGCCAATTTGTGCTGACTCTGTTGACTCCAGACCACCGCCATCGCGCCAGACAACGTCGCGCCAGGTCAGCGGGACGTCATCGCACGCAACTCCCCAGCTGTCCACGGAACCGCCACCTGCGAAGCCCGACGAGATCCTCAAGCACAACGAACTGGCAGAGCTGTACTACTTTGACAAAGACCTGGGAGCTTTTGTTAGCGACGAGTTCGACCCAGTGCATGCTCAAATCGTTGTTATTGGACCGAACTGTGAGTACTACCCTCTTGCGGACATCGTTGTAACCCAACACGCTGTGCAGACTACCTCCGTGCCTTGTCACGCGCCTCTGGTGATGCATACTTTGGACATCAGATCACATCTGAGCTCAACTTCCGTGGTCTTGTTTCCAAGAACTCATTCAACTGGAACCATGGCGAAGAAGGCGACATGGACACTTTCGGTCTCGTTTTCCCGAACCGTGAGGGGTTCGCGCGCTTTGGAGAGGCATTTGGTGTTGCATTATGGGAGATCAACAACGGCCAGCCGATGTCCAAGTTGAAGGTGCTTGACAAGCGTTTGGTGGCATTTACCATCGAGTTATTAACGAATCTTCAGCCCGACGAACGCGAATACATCCTTTCATCGACTCGCGACGTGGAAATGAAAGATATCGAGGAGGAGGACGTCGATGATCTGCTTGACGAGGTAGAGGAGGCAGAGGAAGGTCAGTTTTCTTCGTCGCGTTTATTTCAGATCTGCTCACAGCTTGTAGATGAGCACGAAGAAGAGTTCTCTGAGGATGAAGATGAGCCGATGCGCTTCACCGGCGACTCGCTCAATTCACAGCTGTCCGTTGGCTACAAGGACGGCCGCGCTTTCGTCGTCCGCGGAAACCAGATCGGTGTCTTCGATACAAGCAAGGACAGCCTCAAGTTCAGGGCGACCATCAAGGATGTCAAAACTACTAAGGGCAAAGCATTTGCACCGAAGAAGGTTGGTGGTGACCGTCTTGTATCAGGACCAGCCTGACTTTGCCCGACAGGTCATGCTGCACAATCAAGACGCGTCAATGATCCTCATGAATCCGAACGACCCGCACTCGTTGTTCCGCATGGATTTGGACCGCGGCCAAGTTGTCGAAGAGTGGAAGGTCCACGATGACATCACTGTGAAGGAAATCGCACCGGATTCCAAATTCGCCCAAACCACAGCACAGCAGACAATAGTCGGCACCTCGCACAACGCGCTCTTCAGAATCGATCCGCGTGTGTCCGGCAACAAGCTCGTCGATGGCGAGTTCAAACAGTATACCACCAAGAATGCCTTCTCGTCTGTGGCGACGACAGCGAACGGACGACTCGCTGTCGGTAGCGAGAAAGGAGACGTACGGTTGTTTGACGCTATCGGCAAGAACGCGAAAACAGCACTCCCACAAATGGGTGACCCGATTCTTGGCGTCGACGTATCTAAGGATGGCCGGTGGCTCGTTGCAACCTGCAAGACGTACCTGCTGCTCCTTGATACGCTCATTGGAGAGGGTCGGTACAAGGGACAACTGGGCTTCGATCGGTCGTTCCCAGCGGATGCGAAACCCACCCCTCGTCGCCTGCAACTTAAGCCAGAGCACGTGGCCTACATGGGCTCTCAGGTATCCTTCAGTCCCGCCAAGTTCAACTCGGGTCTCGATCAGGAGGAGACGAACATCGTCACGTCAAGTGGTCAGTTCGTGATTGCATGGAACTTTGCCAAGGTCAAGAAAGGCAGGCTGGATGCATACGAGATCAAGCAGTGCGTTTGTTATGGTTTGAACCGACTGAAATCTCTCATCACATCGTTCCAGATACGCGGATTCCGTTGTCCAGGACGCATTCAGGTTTGGCGACGACAACAACATCGTATGTCACTGCTTCTCGCTCTTCTGGTTTCCAGCTGACAATGCTCCGAATCAGATTGTTGCATTGAAGGACAATGTGCTCATGGTTGACAAGAAGGCGCTCAAGAAGCCCACACGAACTTCGCTTAGCATCCAGGCGCCGCATCGCAGTAATGCGGGCCCGCCATCTGGAATTGTCAGAGAGTGGTGAGATGCCACGAATTTCGGGATAGTCAATCATTTTTGGTTTCTTCCGGATATCTCCATGCATTATTGTAGTCATGATATGGCTTGTACGTTGCGAATAAAGATGGAGTTGTAGACACCGCGTCACGTTTGGGTCGACGAAAGCTGGAAAATCCCGGCCCTGTCTTGCCTCCTGCCACCGTCATGATTACCTACATTCTACTCGTTTCGCGCCAAGGTCTGTGGACGTTTGACGAGATTCTTGCTTTATCTTTATACTCGTTCAGGCAAGGTTCGGCTAGCCAAGTGGTTCACGACGTTGCCGCCCAAGGTGGGCTGCGCGCAGCATCATCCATCGACGACGCTAACTTTGCACTAGTCCAAGGCTAAGATCGTGAAGGAGGTCACACAGGTAATCAAATACGCACAATACAATTATGGTTTAAGGAGCTAAAATGCCACAGCAAGTGCTCGGGAGGAGGTCGAAGGTGAGGCTGTCTCTCTCCCCATCGACGCGCGCTGATCGTCAATACACGACGCGTTCGTTTAGATGTGCAACTTCATCGGTAAGCTATGGTCCAAACCCCTGTCTGGCTCGTGCGAGCTCACTGAGTTACAGAGCACCGAGGTACGATGAGCCGTGTTCGCGCTAATTACTGTCACCGACGATTGCTTAGACAGCAAGGTCGTATATAGGCGATACGCCTCACTCTTCTTCGTTTGCGGAATTGACGAGGGCGACAATGGTGCGATGAATGCAACGCAACTTGGTCGCAACGACTGACTACGCGACCAGAGCTCATCACACTCGAGGTCATCCACCGCTATGTTGAAGTCCTAGACCGGTACTTTGGCAATGTGAGTGCTAGAATTGATCCATAACATGACTTACACTGACTCTGCGCGACAGGTTTGTGAGCTAGACCTGTGAATCGCGACTTGCTGAGCGTCTTGATCATGGCTAACATTCGAGCCCGCAGCATCTTCAACTTTCAGAAGGTGGATAGTCGCCATTTCCTTGCGCGACAGGTGTATCTGACCTTCATTAGGCATTCTCGATACTCGATGAGCTTATCATTGCCGGTGAAATGCAGGAGAGCTCCAAGAAGTCTGTGTTGCGAGTGGTGAGAGTCGTTCACCGCCGCAACGTCTTCAGCGCGTTCTCACAGTGATGCATTTGTCTATCCCAATCCTCTTGCTGGACCTCCGCTTTTACCACTTCAGGTTGCTCAATCAGATGCCATCGAAGAAACCGAGAACAGCGAGGACACACTCGCAAGACTCGGTTCACGTAGTGGTAAGTGAGATGCTGCAGGTTTGTTGCCTTATCTGACATGTCGCAGGCTTCACCTCATAACTTAGACGCAGAGCGCGTAATTAATTATACCAGCCTTGCAGCGTTGGACACAGTTGGCAAGTTTGTCAGTGAGTTCGATTGCACTGAATCATGCTTTTGGAGGCCCTCCGATGCCCTGGAGGCTATCGGTGTGTGCACTAAGTTATCGGCATGTTCAGAGCGTTGCGGCACTAAGAGTGTGTTGATTTGTGAGCGGCAACCGTAGGCCCTGTGGCCGATCGATCTTTATCTAACACCAACACTAACACTAACACTACCGTAATGCCTGTGCCCATACTCGGAAGTGCTCGTTGCTGTTGTCATTAGCACTGCCTTGCAATGCATTCGATCCACCACCTCGCGCATAGGTTGGCATGTCCAGGCGCACATGAACACTGCATCATGGGCATGGGAGGCCGTGGTACCCGCACTTGGCTCAAATATAAGCAGAAAGGCTCGCTCCCCCGTGGTTCTCCATTCCCTTCTTGTTTCATTTACTTTCTTCGGCTACGATATGCTTTCGACGAGCTTACTTTCACTTCTGTTCATGGCCGTTCTCGCGCGTACCGCCCCGCTCACCGGCAGCCGCAATGACACCGTCTCGGCCACTGCAAAAAGGCAGTCGGCTGGACCTGGGTGGATCCCATTCTACGGCAAATCGGCAAACTTGCACAGTTCGAATGTGCGTGGCTGGAATACCTTTGGCCTCCAGGCGAACAAGGAAGTTCTGTACCCCATCGCCGGGTTTGACTTCAATGCATATCACTTTCAACGGCAATGCGAACAAATGGTTGTGCGCCAGGGCTATGACTATGTTTGCAGCCTTGACAGCGGTTGGTCGAAGGACGGTGGCGACCCACACGGCCGCTTCGAGCCGAGCGAGCAGGTCTTCAGTTGGTTCTCAGACGGGATCAAAGGCCTCTCAAACGAGCTTCAGAAAAGCAACATCAAACTTGGGATCTATCTTCTGCCTGGAGCCTTCGAGTCCGATCGCGATGCCATCGTCGAGGTGCGGTGACTAGTACATAACCATTCTGTATAGACTCACAAGTCCACAGGGAACGAACGTGCGCCTAGGCGACATCCTCGACATGGAGCAGCCATGGTATCACCTCCGCCGTTCCTTCAAATGGGGCCAGCCAGGTGTACAGGAGTGGCATGACAGTGTGATCAAGAGCCTGGTGAACATGTGAGTACACTCGGTGACCCTTTGGATGATAACTGACGATATCATAGGGGTGTGCAATTCATCAAACTTGACTACGTGACTCCTGTAAGCGCAATACTACCATCTTGCTCGCTCCCTGTGCTGATGGCTGGTGGTAGGGGTCTCCAGACAGTGGCGGCGACCTTCCATCCGACACAAGCCCTGCTGTGACTGCATATCATAACGCCATTCTCAAATACGGGCAAGGAATGCGTCTCGACATATCCTGGAAGCTCTCCCGCGAGTCTCCTTACTGGCAGGTGTGGAAGGAAGGTGCAGACTCTCTCCGCCTCGATCAGGATGTCAACTCTGCTGGTAGTGGTCACTTCACCCAGTGGTCTACTGTCCAGCGCGCCATCGAAAACTACCGCATATTCATCAACCAACAAGTCCTGGACGAGTCTCGCTGGAACCAACCGATCATGATCCATCCTGATATGGACAACGTTTACGTCGATCGTTCGGTCAAAGTTTTAGACCACCGGTTCATATTGTCCATCCATCGGGGGGTCAAATTTGGGCTCGATCGTGCCGGATTCGGCCACCCGCGTTTCCCCACGTTTCCGCATGCGCCGCGCGCGCGCACACCTCTGTGACATCATTGCCACGTGGGCATCGCGCTCGAACGCGCGACTTGTGCATAGTGCGCACCGTCCCCCTGCACCCTGCACCCTTTGCCGTTTCGCGCAGGCCGACAGTCGACACGAACTTCTCTTTCACGCCCAGACCAAATGGGCGTCGATTGTATGGCGACCGCAGGACCCGCACGCGGACAAACCAGGCCCGTCGCCCAAGCTGATGATGACCTCTGACTGCCGAGCAGCGGCAAGCTTGGGGACTACGAACCGCGCTATAGCTTCTACCGACCGACCGACCTTTGGCAACATCGTCAAGACCACCGTCGGCACCACGCACGCAGTCATGCCAGATTCACACCGGGAGGCACCCGTCATTTGCCGCCTCTGTCCTTGTAAAATAGGCTTCTAGAGCTGTTCACTACCGATACAAATGCAGAATGGTTTGTTCAATAGCAGTGGAATTTATTCCAGCTTGGTCAGAGCAAAGTAGGTTGCTTAGGCAGCGAGAAAGAGACAGCGATACAGCGAGAAAGAGACCGTGAAAGGATGTCAGGATGTCAGGAACGAGACCCGCACGGAGAAAGAGAAAGGAGAGAGCGCTCAATCGGCCGAAACCTGATGGTCCTCCTTTTTGGACAAAAGTTAGCCACGGGGATGCGGTGCGCCATAAAACCAAGGCAGAACTTACAAGAATCTGCGACAGAGTCTTGATCTCGCGCTGGTTAATGGGGATAATGTTCTTCTGACCGGGGCCAGCGCCATACGAGTACACCTCTAGCTTCCACATGTCCTGAGCAGCCTGATCATCAGGGACGTGAAGCTGCACGTGGCTCTTGGCGAGGGCAATGTGCATCGGGCGTCCCAGGTTCGAGCAGCCCTTGGACCCGTCGGGGTAGCCGCCCCGAAATTTGGCCCGGCATATCCAGCAGTCAAACACGATCTCGCCGTGCTCGTACCACGTCGTGTCGGCCTTCATCGTTAGAGGTTTGACGCGAACGCCCAAGTCGATGAGTTCTTGGCGCGAGGTGCTGATGCGATATTGTTGCGCCAGCTCGTGAAGGCGCGCGTTCTCGGCCGCCAGCGTCTCTGCAGGTTGGCGCGCCAGGCGGAGAGGATCGTGCTTCAGCCACAGCACGGAATCGACCTGGTATGGCACGATCGATGTAGTTCCGGTGGCCCTGCCAATGGCCGGGAGACGGTGGATTTCCACCAGGTGCAGCAAGAATGCCTCTCTTTCCATCGGTTCCATGGTGGCCGTCCGGCGCCTGCATACCGGGTCGGGACATGCCTGCTTGCCCTTGTGCGACGCAGTAAGGTGGGCCCTGAACTCGCCATCAGTCAGGCTTTTGTGAAAGAGATGATGGTCAGAATCGTATTATCCCGAATTTTGGACAGGGGGGGGGGGAGACTCACTGTGGGAGCATCCTCTTGCTTGCAGGTAGCGTGTGGTCGTGAATGCAGATCGGGCAGAGTAAACCTGGCCAGTGTGTCGAGCCCGTACCTCCATTCGGCCGCCGATATGGGAGCGGATGGGCATCTGGGAGCGGTGAGTCTGACTCGAGCATGGCCCAGCCGAGCGGTCCAACGGCCTGGACAGGTTCGGCCGGAAGCGCGGCACAGCGGTCCATCTCGGCGTCGGAGAGACCAAACATGGCGTCCAGGTGCTGCTTGAAATGCTCCTCCACAAGTACACCATCGCCCGCATGGTCGACGACCCTGGGGGAGCCCCGCATTAGAAGAAAGCCCCCCCCCCCCAAAAAAGAGAAAGAGAACAGAAACTTACATCAGTTCGCACGACGTGCACATCTTGTAGTCGGGCGACTCCCAGAGGTTCAGGCGATGAACCGACGTCAAGTGGCTCAACATGTCTGAGCGACGTGGATGGCTGGCAGAACACTTCTTGTCGCCTTGCTCCGAGGCGTGCTGACACTTTCGACTGCCAAGATGCTCCGCCTCCCAGTGAGCGACCAGCTCCTGTCGGTCGTTCACTTCGAAGCTGCACTGGAAAGCAGGACAGAAGTCTGGCACTTGGCCGTAGAACGCAGCATCGGCCTGGCGCTGTTCCGACTTGGCCCACTGGCAAGCGACCAGGTGCGGCAGGATGACGTCCAAAGTCGCCGCGGCGGGCAATTTGCAGCCTTCCGTGCCGCAGACAAACTTGTAGCCCTTCATGCACACTGAGAAAGGAAGCCGGTTTTCGACCGAAACGTTCTTGGTCGTGGCGGCGGAAGCGGGCAGAGACATGCCTGCGGCGAGGAACTGGCGTAGGTCTTCAACCTTGTCGTGGTGGGTGGCCGTGGCCGGAAGAATGGAAGTGATCGCGTCGAGAAAACGAGTGCGGTGGCTGGCGCTGGCGTTGACCCTGCTGCTGCTGCCGCCGTCGCTGTCGTCGCCGCCGCCGCCGCCGCCGCCGCTCTTGACAACCTGCGTTCGCTCGCAAAGTCAGACCACAAGACCACTGTGTAAAAAGCTAAAAGAAAACGCTGAACCTTTTGCCCTGTCGGCACAAACAACTTCTTCAGCTCTCCACTGAGCTTCTTCTCCTCCACCTTGCCGTCAGCAGCAACGAGTCTGGCCCAAGCCGTGTGCAATTCTTCCGAGGTGCCGATTGCCTGCACGTCCGCAGCTGACAACTGGCCAGCGCTGGGAGGGGCTTCAACGTCGACCAAGATGCTTGTGATGCGCTGTATAGAAAGGGCACAGGCTGTTTCAACCAACTGGGCCAGATGGTGAATATGGGACAGCTGCTGACCTTTACGAGGGCAACATGTTGTCCGCTCGACGACGTCTCAAGGACGGCGGCACGAGTGTCGACCGATAACGTGTTCGATCGATAGGCGGCCTCAAACTGGTGGGAGCCAGGAGCGTGTCCCAGACCGTGTCGGATGGTCTCAGTCGCGGACCCCTGACCGAGCAAGGCGTTTGCTACTCCGCGTCGGAACACATAGAAACCGAAAGAATCTTGAAAAATAAATAAAGATAAACAACGCAGAGCTCGGTCAGGTGACTGCATGAACCGAAAATTGAGAGATAAGCGTACATGTCACGCCAAGAGACTCTGCTAGCCTTGCCAGTCGCGCACACGCAGCTGACGTGGTGAGAGCCGGTATCTCCCATGGCTTAACCCCCGGGGCCCGCGAGCGGGCACGGAACACGGGGACATCCTTCCACTTGGGATCCCACTGATACTGATAAAATGTGTTGCTGGCGGTGGCGACGGAATTTACGAATTCTTCAGAAGTGGAAACGTCCCGAAACGCGCCGTCGCGCAAGGCCTTCAACACGACCAAACGGCAGGTGGCGAGGATTCGGCCGGCGGCGTTTGGCGCTAGACTAACATCGTCGTCGTCAAAGATCAAGCGCTGTTGAGCAGATTCGTCGCCTCGTTGGTGCTTCTGCGTGCTGATGTTGAGCTCCAATACGAGTTTCGGGCGTGCGTGTGGGTCTGTCCTGCTGGCATTTGATGGCATTCGGAGGACTCGAATGTCCGAGTACGTGAAGAGATCTTTCGGCTCGTAGTATCCTACGTTTGCAGCGAGACCGCCGATGCGAATGCCGCTCTCGCCAATGATGGACTGCAAGATCATCAGGTCGAGACCGATCTCGGTCGAGGCAAACAAGTGGTCGGACAGGCTAGCGGGTATCATTACGAGGATGTCCTCTAAGGTCGCAATCCGCTTCTCCTGCTTCACGGTCGAGAGGTTGGTGTTCAGGCTGGCCGCCAGTTCCGGAGATGACGCGTACGCCAGCAGCTGCGAAAGGATGGACCTTGCGGTGAGCGTGCTCTTGTAAAACTTGCGCTGGTGCCACATCACAAGCCGACGGACAAATGAGGCAACTGTGTGGCGAGTGACCAGCCGTTGCCCATCGGTCGCAAAGGCCGTCCCGATCCTCCCTTTGGCCGTGACAATGTAGTAGAGGACCATAGCCTTGAGATCGGCAAGTTCAAGCAAGCAATCGGCCTGGCCGAACGTACTTTGCAGCGTAGGGACTAGATGTGCCCAATCGGTGTCGTGAGCAAGGCCCTCGTATATGGCCTGGCACTGGTTGATCTGCTTCTGCGTCTCTGGAGCGACTTGCTTGAAATGGTGACGTTCGAATTCGTCTCGTGACATATTTGCGAGCCCACCGACGATGCGAGAATTCGAGGTGGAGGGTGTTTGAGTCCGCAGCCGCGCGCCTCGGTGCGGTGGATCGACCATCTCTGGGAACGCGGCAGAAGCGGCGGCGACGACAGGGGCAGGGACAGAAGCAGGAATGGCAAAAGGGGCGGAGGTGGGAGCGCGATGAGAAGAACGGCCACGTGTGGTAGCTTGAAGTCTAGGCGGGCGGAGTTGACTCGGAGGTGATCTCCGCGGAGGCGGCAATACTCGCCGTTCTTCAGGCGACGCACTTCTTGCCCGCTTGCTGCTGGTCCTCGCATTTGAGGGTTGAGCGGTTGGCGTAATAAAAGCGGGCGTCACTGGTGCAACAAGTGCGACGGGCGTGACGGGCACAACGGGCGTGACGGATGAGCTAGCGTTGGAGTTCGCTGAGTTCGCTTCAAGCTCAGCCCTGGATCTCAAGCGCCCCATCGATGCAACGCGTCTGCGGTCTGCGTCTGCTGATTTCCGATCTTTCTCGACTGAAGGTCTGTCTGCGGCGGACCGAGAAACGTGGCGAGCAAGAGCAACCAGAGTGGCACAAAGTCAAAGTGAACTGTCGGAGTTGGAAACAGGTCAGAGCCGCAGAAGGTGACGTACACTCAACCAACGCCACTCGCAGCTCACAGACTTGTCTACTACATGATTGCATCGCAATGAGCATGGTTGGACCTTTGTTTTCCGCTTATTTATTTTTTGACGCTTTAAACACCCTCACATTTCCTGCACCCGCGATTTGAATACGCGTACTGTCACGTGCTGTCACACGGGCTCCTGCGATTTACCAGCTCAACCTTCACACCCAGTGCGACCCCATATCCGCCCTAATACTTAGACAAATGGTCAAACAAACAAAAAACGTCTTGGAGACAGAAATTTCTCCTATAAAGTCCGTTGATGTACAGCACGTGATGTCAGGTTTTTACACTCCTGGCACGACAGCTCCCAAGCTTGTACAACTTCTTCCTCGCTTTTATCAGCTCAATTAGGGAGGCTTTTGAGTAGAGAGTATCGGCGTGCCAAACATCGAGTCTAGGTAGTAAAATGCAGAACGGCCCGACCAATCCAGCCCTCGATGCCATCGTCGTCAGCGCCAGCAGCACACAGCTCCTTCATCCACTCTCGCACATGCACATCCGCCTGCTCGCCCTCGACCGATCCGTGAGCGTGCAGCTCGGCATGCTTCCATCCACGCGTCAGCGCCATCCCAAATTTTTCATCAAACAGTGCACTCACCGACGTCACATCTACTGGAACATCTGCACGACGTGCGGCCTCGACCGCGCCACTTGATTCCGGAAGCTTGTCGACTTCGTTGGCTGTTACCTCCGTCATGCCTTCCTTGAATGTGGTGCAGATGACCTCGGCCCCCGCTAGGCCCTCGCAACCTCTTCCCAGTGAATGGTAGTGCGTGGCGAGGAACACAGTTGCCCTTGAGACATCGAGATACCTGCAGAGGCTTGTCAATGCGTGCGCGCGCGCCGGCCAGACGCTATCAACACTGACTCGAGTGTAGCATGCGCCAACGCAATCCCATCCCGGGCCTCGGTCCCACGACCCAACTCGTCCATCAGCACCAGTGATTGGACGTGCGCACGTTCGACAATTCGCGCAAGGTCGGCGGCCTCCATAGCAAACGTACTCATCCCCCGACTGGCGTCGTCTTGAGCACCAATTCGACACAAGATGGCGTTATACAGTGGGATGGTGGCTGTCTTGCATGGCACCAAGGAGCCGAGCAAGGCAAGGCACACCACAAAGCCTACCGTGCGGAGCAGAGTGCTCTTGCCGCTCTCGTTCGGTCCAAACACGAGCCTGATCGGCTTCAGAGCGTTCGTGACGGCAACGTCGAATGGCACCGCACGTGATAGAAGGGGATGCCGGGCGTCAAGCAGCTCGAGATGCTTCTCGCTCCCGTGCCGGATGTTGGGCTTGACCCATTGCGGTTCGGCATTGCGTGCCACAGACGAAAACCTGCCGCCCCTTTCACTGTCAGCATAACAAGCAAAACACCCTGGCTCCTGGCATGCAACTGTAGGACTCACGCCTGCAGCATATCCAACAGCGACAGTCGGTCCAGAAACTCGTTGACGTGCGCACCAAATTCCGATCTCCACCGATTGAGTGCATGTTTGACGGACGCATGCACGAATCTTGCCCAATCACGACGCGCGATATTGATTGCAAGGAACTCGTCGTCACTGTCATTGAGCAGAAGCCATTGTCCTGAAGTCGAGTTGGGGTCCAACTTCTGAGATATCTTGTCGTCGGCTCGGTCTGGATCGAGAAGCGCGTCCTCGGCCTTTTCGAAATCTGCGTCCTGAAAGAACGCTTGTCAGCCCCCCTCGAGTGTTGAAACCAACACTACACGCGGTACGAACCGTTGCAATATAGCAGCCAATGCGCTGAAACTCGCCCAGAACCTCCCATTCCAGACTGGCATGGTAATCTCCAAACAGAGCTTCCGCCTTGCCATCGATGCTGGCCCAAACCGTTGTTTCTGACTCGTCCCAACGATCAAAGGCAGGCTCGAGCTCGCACAGAGGCGGGCGCTTCCACATCGCTTTCGAGATCTGCAGACTCTTGTCCTCGTCCTCGTCCTCGTCGTCGTTCAGATATCCGACCCACCGCGCCTTGTAGTTTTCGGGCCCGACCGCGTCCTGGATGTCGTCCACAAGATCGGCAAACATTTCCTTCATCTCGTCAAAGCCGAAGAGCAGCGTAGCGCTGTTGGAGCGCAAGATTGGCATGCCGCATAGGCGAGTCGCGACGGATGCCATCCTTTTGATTGCTGTCATGATGCGAACGATCCGCACCCACGAAGCCTCCACATCCGTGAGAGTCTCGTCTCCGGCCTTCAGCGGCTCGAACAGGTCGCGCCACTGCTCAAGCTGCCGGCAGTGCTTGATCTCCGTCCGCAAGGTCTCAACCTCGGCTTTGGTTGCCTGCGTCAGTCGCTCGGTTGTGTCCAATCTTGCCTCTGGTAACCATGTTCTTAGTGTCACTACCTCAGGCGCAAGCTGGTTACACTCACCCACGTCCTGCCTGCTGAGAATTGGCACCGCCTTCAAGCAGCTGTTGAGCAACTTCGCGCCGCCGTCCGTCTCTGTCGAGGATTCAAACAGACTGCACAGACTGTCCGCCTGCACCGCATCCGCGGTCCTAATATCGGCATCGCGCCGCTTCGATCGGTTTGCAGGTGCGCACAGATGGAGCATGACTGACGTTTCCGGGTCGAGCGTCCGAGGCTGGAATGACCACAAACGCGGGTCGAGGTCGGTGGCTGCTGACCTGCCACACATCACCCATGGCGACTTTAGCACCTGTAGCACCTGTCGCAATGCGTCCTTGCTGGACGCGGAGGTCAAAACGGACTCAGCCGTCAAGAAGTCGTCGTCGTCTAACCAAGGGCGGTCAGACTTGTCCCAGGCAAATAATTTCGAGCTCGGTGCGCTCACCCTCGTATTCTCCCGCTTCGAGGACGAGATTGTGCCGACGCACCACGTGCAGCTCGAGGACGTGGTCGGCCCATAGCAAGGCATGCTGCAAGTGCGATCCGTCGTCCTGCTC
>Ga0247815_10001087_pt1 | contig 20992 bp, 19 predicted proteins | sample UWRJL194509B1_FD_181014 | JGI IMG/M metagenome (GOLD analysis project Ga0247815, IMG submission 181014) | Plant litter microbial communities from Arlington Agricultural Research Station in Wisconsin, United States - UWRJ-L194-509B-1 | ecosystem: Environmental > Terrestrial > Plant litter >...
GCGAGCGCGATGCCGAGCAGACGGAAGACTCCGGCGACGGGGTGCGACTTACGCAGCTGACCGTGACGGGTGGGGGCGGCAGCATTGAGTCTGTCGCGTCGCCGCGGTCCGAGCGTGGTCATCCGATTGCACTCCTTCTCGCCATTTGTGTGTGCGCAAGCACTCTAACCGAGGGTTTTCGAGCAAACCCTGCGAATCGCTCTGCGCGTACCAGGCCCGCCCCTTGGGGGCCCCTCGGCCCGCCGGTAGGCTTGGACCCTTGTGAAGAGCTATCTGGACCTCCTGAAGACGCGCGGTGTCGCGCGGATCATGTCGGCCCAACTTCTCGCCCGCTTCCCCAACGGGATGCTTTCGCTCGCGTATCTCATCCACATCGAGCACATCGCCCACTCGTACGGTGCCGCCGGCCTGGTTCTCGCCGCCACCAGCATCGGCCAGGCGGTCGCCGGCCCGCTCACCAGTCGCTGGATGGGCGTGTGGGGCATGCGCAAGGTGCTCATCCTCACCATGTCGGTGTGCACCGTGGCTATCGGCACCATCGCGCTCGCGCCCGCCCTCCCTGTGCCCCTCTATATGGTGCTCGGCCTGATCAGCGGACTTAGCACTCCCCCGGTGCAGCCCGCCGTGCGCACCATCTACCCGAAGATGGTCAACTCCCGGCAGCTGACGCCGCTGTTCTCCCTCGACGCCTCGGCGCAGGAGGTCATCTGGGTAGCCGGGCCCGTGCTCACCACCTTCGTCGCGACCCAGATCAGCACGGTGGCGGCGATCCTGCTGGCCCTCGTCTTCCTCATCGGCGGTGGGCTCTGGTTCGTCCTCTCCCCCGAGGTCGGGCGCGTGCGCATCCCGCGCAGCCGACGCAATCTCGGGGCCGTGCTCGCCAAGCCACCCGTGCTGCTGGCCACGGTCACCGGCTTCCTGCTCATCGGCGCCTGCTCGGCGATCGAGGCGGGCGTGGTGTCCGCCTTCGGCGAGAAGAGCCCCGCGTCGGGAATCGTGCTCGCCATCTTCTCGATCGGCTCGCTGGCTGGTGGGCTGCTACTCGGCCACGTGCCGATCGGCCCGTGGGCCCTCGCGCGCCGCATCTTCATCGTGTTCGCCGGGATGGCGCTGGCCGCGGCATCCGTCAACGTCTGGTGGCTCGCCGCGACCCTGCTGATCGCGGGCGTCGGCATCGCACCGGCACTGGCAGTCATGTTCGGCATCGTGTCGGCGAGCGTGCGCTTCAGTGAGACGGCGGAGGCCTACGGCTGGGTCGGCACCGGGCAGCTGATCGGCGCCGCTCTCGGCTCCGCGGCGGCCGGATTCATGATCGACCGCTTCGCCGCGCCGGGCGCGTTCTGGATTGCGGCGACGCTGGCCTTCCTGGGCTTCGTGATCCCGACCATCTTCCGTAAGGCCGCCCCGGACCTCCGCGGGCGAGACGCGAGCCCGATCCCGGATACGGAACCGGTGCCGGTCCAGCCCAGCTAGGCCGTCCAGCCCAGTCAAGCCGTCCAGCCCCGCTAAGCCGTCCAGCCCAGCTAGGCGGGCGTCTGCAGCGGCTTCAGCGCCACACTCAGCGTCTCGAGCTCGGCCAGAAGATGCCCAAGGATGGCGGTCTCCTTCTGCTCCGCCACGAACTCGCCACCGGTCAGCTGGCGTGACGCGAACGGCAGCTCCACCTCGGCGCCCGCCCGCACCATCCCCAGCACCGCGAGTACGGGTTCGAGCGCGGTGACCGCACGCGCCCCAGCGGAGACGCCGCCGTAGCTCACCATGCCCACGGGCTTGCGCCACCACTCCTGCGAGAGGTAGTCGATCGCGTTCTTGAGCGCCGGCGAGTAGCTGTGGTTGTACTCCGGCGTGACGAAGACGATGGCGTCCGCGGCATCCACGCGGGCACTCCAGTCGATCGTGTGCTGCTGTGTGTACTGACGCAGCCGCGGATGGTTCGGCTCATCCATCAGCGGGAGCCCGAGTTCGAGCAGATCGACGAAATCGATGTCGAAGCCGCCATGCTCGACCGCTCGCTGCTCAACCCAGCGGGCGATGGGCAGTCCGATGCGGCCGGGCCGCACGCTTCCGACGACGATCATGAGTGACGGCATGAGGCTCCCTGCGACGCAACGGCGATGGATGACTCCACCCTATGTCTCGCGAGACACCGAACCTGCTCGCGGAACACCGAAGCGGGCGGCGCATCAGCACCGCCCGCTCCGGGTCGAACCACGCGACGACTCAGTCGCGCAGGCTCTCCTTGTACTCGTTCTTCTTCACCGTGGCGTCGCGTTCGCGTTCCGCCTTCTTGACATCGGCGTCCGCCTTGGCCTCATCGGCCCTGTCGCTGACGCGCTCCTTGGCGTCATCGACCGTCTCGCCGATCTTCTTACCGGTGGCCTCAGCCGCATCCTTGGCATCGTCGAGCAAACCCATGATGTTCCTCCTTCTACGGTCGTGAACCTGTGTGTCTGTCGCGCACGGTACCCCTGAGCCGCGTCGGCGCGAACCCGTCCAGGCGATTATCAGCAGACGTATAACGAGTGCGAAACGTTGGCTTATGTCGAGAAAATCTTCGGCCTACTGTCACTGCATGACACAGCACCGTTCCGCCCTCGCATCGGTCGTCGCTCTCATCGTCGGCCTCGTCCTCACCGCCACTCTCGCCGGCTGCACTGCCGGATCGAATGCCTCGAGCAGTTCCACCTCCGACGCACCCGCCCGCGGAGCACAGTCCGGCCCCGTGAAGGAGCCGGCGACTGGGTTCACGACGGAGGGGTCGGCCGAGACTGGCAAGGACGCCACGACCGCCGACCGCGACGTCGTCAGCACCGGCACCGTCACCCTCACGGTCGAGAAGCCGACGGATGCCGCCACCCGCGCGGTGCGCATCGTCGAGACCGCGGGCGGTCGCGTCGACGACCGGGTCGAGCGTGCAGCGACGAAGGGTGACCACGGCAGCGCATCGCTCACCCTGCGCATTCCGTCGGCGGCACTCACCGCGACGCTGGCGGAGCTGCGCACGCTGGGCACGGTGGAGAACGTCAGCATCTCGGCCCGAGATGTGACCGCGGAGCGCACAGACCTCGACGCACGGGTGACGGCGCTGCGGGCATCCGTCGATCGTCTGGTGGATCTCATGTCACGGTCGGCGACAACGGCGGATCTGATCTCGATCGAGTCGGCACTGTCACAGCGCCAGGCGGACCTGGAGTCGCTCGAGGCGCAGCAGGCCGCACTGGCCGGCCAGATCTCCCTGGCGACCATCACGCTGCGGCTCGGCTCGGTGGCAACCGCACCGCCGGCTCCCGCCCCCGCCGACTTCCTCTCCGGCCTGAGCACCGGATGGAACGCTCTCGTCACCTTCGTGACCGCGCTGGTGGTCGTCTTCGGAGTGCTGCTGCCGTGGGTTCTGCCGCCCGCCATCGTGGCCGCGGTGGTGTTGCTGGTGGTGCTGCGTCGTCGGCGCCGGGCGATCGCCGTGCCAGGCAACTAGTGCGCGGGCTGCCCTACTCTTTGCCGGCGAACTGGGCCTCGACGACGAGCGCTTCGAGCACCGGCAGGGCCTCCTGTACAAGCTCCAACTCGCGCCCGTCGAGGGTGCTCAGCAGGGCGGCGATCACGTCGGCACGGGCGGAGCGCGCTCGGACGATGTAGTCGACGCCGGACTCGGTGGCGGCGATCGTGATCGCGCGACGGTCGAGTGGATCGGACTCTCTCGTGACGTACCCGCGCACCTCCAGGTCGGTCGCGATGCGGGTGATCGTCGCGGCGGCCACCGCCTCTCGGCCTGCCAGTTCATTCAGCCGCAGTGGCCCGAACTTGACGATGCTCGACAGCGCCGAGAGTGAGCCGTGGCTCAGCCCCTCCGTCGCCCGCAACATGCGGCGGTTGAGGCGCCCGATCGCGAGCGCAAGGCGTCCCGAAGTCTGCGAGAGCTGCTCTGCAGCGATGTCTTGGTCCTGCTGGCTCACGGGCATCCACTCTGTGTCTGGAGTGGTCGATTCGGGTTTCGACCTTGCGACGACGATAGCGAATCAACCGAGCGGATGAGTGCACGCCCGAGTCAGTCGTACTCCTCGCCCCATTCGGCCTGCTGCTCGGGCGAACCGTCCGAAGCCGGGAGGGCCGCCCCGTAACTGGGTCGACGGGAGTCGTTCAGCGCGCGGGTCTTCTCGCGCAGCACCTCGACCGCCGCGGCAGTGTCGGGCTCGGCAAAGGCGACATCCGCGGGAATGACGAGCAGTTCGCTGGCTGGCCCGATCACGAGGTCGGCGGTGATCAGGTCACCGTTCGGCGCGACCGCCGGCACGTGCACGACATCGGCCGACTCGCTGTGGGCCGCTGCTGCCGCGAAGTCCAGGAGGGCCTCCGCGGCCGCATCGCTGGTCGTGAAGGACTCGCCTCCGTATGAAATCGTCCTCATGGCGAGCACCTTCCTCCCGAATCGACGGATACGCGAGTGCGTTGCAAAATCTTCCAGGAGGGGTACGCGACCGCCGATACGGGGCCGCGGCCCAGCCGATGTGCGAGAGAATGGCGGAAATCGACTCGTGCCGACCGAAGGGCCCTCGTGCTGCCGCATCTCCCCCTGAGCATTCCCAGCCCTCCGCCTGCCCTCGCGCAGTTCCAGGTCGGCCCGCTGACGGTGCACACCTACGCGCTGTGCATCCTGGCCGGAATCGTCGCGGCGATCATCATCACCCAGCGCCGTCTGGGCAAGCGCGGCGCCCGGCCCGGGGTCGTGCTCGACGTGATCATCTGGGCCGTGCCGCTCGGCATCGTCGGCGCGCGGTTCTATCACGTGCTCACGCACACCGGTGATTACTTCTACTCCGGCGCGAACCTGTGGAGTGTGTTCGCGATCTGGGACGGCGGCAATGCCCTGTACGGGTCGCTGTTGGGTGGCACCGTCGGTGCGCTGATCGGATGTCGGCGCCACGGAATCCGCCTCTGGTCCTTCGCCGACGCGCTCGCGCCCGCCATGCTCGTGGCCCAGGCCATCGGGCGACTCGGCAACTGGTTCAACCACGAGCTGTTCGGCCTGCCCACCACCCTGCCCTGGGGGCTGCAGATCGAGGCGAGCAACGTCGCGGTGCGCGACGCCTATCCGAACGGGCTTCCCGAGGGCACCCTGTTCCAACCCCTGTTCCTCTACGAGATCATCTGGAACCTGGTCGGCGTCGCCGTCATCCTGCTGCTGGAGCGTCGACTGCGCGGCCACGGTTCAGAGCTGCGCTGGGGCAAGGCGTTCGGCGTCTACCTCATCTGGTACGGACTCGGCCGCAGCTGGCTCGAGGCTCTGCGTATCGATCCCACCAGCGACGGCCTGTTCGGCGTGCCTGCGAACATCTGGGCATCGTTCGTGGCAATCGCGCTCGGTATCGTGCTGATCGTCGTGCAGGCGCAGCGTCATCCGGAGCCCGAGACCTCGGTCTACCGCCCGGGCTGGGTCGAGAAGCCCGAAGAGGCCCCGCGCTCGAAGAAGTCGACGACGTCGACGGATGCCGCGGCCGAGCAGGACTCGAACCGCACGAACACTCCGGTCGAGTAGCTAGCGCGGCATGCGCGGCAGCGGTGCCGCGTAGATCCAGCGGTCGAGGATGCCGGCCACGTCTGCGGCTGGCGCGGTCTGCGCGAAGGCGGCCAGGACATCCGCAAGGCCCACGGCGGCGAACTTCCGCGCGCCGGTGAGCACACGAAGCCCGCCGAAGAAAGCCTCGTCACCGATCGCTCGTCGTACGGCGTGCAGCCCGAGCGCTCCGCGCTTGTAGACCCGATCGTCGAACAGGGCGGCGGTGCCGGGGTCGCCCACCACGATGTCTTTCGGCTGCGCGTTGACCAGGCTCCAGTGTCTGGCGGCGCTGTGCTGCGCGGTCTCCCCGCCGTTGGCCTCCGCCCAGAGCCACTCGGCGTAACAGGCGAAGCCTTCGTGCAGCCAGATGTCTTGCCAGCGCGAGATGGTGAGCGAATTGCCGAACCACTGGTGGGCGAGCTCATGCGCGATCAGCCGATCGGTGCCGTGGGCGCCATCGACGTGATTGCTGCCGAAGGTGGCCATGCCGTGCGCTTCGAGCGGGATCTCCAGCTCGTCGGCGGTGACCACGACGCTGTAGCGGTCGAACGGGTATGGCCCGAACCGGTCGGAGAACAGCTCGATCATCGCGCCGACCTGGCCGAAGTCGGTGGCGGCTGCGGCGGCCAGGTGGTGCGGGAAGTACAGCCCGAACGGCACGTTCCCCGCAACCGTGTGCGTGCTGCGGTAATGGCCGATCTGCACGGCGGCCAGGTAGGTGGCCATCGGCTCACTGACCGCATAGGCCCAGGTCGTGCGACTCGCGCCGGCGGTCTTGGAGATCAGGTCGCCGTTCGAGATCACCTGGTATGCCGTCTCGCAGCTGACGGTGATGTCGAAGGTGGCCTTGTTGCTGGGGTGGTCGTTGCAGGGAAACCACGAGGAGGCGCCGTTGGGCTGGCTGGCGACCAGCACGCCGTCGGCGAGCTCTTCCCAGCCGACCTCGCCCCAGGGAGAGCGGATGGGATGCGGGGTGCCGTGATACCGCACCTCCACGATGAACTCCGCCCCGGCCGCGATCGCGTCGACCGGGGTCACCACCAGCTTGCGTGCCGTGGTCTTGACCGCCTTCGGTCGGGCCCCGCCGACGGTGACCTTGTCGACGATGAGGCCCGCCACATCGAGGCTGAACTTGCCCAGGGTCGACGTGGCGAAGGCCGTGATGACGGCGGTCGCGGTGAGTCGGTTCGTGGCAACGCGGTAGTCGAGGGTGAGGTCGTAGTGATCGACCAGGTAGCCGCCATTGCCGCTGGTGGGCAGGTACGGGTCGCCGGCAGAGGGAGCGCCCGTCGTCGACGGACCTCCGGTGCTGACGGTCGATTTCGGGATGGCGGCCATGGCTGGCGTCAAGTATTCCACGGCGTCGCCGTGCCGCTCGGCCCGGCCGGCCACGGAGAGATCGGGTTGCCGGCCCAGAGCGAGCCCGCGGGCACCCGTTCGCCGCGCATGACGAGCGAGGCTGCGCCGACCGTGGCGTCGGCGGCGATCGACGCGGCGGGCAGGATGACGCTGTGCGGCCCGAGTGTCGCGCCGTTCTCGAGCTGCACGGCGTCGAGCTGCATGATGCGGTCATGGAAGAGGTGCGTCTGCACGACGCATCCGCGGTTCACGGTCGCCCCGTCGCCGAGGCTGACCAGGTCTGCCTCGGGCAGCCAGTAGCTCTCGCACCACACGCCGCGCCCGACCTGTGCACCGAGTGTACGCAGCCAGACCGCCACCGCCGGCGTGCCGACGGCGTTCGCGGCGAAGAACGGCCGCGCCACCATCTCGACGAAGGTGTCGGAAACCTCGTTGCGCCAGACGAAGGACGACCAGAGCGGATGCTCGCGGGCGTCGATGCGCCCGACGAAGACGGCCTTCGCCAGGGTGGTCACCCCGGCCGCGACGGCTCCCGCGGCGAGCATGACCACGCCGGAGAGGATGACCGCCCAGCCGAGTCCGAGGCTGAGCCACAGGGCGTCGAGGGTCGCCAGCACGCCCAGCGCGATCCAGCCGGTGACGAAGACGGGCACGATGCGCAGCAGCTCCCAAGTGCCGCGGGCGAGCTTGAGCCGCACCGGCGGTTCGAAGGTGCGCGCCTCATCCACGTCGCTCACGGTACGCCGCAGTCTCGCGGGCGGGTTTCCGAGCCAGGAGGACCCGCGCTTCGCCTTCCGTGGCGTCGACGACAGCACGGCCACCAGCGAGTTCCGCGGGACGGACCGGCCCGGTCCGGTGATGCCGCTGTTGCCGAGGAACGCGCGCTTGCCGACCTTGGCGCGCCCGATGCGCACCCAGCCCCCGCCGAGTTCGTAGGTGGCCACCATGGTGTCGTCGGCGAGGAAGGCTCCCGGCGCGATGGTGGTCAGCCGCGGGATCAGCAAGACGGTGGATGCCTCCACTCCCGCACCGACGGTGGCCCCGAGCGCCCGCAGCCAGACCGGGGTCACCAGGCTCGCGTACAGCGGGAACAGCAGGGTGCGCGCGCTGTCGAGCAGGCGCTCGGTGGCCCAGACCTGCCAACCGATGCGACTGCGCACCGGGAAGTGACCCTCGTGCAAGCCGATACCGAGCAGACGGACGACGAGGATCAGCAGCAGGGCGTAGCTGGCGCCCGCGACGAGCACGCCGAGCGGAAGTGCGGCGAAGGCGCTACCGACGGCGATGCCGAAGCTGGCCGGATGACCGATGATCGCCCCGATGACGACGACGCCGAGCAGTAGGGCAGCAACGGGGATGGCGGCCATCACGATGGAGCCGAGGCCGTAGACGGCGAGCCAGGCCGATGCGCGGGGCGGGCGCTCGGCGGGCCAGGGGCGTCTCGCCTGGCCGACGCGCACCGCGGGAGACCCCGCCCAGCGTTCGCCCGCCGGAATGCGGCCGGTGACGGCGGAGCCAGGCTCCACCTCCGCACCGGCACCGATGCTCGCGCCGGCCAGCAGCGTGCTGCGGGAGCCGATTACGGCGTCAGCGCCGACATGCATGCGACCGAGACGCAGCACGTCACCGTCGATCCAGTAGCCGGCGAGGTCCACCTCGGGCTCGATGGCTGCGCGCGGCCCGATGCTGAGCATGCCGGTGACCGGCGGCAGCGTGTGCAGATCGACGCCCTCGCCGATCTTCGCCCCGAGAGCGCGCGCGTAGTAGGTGATCCAGGGTGCCCCGGCGAGACTCGCGCCGCCCACCAACTGGGCCACCTGCTCCGCCGTCCACAGCCGCAGATGCACCGAGCCGCCGCGGGGGTAATCCCCGGGCGTCACGCCGGCAAGCAGGATGCGGGCAGCCAACACGGTGATCGCCATCTTGCCGAGTGGGGTCAGCAGCAGCGCAGCGCCGAGGCCGACGAGCCACCAGGAGGTCTCCGGCAGCACCCGTGGACCACCGGCGGCGAGCAGGAGGTTGTTGGCGATCGCGAGATAGACCAGATAGCGCAGGCCCACCAGCACGTGCAGGGGCACTCCGATGAGCGTCTGGGCGATCTGGCTGGCGCGGGAGACCGGGCGGACGATCCGTTCGCTGCGGGCGGCCGCGGGCATCCGCGAGTCGAGCTCTTCGGCCAGCGAGCCGATGCGGGGGTGGTCGTAGATGTCGTTGACGCGGGTCTCGGGATAGCGCTCACGGATGGCGGAGACCAGCTGCGCCGCGGTGAGCGACCCGCCGCCCTGCGCGAAGAAGTCGTCATCCGGCCCGCTCACCGGCGCGCCGAGGATGGCGGCCCATGGCCCGGCCAGCCAGGCCACCGTCGGCGACAGCTCGCTCTCCCCCGCGCCCTCCTCGACCGGCAGCGGCCACGGCAGCGCACCGCGGTCGACCTTGCCCGACGTGCGGGTGGGCAGGGCGTCCACCACGGCCAGCAGCGGCACGAGCGCGGCCGGCAGTTCTTCGCGCAGGCGGTCACTCGCCACCGCCTTGTCGAACGAGGCGGCCCTGTCAGACCCTGCTGTGTCGTCGGTGAGCGAGACGTAGCCAACCAAGACCTGGTTGCCGGCGGGCGTGCGTTGCACCACGGAGGCGGCATCCGCCACCCCGTCGAGCGCGCGAAGAGCCGCGTCGATCTCACCGAGTTCGATGCGGCGACCGCCGAGCTTGATCTGGTCGTCGGCGCGGCCGACGAAGACGAGCCCGGCCTGCTCGAAGCGCACCAGGTCACCGCTGCGATAGGCGCGCTGCCAGCCGAGTTCGGGGAACGGCGCATACTTCTCCGCGTCCTTCACCGGATCGAGGTAGCGGGCGAGCCCGACCCCGCCGATGATCAGCTCGCCGATCTCGCCCTCGGCCACCCGGGCGCCGGCGGCGTCGACAACGGCGAGGTCCCACCCGGCGAGCGGGAGGCCGATGCGGATCGGAGCGCTGCCATCGAGCAGCGCGCCACAGGCGACGACGGTCGCCTCGGTCGGACCGTAGGTGTTCCAGACCTCGCGGTCGCGGGCCAGGATGCGGGAGACCAGCTCGGGCGGGCAGGCCTCGCCTCCGAAGATGAGCAGTCGCACGGCTTCGAGCGACTCCTCGGGCCAGAGCGCCGCGAGAGTCGGAACCGTCGAGACGATGGTGATGCCGTGGGCGATCAGCCACGGGCCGAGGTCGACGCCGGAACGCACCAGCGAGCGGGGCGCGGGAACCAGGCAGGCCCCGTTGCGCCAGGCCAGCCACATCTCCTCGCAGGAGGCATCGAAGGCCACCGAGAGCCCCGCGAGCACCCGGTCGGCGATGCCGATCGGCTCGCGCTGCAGAAAGAGTCCGGCCTCGGCGTCGACGAACGCTGCCGCCGAACGGTGGGTGACGGCGACGCCCTTCGGCACGCCGGTCGAGCCGGAGGTGAAGATGATCCACGCGTCGTCTTCGGGGGTGGGCGGCGGCACCAGCGGGATGCCCGCCGTGCTGGGCGGGGCCGTCGACAGGTCAGGGGCCGACGACAGGTCAGGGTCCGAGCTGCCCAGGGGAACGACATCCGCCCCGTCCTCGGTGAGCTCCGGATGGCCGGGCACGTAACCCGCCGCACCGATCACTCCGACGACGTGAGCCTCGCCGAAAACGAGCTCGGCGCGCTCCTCCGGGTCGTCGGCATCCACCGGCACGTATGCCGCACCGGCCGCCATGATCGCAAGGATCGCGAGGTACAGCTCCCGGGTGCCCGAGGGGATGCGCACGCCCACCCGGTCGCCGCGGCGCACGCCGTGCGCGTGCAGGTCGGCCGCCTGCGCAAGCACCTGGCGCAGCAGTCGGCGATAGCTGATGCCGCCGAGTGCGTCCTCGAGGGCGAGAGCATCGGGATGCCGAGCCGCCGTCGCGGAGAGGATGTCGAGGAGGGTGCGCGGAGAGGCCGCATCCGCACCGCGGTCGAGCACTGCCTGGCCGGTCACGGGAGTCGGGTCGTTACTAACTGGGGTCACACGTCTTCCCTGGGCGAACCGGATGGGGTCGTCGGCCCGAAGAGGGCGACAGGGGTGGAGCTACTTCTTCTTCTTGCCGGTGCTGAGCTTGTCGCGCTCCGCCGTCAGCGACGAGATGGTCTCGGCGTCCAGACCGCTGAGGGCGACCAGGCTGAGCGGCGATTCGAGGCCGCTCTTCTCGTAGACGACCTGGGCGTAGGTGGTTGCTGCCTCCTGCACCTTGGCAGACGCGCGTTCGGTCTTCTTGAGCGAGATACGGGATCCGCCGACGGCTTCCGCATGCTTCTCGAGGGCTTTGACGAGAACCTTGAGTGCGGCATCGATTTTCTTGGACATACTCCGCATTGTGCCGTACGAAGGTTAACTATGAGCGCGGCGAGACGAACCACGACCCTGACCCTTCTGGGGTTGGCCACTGCGACCGTCGCCGGGGCGGTGGTCGCCTTCCTGCGGAGCCCCTGGCCCGCCGCGATGGTGATCCGCGCCGCCTTCGAACGTGATGCAGTGAAAACCGCCGCAGAGATGGCTCGATATGCCCCTCTCGACGGCGTTTCCGAGCAGCTCGACGTGCCGTACCGCGAGGGCGTGACGCTGGATGTCTTCCGCCCGACCGATGCCGTCGGGCCTCTCCCCACGGTGATCTGGATCCACGGCGGCGCCTGGATCTCGGGATCGAAGAACACGGTCGCGCCGTACCTGCGCATCCTCGCCGCCCAGGGCTACACCGTCGTCGGCGTCGACTACAGCGTCGCGCCGGAGAAGCGCTACCCGATCGCCCTGCGGCAGCTGGATCGCGCGCTGGCCTTCCTCGACGCGCATGCCGAGAGATTCGGCATCGACCCGTCGCGGTTCGTGCTCGCCGGCGACTCCGCGGGAGCCCAGCTCGCCGCGCAGCTCGCGGTCATCACGACGAGCCCGGGGTACGCCACGAGGGTGGGGATCACACCGGCGCTGCGAGCCGACCAGGTGCGCGCCGTCATCCTGAACTGCGGCATCTTCGATGTGCGCGGAATCCCGACCGCCCCAGGTATCGGCGGGTGGGGATTTCGCATCGCGCTCTGGGCCTATCTGGGCGTGAAGGACTGGGCGCACACGCGGGGCGGCGGGGAGATGACCACCATCGATGCCGTCACCGCCGATTTTCCGTCGACCTGGATCTCCGGCGGCGATGCCGACCCGCTCACCTCGACGCAATCGATGCCGTTCGCCGCGCGGCTGCGCGAGCTGGGGGTGCCCCTCACGGACGTCTTCTACGACCGCGAGGTGCCGCCGAAGCTGCCGCACGAGTATCAGTTCCACCTCGACCTGCCGGATGCCCGTGGCGCTCTGACCTCGACGATCGGCTTTCTCGACTCCCAAACAAAGCAGCCCTGACCAGGATTTTCTGTAGCGACCAAACCCTGCGACGGAGGGTGGCGAACACAGTGCATCACTCAGCACAGCCACTCACTCCAATCAAGGGATCACACCATGCGTTCGTTCACCAAAGCAGCTGTCGGCATCGCTACCGCCGGTCTCCTCCTCGTCGGCATCGCCGGCGTCTCCACGGCGGCCAGTGCCGCTCCCGAAGCCAAGTCGGCATCGTCGGGCATCCCGGCTCCGGTCGCTGCGGTTCCCGCCCTCAAGGGTGGCAGCACCGGCGTTCTGCTCGACTCGGGCTTCACCGGCGCCCTCACCTCGCTCGGCCTCACCCCCGGTGTGACCGGCACCGCGACCCTCACCGACGGCTCGGTCAACTTCCCGATCACCGGCGGCTCGGTCGTCTACTGGTCCCCCAAGGGCACCTACCGCCCCTACGTGCAGGGCATCATCCAGCACAACGGTTCCGGCCTGTCGCTGACCGCGGGCTCGACCGTGGTCGACCTCACGAACTTCACCATCAACCCGGGCAACTCGCTGCTGTACGGCGATGTCTCGGTCAACGGCACCGTCGCGGTCTCGCAGGCTCCGCTGTTCAACCTGCACGGTGGAACCCTCAAGCCGCTGAAGCTCGAGGGTGACAACGCCATCCTCACCGGCACCACGGTCCACGTCTCCTCCGCTGCGGCCGACCTGCTGAACAAGACGTTCAGCACCGACGCCGTCAAGGGCGGCCTGCTGGTCGGAACCGCGACCATCACGGCGCAGATCAAGTAACTCGCCTTATGCACCGCCTGCAGTCCTAGCTGCAGCCTCCGCAACGCCGAAGGGCCCCGCTCGAGTTCGCTCGAATGGGGCCCTTTCGCGTGCCGGGCGGGCGCCGAACGTTATGAGGCCTGAGCGAGGGCGATGGACAGCCGCCGCAGCAGAAAGCGCGTGCCGCCCTGTCGCTCCCCCAGCTCAGCGGAACCATCGTCGCGGACGACGAAGAACTGGTGCTGCTCGGTGTAGTCGACCCGGGTACCGGTGTCGACATCCGTCAGTTCCACGCTCGCCAGCGCGACGAACTGCAGAACGTCGTTCAGTCGCAACTCGTAGACGGTGCTGATGCGCTCACCCTCGACGATGTCGAGAAAGCGCGAGCGGTGTTCGAGGCGCTCCTCCTCCCCCATGTTCGAGAAGGTGCCGCGGGTGATCTCCAGGCCGCCGACCCGAAAATCGAGCTCGTGCGAGCGGGTGCTGCGCTCCCCCGGCATGGTGAACCAGCGGTCGCGTACGTCCAGGTCGGCGAAGGCGCGCCACACCGTATCGCGGTCGGTGGCGAGCACGATGTGCTGCGAAACGGTGCCGTGGAGGAGTGGCGTCATGGTGACCACGGTATTGCGCGCGTGCCCGATAACGACGAAGCCCCGCTCGAGAGACTCGAGCGGGGCTTCGTGCTGCAGTGGTGGACCCTAGGAGATTCGAACTCCTGACCTCCTCGATGCGAACGAGGCGCGCTACCAACTGCGCCAAGGGCCCGCAGTGCGTTGCAACATTATCACGAGAGTGCGGGCCGTTTTGTCACCCACCGTCCCCGCTGCCGACCTCATCCGCACTACCTTGCGTCCGTCAACAGGATGGCGGGCGCGACACGCCCGGATCCGTCCTGTTGGTCGCCGAATACCGGTTCTGATCCTGTTGACGGACGGGAGACGGGAAGGGAGATGCGGAGCGGAGACGGCGGCTAGCGCGGGGCGTCAGCCGACGCGGCGACGGCGGGCGAGCACGGCGTCGAGGTCGGTCTTCGACGTCTCGGTCGGCTCGATGATCCCCATGCTGGCGAACCGGCTCGGCGCGCCAGCGGGCGCGGCGGGAGCCGCAGGGCGGATGGGAGAGACGTTCGGCTGCTGTTCTGCCTCGCGCTGCTTGCGCTGGGCATCCGCCGCCGCCTGACGCAGCTCTGCGGCCGCCTCGAGCGAAGCCTCCAGCGCGCGATCGGCCTGAGGCTTCGACATGTACAGCGGCTTCGGCAGCGGCACCGGGGTCCAACTGGCCTGGCGCACCGCGGCGGGAACCTGCGGTCGCGGCTGCGCCTTCGGGCGCTCGGCCGCGACAACCGGGCGGGCGCGGAGGTTGCGCACGAGTTCGGCACGCGCTCGGGCGACGGATGCCAGCTGCCCCAGCATCACGAGCGACCCGAGGGTCACGATCCCCCCGCCGACCAGCACGACGATCGCGCCGGTGGCCAGAAGCTGCGCGACCCCGACGCCGGTGGCGACCAGGGCGATCAGCAGCACCACGGTGGTGACGATGCGCGACCGGCGCAGGCGACGCGTCGCCGAGGAGGCGATGGCGACATCCGCGGCGATGGAGGGCTGGAGCTCTGCGAGCCGGCGAGCGGCCGCACGGGCCGCCGCGGCATCCTGTGCCTGGGCGATGGCGGCGAGACGCTTGTTCTCCTGGCGCAACACCCGCTCCTGCTCTGCCGCACTGCGAGCGGTGGTCTCTGCCCGCACCTCGGTGGGGATCTCTGCCGATTCAGCCATGACGCGCAGCGTCTGCTGCAGACGGATGGCGTTGCGCTCGGTCGAGAGGTACTCGCGACGGCGCAGCCAGGTGGGCACAAGATAGGCGAGCCAGAGCACGGCGGCGAGCGCGATGATCACACTGGACCCGAACCCGTCGACTGGCATGTGCCTACCGTACGAGTCATCCGACCTTAACCGGCCCATTAACCCGAGGCGTGTTCGACCCGGCAGGAAGAACTATCGGGGCGAAATCCCGGGAACCTGCGCCGCAATGCGGTCGGCCTCCGGCACGACGCCGGCACCCTCGGGCACGCGACCGTCGAGCCAGCGGCGCAGCACACCGGTGGGCAGCTCTTCGACCACGAGCGCGAAACAGAAGTGATCGCGCCAGTCCCCGTTGATGTGGATGTATCGTCGCCGCAGCCCCTCGTAGCGGAAGCCCAGCTTCTCGACCACGCGCAGGCTCGGGATGTTCTCGGGCCGGATGCAGATCTCCATGCGATGCAGCCCGGCCTGGAAGAAGGCGTAGTCGGTGGCGAGGGCCACCGCCGTGGGCGTCACGTTCAGGCCGGCGAACCGCTCGGAGACCCAGTAGCCGATCGTCGCCGACGACAGCGAGCCGTAGGTGATGCTCGAGACGTTGAGCTGCCCGGCGAACTCGCCGTCGTACTCGATGGCGAACGGCATTCCGAAGCCTGCACGCGCGTTGGCCTGCAGGCTCCGGATGCTCGATCGCACGTCGAACGACATCGCGCCGTGGGGGTTGGTCGCCTCCCACTTGCGCAACCAGCTGCGGTTGTCGAGCAGCTCGCGTTCGAGCTGTCGTGCGTCCCTCAGCCGGATCGGTCGGATCGTCACGTTCCCCTCGCGCAGAGTGGGGATGGGAGTAGCCACCGATATCGTCCAGTTCAGTCAGCGGGGCGGACGACGACATCCGCCCTGCAGGATTGTGATTAGTCGAGAGTAGCCGTGAACTCCTTCAACCACGGTCGCAGATCGGGGCCGAGGTCCTCTCTGTCTACAGCCAACTGCACGATGGCCTTGATGTAGTCGAGGCGGTCACCCGTGTCGTAGCGACGGCCGCGGAAGACGACGCCGTAGACGCCGCCACCGAGGTTCTCGTTCGCGGCCAGGGTCTGGAGGGCATCCGTCAGCTGGATCTCTCCGCCCTTTCCCGGAGGGGTGTGCTCGAGCACGTCGAATACCTGAGGCTGCAGCACGTAGCGGCCGATGATGGCGTAGTTCGACGGCGCTTCCTCCCGCTTCGGCTTCTCGACGAGGCCCGTCACCTTCACCACGTCGTCGTCATCGGTCGCCTCGACCGTCGCGACGCCGTACATGTGCACGACAGACGGGTCGACCTCGAGCAGTGCAACGACAGTGGCGTTGCGCTTGCCTGCCTCTTCGATCATGCGGGCGAGCAGCACGTCGCGCGCGTCGATGATGTCGTCACCGAGCAGCACGGCGAACGGCTCGTTGCCCACGTGCATGCGCGCGCGCAGCACCGCGTGGCCGAGACCCTTCGGGTCACCCTGGCGCACGTAGTGCACCTCGGCGAGATCAGTCGCGTAGTTGACCTTCTTCAGGCGATCGATGTCGCCCTTCTTGAGCAATGTCGCCTCGAGCTCTCCGACGCGGTCGAAGTGGTTCTCGAGGGCGTTCTTGCCACGCCCGGTGATCATCAGGACATCGGTGAGTCCGGCCGCGACGGCCTCCTCGACGACGTACTGGATGGCGGGCTTATCTACTACCGGAAGCATCTCCTTCGGCATGGCCTTGGTCGCCGGAAGGAACCGTGTTCCTAGCCCCGCTGCGGGAATTACTGCTTTTGTGATGTGGAACGTCATGGCCACAGGCTAGCGGCGCGCGGTTTCAGAATCGTTACGTTTCGCGGAAGCTTAGGATTGTGTCATGACCGGTGACGTGAGCCACCAGAAGCGCGCCCTGCGGGCGGAGCTCCGGGAACGCAGACGCAACATGACCGCACCCGAGCGCGAACACGCCACAGAGACGATCAGCGCGCACCTGCGCGACCTGGTCACCGCCTACGACGCCCGCACCATCGCGGCGTACCTATCGGCCAATGACGAGCCGAACATCCGTCCTTTTCTGAACTGGGCGCAGGAGCAGGGCATTCGGGTGCTCTTCCCGGTGTCACGCGACGACGGCCTGCTCGACTGGACGATCGGAGACGGCGAGACCGAGCAGGAGGGCCTGTTCGGCATGCCCGAACCCGTGGGCGAGTTGCTGTCGCCCAGCGCGCTCGACGACGTCGACCTCATCATCGTGCCCGCGGCATCCGTCGACCGCACCGGCATGCGCATGGGCTGGGGACGGGGCTACTTCGACCGCACCCTCGGATCGATGGAGAAGAGCCCCCCGGTCTATGCTGTGATCTTCGACCGCGAGCTCGTCGACTCCGTGCCCACCGAGGTGCACGACCGTGGCGTCGACGGCGTCGTCACCCCCAGCGCGATCGTCGACTTCTAGCCCCGCCTCCCCGCACCAAAGGACTCCTCCGTGCCCACCTATTCGTATCGTTGCGCCAACTGCGGCTTCGAGTTCGACAAGCACCAGAGCTTCACCGAAGACTCGCTGATCATCTGCCCGAACTGCGAGGAACCGACACTTCGCAAGGTGTTCAACTCGATTGGCGTCTCGTTCAACGGCTCCGGTTTCTACCGCAACGACAGCAGGGCCGCAGCCAAGAAGGGGTCGGATGCCGCGGCATCCTCCTCCTCGTCCGCCGCGAGCACTCCGGCTCCCGCCGCCGCGCCCAAGTCCGACGCGAAGAAGCCGGACACGAAGAAGCCCAGCGCGCCCTCGTCGCCAGCCTCCTAGCCCGGTGTGGGGGTCGGGCCTAGGCTCGGAGTCGATCCCTCACGGTGAGGCCCCTCGGTTAGGAGCGACAGCATGCTTAAAGGTTTCAAGGAGTTCATCCTCCGCGGCAACGTCATCGACCTCGCGGTCGCTGTCGTCATCGGCACGGCGTTCACCGCTATCGTCAACGCGCTGGTGACGTCGATCTTCAATCCGATCATCGGTGCGCTGTTCAACGCGAAGGACCTGCAGGGCGCGCTGATCGTGACGATCCCGACGGTCGGCGGCGGTACGGCAGAGATCCTGTTCGGTGCCGTTCTGGCCGCGATCATCCAGTTCCTCATCGTGGCGGCGGTCGTGTACTTCGCCCTGGTCGTGCCGATCAACCACCTCAGCAAGATCGCCTTCGCCAAGCGCAAGAAGGATGAGGACGCTGCTCCCGCCGACGTGCCTCCCACCGAGACCGAGCTGCTGATCCAGATTCGCGACCTGCTCGCCGGTGTTCCATCGCCCGAGGGCGACCACACCCTCCCGAGCACCGCGGCAGGCGCGCAGGCGGGCAGTTCCGGCGGCGGCAAGCACGCGGAGTAGCACCGCCGCCCACCCCGGTTCTGCAGCGATTCGCGCTCAGCGAGCCAGGGGTTGCGCAACGTTTGCCCGAAGATGCAGACTTTCGGGTCCCGAAACCTGCAAATTCGGGCAAACGTGGGATCGAGTGCTCGCTAGCCCCAGTGCGGCGGCTTGTCGGCCTTCAGGCGGTCGTCGTTCTCGTTCGAGGCGTGGCGGGTCGGCTCGGGCGACGGGTTCGGGTCGGTGCCGGGCACGGGCTCCGTGGTCACCCGTCGCCGAACGCGCGGGCGACGCACGGGCTGTTCGACAGGCGGAGGCACGTCAGACGCTCGGTGCCGGGGAGTCGGCTCCGTGGTGTCGTCGGGCATCGCGCTAGCCGGTCACGATCTGGATCGGCTCGGTGACGGGAGCCGTGTCGAGGCCCAGCATCTTCGTGATGCGGTCGGCGACGGCATCCGGGTCACTGAAGAGCTCGAAGGCGTGCACCCGCAGGTAGTGCCAGCCGAGGCGGCGCAGCATGTCGGGGCGCAGGCGCAGCGACTCGCGCAGACTCGACTCCTGGAGCACCGTGTCGGTCTCGATGGTGAGGCACATGCCCTGGTGCGACGCGACCAGGCCGAGCTTGCCGCGCAGCCCGAGGGCGACGCGCAGCCCACGGCGCTCGAGGCGGCGGGCCAGGTCGACGAGCATGGGGTCGCTGTCGTCCGGCACGTGATCGACACGGGTGCGGGCCTGGATGTCGGTGAGGATCTCCGCCAGTGCGATCGCGCCGTGGTGCATGCGCTCCTCGTCGATGTCGGTCGGTTCGAAGCAGGTGACGATCACCATGGCGCGGCGCGCGCGGGTCATGGCGACGGCGAGAAGCCGCTCGCCGCCCTCGCGGCCGAGCGCCCCGAAGTCGGAGAGCACGCGGCCGTGCGGGGTGCGGCCGTAGCCGATGGAGAAGATCACCCGGTCGCGGCTCTGCGCCACCGACTGCTCGATCGTGGTGACGGTGAACGGCTCGCTGCGGTCGCTCAGCACGAACTCGCTGAGTGCCTGGTTGCCGACGGATGCCGCGAGCACGGCCTGCTGCACGCGCACGGCATGCAGCTCGCTCGCGGTGATCACCATGAGGGACTCGTGCGGCCGCTGCATCGCGTGCTCCGCGACGAGCTCGACCGCGCGGGCGACCTCGGCATCGACACTCTCGACTCCGCCGGATTCGGGGTCGGGCATGCCCGTGCCGTCGGCGACGTAGTCGAGACGGATGCTGTTGTGCCCGAGGAACGAGCCGGCCCAGGGGAACGACTCGATCTTGCCTGCATAGAACCGGCGGTTAACCAGCTCGGCGAGGTCTTCGCCGCCAGCGCGATAGCTGCGGGTGAGCGCGAGAGTGGGCAGCAGCATCCCGAGCCTGGCGAGCGCAGAGTCGGCGTGCAGGTCGTCGAGCGAGGTGACGAGCGGCTCGTCGCCGGCGACCGCGATGGCGAAGGGGCTCGGGGTCTGCGTGATCGGGTCGCCGAAGGCCACCGTCTGCTTGCCGCGACGGATGGCGCCGACGTTCTCGGCGAGGGTGGTCGCACCCGCATCCACCAGGATGACGGTGTCGAAACGGAGCGTGTCGGTGATGCCGGCCACCTCGTACGGCGAGGCCAACCAGATCGGTGCGACGGTGCGGGAGAGGTGCGGTGCCGCCTCCTGCAGGTCGCGAGCGTCGACGTGGTGGGTGCGCAGCGTGCGCTTGAGCGCCGCGGCCTCCTCGGGCCAGTCGACCAGGCCGATGCTCCAGTTCTCGGCGAGCTGCCACGCCATCAGACGAGCGCCGCCGGATGCGTGTGCCTCGTCGACGAGGCGGAAGTCGGCCTCGAGACGGTCGAGCACCGAGGTGTTCGCCCCGAGCAGGGCGCGGTCGGTCTCGAGCAGCGACTCGAGCGCGGACTGCCACCAGGCCAGCTCGAGTTCGGCAGCGACCTCGGTGTCGGGCACATGGCGCGAGGCGAGGTCGACGAGCAGCGGGTCGAGCTGCAGCTGGCGCAGGGTGCCGCGCAGCTGGGCGCGCTCCTGCAGATTGTGCAGCACCTCAGAGTCGGCGGCGAGTCCGGCCAGCCGGTCGACGAGCACGTGGATCGGCAGGTGAGCGAGCTGGTCTTCCTTCGTGACATTGCCGAGCGGCTCGTCGAGGAAGGCGAGGTCTTGCGCAACATGCTGGAAGGCGACCTGCACGTCGGCGATACCGATCGGCACCTCGGGGGTGACGCCGGCGGCGACGAAGCGCTGCCACAGCACCCGCTGCTGCTGGATGCGCACCAGGGCCTCGTTGAGCTCGGTCACGTGCACGCCGGGGCGCACGTATTCGCGTGCCAGCTTCTTCAGTCTGCGACGGTTCGCCCCGGACATCTCGGGGGAATCCTTGCGCGACGACGTGGCCGCGATCAGCTCGGCGAGAGAGCGGTCGAAGACGACCGGCAGGAACTTGTCGAGGGTGTCGCGGATGTCGATCAGCAGACGCAGGTACACGCCGAGTTCGTAGATGCTCTCGAACGGTCGCATACGCGTGCCGTCGATGAGCAGGTTGGCGCGCTCGAGCAGTCGCGGAACCTCGGTGTGCTGCAGCTGCTTGGCGATACCGTGCGCCCGCATTGCGGACTCGCTGGTGGAGAAGTTGGCTCCGTACCAGGGCGAGTCGGCGGGGCCGTAGCGGAACTCGCCCAGCGACGCGGCCTTCACGATCGCCTCGGCGGCGCGCGTGCGGTCGGTCGCCATGAGCTCGACGGATTCGCGAGACAGTCGGGCGGTCGTCGCAGGCGGCGACGGCAGCAGGGCGAGCC
>Ga0247815_10001088_pt1 | contig 20990 bp, 19 predicted proteins | sample UWRJL194509B1_FD_181014 | JGI IMG/M metagenome (GOLD analysis project Ga0247815, IMG submission 181014) | Plant litter microbial communities from Arlington Agricultural Research Station in Wisconsin, United States - UWRJ-L194-509B-1 | ecosystem: Environmental > Terrestrial > Plant litter >...
CATCAACCAATTCGTAAACCCGGCACCAAGTCCATCGCGGCCTTCGCAGTCGGTAATATAAACATTTCTTAAAAAAGGATAAATCCCGTTTATCAAATTCTTTTGGATTGGCTTGTAAAAAGCATCATCACCTTTCTTTCCTTTTACATTCTTAACCCCAAGCATCTTTACTTTTGCAATATAGTCAGACATATTGGAATTATTCGCAATCAACCAATTAACGCCTACTACCCCTATAAAGTTTTTGTGTTCAGCAGTGTACTTTATAACGTCATTACCACTTTCTAAAGTATATACACCAGTTTTAGGAAGGTCATTTATTCCAGCCAGCTCTTTAAAGTATCTCACAGTACTCGAATACGCATTGTCAAAGACCAAACTTTTTCCGCTGGTAGAAGTGCCTTTCAAAATTTCCAGTATTTGACCAACCGTAACAGCTGTATCCGGCTCATCCCGTCCTACGATCAAAGCAATGCCGTCAATGGCAAACCTCGACGTTCTCGCGACAATTCCTTTTTTCTTATAAATCGCTTCCTCCTCCGGCTTCAGCATTCTTGAGGAAATGATCACCCTTGCACTATCGTTTAAAAAAGCGGGGATGATCTTACTTTCATTACCGGGGGAGATGACAAACTTAGCGTCCTTGTAGTCACTGTTAAACACCTCGATCTGATCAGCCACAATGTTTGAAAACGATTCATCGACAAGGATCCTGATTGTCCCGGAGGTTCTTGTCTGAACGATTGCTTCTTTTTTTGAAGAATTGGAACAGGACAACAAGAAAAGAGCACTAAATATTAAAAAACAATACTTCATTTCAAACAGCATCTTGTCTAATTACACGAGTAAACCTTATCGCAGCATATACGATCAATAAACACCCCAGGATGATCCTATATTTTCTCTCAATCGTAACTGGCATGTCGGCCCAGGCGATAAGCGTAACACCGACTACCAGATAAACCCCAAACATCACTAGCCCTAAAATAAACAGAAATCGCTGTTGAGGCGATTTCTGTTGAAATGTTTTAAAATCAAACATTTGTTTTATTGAGATAAAGTAAAACTAATTGGAATGTTATACTTAACACGAACTTTCTTACCGTTTTGAACTCCGGGAATCCATCTCGGACTAGCTTTCAATACTCTGATCGCCTCTTCGTCGGTACCACCGCCAAGCTTTCTTTCCACTTTAATATCAGTCAGACTTCCATCTTTCTCTACTACGAAAGACAAAAACACCTTTCCCTGGATATTGTTTTCCTGAGCCATCGTTGGATATTTTACTGCCTTTTGAACGTAAGCGTAAAACTTATCCATTCCGCCCGGGAAACTTGGCTGACTTTCCAAACTTACGAAATCGTAAACCTTGGTATCTTCCACAACCGCGGCCTGTTTAGGACCATCTCCAGCTGCTGTTGAGATCACGATATCTGCATCAGGATCTCCGGCTACAGTTTTCTGTCCCGGATCTGCTTTTTTCAGATCTTCAATCTCAACCGGCTCTTCATCACGTACCAGTTCATCCGGCTTCACAATAGGAGGAGGGAATTTAATCTGATCCTGCTTTGGTGGCGGCGGCTGGGGTGGTGGTGGTGGCGGTGTTTCCGGATTTACCGGTGGCGGTGGCTGAACCACTACCTCCACTTGTTTAACAACTTCTTCAGGAGGAGTCTCTGGTTTAAAGAGCTCCGCAATTTTAGGGGATAGAAACACCAATACGAAGAGTGATGAAGCTATCAGCAATGATTTGGTTGTATTTGCATCACTGTTCTGACGGAGTTCGTAAGCTCCGTAAGCTTTGTTCTTGTTTGCAAACACAACATCAAGCCAATCCCTTTTAAATAAATCTATTTTTGAACCAAACATAGCTTAATATTTTCCTCTGTTTATAATTATTTTAATATCCCGCCTTCTCTCATGAACGCCTTCTCGTTATCTAAAATGTTCACATCATCGATAGCAGGCGCCGTTTTGATCGCAGCAATATTTAATTCATCCATTATATCAACAAAATTCTTATATGTAGCTCCGTCAGTTGGTTTCACAACAATTACGATCTGTCTACCTGTAGTCTTGTAAACAGATTCTTTATTTTTCAATAAGGATCTCCTCACCTCTGCAAAGCTCTCTATCACGGGCTGGGCGTCTTTTGCCTCACCCATGTACCAGGCTACTTTATCCTTCTCACCGAGAAGAACGGTCATTGTTTGAGACGCACGAAGTTCATTTCTTATCTCGTTATCCTCTTGATCCGGTTTTGCAATGTCCATCGCAATCGGCTTCGACAGGGAGGTTGTTAGCATAAAGAAGGTGATCAGCAAGAATGCAAGGTCAACCATCGCGGTTAAATCCACTTTGGTACTTGCTTTCTTGGTTCTTACCTTACCGCCGCCTTTTTTCCCTCCCCCGCTGGAGGTATCTAATTCTGCCATAATTTCTTGTTATTTTCCGCCTTCGGCTGACGTGATTAAACTAAACTTGTTAACTTTTTGCTTTTGAAGGATATCGATGATTTTTTTCACCGTTGGGTATTCCTCCTCTGCATCTCCCTTAATACTAATTCTCAGCGGGGCATTGTGGACTTCAGCGCAAGCCTGACGGGTTTGCAAAATCCACTCTGCGAGTTGATTGTTAGTAGAATCGGCTGGAATTCCCTTACTCTGCTCGGAAAACTTTTCTCTCTGATCTCCATCCATGGCAATGAATTGTTTCAGACTCTCAATCGGAACACCGAATGCGCCTAAGACACCAAACCTTTTTTTCTCTTCGGGAGTAAATGTAATTTTATACTGCGTTCCCATTTTATCAAGCGTCGCCACTTTGATATCCTGGCCTACGATCTCGTAGAAAACCTTTCCTTTACCTATTGACAAAATACCGATATCTTTATCCGGCACCTTTATTTTATAGGTCGAACTAGGGATTTTAATATCCAAAGGATCAGGCTGACGCGCAGTTGCTGTTAATATAAAGAAAGTCAGCAACAGAAAGGATACGTCGCACATGGCGGTCATATCAATTGCGGTGCTCTTTCTTTGGACCTTTGCTCTTGGCATATCTTTAAAAATTATCTATTTTTTTATAATGATGTTAATTCATCCGGTTTTCCATAAAGCCGGAAAAAAAATAAAATATTCTTATTTATGCGTACTAGCGTAAGTCTGGATAATGCTGAAACCTGCTTCATCAATTGCGTAAGTTAACTTGTCAATTTTAGAAGTCAAGATGTTGTACATGATGATCGCAAAGGTTGAAGTACCGATACCAGTAGCCGTGTTGATTAGGGCCTCAGAGATACCTGTTGCAAGCGCAGCCTGATCTGGTGCTCCAGAGTTAGCCAAACCACCGAAGGCCTTGATCATACCTGTTACTGTACCCAATAGTCCTGTTAGTGTACCAACTGATACCAGAGTTGCAATTACAGTTAAGTTTTGCTCAAGCATTGGCATTTCAAGCGTAGTTGCTTCTTCAATGTCTTTTTGAATAGCCAAACATTTTTGATCTGTGTCCATATTGGTTTCTGATTCCATTTCACGGTATTTTCTCAATCCGGATTTGATAACGTTTGCAACAGAACCTTGTTGTTTGTCACATTCTGCAAGTGCAGCTTCAATATTGTTGGTGTTTAACAAGCCCTGGATTTTTTTAACGAACGTATCCAATCCGCTTTTTCCTGTTGCTTTGCTGATCACGATCATACGCTCGATAGAGAATACAATAACCATCAGGAACATACCCAATAGCATTGGTACAATAGGACCACCTTTATAAGCCATACCCATGTAATTGCCTGGCAATGGAAGTGTCTCGTGCAAGTCAGGATCTGCTCCATTGATATAGTTTCCTCTGTCACCGAAAATAAATTTGTAAATACAAATTCCGATAACGATACAAATTGGAATAGTTAGGGTAGCGAATAAATTTGATGCTGAAGACGATCCTTCTTTTTTAACTGTTGTTGGTTTTGGTGCGTTTGCCATTTTTTTTTAGTTTTTTAGTTTTTAGTACTTTGTTTTTTAAATTTAGATTAATATTCCGTAATACACACAACGATGATTATAAAGTATTGTTGCAATAACAAATTTATAACTTTGTTTTAAATTCCAAATTAAATAATCATTAGGTTGCTAATTCGTATTTTCATACTTCCTCTCCCCGCTCGCATTACTGTATAATTAAAAAAGATCGTCTCGTTGCTGAGACAATCTTTCACAATTAAAACTAAAAAAAAACTGAAATGCAAATTTTTAAGTAAAAAAAATGCTTTAAGTTGTCATTTCACCAGCTTTAACTCGAAGCGATGCCATTCTCTGCTCACATATTCCAAAATCTTAGTGAAGGGCAATCGATAGTTCAGTACCGCAAACCTAATATTTAAGATTTTATTCCCCGATATTTCAGGCTAAAAACATGTTAATTTGCTAGCATATCATCTTAACCTCATTAAAGCCCTATCAAGGGTGTATCAAGGCCCTTGCATGCCCCCTTCTGCCTTCCAATGGCCTTTAGAGAGCGAAAGATTCCAGCACCATATCTCCTGTATCCTCGTCAAGGACAGAAACGTGTCAGAAACATAAAAGAAACGGGATTGCTTCGGAAAAAGGGTACCTCTACCCGAACCTCTTACGTTATTGACCCGAAGCCTTTACGTTTCTGACCTTGACCAGGACACTATCTGTGTAGACATCGCCTATCCTCCGGATTTTTTGACTTTATAGCCCTCTTTCTGCAAGTACTCTACTGCCTTATCCCTGAAGTCTCCTTGAAGCAAGATCTCCCCGTCCTTAACACCACCTCCCACGCCACATTTAGTTTTGAGTGCTTTAGCGAGCTTTTCCAGTTCTGATTCATCGCCAACAAAACCTGTCACCAAAGTCACAGCCTTACCGCCCCTATTCTTCCGGTCCAGCATTACCCGAAGGTCCTGCTGGTTGTTGGCAACCGGTTTTTTTGGATGCGCTGCCTCTGTTTCATAACTAAAGGTGGGGTCTGTAGAATACATAATTCCACCAAAATCATTCAATATTTTCTTTTTGGATTTCATGTTAAAGGGGCAATTATCTTTAGTGACAAGGGTTGGATCTCTATTCGAAGTTCGTTACTTAATGTGATCGGTTCTCCATCAATATGAATTGGATCTGCCTGTGGCATCGTAATCAAAATTTGTTTACCTTTTATAATCTCCACCAGTTCTGACTGATCTGTCTTTCCTGTAACCATCTGGTAGGCCAGCAATGTCCATTTATACAATGGAAACTCTTTTACGATACAAATATCAAACAGGCCATCCACGACAGATGCAGTGGGGGCGATGTGTACGTTATTTCCATACTGCGAAGAATTAGCAATGCTGATCAAAAATGCTTTCCGGACGTATTTAACATTGTCAATATTTAGGTGGTATGTCTGTGCTTTGTATCCAAATACTTCCTGCAGACCAAGTTTCAGGTAACCGGATAGTCCTCTTGAAATATTTCCAGCGAATACGGAACTGATATGTGCGTCAAAACCGATGCCTGCCATATTAAAAAAGTGTTTTTCATTTAACAGACCTGTATCTATTTTTTGAACATCACACGAATTGATCACACCAATTGCCTTTGAAACGCTCATAGGAATCTTCAAAAACCTGGCTAGCCCGTTTCCCGAGCCAAATGGAATTATTCCAAGTATTTTATCATGCTTCATTACTTTAGCCGCCACTTCATTAACAGTACCGTCACCACCCACTGCCACTATGATGTCGAAATTCCTGGTTGCAGCTTCTTCAGCGATTTCAGCAGCGTGACCAGCATATGCTGTAAAACTAAAATTTGGATTAAATTTCTCCCGATCAAGCAGCGCATCGATCAGGGCCGGCAATTTCAATTTATCCTTTCCTCCTGAAATCGGATTGATAATAAATAGTATATTGGATTTTGGCAAAGCTTGTAATTTAATGATACTGCAAAATAATTGATATTTTTTGACTATTTGAATATAAACACTAATTTTGCAGCGTTAAAAGTGGACTGATTTGCGATGCTATATTATAATAGCGGGATTGCAACCACGTAAAAAAAAGTGCTAACCTGTCATACACTTCCTTTTACACCCTGTTTCGCAGGATTCAGTTCTCTATAATTAACTGTTTAAACTTAAAATTTAATTATTTAGAATGTCGTATTTATTTACATCCGAATCTGTTTCCGAAGGTCATCCAGATAAAATAGCTGATCAAATCTCTGATGCACTTATTGATAATTTTTTAGCTTTTGATCCGGAGTCAAAGGTTGCATGTGAGACTTTGGTGACTACGGGTCAGGTAATCTTAGCGGGTGAGGTAAAATCACAAACTTACCTTGACGTACAGCAAATTGCGCGTGATGTAATTAAGAAAATCGGTTACACCAAAAGCGAATATATGTTTGAAGCCAATTCCTGTGGTATTCTTTCTGCGATTCACGAGCAGTCGCAAGATATCAACCAGGGTGTAGACAGAACTAATAAAGAAGAACAAGGAGCGGGTGACCAGGGAATGATGTTTGGTTATGCCACCAACGAGACTCAGGATTATATGCCTTTGGCTCTGGACCTGTCACACAAGCTGCTACAGGAACTTGCGGCGCTCAGAAGAGAAAACACTGAGATTATTTATCTGCGCCCTGATGCAAAATCACAGGTGACGCTGGAGTACGACAACAACAATAAGCCAGTCCGCATTGATGCCATCGTGATTTCAACCCAACATGATGATTTTGACGAGGAAGCCATTATGCTTGCTAAAATCAAAAAAGACCTGGTAGAGATTCTGATCCCGCGTATCATTTCAAAATACCCGCAGTATGCACACCTCTTCAATGATAAAATTGCCTATCACATCAACCCGACCGGTAAGTTTGTAATCGGAGGTCCCCACGGAGATACCGGTCTCACAGGCCGTAAAATCATTGTGGACACCTATGGTGGCAAAGGCGCTCATGGCGGTGGTGCATTTTCTGGTAAAGACCCAAGTAAAGTAGACAGAAGCGCGGCCTATGCAACCAGGCACATCGCTAAAAACCTTGTTGCTGCCGGTGTAGCTGATGAGATCCTGGTGCAGGTAAGTTATGCCATTGGCGTTGCAAAACCAATGGGAATTTACATCAACACTTATGGAACAGCAAAAGTTGATAAAACCGATGGAGAGATTGCAAAAATCGTGGAAAGTATTTTTGACATGCGTCCTTACTTTATCGAACAGCGGCTAAAGCTTAGAAATCCGATTTACAGCGAAACTGCTGCCTACGGTCATATGGGACGTAAATCTGAAACAGTCACTAAAACATTTAAAAGCCCCGGCGGAGAAGAAAAAACGGTTACAGTGGAACTCTTTACCTGGGAAAAACTAGACTTCGTAGATCAGGTTAAGGCTGCATTCTCCTTATAATTTAAATGGATATAAAAAGAAGGCGTACCCGAACAGGTGCGCCTTCTTTGTTATAAGGCATTACAAACCATTTTCGAAAATATTTGTTTATTATAAAAACAAATCTATATGGAACGTCCAGTTGAAATGAACACCCTCAGCCAAATCTTGGAAAAACTAAGACTTAAAGGCCTAGACAACGAAATAAAAATGACCGATCACGGCAAGATGCAAGGTGTTGGTCTTAATAAAATTTATAATCCCAGTGATCTGACCATTATCAAAACCTATCGTTTTGAGGGAGACTCAGATCCTGGTGACAACTCCGTTCTTTATATACTTGAAGATAAAGACCATCAGATCGGCTATATTTTGGACGCATACGGCATGTATAGTTCTCAAGAAGGAGCTGGCTTTGACGATTTCTTAAAAAAGATTCCGACAGCGGACAGGGATTTGCAGGAATTATTCGCTTAGACCACCAAAAATTAACAGAAGACCCCAGGCCACAAGTTTGTTACCTGGGGTCTTCTGCTATAATAAACATATGCTTATTTTTTCAGTTTGAGCAGAAGACTGTTACTCACCACGCTGACACTGCTTAGCGCCATTGCCGCCCCGGCAATCATCGGGTTTAGTAAAAATCCATTTATAGGGTACAGAACGCCTGCTGCAAGCGGAATTCCGACTACGTTATAAATAAATGCCCAAAACAAATTCTGTTTGATGGTGGCCACCGTTTGCTTTGACAATTTAATTGCATCGGCAATCTTATTTAGATCTGAAGAGATAATGGTCATCGAAGCAACATCAACTGCAATGTCGCTCCCTTTACCCATTGCGATACTCACATCTGCCTGAGCAAGGGCCGCGCTATCATTGATGCCATCGCCTACCATGGCTACGACCATTCCTTCAGACTGGAGTTTCTTCACAAAAGCAGCCTTTTGTTCAGGCATAACCTCTGCCAAATAGGATGTAATACCTGTCTGTTGAGCAATCAGTCTGGCAGTATCTTCGTTATCTCCAGTAAGCATATAGACCGCAATCCCTGCCTTCTTCAATTGCTGAATTGCATTTACCGCCGTAACTTTTAACTGATCTGAAATGGAGAATACGGCCAGCGCATTTTTATCGTCCGAAAACCAAACGACCGTTTTGGCAGCGTCACTCCAATCCCCCGCCCTTTTCATTAGTTCATCTGAAATATGAATGTTATTTTCATTCAGCAATTTTTGGTTTCCTGCAAAATAGGTTTTGCCCTCAGCTTCTGCCTTAGCACCACGACCGGTAATGCTTTCAAAACCTGACACAGCTTTTGCCGGGACATCATTGTAGTAGTTGCTGATGGCTTCGGCAAGCGGATGCTCAGATTGTCGTTCTATGCTTAGCAAAACCTGTATGTCTATCGCAGAATCATTTTTCCAAAACGCATCACTTACCGTAGGCCGGCCTTCTGTTATCGTTCCAGTTTTATCTAAAACAACTGCATTTATTTTTTTGGCAAGTTCAAGGCTTACGGCATCTTTTATTAAAATCCCCTGTTCTGCCCCCTTTCCAATTCCCACCATAATGGCTGTGGGCGTTGCAAGACCTAACGCACAGGGACAAGCAATCACCAATACTGTAGCCAATGCAATGAGACCATGGGTTAAGCCGTTAGTCTTATCAAAAATGACCCAAACCATGAGTGCCGCAAAGGCAATCAGAATGACAATTGGGACAAATATGCCCGCAATCTTATCTACCAGTTTTTGAACGGGGGCTTTACTGCCCTGCGCGTCCTGAACCATCTTTATGATTCGAGCTAATAAAGTTTCTGATCCGATCTTTTCGGCACGAAACTGGAAGCTGCCTTTTTGATTGATGGTTCCGGAAAAAACTTTGTCATTCAGTTTTTTGAGAACTGGAACCGGCTCTCCGCTAAGCATACTTTCATCAACATATGAACTGCCACTTGTCAATAACCCGTCAACTGCAATCCGCTCTCCGGGCTTAACCAGGATGATGTCACCGATACGCACCTCTGCGGCTCCCTTAATGATCTGCTTGTCATTTTCATCAAGTACGGTGACCGTTTCAGGCCGCAATCCGACCAATTTCCTAATGGCTGCTGAAGTATTCCCTTTGGCGCGCTCTTCGAGCAGTTTCCCCAACAAAATAAAACAGATAATTACCGCAGCGGCCTCAAAATAGACATGTCCATGCAGCCCCCTTTCATGCCAGAAAGCAGGAAATAAAGTATTAAAGACGCTAAATAGATAGGCCACGCCAGAACCGAGTGCCACGAGTGTATCCATGTTGGCCGACTGGTTTTTCATTTGCTTCCAGGCATTGATGAAAAAATCTTTACCAAAATATAAAACCACTGGCGTGGACAGCAGCCACATCAATATATTGGCGTAGGGCATATTCATATAAAACATACCTATAACGACGACAGGCAGGGTAACAGCACTTGCCAAAAATGTTTTCTTCTTAAGCGCGGCTAATTTCTTCATCTGGATCTCTTCCAGTTTCCCACTCTGATTTTCACTAACCCCAATCAATAAGTCGTATCCTATGGATTGCAACGCCTGTTGTAACTGGGCCGCGTTAGTTACTCCTGGCAAATATTCGACAGCCAATGATGCGGTTGCATAATTTACAGATGCACTCTGCACACCCGGTTGTGCTTTAATCATACTTTCTGCGCTAATTGCACAAGAAGCACAGGTCATATCCAGAACGGGAAAGGTTTCTTTTACGACTTTAATCTTTGTGGTCATCTCTTATTAAATTACCATACAAATATCAACAGGGCGACAACAGTTTTTGTTATACCATTACCATATACATTTACATGATTTCCACCTATTCCAGGTTCAGACTTCATCCAAAGGCTTTCTCTTTTCTACTTTTATCTGTTTAAAATGACTTGGCGTAAGTCCAGTCACCTTCTTAAACTGGTTACTCAAGTGTGCAACGCTGGAGTAATTAAGCTTGAACGCAATCTCACTCAAAGACAATTCATCATATACCAGCAACTCCTTTACACGTTCTGTCTTCTGCGCAATAAAGTATTTTTCGATGGTTGTGCCCTCTACTTCAGAAAAGAGATTAGACAAGTAATTATACTCGTGACCAATCTGTTCACTTAAGAAATGAGAAAGATTGATCTTCAAGTCACTATTGTGCTGGTGAATCAGCTCAATAATCAAAGTCTTTATTTTTTCGATCAGCCGGCTTTTCTTGTCATCGATCAATTCAAATCCCAGACCTTCTAAAACCTGTGCTACATTGGATTTTTCGGCTTCGGTCAGGTCCTTCTCCAACTTCACTTCTCCAAGTTCGACAACGGATGGATGGAGGTCCAATCGCTCCAGTTCGGCTTTAACCACCATTTTACAGCGGTTGCAAACCATATTCTTTATGTGCAGAGTTGTCATATCGGCTAACAATTTAGTCAAAAAAGCAATAGAACAGCGTTCTTGTTACAGAGCTTGACAAGAATCTTATAATTATATAAATGCACCTAGAAATTTTACAATTTTAAATCGGTTAACATCAATTATCTTTGATGGCACATAAAAGATAAACAAATGGAAACGCTAAAATTCAAAACCAATATTAAGTGCGGAGGCTGTGTTGCGACGGTCAGTCCTTCATTAAATGGTGCAGTTGGAGAGAACAACTGGCAAGTAGATATCAATAATCCTGAGAAAACACTAACGGTCTCTGGCACCAGTGCTTCTGAAGGTGAAATCATCAATGCTATAAAAGCTGCGGGATTTAAGGCAGAAAGGACAAACTGATCTAATTTAGATACCCCGTCACCATTTATATTACTGCCGTTCCGAATTCCGATTCTACGACATTTACTATTGCTATATTTTGAATATAGCAATATTCTTCAAACCAAGTCTTAGGGCATGCTCTCTAATTCCTGTCTTCATAAAACATAAGAAATGATCAACTATTATTGGTCACGTACGCGATCACTGCCCACCAAATTTTATCAATTTCTCTATAAAATTCTTTTTAAAAGCTCTTCCCAAAGGTATTACACGGTTTAGTGTAAGGTAAACTTTGTTGTGTGAGATCTTCTTTAAATGACTGGTGTTGATGATATACGATTTATGGACTTGCTTAAAATCATCATCCAATTTCACCAACCAATCTCTAAGTGCATCCGACGTGAGGTACTTGTTTGAAGCAGTAACGACTTCGGTATAATCACTATCCGATTTGATAAAAATGATATCATCTCTGTTGATTTTTAATAGATCATGACTTGACTTAATGTACACATCTTTGCTAAATGGCAATTCAGCCCGTTGATTCATTTGCTTTACTGAACAGGCCATTGCAGTGACTTTATCAATAGCTTGTGAAAAGCGTTCGAATGAAAATGGTTTAAGTAAGTAATCAATAACATTGAACTGGTAGCTTTCAAGTGCAAATTCTGAATAGGCTGTCGTGAGGATAGTAAGTGGGTAAGCTTGTTCTGACCTCAAAAAATCCATCCCGGAATAACGCGGAAGGTTGATGTCTAAAAAAATCAAGTCAACAGGATGATCCTTGAGATAAGCTTTTGCTTCAAGTGCGTCGCAAAATGTCCTTTCCAGCGAAAGAGCGTCAATTTTGTCAATATATCTCTGCAATATATGTTGTGCCGGTGCCTGATCCTCTATAATTATACTTTTCATAGCCTACCCGTTTATATCTAATTGCATCATTAACTTGACCATGAAAATATTTCCATTATCCTCAATATCGAGGGTATGTTCAGCCGGGTATTGCAGGTTCAAACGTTTCCGCACGTTTTCCAGGCCAATACCCTTGGCCAAACCGGGTGACTGATAATGCTTTGAATAGTTATTCTTGCACAAAAATGTCAGTTTCCCTTCTTCTGAGACCTGGACACTGATCTCGACATCAATATTTGCAGTCTGGCTCCCGGCACTGTGCTTGAACGCATTTTCAACAAAGACGATCAAAATCAGTGGAGGGATTGAAAAACAGAGGTTATCTATGTTCTTGGTAAACCCGATCCTGCCCCTGTTCTCAATCTGTAGTTTGTTCAGTGCAATGTAGTTTTCCAGATGCTGTATCTCAGTGGTCAGCGCAACAAAATTTGTATTACACTCATACAGCATGTACCTCAATACCGCCGACAGCTCAAGAATTATTGAGGGCGTCTTTGGCGAATTCTCTATTGCATAGGCGTAAATATTATTCAGGTTGTTGAATAAGAAATGTGGGTTGATCTGTGATTTCAAAAACTGGATTTCACTTTCTTTCATCAGACCTTTTACACGTTCCAGCTCACTCTGTTTCCTGTTAGAGTCCCAGGCTAGCTTGAACGCCACAATGACGATGATAAGTGGAAGGGTTTCGATCAGCGTAAACACTACTCCCGGAAAATGTGTCCCCCTTGTAACCGGAAAAAAGATCTGCTCCAAAACCAACTCATCTATTAAAATAACCACCGTCAATAAAACTGAAAGTGCAGCGATGAACAGCAGCGGTCGCTTCCGGTAATACAAAACGGGCAGCAGAATGTAATTGATAATCATTGCTGCGATCAGGTAATTGGCAAAAAAGGCCAGTTTCGAAGCTTTGAATAAGGTTTGTAATGACTGATTCTGTGTCTCGTCAAGGTCGAATGAAAAGAAAACCAGTAACAGCAAAATGATCACCGTTTGGTAAACGATCTCTTTGATATGAGGTGATAAAAGCCCGACCCGAAACCACTTAGGCTTCTTTTGGCTCATTATTGCCCTGTCCCTAACAAAGGTGGTGTCGTTGAGGTGGTAAATTGTGTCGTTCACAGATTCGTAATTATTGTGTTTACACAAAACTATACATTTGTATTTATAATTATTCTAAATAATGTTCAAATGAAACAACTTTATCTATTTCTATTTTTTGCAGTTATAGTTTCTGTATCTGCTTATGCCCAAAATAGCACGCTGACTGGAAAAGTAACTGGACCAGACAAAAAACCAATAACCGGAGCCACTGTGAAAATTCAGAAAACGTCCCTCGGCACGTCGACCGATACAAACGGGAATTACACCATAACGGACATTACGCCCGCTGCCTATACCGTTAGTATTACGACGGTTGGCGCTCAAACCGAAAAAAAGAACGTAATTATAAAGGCAGGTGTCAATACAGTAGACATTGTGCTAAACGAAAGCAATTTTGAGCTAAATGAGGTAACGATCAATGAAAACAAAAAATTTGCTGCCAGGGAAAGTCAATATGTGTCAAAATTGCCCATCACTAATTTAGAAAACCCACAGGTATACTCGGTGATCCCCAAAGCCCTTCTTGCCCAGCAAGTAGTAGTCGATTACAGAAGCGCGTTGCAAAATGCACCGGGTGTAAATAACGTGGCGGCAGGCTTTGGCGGTGGTGGTTATGGCATTAATCTCACCATGCGTGGTTTCGCCGGATCAGCAGGTGACTTGAGAAACGGAATGAATACAAATGGTCTTACGATTGTTGACCCGGTTAATCTGGAATCTATCGAGGTAATAAAAGGTCCGTCGGCAACGCTCTATGGTTCAATTGTATCCTACGGGGGTTTAATAAACCGGGTGACAAAAAAGCCCTTCGATCAATTTAAAGGAGAGGTTGGCTACACCTTTGGTGACTGGAATTTAAGCAGGACTACGTTCGATATTAATACGCCTTTAAACAAAGATAAATCAGTGTTATTTCGTATCAACGGTGCGGTAGATGAACAGAAAACCTGGCAGGATGTAGGTCGCAACAGCACCATTTCTCTTGCTCCTGCGATTACCTATAAAGTTTCGCCGAAGCTTACATTAGACCTGGAAATGGAGTATTTTAATGGAAAAATCAACACTACTTTCTATGATCTGCTTTCCCATTATAAAGAATACGACTGGAATTTTAAGAAAGCATACACCTCAAATGATCTGCGCGGTGATCAAAAAGTGAATAACGTTTTTGGTAAGGCCACTTATCTCTTATCTTCAAACTGGACTTCAGAGACTTTCTTTTCATCTGCCCTTACCTCCAGCAAGGCCAAGTATTTATTTGTCATGATGAACGAGGGTACTGAAGAAGACCCTGCCCTACGGGACAGCTTGACCAGGAGCATCAATTTGATTACATCTACATCTCATACCACCCAGATCCAACAGAACTTTACGGGAACAATAAATCTTGGAAGTGTAAAGAGCCGTGTATTGATCGGAGCTGATTACAATAAATATACGTCTGATGACCTGAGGTTTTACACGATATATGATAATGTGAGGATCAATGGTGATACAGAAACCGGTGAAATTCCTGCTCTTAATTATCAAAGATATTTATCGTCAATTGCAGGTGCTGATCCGGATTATCAGGGTATTTGGAACACCTGGACTGCCGCAGCTTACCTATCTACAATAACCAATTTAACAGACAACCTATTGGTGATGGCAAGCTTACGCTACAGCCATTTCAATGGCCCGAACAATGAATTAAAACAAGGTTCTTTTTCTCCGAAACTGGGTGTAGTTTATCAGGTTGTTCCTCAGACCATTTCATTGTTTGCTAATTACATGAATGGGTATTTAAACAATTATCCCGGAGTAACAAAAGAAAGTGCACCGGATGTTGTAAACTTCAAACCGGAATATGCCAATCAGCTGGAAGGTGGAGTAAAATTTGAACTGCTCAAAGGAAAATTAAACGGTACGGTGAGTTATTACAATATTTTAGTGGACAATATGCTGAGAACCGACCCGACCGATTTCAATTATTCTATACAGGATGGTTCAAGACGGAGCACAGGTGTTGAGTTTGATGTGATTGCAAATCCGCTTCCGGGTTTAAGCCTGATTATGGGCTACGGTTATAACAACAGCAAATATTTGAAAGCATATGAGGAAGAAATTAACGATAAACGTCCGTTTGCAACGCCAAAAAATGTAGCTAACGGATGGATAAGCTATAATCTGCAAAACGGCAAATTGAAAGGACTGGGATTAGGGTTTGGAGGAAATTATCAGAGCAGCTCTTATTATGACGATTACAATACCATTTTAATAGATGGAGCTACCACATTTGATGGCTCTATATTCTTTGATACACAAAAATTCAGGATGGGACTGAAATTGAACAATATCACCAACAAAGAATGGTTTACGATACCGCGTATGGCTTCGCCTATGCCATTGCGACAATTCCTGGTTAACGTAACCCTGAAATTTTAATAAATCTTTTGAAGGCCCCGATCATCTGCATGAACAGTGCAATGATCGGGATTTTGAAGTTTATAGCTAATGACAATGATAACACCAACGGTAAGGAAAAAGAAGCCAAAAGACTCAGTTTTTACACGGGTCAATAAATGGCTGCATTTATGGCTTGGGTTGGTATCTGGTATCGTGGTTTTTATTGTTTGTACTACGGCATGTATATGGGTGTTTAACGAAGAAATTACCGCGATTCTGGAACCGGAAAAAAACATTGAACGCCAAGACAAGCCGGTTTTGAAGCCTTCACAGTTTGCCGCTATTGCTTATCAGCAGTATCCGGATTTAAAGATTGATTACATTTATTATCAACAAGGCCGGGCGCTCAATGTCAACATGGAAGAAGAACATGCCGAAGGCGAAGAGCATGGCGGTGTTGTCATAAATATCAATCCTTACGACGGAAAAATCATCAGTAAGGAAGCGTACCATGGTCATGACAATGATTTCTTTAGCTTTATATTAAAGGGACACCGCTTCCTGTGGTTTCCTTACGAAATCGGCAGGCCAATTGTCAATTACAGTACACTCATTTTTGTCGTGCTTTTAATCACAGGCTTAATTTGGTGGTATCCAAAAAAATGGAATAAATCTACTCGTGATAAAAGTTTTAAGATCAAGTGGGGGGCGTCGTTTAAACGTGTTAATCTTGATTTGCATAATGTGCTGGGATTTTATTCCCTTATCTTTCTACTCTTTCTGGCCCTCACTGGAATGGTTTTCGGCATTACCTGGTATAGTGAAGGTTTGTACTGGTTGACTTCCGGGGGTGATAGCCTCGGGAAATATGAAGAATTTGAATCTGATTCTACCAAGGTGGGGAAATTTTATAGTGCTGATCAGGCAATCGATAAGGCCTGGAATATGGTCATAAGAAAGCATCCAAAGTCTCAGGGTTTTTATTATAACTATCCCAAGGCGTCTGAACCAAAGGGGGCTATTGATGTCACCGTCTATCCGGACAAAAGCCAGTTTTACAGTTACTCCACTTATATTTTTGACCAGCATACCTTGAAGGAACGTAAAGGTAAAGGTTCAGAATATATTCCTTATGAAGAAGCCGGTTTTGGCGGCAAATTAAGGCGAATGAATTACGACATCCATGTTGGTAGCATTTTAGGTCTTCCCGGCAAAGTTATGGCTTTTTTTGCGTCGCTCATCGGTGCCAGTTTGCCTGTCACCGGATTCCTGATCTGGTATGGGAGAAAGTTCAAAAAGAAGAAATATAGTGGCTGTTAAAGACCGTCAACAATAGTCAGACTGCGGAAACTTAAAATGCAGGCCAGCGTTACCATTACTGACACTGTAGGTTGAAACGTGAAAGGTCTCCGGTTCGTCGAAATCAAAATAGTCGGTAAGACCTTCAGGTAGAATAAATGCGAGTAAAGTAGAATCCAAAATAATGCTCCCCCAACCTTTTTCATTCGCATTAAATTGTTCCTAATAAAAAAAGCCTTAACTTTCGTTAAGGCTTTTGCGGACCGGACGGGACTTCTGTTTTGCCCTAAAAACCGTCTCTATTTAATATTTTAAAGGCTTTTCATTCTTGACTCACCGAATTACTCACCGTTTTTTGTATAGTTTGGATAGCTGCAAATGCTATGGTACAAATTTACAATTTTTGTTTAAAAATTGCAATGCTTATTCAACTATTGGATTGATATTCTATCATAGGTAAGTCCTAAGCGCTAACCCATTTGAGGTTATGATGTCAAATAAGTCCGAACCATTCCCAACAACATTCAAAGCATGTTTAATATTTTCAAAACCCTGATTCAATTTTATATCCCTATTTAGGACTTCCGTCACATTATCAGAAACCCTTTTTCGCTTTTCAAACTTACACAGAGGATTTGATAGTTTCCAACTACCATCGAGCAATTTAAAAGCTGTTAAATATTCTTTTAAAACAATCTTGTATTTGTAAGCTTCACCTCCACTATCAATTTCAGTTAAAATGATAAATGTATTTGGGTCATCTTTTATTGAAACTAAGATTTTCGATTCAAGAGATCTCAACTTCAATAATGCCTTCTTTAATTCCAAAAGCTCAAGTTTATAAATAGGAGCATCTAAATTATCGTGAGATAAAGGGTTTAGCAAGATATCTTTAAATTCTTTTAATTTTTTAAATTCATCAAAATCACCACCAAAGTCTACATAGTATTTTTTAAAATTATCCAACAAAGTATCTAATTGAAGTGGTTTAGTACCCTCCTCATCTGTTATTTTTATCGTCTTATTTAAGGGCAATAATTTTTTCAATAACCTTTCGGTCTCCTTTCTTAGATAATTCGCACACGCGGGATAATCAAATTCTCTAAGGTATTTTTCCGCCTTATCCAGATAATCAGTGTTGTTAGGTATAAATGAAAATGGAATTCCGTCATCATTTTCATCCTGATACATTTCTCTAATAACCCAGTTATCGAGGATATTTTCATATTCAAGTCTCTTTTTAATTAAATTGAAGAAACTTCGATCATGCGTCAAAATAATTGTTTGATACGATTGGAATTTATTAAGCACCATCTCCAAAACCATATCTCTATTGCTCATGTCAAGACTTATCAGTAAATCATCTAAAACCAATAGTTTTGCGGCATCACGAATATATTTATCATCTAAGACAGCAAACCTAATAGCTAGAGCAATTGTCGTTAATCTTGCTTCGTTTAAAAATGAGTGGGGTCTATTAATGCCTTTTTCAGCTTCAATTAATGAATCATGAAGGTATTTAACAGTTAATAAAATCTTCGGATTTATAACCTTATGATTACGTGTCGTTGTACTGTCTTGTCCTAAAATTACTTGTCATAGCGCTAAACTGACTTGAGAATTAACGCCATCGAAGCTATAAGAAATTGAACTTTAATTTTAGTTTACGCAAGTAAAACAGATTAAGAACCCCTTTCCTCAACTCCTAACCATCCAAGCAGAACAAAGCAAGGGATCCGCAACGCCAGAGAAAACGTCTGATATCTGGGACCCGCCCCTTTTGGCTAAGAAAACGTACTCCATGGCACCATAAGGAACCTTATCCGCATCAACCCCAAACAAATACACACTGAAAATCAACATGAAAGGTTTGCCTTTGTTTTTACGAGCAAGTCTTTGAAAATTCAAAGATGAATCTTTTTAGTACCGTTCAGCAGGAAGAGTTACAACAGTTAGAGGGCTTTCTATGCCATATTGAACCAAAGTAAATGATTTGAAGGCTAAAGGCTGCATAAAATAGCCAAAATAATTAGTGCATTTTTAGGCACTAAGTTGGTAGGTTGATACCTTCGACCTTCCAATTTTGGACCAAAAATTTGGAAATTAAATTTATAGTTCATCAAGAATGTGTATTTAAACATGGTGGGAACAAATAAGTCAACTGCTCAGGCTGCGGCAGGAAGGATAAGTTTCTAAAAATTTAACTATCGCCTGTACAATTATATAGCATTAAATATAAAGCTACTACCTCACGGGTAGCATAAGCTATCATTTCTTAGCTCCATACACTCAAACCGACATACTTCAGCAATTCTGTCATACTTTATAAATTTTAATAAAAAAATTATAAATTGCCAGAATATCTAACCATTATCTTTGTGTATGAATTATAGTGACTCTGAACTTGTCAAGTTATTGAACAAGGGGGATGTCAGGGCTTTCACCGAGATCCATGACCGCTATTATGGCCCTTTGTATGCCCATGCCTATAAGCGTTTATCCAACAGAGAGGAAGTAAGGGACCTTTTACAGGATCTTTTCGTTTTTCTTTGGGATAACCGAGAGTCGCTACATTTTACCGGCCATTTATCAGGATATCTTTACACTGCCGTTAGAAACCGAATTCTCAACCTATATAAGCGCAATAAGGTTAGGTCTGATTATATCGATTCTTTACAGGACTTTTTAGACAACTCTCAGCCCATAGCCGACGAGATCTTATACGAAAAGGAACTTACTGCAAAAATTGAGAAAGAAATTGCCGCCCTGCCGCAACAAATGCAAATTATTTTTCTGCTAAGCCGCAATCAACATCTAAGCCACAAAGAAATTGGTGAGAAACTAGGTATCAGTCCGTTAACGGTAAAAAAACAAATCAATAACTCACTGAAAATCTTGAGATCAAAACTCGGATCTGCTTTTTTTATCTTTTTTATATAATTTTCTTGCATTTCATCTACTCCCACGGGATAGGATAGTTGTCTTTAGAGCAATTGGACCTTAAATTGCCAGCTATGCCAAATATTAACGCAGAAGAAATTTTAAGAAAATATACCGATGGAACTGCTACAGACGAAGAAAAGCTATGGGTAGAAACGTGGTATTTAGCACAGGGCGATGAAAATATAGAATTTAGTACAGATCAGTTACTGCAAGATAAAAAAGCAAGCATTGATCAATTAAATTCTCATATCAAAAAAGGAAGAAAGGTTAAGTTGTGGCCTAGAATTGCCGCAGCAGCATCCATTATCGTTATTGCGTCTGCAAGTATATTTTACTACAGAAACTCTCAACAGTTAACCGATGAGCCAACAATCGAATATGTAAACAAAATTCCTGCGGGAGGCGACAGAGCCATGCTTACACTTTCTGATGGTAAAAAAATAAACCTCTCGGATGCTTATTTGGGCAAACTTGCTCAACTTTCAGGCATCGAAATCCGTAAAACCAGAGACAATCAATTAGTTTACGTTACCTCTTCTACCGCAGCTAATTATTCTGAAAATGCCTTTAACACCATAGAAACACCTACTGGTGGACAGTATCAAATAATATTACCTGATGGTTCTAAAGTGTGGCTAAATGCCTCTTCATCCTTAAAGTTCCCTGTAAGTTTCGCTGGCAAAAACGACAGAAAGGTAGAGCTTACTGGCGAAGGCTACTTCGAAATAGCTAGAGACACTGCACATCCATTTCATGTACTATCTGACAGACAGGAAGTAACTGTTTTGGGTACTCATTTTAACGTGAACAGTTATGCGGATGAGCCTTCTACCAACACTACTTTATTGGAAGGGTCGGTTCGCGTATCAGCCGGTAATACTACTAAGAAACTAGTGCCAGGACAACAATCTATTGTTACCCAAGCGGGTGTACAGTTGATTGAAATTGACCCTGAAGAAGCGATTTCCTGGAAAAATGGCTATTTTCATTTTACCAATGCCGATCTAAAGGCTGTTATGAGACAAATCAGTCGTTGGTACGACGTAAATGTGATTTATGAAGGTTTGGTAACCCAACGTCGTTTGAATGGAAAAATCTATAGGGAAGTTGAGCTCTCTGAAGCCCTACAGCTTTTGACTTATTTTAAAGTAAAATTTCGTATCGAAGGGAAAACAGTA
>Ga0247815_10001089_pt1 | contig 20985 bp, 21 predicted proteins | sample UWRJL194509B1_FD_181014 | JGI IMG/M metagenome (GOLD analysis project Ga0247815, IMG submission 181014) | Plant litter microbial communities from Arlington Agricultural Research Station in Wisconsin, United States - UWRJ-L194-509B-1 | ecosystem: Environmental > Terrestrial > Plant litter >...
AGGCTCGAGGAGCAGTGGCGCGAATAGCACAGTCTGCCATCGACCTTGACGATATCAAAGCACTCAACAATGCTATTTCGTCGCTGTTGGAGCTATTTCAAGTCCGTAGCTCTTGCGCATCGCAGCCCTCCAACTCACTATCTACAGTTTGAAGGTGGTATTGCTATTCAGCATGAACTCGGTCTTCTTGCCAGGGTGAGTGCTCAATTCCCAAGCCTCATAAAATTAACAGTCAATTGAATTTCTTTGCATCTCAGCGCTTCAATGCAAGCGATAGAGAACGCAAGGAATGTGAGCGCGCGAGGAAGCAGGTGAGCTTCATGTTCAGAACCGATATCATATCATACGCTTACGCATCGTGCCTAGGAGGAGGTTATGAAGACCATCAAGTCAGGTTAGTGCGGTTACTTGCCCAGGCACGAGGCTCATAACTCCCAGTGCTTGGCGAGAACTTCGTGTCAGAAGCGGCCGACGATGAACAACCCAGCTACGCCGGTTGTATGGCAGGCACGCGTGACAGTGTACTGTTGAAGTTTATAGCATGGGTCATAGACGATCCCATGGCCATCCTCTGGCTGGCCGGAATGGCAGGAACGGGCAAGACATCGATCGCAGTCTCAATGTGCCGGATGCTGCGCGAGGAACCAGCAGTATTCTTCGGCGGCGGGTTCTTCTGTTCGCGGTCGGCAGGGACGGTAGCACGAGCTGACGTGCGACGGATCCTACCGACGTTGGCCGCACTTCTGGCAGGATTATCTCAAGACTTCGCTGAAGCACTCGCCGAAGAGCTCAGGAAGGATCAACGTCTAGGCCACAAACCTGTCAATCAGCAGATTGGTCCTCTCTTGGGCAAGCCACTTGCGGTCCTTGCATCGCTTAATCACCCAGTCGTGTTCGTCATCGATGCTCTTGACGAGTGTAATGACGAGCGAGAACTCGCCGAGCTCCTGAGGCTCATCGCAGACTTCAAATGTGAAGCGAAAGTCAAGTTCATACTCACTTCCCGCCCAGAGCAGCATATCCGCAACACTCCAATCTCAAATTCCGCTCACAACACCATTCTCCACCTCCATACCATCAACCCGGACGAAGTCACCTCTGATATTCGACTCTACATCACGAGCACACTCGAAGACACCGCTGCAGACGGCTCGTGGTACTCGAACCGTGACATTGAAATGCTCGTCGAGCTATCTGCCGGCCTGTTTATATTTGCTTCTACCGTTCTCAAGTATGTTCTTCATCGCCAGGGAGATGCGGTACGTCGTGATCGACTCCACAAGGCGACCTCAGCTGTCACTACACGTATCGCAGCAGCAACAGCCGTCGACAAGGTGTACGAGTTTGTTCTGATGGATGCCACACGATCGGACACCGTTGACGACGATGAGATGGAGAAAATGAAGAGCATCCTAGCGTGTATTCTGACTGCACGCACATCGCTGTCCGTCGAGGCCTTAGCGGCACTACTTGGCATGGCACCAGATACGCTTCGCGGCTCACTCGAGCAACTTCACTCAATCATCTACGTGCCGTCTAAAGATAGACAGCCAGGCCTCCAGACTCTTCATGCATCATTCGGCGACTACTTGTTCCAGCGCGGACCAACACATATCCGCATTTCTGCATCACTGGGTCATGAAATTCTCGCACGCGGATGTCTGCGGAGGCTGGCATGGGATGATCTTTGCTTCAACGTCTCACGGAGTCGATCCTCGTTCGAGCCCAACATGACAAATCGACCGAACGAGCTTCCACTGTCCCTCGAATACGCATGCCTGCACTGGGCTCACCATGTCAACTCGGCTTCTATTCCCTCAGCGTTTGACTTTGAGATCAGCCAGATGCTTCAAGCCAAGTTTCCATTTTGGTTGGAGGTGCTCAGCATCCTGCACAAGATTAGCCTCGCGTTAGAACTCTTGCGCATCGCAACCTCAGGAGTGAGTCAAGCTCATATTCTTTCCAACGCCATTAACCTGACTCGAACCAGGTCAAAGATTTCACTGTTCTGCAGTTTCTCCACGACGCCGAAGCGTTTGTTGCATCCTCGTATGGAGCCATCAGCCGGAGCGCGCCTCACATCTACCTCTCTGCGCTCCCATTTGTCGCCAAAGACTCGCTGATTTATCGCAAATTTGCTCCACTATGTATCGGTGTTGTATCTGTCACCACTCTCGGTATTGATGGCCGCGGTAGTCGACTAGTCGCGACGCTTACTGGGCACAAGGATGTCGTTCGCTCCGTCTGTTACTCACCTGATGGCTATCTCCTTGCTTCTGGCTCCAAAGATGGTACTATACGGATCTGGGACGTGCTGTCTGGTGCGGAGATCATATCGCCCCTGAGAAGTGACGATGGATTCGTGCATTGTGTTGCGTTTTCTCCGAATGGACAACAGCTTGCCTCGGCAACCTATCATGGGGTTGTACATGTTTGGAACATCTCGACCGGTACTCCAGCTCTCCATCCTCTACGTGGTGACTTTGGCACGGTCTTCTCTGTGGTTTACTCCCCCGACGGCACGCTCATTGCGTCAGCATGCGCTGACGGGACCGTCTGTCTTTGGAATGCTACGACAGGCCTCATAGTCTCTGTAATGCTTGGCCACACGGACCGTGTCAACGCAGTTGCCTTTTCACCTAATGGTCTACTACTCGCATCGGCTTCGCATGACAAGACTATCCGTTTGTGGAATCCACGTACCGGCGAAACAGTCGGGGACCCACTCTACGATCTCGAGGACGTCATTCAGTGTCTCGACTTTTCGCATGATGGAAAGTGGCTAGCCGCAGGTTCGTTGAATACCTTCGTGGCTCGAGTCTGGGATGTCGCAACCCAGAAGCCTACCCCTGTTGTTATTAGGGCCAATTCTGGCATTGACTCGTTGGTATTTTCTCCCGATGGATCGAAGCTTGTATGGTCCGATCAGTACTTCATCCGGTGCTGTGATCCGCACACTGGACGAGAGCTTACTACCGGATCGTATTCCAGCCACACAAATTGGGTTTCATCGGTCGCCATCTCACCAGACGGTAAATTCATTACTTCTGCTTCTCATGATTGCACCATCCGAATCTGGGACGCAGCCATTACCACTGAATCGACAGCTCAGCCACCGCAGGGGCATGACGGCGTTGTAACCTCGGTGGCGGTCTCTCCTAACGGAAATCGAATTATCTCCGGCTCGCGAGACTGTTCAGTTCGCGTATGGATCGCTCAAACCGGCCAATCGAATCATACACCTATTTGGGGACACCAAGGTGCAGTCTTTGCGGTAGCCGCTTCATCGGACGGCCGCCTGATCGCCTCGGCATCAGAGGATTACACGGTCAGGCTCTGGGACGCACTCACCGGCGATCCGGTTGGGGAACCACTACACGGTCATACCAATAAATTGAATGGAGTAGCATTCTCTCCAGACACTCGATGGCTTGCAACAGGATCGAGCGATACTACAGTGCGTGTGTGGGAACTTGAAACACAAACAGTAGCGACCTTTGGCCTCCTGAAATGCAACGCGCCGGTCGTTCCGGTTGCATTCTCACCAGATGGTCGGCTTCTCTCGAGCGCGGACTACGATGGACGGATCTATTTCTGGTGGACTGGTACCGACCAGCAAGCACGCACACCGCTGCAAGCGAGCTCCGAAGGTATAGAAGGCCTGGGCTTCTCACCTGACTCGACGCGGGTTGTGGCTGCTGGATGGGAACTTACTGTTTGCATCTTCGATATCGCGGATGGAAATCGAATCTTCGTGCTCAGAGGACATCTCGAAGCGGTTATTTCCGTCAAGTATTCGCCCGATGGTCGGTACATTGCCAGCGCTTCCAACGACAAGACGGTGCGCGTTTGGGACTCAAAAACAGGCAGAGAAATTCTCATCTTGTACGGCCACGGAGATATGGTAGAGTCGGTGACGTTTACACCAAATGGACGATCATTGGTGTCTGGTAGTTCTGACGCGACCGTTCGTGTGTGGGATCTAGAAACGGCTTTCACGCTCGCCTCAAAGGTCGATCATAATGCGTTAGCCAGGCTCGGATCCGCCACTCTCACCCACGATGGATGGCTTGTGGGATCATCGGGCGAGCTGCTCTTGTGGTTGCCGCCGAAGTACCGTGGTCACATTCCACTGCCGCCCTGCACAATGATCATCGGCTCATATCCGGTTAAACTTGAGGTGGATGATGCCAAAGGTCTACACTGGGGCGAGGAGTGGACACAGTGCTGGCGCGGTACTACACATCCCATCGTGCAATCCTCTCCGTAGTCGCATCTGAGGCTGCACACAATCATCTGTGCATGCATCACAGTCTTGGAATATGATTCAAAATATGCTGTCAGCGAGAGAAATTGATTCCTTACGAACAATTCAATAATTCGACAAAGTATTGATTACGATCGAGAACCAGCTCGGATAGTAATCTGAGCGGAGGCTGACTATGCCCTCAGCAATGAACTTTTGAACCACCGGTTCAAGCGCCACCGCAAACCTACGATTCTCCCTTTATATTGCGAATTTAAACCGATTTAATGTTTCCAACTAAGTTGGGCGATTTCGAAAGTTCTAGAAACTGTCAAGCTGCGGTGGTATGTGACGGTTCTGATGAATCGAAGATCGAAGCTCGTACTGTATCAACGCGCAGTTCCTCTCGCAACATCGGTATCCCACATTTCGATTCTGTGACCTGGGCGTGATTATATAGGGAGACGGGAGCTGTTGCCGAAGTGGCCTAGTTGTGCGGGTAGATGGCTCATGGACACGAGATCATGCGACGAACAAGAAACGGCAGGGAGGGACACATACGCAGTAGCTTGGGATGAAGTTTGGCGGTATAGAGTGGGAATGAAGACTCGGAGCGTGATGATGGTGCACACTATGCGTGAGAGCATGGAGAGGGACTACGCGAGAGGGAGCTGATGTCTGCCAGGGAAAGATGAGTGGCAGACGAGCAGCGGGGCAAGGGGCCGAGACACGGAAAGACGAACTGGGAACGCTAACCCCTCGTGAAGTTACATAGCCACTACACGGAGAGGCAAGACCGAAACATGGAGAAGACAAAAGCTTGGACCACTTGCCATAGGCTACGCAAGATTGTGATGACATAGGTAGCACCAGCCCAAACGACACGGCTATAGGCACCATGCGCCGACCAAGGAGTCGACGAGGCGGCGCGGTCAAAGATGGTTGCGTGCCAGTCATCATTACAGCAACATTGGAAATCACAGCGTGGGGTTACGATTCTACTCGTGAGGGTGCACTCGTCTGGGTCAGCACGTCGCCCCCCGGGTGCGCGTGTGAGGCACACCGGACCAATTCCGCGAGAAGGGGATGAGCAACGTGACATTAGTTTGATTGCGTGCAACATGTAGGAGGAAAAGAGTCAGCCGAAGTTCGCTCTCTGCCGTCCCATGTGGTACCGGCACCTACGCCGGCTTCTGAAACCTACATCCCGCCTGAAATGTTTGGGTACGTTGTTAATTGGTTTATCTACTTTGAAGTCCTGCATTTCGACTGTATATGAGGCGAGAGCTACAGTGCCTGCAGACTAGGCGCGGGTGTGACCAGAAGATCTCCAAAGGTCGCTTCCAGCCGTTGGCACGCTTGTCCTTTTGTTTTTCACTCCCCGGACTCGCCGACTTGCCCTACTTGCGCTGCGCCCTCCACACTCCATATTCAGCTTGTACCGTCTATCTGTCCAGACTTTGACATGCGCGACGCACTGCACGCCCGCCATTTCGACCGCGCGCACTAAGTTTCCTGGAAAGACTTCAACTCCAGTCACGCATGTTGTACCCCCGCTACACCATCTCTGTGAAGGACCAGTCCCATAGACACCTAACGGTCAACTGTCTACTGGTTACTTGGTCATATCCGCACACCTGGGCCCGAATCTCGGTACCACATCGACGGTCGCGCCAATACTGGCAGGACCGTTCACTACCAACTCTTCGTCACAGGTTAAAATATGGCCCGTCCCATCATAGCTGTTGGGAAAACCACCATCGGCACTTTGACATCAGCGTATGAAGCGAGCCCTCGTGAATATCCGATCCCGCTATCGCGCCAGAGCGTGAGTTGCCTCCAGGGCAGGCTGATTGTCAAGGTGCTGACCTTGCGACTTCTTCAATGCAGTGTTCAACCGCTGAGTGGCGTGGCATGTATACCTCGCAGAAGCCACCGTCGTTATCCATGACATCAAAATACCCAGGCCTCCGACACTTGCAATAACCGAGAGAATGTCCGCCTGCAAGGGAAGTTGTGATTGCGAACGCAAGCTCTCCGCGGCCTACTCCGTCGAGTGCACGAGCCCTAGGCCTGTACTTCTCGGCCGACGAGAGCGGTGTCCACTCTGCGTCCAGTAGGTGGCTAGTCAGGAAGGAAGTTCAGACGGCCTCGTCCGGCGGCGCGCATAGGTACATGGCTGGCAAGCCGGTTGTAAGTCGTTTCTCTCACTGGATCTCTCAGCGCCCTGGATTGACCATAATGCTCTCAGGCGATCGAACCCTGCCGTTATGCGCTGATGACTACGCGCACCAGCGGGCGGATCTTGCTCGACGCGCAGCTTCTATCCTTTCACCCATGCTTTGGCGATGGCGAAGATAGCTTGCTCTAATACGCGGACCACGCACATGACATCGCTTGGGTTACTGGCACCATCGTCCAGCTGGTCGTGTTCAACACCACCAAAAGTCGACATCGATGCGCCGCCATTCTCTTCGAACAGAGCCTTCACGGCCGCACATACATCAACGATTACTTGCTCCCTGAGTACAGAGGCGCGCACTGCAAGAGGGTGCAAGTCTGCGATGGCGCCGTCCGCAGGAATGGTCAGCGTGTGCCTCGTGACAATCTCGAGAGGCGTGCCGGACAGAACAGCGATGAACAGGCAGAGTCGCACTCATGATGCCCGACGCGACTCGGGTTGTTGTGTTCAGCTTCCTCGCTGGTGCGCTCGTCGCTCTGTAGTGCCGCCTCCTCAACTACATTTCGCATGCGCGAACTCGTTAGCTCTCGCCCCTGCCCCTGCCCCTGCACTTCTGGTTTTGTACCCTGTTAGCCGTCTCGCTTGCGGCTCAAGATACCCCGAAACGCTGCCTCGCCCTTCCATATTAAGTATGTAGATGGACAACTGTAATCTGGCCAGTATTCTGTTGACACTAATGTGGAATTGTGACACGCCGTCCTGCCATCTCACTCTGTCTACGTTTATCAGTTGGGACAATGTTGATGGTTTCAAGCACAACGGCTACGTGTCCGCTTTATCCACGGCGAGCACGGCATTGGCGGACTTGAAGCGGAGGACAAATAGCATCTTCTCCTCGTGTTTCATACTACGGCGCAGAACATTTCATCGACTACTCTTGCTGCTCGCCATGCGTCAGCTCTTTGACAAAACGAAACAAAGGGTCAAAAGAAAGACTGGGAAGGCCGTGGATCTGCTCCAACCTGCTTCACGACAGAGCAGATCTGTCTCACTGGTGCCATCACAACATATCGAGCACCCAACCAGTTTAGTTTCTGGGACCGCGTCGCAGGCGGCAGCGCTTACGGTGAATGCGGTAGAGATACAGTTGGCGATCGCACCCATACCGGTTGCAATCGAGCCATCCCAGCCCGCTGAACTTGCCTTCGCCGCCCCAGCCCCACCACCTGCAAACGAAGTGTTCTCTGCCATCCCAGCATACGCCGAAGCACCTTTAAAGCCAACTTTACTTGCGACGACAGGTTCGGCAGTCAAGGGGCTGCTCGTGGCTGCGCGTGATGGCTCCGACCTCTTTCTTCCACTCAAGGCCGCACTCGTTGGGGTCGTCGCTCTCTGGGATATGTTTGATGTGAGCAGCGTCTTTGTGCATAATTCAACCTCCTTACTTCAACTGTAGCGCACGGCCGAGGCCAATGCAGAGTTCACGAAGCTCGAAAGCAAACTTGATGCAATCAACACGATCGCTGCTGCACACCAAGATGAGGCTAATCCAAGATTGCAAGCTCGTCTCGCAGCAACAGTTGAGTATGTCCGGAGTGGGCCTTCATCCCTACCCTTTTGACCGTTCTTGAAAGAGTAATTAAACGTCTGTGGGAGGCGGTGGAGTATAGGCAGGCCCGCGGTGGAGTGGCGCGAGTCGCGCAGTCTGCCATCGACCTCGACGATATCAAGGCTCTCAATAGTTCGATTTCCTCATTGATCGAGATCTTCCAGGTTTTTAATTTCTGCAGCTACCTTGCTGATATCTTACTGACTATCTGCAGTTCGAAGGTGGCATTGACATGCAGCAGGGGCTTAGTGTGATCGTACAGGTATGCATTCTTCATGTAAACCCTCAATAACGGCTAACTTCTTCTCTCAGCGGCTTGATGCAAGCGAAAATGAGCGCAAGGAACGTGAAAGAGTGAAGAAGCAGGTAAGCTTCGGGTATAAAACATGTACGGAAATGATCTTACGCACCGTATCACAGGGCAAAGCCATGAAGACGATCAAATCTGGTAGGCGTGACGTTTCCAAGGTGACCCGGTGCTCACGAGTCTCAGTGCTTGGAGATAACTTTGTTTCCGAGGCCGCGGATCACGAGCAGCCCAATTACACTGGCTGCATGCCAGGTACTCGAGTGGGTGTACTGTCCAGGTTCATGACATGGGTCAAGAATGATCCCATGGCAATCTTTTGGCTTGCCGGAATGGCAGGAACGGGAAAGACATCGATTGCGGTCTCGCTCTGCCGTATGCTGCGAGAAGATCGAGCAGTATTCCTTGGCGGAGGGTTCTTCTGCTCGCGATCGGTTGGCTCGGCTGCGCGGACTGACGTGCGGCGAATCATTCCCACACTGGCCGCGCTTATCGCAGGAAAGTCTCAGGAGTTTGCTGATGCGCTCGCTTCGGAGCTCGAGAAGGACCGACACCTGGGACACAAGCCGGTTGGAGAACAGATTGGTCCTCTCTTACGTAGCCCTCTTAACGCGCTCCAAGTCTCGACCCGGCCCATTGTGTTTGTCATCGATGCACTTGACGAGTGCAAAAATGAGCTAGAGCTCGCCGAGCTCCTGCGACTCCTTGTGGACTACAAATGGGACGCAAAGATAAAATTCATCCTGACATCCCGCCCGGAACTGCACATACGCGATACTGCAATCTCAAATTTCGCACACAACACCATTCTTCATCTCTATACAATCAGTGCGGACGAAGTCAGATCCGATATCCAGCTCTACATTATGGGCACACTCAAAGCTGCTATAGCAGAGGCATCGTGGTACTCAGATCATGACGTCGAGCAGCTTGTCGAACTTTCTGGCGGCCTCTTTATCTTCGCCTCAACCGTTCTGAAGTATGTTCTTCAGCGCAAAGGAGATGAAGTCCGCCGTGATCGACTCCGCAAGGCGACCTCAGCTGTCACCGCAGGCATCTCAGCATTAACCGCCGTCGACAAGGTGTACGAATTTATCCTTGTGGATGCCACGCGGTCGGATATCGTTGATGACGATGAAATGGAGAATATGAGGAATATCTTGGCATGCATTTTGACTGCACGCACTTCGCTGTCCGTTGAGGCCTTAGCAGTATTGGTCGATATGTCGCCAGGCATGCTTCGCGGCTCGCTTGAGCAACTTCACTCGCTCATCTACGTGCCAACTGATGACATTCAGCCTGGCTTGCAGACGCTCCATGCCTCATTTGGCGACTACTTGTTCGAACGGGGGCCTGCACACATTCGGATTACCGCGTCACTGGGACATGACCTCCTCGCGCACGGCTGTCTGAAGAGGATGGCATGGGATGACCTCTGCTTCAACGTGTCCCGGAGTCACTCGTCCTTCAAACCAAATTCTATGGGAGCAGCGGACGGGTTTCCGATGTCCCTCATTTACGCATGCCTTAACTGGCCTCACCACATCGTATCCGCTTCGATTGGCTCGGCATTTGATATGGAGATCAATCGATTGTTTCGACCTAAGCTTCTATTCTGGTTGGAGGTGCTCAGCGTCCTGAGCAAGATTGATATCGCTTCGGAACTCCTGCGCATCGCTAACTCAACTGTGAGTCAGATCATTATGTCTCCCCTGCACTGTCTCACTCTGGAACAGCTTAGCGAGTCCGTCATCTCGCAGTTCTTGTGTGACGCCGGCGTGTTTGTAGCTTCATCACACCGGGCCATCAGCAAGAGTGCACCGCACATCTACCTGTCGGCGTTACCCTTTGCGGCAAAGGAATCGCTAGTCTACCGCGACTTTGTGCCATCCTGCATCGGCCTTGTGTCCGTAATTACCTCAGGTACTGACAGCCCTGGTGGCCAGCTTGTCGCAACGCTCACCGGGCATGAGAAAGTAGTTCACTCGGTTGCCTACTCCCCCGATGGCTGCCTTCTCGCCTCTGGTTCTGACGACGGTTCTGTGCGGCTTTGGGATGTGCAGACCGGTGCAGAGGTCATATCACCACTACAGAGCGACGATGGATTCGTCTACTGTGTGGCATTTTCTCCTAACGGCCGTTACGTTGCCTCAGCAACCTATCTCGGGTCGGTTCATGTCTGGAATGTCTTGACTGGTCGGGCAGCTCTACATCCTCTGCATGGTCACTCCATGACAGTTTTATCTGTGACGTACTCCCCCGATGGTTCTCTCATAGCGTCTTCGTCAGGCGACCACACTGTTCGCATTTGGAGCGCGGAAAACGGTCTTGAGATCTTTGTGATCAGTGGTCACACGGACCGAGTCAATGCAGTCGCCTTTTCGCCTGATGGTCGACTACTAGCATCCGCTTCACATGATAAGACCATCCGTCTATGGGACGCACAGAGTAGTCACGCGGTTGGGGCTCCGCTTCTCGATCTCGATGACGCCGTTATGTGCCTCTGCTTCTCACATGATGGCAAGTGGTTAGCTGCAAGCTCGATGAATACCAATGTGGTCCGGGTATGGGATCCCGCAATACAGCAGCCAACATCTGTCGTAATCAGTCATGGATGGTCAATTGAACCGGGTGCGAGCCAATGATCATTGAGCAAGGCGGCAGTGAAATATGACCGCGATATCGCGGCGGCAACCACAAGAGTAGCTCCCCCGACGGTCCCACAAGCCACCCGTCGTTCGTGAGAGTAGCGCAGCCAAGTTTGGCAAACGGATCATACTCAGCCTGCGACGTCAGCGTGAGGGCTGCTTCAACATCCCACACATGAATCGTCGAATCAGAACTGCCAGACACGATTGACTGCCCGTTTGGTGTAAATGTCACCGACTCGATCATATCTCCGTGGCCGGATAGAACCAAAACAGTTTCGCCTGTCTGGACGTCCCAAAGGCGTACTGTCTTGTCGTCTGAAGCGCTGACAATACTTTGTCCGTCAGGCGCATACCCAACTGAACACACAACGTTGAGATGTCCGCTGAGCACGAGTATTTGATGCCCATTTGCGACATCCCAAACGCGAACAACGTTGTCGAGCCCACCCGTCACAGCTCGCGTCGAGTCGGGTGAGAAGATCAGGCTGTATATTCCTTCCGAGTTTGCTCGCAGCGGCATGTGTGCCTGAACGTTGGTTCCTGAAAGCCAGAAATAAACGTGGCCGCCAGCGTCGGCAGCAGCGAAGAGCCTGCCATCAGGTGAAAATGTAACCGCGTAGACCAATCTGGCGCACGAAAGCAGTCCAAATATCGCCATCTTTCTCGTTCCAACCTCCCATACACGCACGGTGGTATCCCTCGATCCCGAGACAAGCCACCGAGCGTCCGGGGAAAACGCGACCGCGTTGACCCAGCCCCTATGACCGTACATTGGCTCACCATATAATTCACCAGTCTGTATGTCCCATAGCCTGACGGTGCAGTCCTCCGAAGCCGAGGCGATTAAGCGGCCATCTGGTGAGATAGCTACTTGAAGTACCACACCTTCGTGCCCCAACAGTTGCGGATACATGGCATGGCCAGTACAGGCATTCCATACGCTGACTGAGCGATTGTAAGAGCCGGAGACGATCAATGTACCGTCGGGGGAGACTGCGACTGAAGTCACTCTACCGTTGTGTCGCTGAGCTGTTGACCCATTGCTACTGGCCGTATCCCAAATTCGAACAGTGTGATCGACAGAGGCAGAGGCAAGAAATTGGCCATCCGGAGAGAAAGCAACAGACGTGACCCAACTTGAATGGCCGGCGAACGATCTCCCAGTCAACCCTTGTCCACTCCGCGGATCATAGCATCGCATAGTGTTGAAGGAGGCCAGCACCAGCATCGAATCATCAGGCGAAAATGAGAGCGATGAAATGCCCAATAGATCTCGCCGGTGACAGCTTGCACTGGGGAGCTCAGTGGACAGAATGCTGGCGCGCCTAACCGTTTCAATAGCTACTTTTTCTTTTCACTGATTATACAAGTGTTTGCTTGGTAGAGTCGGACTGGACTAAATTTATGTCTAAGTAGCGCAGTCAGGTTATCGCCTGCGGTTAACTTGCGACTACTAATACTACTACTACTACTTGGAGATTCTTCGAGCAGAAGTCACACATGGCGGTCGGTCCAATGGTTTCTATTCCATCTCGTGCTCATATATATCTCAGTCTCAGAAGTAGACGTTGAGGTTGTGGCAGGTGGTACATGCAAATGATGTCGAGGAGGCGTTCGATTTCGTTGACGACATCTACATATAATTGTGAACTGCGAAGAATAAGCTTAGCATAATCATGTTGACTACACCGATGATTTGTGCCGCGTCAGGTCTTCATGTTGAACAATCCCTATAGGATGCCAAAGTCTGGTCGCCTGGGCTCTGACGGCAATATTCCGCGCTACTGTACTTCACGAGTTGCATCGTGTTTATTGCCTTTTACAAGCTACAATGTACAATTTAATCCAATTTTCCCAGATAATCTGGCTCAAGAGGCTCGAAGTCGAATTTGATGAGACATTTCCCTGCTTTAGGCGCCAATACTCCCGTATCCACGCCCCTGGCAATATAGATGCTAGTTAATACCGACCCGAGCAAATTGACGGCAACTGCGACAGCGACGCACCTCATCGAAGCCTCCGTTGCGCTCTCATGGAGACTGAACCGGAAAGTCTTAACGAGAGAGAATACAACCAAGAGTATCTCTATCTCGGCAACCGAACGACCGGCACATGCACGAGCACCTTGACCTGCGAGCAATATCGTCAGTCAACTGGTTGCAAGTATGTTGAGAAATCGAGGCCTTACTGAATGGGTACCACGCTGCGAGCATCTCTGAGGCAGATTCTCCCGTCCGCTCCGACCAAAATGTGGTTTCGGTGTCTCGCTGGAGCCAGCGTTCTGGTATCAACTCGTGTGGATTCGGGAAGATTGACTCGTTCAAGTGCGAGCTCAACGCCGACCCGCCGACTTTCTGCAACGGGAACAAATAAGCAACGATATTCGGGCTGGATGGGTGAAAAAGTGGTTGCGTACCGTGCCGCCGGGCAGGAAGTAACCAGCAAGTATCGCGCCGCCTTCCGGGACAACGCGTTCGATGTAGACATTCCCAGAGCCATGGATGCGAAGAACTTCCTGTGAACGCAGCAAAGGATTAGAAGAAGAAGATCATGATATCGTGGGACTAACCCGGGTAAAGGCATTCATATAGGGCAAGGCGCGAAGAATGTCGATGTCAAACTCGGCCTCAGTTGGTACCGTGGACAACTCTGCACGTAATGCCTGCCAGACATTGGGCCGTTTCGCCAGCTCGTATACCATGTGCGTGAGAGCATGACCAGTTGTATCGGTGCCTTCATGTCCGCCGACGAAACGAGAAGGACAGTCAGGTCACGTGTCCGCGCGGCCGGGCGGAGCTTGACACACCTGCTGCAAGAAATACCGCAACTTCCCCGACGACAAGATCTTTGGGAACAGACGCCTTTGTTTCAGGGTCACGGTGAGATTTGAATGTTACCTGGACGGGGAGGGAATTCCTGGTATCAGCAACGTGGGACACGCACGGCCCGCCAAGCAAGTGTATAACGTACCATGATGTTGGTCGGTTTCTCCGCCTCTTTCTCGCTATCAGCCGCGTCATATAGATCTGCGACAACCTACAACCAGCATAAACATTATGCCTCGGTCAGCCCAATATCAATGAAATCGGCAAATCGAGCATCGTGGCAAATGGCAGCCAGAGAAAAGTGACGGATACGCACGGCACACAGATTATGGTCGGCTTCGAATATCTTGCGCAGTCTCCTAACTGGAAGTGCCTTCAGGAACCCGTACATGAACTCAGGGAGGACGGATTTCTGTTGATGCACAAGGGCGACAGGGTCGTGGGGTGGGGTTCGCCGCAATGGAATCAGTTTCTGCGCACAACCCCAACACGGAGACTCACTAGACCCTTGTCCAGGAGCCAGTCGTCAGTGTACTGCAAGGGCGGTGTAGCATTAGCACATGGTAGATAGAGCGGACCGAGGACCGAAGTCATCGAATGGACAGACGCACTTGGGTGAACTCATGTTCCTGGCCGGTCGCAATCTGGTTAAACGGCATCCCGAGTATCATAATTCCCAGCCTGGTGCGAAGAAGATTACTCAGTACTCCACGACGCATGATTATTGATGCAATTGGACTCACGCATCGAGTGAGACGAGACGGAATAATTTCAGAATGTCGATAGCGGCACCGTCCAGAGAGTCACGCTGGATGCGACCAATCAAGACCCTGATCTCGCTTTCGAGAGCGCGACTGGCTGCACGCAAATTATCACCGCGAAAGGTAGGGGTAGTGAAACGACGAAGCCGATCATGGAAAGCTGGCTCACTGGGTGTCAGAGCGGAGATGCATGAGCAGATGACGAGGATAGCCAGCACGAAATTGGATGGCGACAAGAACGTACGATGTGATCCAACTATTCTGCGTGCCACCGAACGTGAGGGATGAGTACGCGTCGCCTTTGCGAAAGGCATGTGTGCGGTATATTTCGCGAACGGATGCGGGGTCGGCAACAGCGACGCGGTTCGGACCAATGCGCACGATAGGACCGTAGTTCTGGAGGTGGTTGTGATCAGTCAACCAGCGTTGATCGGCAACCTTTTTCCAACTGCTCACCTGGAACAGATGATGAATCGCCCAAACGCGATTTCGTCTGAAGGCTTGGAAGTTGAACCACGCATCACTGCAGGCTGCGATAGCGGGCCCGGGGATACGTGACTTTGAGAGAGCCGACAGGTATAATCCACACATTGCCCTGAAAGTCACGGAGAATGTGACGACTGCGAAGATGCAGGCACCGAAGAGTGGTGGGCTGAAGTCGTACCAGGCTTGCATTGCAGAGGAGTGTTGGAGTTATCCAGGAGCCAGAGAGGTGTGGGAAAGCACAACTATGTGCACGGAGGGCTCCGGGACACATGGCTCAGAACTTAAAGAGAATCTCATAATGTGGAAGGGAATGGATGGGGAGTGACTCCGTACCGTGCCGTGCCGTGCCGTGCCGTGCCGTGCCGCGCCGAGTTTGAAGACACAACTGCAAGATCAGGGTCAGGAGCTAAAGGTTCACCAGATAGACCGGACGCAACGTGAGAGACACCGACGTGATAAGCTGACTGTGGTTGCTGGCAATGCAGCTCCTGTCTACTTCGGGAACGGTAGCAGTCAAACTCAGGGATCTCAAGATATGCCACTGCAGCACAAAGGCAAGGAACAGAGATTTGGCCCGGTGTTCCGAGATTGCGCGGTGCGCGGCACGGCGAAAGTTGATTCAAAATTTCTCAAGGGCGGGGAGCTGATCCAGGCACATGACATCAGCTACGCTCAATTTATTCACTAGAGTGTTTTATCTGCATTATATAGCATCTGATCTTACCACATTGGCCCAAGGTCGCCGCGCCGCTTAGCTTCGCGGATCGAGAAAGCTCAGATCCACGCATCACACGACTCACGGAAGGCGATCAGGGCCCAAAATCCAAACTTACCAGTTGGAGCGACCATTTTGGGAGTAAAGCATAATGAAAATAAGACAAGCCACTTCATTTGTCGTGTGGCGCTGTGGTCCCATGTTCATGTCGCTATCTAATGTGTGCGACACAATTTGTGCTCTCTACGCGAACCGGGATCTGCAGTTCGATTAGCCAATTTCGAGTTGCTCGTGTACTGGAACTCTGCCTGCACTGAAATCGGGTCTGGATACATTTTGTCAGCCGGTATTACTTTTCTGCAGTCCAAGGTATGGGCTTCTAACAGCCGAACCACCGCAAGAAGCCGACTACACCTCGACTAAGCGCAATCACTTTAATTTAAGTTCCATTACGATTGATCAATTTTGCCACAAGACACAATGCGAGGCACAAGGAGGCCTTCCAAGCATCTGGAGTCGATCTCCAATCGTCTCCGGGCAGCGCGGTGTCAAGTTCATCTCTCACTTTCAAGTTCGCCGCGTGTTTAGCCACCTACACCGCTTTCATGATTGGGCAGCACAATCTCTCAGGATAGGCTTTAGAGAGCAAGGATCGACGATATCGGTGGGGCTGTCAGCCACCGCTCGCTTGCAGCAGGCCGCGGACCGGTCTCACCCGACGTGAGCACAAAAGCATGCGGCAATCAGGGGCGCGCGTTACACAAGAGAATTGCACAGCTCGTTGTGTCCACGGCAATACCACACAAGGGAGTTCAAACAGATGAAGACCGTCGGTTCGCACTTGCCACTTTGACGCAAGTCAACCATGGACCTCCAGATTCTAGCTATCTCAGCAGTATTCGTACCTGTGTTGGTTGCTGCGCTGGTCACTGTCTGGATTCTCAAGCGCAATTCCAGGGTCCCCCTCCCGCTCTGTTCACCAGTGCGTTCTCGTTTGTGCTGGTTACTTCCGTTGCGCTGACTCGGACAGCCGGGTGCGGGGTGGCTTTGGGGACATGAACGTTCTATGTTCAGCGAGCCAACTGGCAACTTTTGTCTCCGATGGTTCGAAGAGTATGGACCGGCGATGAAGCTCTGTAGGTTTTCGAGTCGCCACCCGCGGCCCCAGTGCGCGATACTTACACCTCTGCATAGATACTGCGGTAGACGTACGTGGCCTCGATTCTCAACTGTAGCTCTCCTGTTAATTCTCAGGGGGGTCTCACCAGCAGACCGAAGTTGTGAGCTCTCCGCCTTGCAACAATAATTGCTGGTGTTTACCAGCCACAATCGCAGCTCGCAACTGTCGACCCTGCCGCTCTTCAACACATCTTTGTCAAGAAGGTGATATCCATTGTATCTCTCGTCAATCTTATGCTGAGTAATGGTTTTCAGGCATACTCATACCGTCAGCGTTGCTACGACTTTGTCAGGCTTCTCCGCTCATATCGTGCACTCAGAAACGTCCGAATACATGATATCAATGCTGAGACTACTCACGGGCTCGAGCCTCTTCTCGGGTAGGTGGCTTCGTCGCGCGAGCTTAGCATGTGCTGAGAGTTCTCAGCCCAGGGCAACATTCACATCGCCCAGCGCAGGTTTCTTAACCCGTCCTTTTCGTGCGCGCAGAAACTCTCTCAATCGCGCAATTACAAATTTAACACATGAACAGTTCAGACCGCGTGAAGCAATTTGCGGACGATATATCCGAGTGTTATCAGCGGGTACGTGCGATGTCTCCGCATGGCTGGTGCGGTGAAGTTCATATGCTCCCTCTGTTGTAGTTCGAGTCAAAGACTGTTGCGCTTGTCAGCGGGAACGGGGGCAAGATTGTTTTTAACGCGCCTCGCTGGTTCAGACCGCTAGCGTGAGGCTTCCTTTGATTTACTCCTTGGAGCATGCTGTTCACACGTTGATACAGGCTCGACATCATCGGTCGGACGGTAGGTTTCTCTTCTGCGGTCGTAGCGCCGCCTGATTATGCTTTCACAGAGCTTCGACTACGACTTTGAGGGCGGGGAAACCGCAGAGGCGAAGGACTTGTGGAGTAGATGGGACAGTGCGATCGAGAACAGTTTCGCGACAGCATCCTCTTTGGTAAGCGCTCTTCATCAGGACTCATGCATCAATACCTAACGAATCACGAACTCGGACTCAGATCGCAACAGTGCCGCGTCTCTTTCCTTGGATCATTCATCTCCCCATCCCAGCACTCGAGTCGATAGGTCGCACCAGAGTCATGACCCACGTACGCGTTCCTCCTCCTCTTTCCGTCTCTAGGTTACTGAGACGTGTTTAGCGCCTCGGTCGCGAAATGCTCGCGCGTGAGAAGACTGCCGCGGGTACTAGCGTCTTGAGGTCACTCATGCAGCAGAACGGCAACGAGGTCACCGACGAGATGCTCGATCATATCACAACTCTTCTAGTCGCAGCACAGGAGACGGTCCCAATGATCACGAGCAACATCATGTGGGAGCTAGCGAGGAACCAGACGGCGCAGGACAAGTTGCGTCGGGAGGTCATGTCGTTCGAAGGCACGCCAACGTACGACGATCTCACGGGGGCGAAGCTACCGTGGCTGGACGCCGTATTCAAGGAGAGGCGAGTCTGCCAGACCTCCCACTGCGACTAGCTGAGCTGACCCCGAGCCAATTGTTGCAGTCTCCGCCTGCACCCCGGTAGTGGACACTTCGAGCGCGTCGCCGCCGAGGATGACTTCATTCCCCTGAGATTCCCTGTGCGCACGCTATCAGGTGACATAATCACTTCCATCCCCGTCAAAGCGGGCCAAATGATCTACATCCCTGGCGCCGCTGCAGACCGCCTCAAGTGCGTCTGGGGGCCGGATGCAGAGGTCTGGCGACCTGAGCGATGGCTCGAGGAGGGAGGGCTCCCAGAGAGCAGCCACATGAACGCAGGATACGCACGTCTGTTTGCGTTCAGTCAGGGGGCGAGGGCGTGTATTGGAGTGCGGCTGGCGGTGTACCAGGTCAAGGTGTGTCTTATACCGGCGGGACGAGGCTGGACTGAGGCTGATGGGGACCGTTGTACTGTTGCAGTTCACTATCTTCCGCATGATTCGCATGTTCAAAGTGAACGATACTGGTGTTGACATTGTGCGCAAGACCACTCAGGTGATCCTAGCGCCACAACCGTTCGTTCGAGGCCGCGAGGCGGAGAACGCGCTCATTCCAGTCGAACTTGTTTTGCTAGAATGAAGCATGTATTTCGCTTACTATCTTATAGCCATGATCGTTCGTTGTAACGTAAAGCTGTAAACCGAATCAGGCACTTTGGTTGACCTTCTTGGCTTCGCTTACCTTAGGCAAGCGAATCGCAGGCTATGGTTCCACCGGCGAGAGAAATGTATGCGTTCCATCGCGTCCCGGAAGTCTAACCGGTATTCTAGCTTGTCAGTGCCACGCAATCTGCTGGTCAAGTGGGAGGTAGCGCTGGCTGTTCTCGTTGTCGCACCGGTTCGGCGCATACGTGTACACACATTGGCGCAAGCGCGCGACGCTGCCTAGGTGTTACCACTGTGGGATCATGTAGATGCCGTACCAGCTGATCAGAATGTCGCGGGTCGGCCGGCGGACTACTGGCAGCTGGTCAGCTAGCCTATCGTCTCAGTGGCTGACAAGCCACCGATACACAATGCGTGCGAAGAAAGCCCAAGCTTTGACACTTTAACTTGAAGTATTGGCTGTTTGTGGCGGAGCGAGAAGCTGTGAGTGAAGGTCGACGCGGACGTGATAGGGGCGGTGTGAGCCTGTTGCTAGAGACGCTGCGGTGTGTAGAGTCGGCTACGTTGGCGGCGGTCGTCCTCGCCATCGACGTCCACGCATCGGCCGCTCCCTAGTTGATGTAGTTTTCTAATTGTTGTCACTTTTAGTGCGCGCCTAGGGCTCCATTCTTCAGTTTTGACTGGAAGAAAGAAGTTGGGGATACTATTTCGGTTGTGGGAGAGACAGGAGGAAGAGGGGAGCCGAAGCGTGCTCCTTGCCGATCCCGCGTTGTACTCGCACCGACGGGTCCAAATGCTTGTCGTTCTCCTTCTCACCAAATGGATCTGTGCTCTCATGAACACTTCGGGTGAAAGGTTCAGTCAATCATTCCTTTTTACTCACTGACTCGGACCGCCCGGTGCCTGTTCGACCCGGTTTATCAATTCGGCAACCTGCCGGTTCAAACCTAGCCCTGCCGCAAGTCGAAGCTCGCAGATTGACGGGCCTCGACGTGATCAGCAGGGGCACGACGGCAGGGTTTACCGAACAGTGCGCGGGCTGACAAGCTGCCACCTGTCTATCCCTGATCTGCACTATTTCCTCGTCGCCTCACCCATAGCCAATAAACAGCTTTTCCGATTGATTATGCTAGTGAAACCATATGCCTTTGCATTTACACATGTCCCTAGGTCATCATCGAGAGATGCCGATGCAGTGGTGGCATTAGTTGGTAACCAAACATAATATCCGAAATACACTGTGTAGTAATGATCTGAACATGTTAACGTGCTATTTCAATGATAATGTATGAAACAAGAAGGAAAATAGAAGTTGAAAAAGGGAGGGGAAGCAAAAACAGCGGCAAGGAGGGGATGCGGGCTCAGGTTGGACGGGCAATGTCGGCAAAGCAAAAAAGCTCTGCCGACCTTTTGATAGAGGGCGGGCAAGGTGGGGTCGGCTGGGACGAGCAGAGCGTCGTTTTCCGAATGGGTCAACGGTAGGGTTTGTCATGGCACGGTGTGGCTGGGTTAGGGCGGGAGGATTGCCAACGAGCTCTAAAAAGCGCTGAGGTGCCAGGTTGAGAAAGTCTCGATAAGCCCAAACAGGTAGCGACTTGCAAGGCCCGGCGTGCTAACTCCGCGACATAGGCGCTCCTGTACCATTAAACTAAACAACGCACCACCGCGCAGGTCACCCTCGTGCTCTCGTGTATCAGCATAGTGGACGCGCATCACCTCATCAGCTACTCAGACTATCCGAAATGAGCCGATTCTTCAATAAAGCTTCACAAAGGCTCAAACAGAAGATCGAGCACAGCGTGGATCGACTCCGAACTTCCTCGCGGCCGAGTAGTACAGCCCCACCGACAACGTCGCTACAAGAAGCTTCATCATCCAGCTCGACTCCAGAATCGGGTGCACCGATTGGATCGCCGAGAG
>Ga0247815_10001090_pt1 | contig 20983 bp, 14 predicted proteins | sample UWRJL194509B1_FD_181014 | JGI IMG/M metagenome (GOLD analysis project Ga0247815, IMG submission 181014) | Plant litter microbial communities from Arlington Agricultural Research Station in Wisconsin, United States - UWRJ-L194-509B-1 | ecosystem: Environmental > Terrestrial > Plant litter >...
ACACTCCTCTTGGGCCAATCAGCTGGTTAAATTGTGATTGTGTTACTGGTGGCCAACCACGTTCCCTACCTAATTTAGTCCATAGCTCAGCATACCCCGGATAATAATCGGCAATGGCTTCTTCGGTGGTAGCACCAACATAACCAGGGGAATGTAATCCAACCTTTAACTGGTCAGGCGTAAACCCAGCCTTGCGGCCTGCATCGCGGTACAGGTTTACTAAAGGACGGAAACGTTCGGTTTCGCCTCCTATAATAGCCACCATTAACGGCAGCCCTAGTGATCCCGCACGGGCAAATGAAGCGGGAGTACCACCCACGCCCAGCCATACCGGAAGTTTTTCCTGGAGCGACCTGGGGTAAACAGGCTGGTTGCGTAATGCAGGTCTGAATCTGCCCGTCCAGGTAACAACCTCCTCGTCGCGAATGCGTAAAAGCAAATCAAGTTTTTCCTGGAAAAGTGCATCGTAGTCGTTCAGATCAAATCCGAACAGCGGGTAAGCCTCTGTTGCAGATCCCCGCCCCACTACCAATTCTGCCCGGCCTTTGGAGATCAGGTCTAATGTTGCAAAACTTTGGTATACCCTTACCGGATCAGATGTGCTCAGCACAGTCACGGCACTCGTGAGCCTGATTCGTTTCGTCCTCGCCGCAGCAGCAGCCAGGATTACCGCCGGCGCGGAGTCCAAAAACTCCTTTTTATGATGTTCTCCAATTCCAAAAACATCCAGCCCTGCCTCATCGGCCATTGAGATTCTGTCCAGTAATTGTTCCATGGCATCAACGCTACTGAGGGCGTTGCTGCCATACATTGCCGATGCAAAACTATCTATTCCTATTTCCATGATATGCTATTTAAACTTTGTATTCGCTAAAACCAAAGATAAGTTACCCGAGGGAAAGGAAAGATGATCTATGATAAGATTTACATTATTGTCTTAGACGACAGCTCAACCAACGGGGACACCATCGCAGCTTTTGCTGATGTTCCTAATTTTTAGATACAGTTCAATACTTTCATGAAAGGAAAACAACAAAATGTAGTTGTTTTCAAAACAAATTGAAATGAGACTACCGGTCTCTTGTTTTTATCGTGAATGTTGTTGAAATTGTGCTACTACAGTTGTTTCTAAATAAAAAGCCAATACAACAAATAATGATAGATCAGGAGACCAAAATTTATGCCCTGAGCGAAAGTTCTGTGACTGTTGTCCTTGGAGACGAGATTAGTAGCCAGATGGCAGAAAAGGTCTCGGCATTGAATAGTGCCATCCACAATTCACCATTTGAGGGATTAATCACAACCATTCCTGCATACGCTACGCTTACTTTGTATTATGACCCGGAGAAAGTTATCCATTCCAGGCTGGCAGGTGAATCGGCTTATCAGAAGGTTTCAGGATATCTATCCGCGTTATCAGTGAGTAGAATCTCAAAAGAAAATAGCACGAGACTAATCACCGTTCCCGTGTGTTACGGCGGCACATATGGGCCAGATTTAGAATTGGTTGCCAGGCATAGCAAGCTTACTACCGATGAGGTTATAACATTGCATGCCTCGGCTACTTACACTGTATACATGATCGGTTTCATTCCCGGCTTTGCTTATATGGGAGGAATGGATACACGGCTTAGCACCCCAAGAAAACAACAACCCAGGACTCAAGTTAATGCCGGTTCAGTAGGGATTGCGGCTAATCAAACTGGGATCTACCCACTCGATATTCCAGGAGGATGGCAAATCATAGGCCAAACCCCAATACAACTTTTTAACGCCAGCCGCCCGGAACCCTCCTATTTAAAAGCCGGCGACACCGTCCGTTTCAAGCCGTTAACTATTAACGAATTCAAGTCCCTAACATCCTGACATGCAAATCAAAATATTAAGGCCCGGATTACATACCAGCATACAGGATTTAGGCCGGAACAATTTTTTATCCCAGGCAGTACCAGTTTCAGGTGCCATGGATTCGTTGTCGGCAAGGATAGCCAACCTGGCAATTGGCAATGGAGAAAATGATGCCCTTTTGGAATTTACCTATGGGAATGCTGCGTTCAAGTGCGAAACGGATATTTTAATGGCCTACGCAGGAGGAGGTTCCAACCTTGTGGCTCTCGGGGAATTACTCCCTTCCAGACGCGCCATATTTGTCCCCGCCGGCACAGTCGTAGACCTCGTCAATAATGAACATGGTGTCCGTACCTATCTGTCCGTGGCTGGCGGATGGGACGTTGAAGAAGTTCTTGGCAGCAGGAGCACTTATCTTCCTGCGGGTTTTGGTGGCTACCAGGGACGGCTATTGAAAAAAGGCGATTTACTCCGCAGCTGTTCCTCTCTGGGCCCTTCAACTACCAGCTTATTGGGTAAACTACGGGGCGAATCGGTGAAGCAGGCTTCCTGGGCAATACCGTATAATTTTTTACGATCTGAAAATGCAAATACAGTGCGAATATTTGCTGGCAGGGAAATCACATGGTTTGAGGGCCGTTCGGTTATTGATCTCCTTGCTGAACCCTTCACGATTGATCTCAAAAGCAACAGGATGGGCATCTCACTTAAGGGGCCGCAAATGGAAAGGGCCATTACAAAAGAACTGTTGAGTACTGGCGTGTGCCCGGGAACTATACAGGTGACGGGTAATGGCGATATGATACTGCTAATGGCCGATTGCCAGACTACTGGTGGTTACCCAAGGATAGCACAGGTGGCCTCTGTTGATATTCCTTTGTGTGCACAACTGAAGCCCAGCGAAGAAATATACTTCAGCCTGATTGATCATAACGAAGCTGAACTTTTACTTTTCCAACAGCAGGCTGAAATGAAAAAGCTCAGTCAGGCAATACATAATAAACTATAAAACCTAATTAGATGCATACTATAGATCTGAATTGCGATATGGGCGAAGCGTTTGGCAATTATCAAATGCCGAATGACGAAAAACTGATGGACTATATCACCTCCGCCAACATCGCATGCGGGTTTCATGCCGGCGATTATAGTGTGATGCAACAAACCGTTGAGCTGGCTGTGCGTAAAGGAATAGCCATCGGAGCGCATCCGGGACTACCAGACCTGCAAGGATTTGGAAGGAGAGAAATGAAAATCAGCCCCGCTGAAGCTTACCAGATAACCTTGTACCAGATCGGTGCGTTACATGGTTTTGTGAAAGCCGCCCGGGGCCGGCTGAACCATGTAAAGCCACATGGCGCTTTATACAATATGGCCGAAAAAGATGCTGCCATTGCCAAGGCTATCGTACAGGCGGTCAAGGATTTCGATAGCACGCTAATCCTTTACGCACTTTCAGGAAGTGAGATGATCAGCGCCGCAGACGATGCCGGAATTGCAACCGCGGCAGAAGTATTTGCAGACCGTAGTTATCAGGATGATGGATCACTTACTTCAAGGAACCTACCTAATGCTGTGCTTAGCACTGAAATCGGAGTGAAAGAACAATTACTTATGATGGTCAAACTTGGTGCGGTAAAGACGGTCAATAAAAAAATAATCCCCCTGGCAGCTGAAACCGTGTGCCTGCATGGCGATGGTGAGCATGCACTAAATTTTGCAAAAATGGTCTCCGGAGTACTAAAAAATGAAGGAATAACCTTAAAAGCACCGGTGAATGAAGCAAAAGCATAACTGGAGCGTCCTGATCGGCGCAGCTTTCCTCATGGCATCTTCGGCCATTGGCCCTGGCTTTTTAACGCAGACAGCCGTGTTTACTGAGCAGCTTGGTGCAAGTTTTGCTTTCGTCATCCTGCTTTCCATTGTGCTTGATGCCATAGCACAGCTCAACATATGGCGGATTATAGCGGTCGCCGACAAACCTGCTCAGGATATTGCCAATAAGGTATTTCCCGGTGCAGGCTATTTTCTTTCCTTTTTAGTATTTCTCGGCGGAATGGCCTTTAATATCGGGAATATTGCCGGTGCGGGACTTGGTTTAAATGTGCTCTTTGGTATCAGCATTGCGCAAGGTGCAATGATTAGTGCTGTAATTGCGGTTGCAATTTTTGTTTATAAAGAAGCTGGTAAAGCAATGGATGCCTTCGCCAAAACCATGGGCCTGCTTAAAATTGGACTGGCACTCTTTATTGCTTATATAAGCGACCCACCCATCGCAGAAGCCCTAATCAGGTCGGTTAATCCTACACAGTTTAGCTTCGGCGCAGTATTAACAATTGTAGGCGGAACCGTTGGCGGGTACATCACTTTTTCCGGGGCACACCGGTTGCTAGATGCGCGACAAACTGGCATTGATAATCTGGGATCGGTGAATAAAGGTGCCCTTAGTGCCATTGGCCTTGCTTCGCTCATGCGATTATTGCTTTTTATTGCCGCGCTTGGCGTGGTAAGTAAAGGTTTGGCCCTCAATCCGGAAAATCCAGCGGCATCCGTATTCCAACTTGCAGCGGGGCAGTTTGGCTATAAAATATTTGGCATAGTGATCTGGGCAGCGGGAATTTCATCGGTTGTTGGGTCCGCATACACTTCCATCTCGTTCATCAAAAGCTTTCATCCCAAAATTATGGAGTACAACAAAGGTATCACCATTATATTTATTTTGGTTTCGTGCTTTATTTTTATCCTTATCGGTAAACCAGTTAAGATCCTCCTTGCCGTTGGTGCAATCAATGGGTTGATACTGCCAGTTGCTCTGGGCGTCATGTTAATTGCTGCCTACCGCAGCAAAATTATGGGCGACTATAAACAGCCTCTCTGGTTAACCCTTTCAGGTATAGCCGTAGTGGCCACTATGGTTTGGATGGGTTATGGTACAATAATGCAGTTGTTTTTCGCCACCTAGCCGGCACATGAAAACGCCGCTGTTATTGCAGGAAAAGAGGTCTGAAAATTATAGATATTTGCAGGCCGTTATCATTTATCATAACAAATTCCGCCTCCCTTTCGCTCCGTGAGAATACGTCCTGCAATTCCGGATAAAGTGACAGTATTGCTGACTTTCATACTAACCCCGCCCGTCATACAACGTGATCTTTGGAGAACAAAATACAGGAATCATGAACATAAAAAAAGTTTTTATCACAGGTGCTAACGGATATATTGGTGGCACCATTGCGCATTTGCTATTGCAAAGGGGATATGAAGTAACCGGCCTGGTGCGACAGCCTCAATTAGTTGCAGAACTTGAAATGCTAGGTATGAGGGTTGTAACAGGCAATTTAAACGATAGTGATTTGATTACCAAAGAAGCCAGGCTTTCCGATGCAGTGATCAATACTGCTAGCGTTTTAGATACCTTTTTTATTGATACGCTCATCAGTGCGCTTAGGGGAACAGGAAAGACGCTGATACATACCTCAGGATCAAGCATACTTGGCGATAATGCTGAGGGCCAGCGCTCAGATTTTATATATAATGAAGATGTACCGCTTATCCCTGCAGTTGCCAAAACATTATGGGTTGCATTAAATGATCATGTACGTAATACAGCAAAAGAAGGCATCCGTTCAATGGTAATTGTACCTACGATGGTCTATGGCGAAGGTTTAGGTTTACGGAAAGAAAGTATTCAACTTCCTTTTCTCTACCAACTGTCCCTGGAAAAAGGAATGGGCGTACATGTAGAATCTGGAGAGAGCATCTGGTCTAATATACATGTGGAAGACCTCGGTGATCTTTATGTCAAAATGCTGGAGAACGGTGTTGCAGGTGGTTACTATTTCGCAGAAAACGGTGAAGCAAGTTTTAAGGATATTGCAAAGGAAATCAGCAGGCAAATGGGCAAAGGAGAGGAAACACAATCTATAACTATCAATGAGGCCATTACCTACTTTAAAAATGCCGATATTGCCCGCTTTGGGTTAGCATCCAATAGCCGTTGCTCATCTGCTAAGGCAAAACAAACATTGGGCTGGCGGCCAAAATATAACAGTATTTTTGACGCTATAAAAATAGAGTCGGCAGTTGAAAGAGACCTTGGTTTTTAGATAGCAAAATATGAAGTATAACCATAAAGACATCCCCACCTTTACCACCGGAACATTTAAGGAGAACTATTTCAGACCGATTTGCGATGTTACCTCGAGTACTGAACCATCCTATAATGGCCCGGGGCACTTTGAAATTCACCGGAGGGACGACTACCGTTACCAGTGCAGGGAAGTAATTCCCGCTAACAGGCTGGACTTCTTTATGGTTAACCTCATTACCGGCGGGGAAGGGATAAAAACATTCGGACTGCACGAGTACTACGTAAAACGAGGAATGTTATGTTTCGAATCTCCTGGTAAAATTACCTCCTGGCAAGCAAAGGCCGATAATCACGCGGGTTATTTCTGCTTATTTGATGCTGATTTCTTCCAGGAAAATGCCCAGGGTGCCGAAATCATTGCTAACTATCCATTCTTTCAGGTGGACGGAATCGGGGCTATCCAGTTGGACGAAGAGGAAATCCAATATTTTAACAGCTTTTTCCAGGAGATGGAAAAAGAATATCTTTCGGACAGTCTTTTCAAAAGCGATATAATGCGGGCATTTCTCATCATTGTTATGAAAAAAGCGCAAAATCTTTATGCAGCTGGCAAACACTTTGGCGTACAGGATAACAGCAATGCCGGACTAAGATTAACCAAAGCGTTTACAAAGTTATTTGATAAAGATTTTGAAAATATCAAAGGATTTAAAGCTGTTCCCAGCCATAACCTTGATCATTATGCATCCCAATTAAGCGTGTCCAAAAACCATTTAATTGACACGGTAAGTTCAGTTGTAGGTAAGCCCCCTGGTGCGCTGATCAATGAAAGGATTGTAAAAGAGGCATCACAACTACTCATTCATACGGAGCTTAGCATAGCTGAAATCAGCTACCTCTTCAATTTTGAATCGCAATCATATTTTGCGCGTTTTTACAAACGATATATGGATATATCGCCTTCATTATATAGGGAGAGGGAAAAGCAAGTTAAGTTTTGACCTAAGTGTAAATAACTCTCATCTATTTCTCGACCAGGAAATCGTTATCGCGAGTGCAGTGCCAAAACTGATACCATTTTGTAATAAGCTATTGTTAACGACTGTAGCGGATTGGGCAGTTTAGGAAAGGAGTGAATTTTATCAAATTAGTCTCAATGATGGAATAAGGATTTGTTTGCAGGAAAGAGCATTTTCATTCAAATAAATGCGGAGTAATTATTTATATTTGTGTAATATAATTCTCCGGTTTGAACATAGAGCAGAACAACAACGACGTTAAAGGACTCAACATTTTAAAATTATTTCTAGTGCTCGGCCTTTTAGTGCTACTGGCATTTGAGGGATTTTTTGGTTACCGGGTATACCAGCTTTCCAATGAACGTGTGCAAATCAAAAAGGATTATAGTTTGGCCAATAATATCAGGTACGGACTTTTTTCTGTAGATCAATGGCGTGATAAACTAGTAGCCGTTGTAAGTCGCCAGGTGAAGAATTTCAGTATGAATGACGAGCAAAAATCCGCTTTGCAGATGCAGGTTGAAGAACAGCTCCACGTATTTATGAACCAGGCAATAGCTGAGATCAATAAACCACAAACAACCCTTAGCGGTAAACTGAAAAAATTTGCATTCAATGAATTTGTAAATACCGATCAGTTACAAGCTAAAATGCCAGGCTTTGCACGAACAATTGTAGAGAGGGTAAATAGTCCGGCCAACATCAACAGGTTAAAAGAATACGCCACAAACAAAATTGGCCAGTTGGGTTTTGGCACTAAAGACAGCATAAGTGCTAGCAAAAATGAGGCGATAAGACAACTCTACATTCAAAATCACGTTAGTAATCTGGTTGCATACAACAAAGTGACCGATCACCGCCTGGCATCCATTCATAGAGAGACGTACTATTCAGCTTATGCCATGTTTGCCTGCGCTTTGCTGGCTGCCGCCTTGTATTTGTTATTCCGTAAACAAATACAACTACAGGCTGCGCTTTTTGTCATGTTGATACTTTTTGCACTTGTCCTGCTTGCGGTGGGCTTGACCAGCTCAATTATTGAAGTCGACGGACGTGTTCAGTCGCTCAATTTTACACTGCTGGGGGAAAAAGTTGCTTTCGAAAACCAGGTACTTTTTTGCAAAAGCATAAGTGCGTTTAACGTTATAGAGACATTGGCAAAACAACCAAAACCAGAGGCAGTTGGAGTGGCTGTACTTATTTTTATCTTCATTATTCTTCTTCCGGTACTAAGAATAACCGGCAGGTGTCTGTATGTGTTGGGTAATAAAAAAGTTTCAGAAAATATCGTGGTCAGGTATCTGGCTTTTTTCAGCGGAAAATGGGACATGACGAGCGTAATGGTAGTGATTATTATGATGGCCTATATAGGCCTCAACGGCATTTTATATAGTCAGCTGGCCAATTTGAATTTCCACAGTGATTTCTTAATCACCTCAACAATCAATTACACTACGCTTCTGCCTGGGTATTTCGTATTGGTGGGATACGTTGTTTACGGACTTATTATATCTCACATCGTAAAACGGATAACCCCGCGTTCGGCTATGGCGAATGACTCAAGCCTCGGTCAGCATCAGGTTGCAATAGAGGAGGCGGAGATAATCCCGCTATAATTATCCTTCTATAACTGACATCAAGATGGAGCAACGATTCTCCTGAAACTTCCTATAGCCCCTATTTGGGGCTATTTTTGATTCATCTCTTTTCTGCTGAACGACATCTTCGTCACTGGACCTTTAAACATGTCACGAGTGCCATTATTACTTTTCTAAAACAATTCTCCTGAATTTCGTTTTATGCTGTTAATAATTAAACCAAACATTAAATTATGGCACATTTAGAAGTAAAACCAAAAAGCAGGACACCTTGGTGGGTCTGGCTGTTATTAGTAGTGATCGCATTGGCCATTCTCTTTTTCCTTTTTAAGGGATCTGGTAACAGCAAAGAAGTGGTAACTACCGACTCTACCACAACCACAACTGAAACAGATGGCAAACAGGCCGTAGCTGCAACTGAGGCTGACTGGAACAGTGTTGATTTCAACTCCCCAAAATCTGAAGATGCTGATGTAACAGACAAGGACATTCAAGTTAGCGGTAACGATAAGTATACCATATACACTCTTGGTGAGAATATCTTATTCGCTACAGATAACAATGCAGTTCAGGGCAGCGCGGAAGCAAAGCTTAAACAGATTGTGGCATCTTTAAACAAACGTTATAAAGGCGCAACCATAGGTGTTTTCGGTAATACAGATTCAACTGGTCCGGCAGATCATAACAAAGAACTGGGTGCTGAACGCGCTGCTGCTATCAAAGCGTGGCTTACAAAAAATGGTGGTATTGATGATAGTAATATATCAATTCATTCATATGGTGAAAAAGAGCCTGTAGCAAGCAATGGAACTGCAACCGGAAGACAACAAAACCGCAACGTTCAAATTGTGGCCTTTGCAAATCCTCAGGGGCAATAATTTAAAATAATATCCTAATAAATTTAAGATTATGGCTATAGATGAAGGATACAATCACCTGGTGGAGCTGGGTGGGAGTGATTTTAAGATTGTGGACGGAGAGCCAAATATCAAGGGCTGGGAGGTAAAAAATGCAACAGGACAATTGATAGGTGATGTTCACGAGTTATTATTCGATCCTGAATTACGTAAAGTACGTTACCTGGTAGTCGACCTGGATAGCAACACCCTGGGTGTCGAACAGCATAAAAAGGTGCTCATTCCTATTGGCATTGCCGAATTGTACAATCGGGACGGTGTAAGCCAGAGTGAAATAGATAAGGAATCCATTGAGGACCAGGATCTGGCTGTGGACCACGACCCTGAAGCACGCCTGGCTGCCGGTGATGAGGTAGTCCACATAGGCGATCCCGAGGCCGGCTTTTCTACTCATGACACAGTTTACAGCCCTTCAGAAGATGGCGAAGTTGTAATTGCACCTGTCACTGCTGCACAGTTACTTGAGCTGCCAGCCTATGAGCAGGGCAATGTGACTTCCGAAGCAGAATTAATTGTAAGGCACGTTTTTGAAGGTCAATTTGCGCAAGGCTTAGCTGCGCGCGCAACTACCGTCTACAACAAAAATGAGTTTTATACGCATGAACATTTTAATGAGGACAAGTTTTACCATAGGACTAAACCAACGGTGAATCCTGGTGAAGACTTGGATGAGGACCTCAGGCCACTGTAATTGATCTGGCATTTTTATGCAAAAAAGGGGCAAAGGATTATATTCGTTGCCCCTATTTTAATTTAAGAGCTACCTTATTTTTATCTTAGCGCATCCTTATCCCTATGAAAGAAAACCCATACAAGAAAGCCCGGATGACAAACTGGTTCCAGCCCGCAATGTTGTTGAACATTGCGTTGAAATCTGTGATATCTGGCACCTTTGGTAACTATGCTGACCGTAGGGAACTTCAGGCTGCGTTGGGTAGTAAAGACGAAGAATCGGATCCTGCCCGGCTGCGTGAAAGGTTAGTTACAGGAAAGAATGATATTTGGCTGGATTTTATCTGTGATACTGGCGATGGCTTTAACTCGACCTTTTCCGTTGCAAAGAAGGCTGCGCAAAAAGAGCTTGTGCTGCAAACAGAAGACCGACTTACAGCCGCTGTGACCACCCAGCGGGGAGACCTGCTTGTTTTGGGCGGTGACGAAGTTTACCCCTTCCCAACGCTTGATACCTACAACAACAAGTTCCGCCTTCCTTTTGATGCAGCTGGTGATAAAGCTGAGAGCCTGAATGATAACAACAGGCCACTCTTGTTCGCTATTCCTGGCAACCACGACTGGTATGATGGGTTGGGCAATTTTATGAAACTATTTTGCCAGCAGCGCCGCATTGGCATATGGCAAACCGTACAAAAAAGAAGTTACTTTGCCATCCCATTGCCCAATAACTATTGGATCTGGGCAACTGATATTCAGCTAAATTCGAATATCGACCAGCCGCAACTTGATTATTTCAGCCGAATTGCGAAACAGGAAATGCAGGAGGGTGATAAAATTATTCTGGTAACTGCAGAACCTGCATGGGTATATAACGAGATCAGGAAGAATGATCAGTCTTTTGACCGGCTGGAGTTTTTTATTTCCAGACACATACACGATGACTACAACGTGATTGGAAAGAAATTCAAACTTGCAATAAACATTACCGGCGACCTTCATCATTATTCCCGCTATGCGCATAGTGATGATGGTCATCAATACATTACTACCGGCGGTGGCGGTGCATTCCTTCACCTCACACATAATCTGCCTCCTTCAGTCGAAGCCGTTAGCGATAAAGCATCTTCGGACAAGATCACACGCAGAATGGTATTTCCTGGAATAGCGGATTCCAGGCGACTTCTTCTGGGAAATTTGGTATTCCCCGTAAAAAACCCAGCCTTTTTTGGACTCGCATGCATGGTATATGTATACTTATTTTGGTTATTTCAAAGCCATCATGCTTCAATGGAGGGAGGTTTCTTTCTTCCGGGCTTTACAGGGATCTCAGCAGCGGGGTTTTTCGAAATCATCTTCAGCTATTTTCTTGGCGGCCCATCCCTTGCATTAAGTATCGGCGCACTCTTTGCTGGTTTCTGGTTGTTTGTTGACAGGGTCTCTACAAAACGTGGAAGTACATTAATTGGCCTGGTGCATGCCTTAGGGCAAACCATTATGCTTTTTGGTACCATGTACTGGCTTGCTCAAACCACTTTGATGACTTATTGGGGCCATTGGTGGGGCAATGCCATGATTGTTGTTATTTTTAGCACAACAGGCGGTCTGGCCTCATCGTTGCTGATGGGCGTTTATCTGTATCTATCCAATCTGCTGCTCAGCATGCACGAAGATGAATCTTCTTCATCGTTGGCCAACCCCGACTTTAAAAACTTCACCCGTATGAGGATACACGATAAAGGGATTGACATCTACCCTATCGGAATCAGAAAAGTTCAAAAGTACTGGACGGTAACCGGCACCGATAAGCAGATCACTGTCAAAGGTGAAGATTTTGAAACGATGCTTATTGAAAAACCTATCCACGTACTTGATGCACAGCTGTAGGAGTTAAAGAACATGATTTGAAATACTGATTATTGCCTACTTTGAAAACCGATTCTCCACTATTTTGAAAAACAAATTCTCCCCTACTTTGAAAAACCGATTCTTCACTAGGTTAAAAAATTGATTCCCCCCTTACTTTGAAAAACAGATTGTAGTCAGCTTTTTTGTGTAATCCGGATTAAGTGGTTCGTTTGTTTGTGCAAGGCGCTGTGCACCAACATTGGCGGGACAGGCAATCCCGTTTGGCGCATCGTAGACCAGATCAGGTTTGCTGGCCGAAAGTCCCTTAGGAACAAAAATCTGCACTTTTGTTACCGAATATCCCTGTGGCATAAAACGGATATAATATCCATCAGGATGTAAGGACCAAATGCCTGCCGGAACATCTGGATCAGGTTGTGGTGCCAATCCGGCAAGGACAGCATATTTTTCCATATCCTCATAAGAAGAGGCACCCGAAGCAGCGAGCCTGCGGATGGAATTTTCTGCTTCAAAAACACTCTGCAAAGCATCCGGAAGTTGGCCTTTGGCCTTTTCCATGAGGTTTGCCGGTAATATGCCTAATGCACCGCCCTGCAGCATTAATAATTCCTGCGGTGATAACAAAGTGCTTGCCGTCAATTTGATGTTCGTATTCATATCAGCAAATTTGGTACGCGCAATAATTGCCCATAACAATACCTGTATATCACGTTGCTGTACGTTTGCATGTTGTTCTGCATGCTTAAGGATGGTAACTACAAGATCCTTTTTAGGCCCTAAAACAGGTGCCAGCATATAACCATCGCCTTTACTTGGTCCGCGGGTACCGGCATGCAGACAATAACTTTTATTGGTCATCTCGTAAAACCCTTCACATAACTTGAAGCCCCCGGTTGTATTTTTTGGGAGCAGATATAAGGGTTGGGCCTTTTCTCCTTCAGTAAATTCAGGAGGTTTTGAATTTGTTTTGTCAACATCTGCAAAACTGGTTGTAATGGCCTGCGGTTGTTTTAACAATTTATTGAGTGAGCCTCCTGCTACCATATCGTTGCCCTTATCCAAAAGCTTTTTGCCCAAACCGCCAAACTGGGCATAGGTAGAAGACACACAAAAAAAACTGGCGAAAAGCCCGGCAACAATACACTGGTTGATTTTCATAGATAGGAGCGTAAATTTGAAATGCAAAATAATAAAACGATTTAATATCTGCGACATTTATTGATAACTTAATATAATGTTGATTATTTACGTCCTGCACACTGAATTGGAACAAAAATGGCTTAGTGTAGATAGACCTTAATATAACATAGAATATGGACAGGAGAAAATTTGTAACCCAGTCTTCATTAGCCGCAGCGGGAGTTTTAGCTTCCGCCGCCTTTCCGGCTTTTGGTAACAGTATCAATATGCCATTAATGAAAGAAGAACAAGAAAACATAATCCAACGTTTCCGGCCAATTACACTTTCGGGCCTTGGTGGCGTTGCAGCTGGTAATGGTTTCCACGAGAATCCAGACACTGACGTGAACACTGCGCTCGAAGCTGCATGGAACAGTGGTGTCCGTCATTTCGATACCTCGCCGTGGTACGGCCTGGGCTTAAGCGAACGTCGTTTTGGCCATTTCCTGCGCAACCAAAAACGGGAGGAGTTTACGCTATCGACAAAGGTTGGCCGTGTGCTGACAGCAGATAAAAATTTTGTACTCAAAGACGCGCTTTGGAAAGGAAAACTCAATTTCAGTTATAGATATGATTATTCGGCCAGCGGCGTAAGGCGCAGTATTGAAGACAGTTTACAACGCCTTGGCCTGCCTTCTCTGGATATTGTATACATCCATGACCTGTCACCTGATAATGGCGACATGAAAGAAAATTGGGTAAAATATTTCGATGAGGCGCTTAAGGGCGCGATGCCGGAACTGACCAAAATGCGCGAGGAAGGCATTATCAAAGGATGGGGACTGGGCGTAAACACCCTTGAACCTGCACTGAAAACGATAGAGATGGCAGATCCTGATATTTTTCTCTCGGCTACGCAATATTCACTGATCAAACATGAGGAAGCTTTGAACAAGCTCTTCCCCGCCTGCGAGAAAAGGGGAATTTCAGTTGTAGTTGGTGCGCCTTTAAATGCAGGATTTTTGGCCGGCGTTGATCGTTATGATTATTCCGGAACATTTCCACAGGGAACAAAGGAGAAGCTTGCCAAATTAGCTGTGATTGCAAAAAAACACGGCACTGACCTTCGCACAGCGGCACTACAGTTTTCAGCGGCACCGGCAGTAGTTTCGGGCGTAATACCTGGAGCGTGGAATGCTGCACAAGCCAAAGCCAATGCCGACTCTTTCAATGCCAGCATACCTAAAGAATTTTGGGAGGATTTGAAAAAGGAGAAACTAATTGCGGCTAACGCGCAGACTCCTGTCAAGAAACAGGGATAGTTCCATGTCTAACATCTGACAATCTAAATTTTGAATGGGAGTGTATTATATCCCATTCAAAATGTTATTAAAATTGCGAATCTGCGTCTTCTATACCTATTCAAATATATTGAACTCTGTATTATTTAATAATGAATTGATATTTTCCTGATTCTAATTTATAATTGGCCGTTATTATACGTTTGTCTAAATATACTTTTCGTCCCCCACCAGGCGATAAAGTAAGACTTGCTGTACTATTGGGAGGAATAACTACAGTGTAATTAAGAACTTTTCCGTTTCGTTTCCAGGCTGAAATGATTTTTCCATACGGCCCATCGTATTCTGCTTCCAGGCTGTCGAGCCCTTCAACTATATTAGGACGAAGGTTTACATTTTTAAAACCCGGATTGGCCTCTTCGGGCTTAATACCACCAAGCCCTTTAAAAAACCAGCCGCCTACTTCGCCAAACATCATGTGATTTTGTGAAATGTCTCTTGGTGCGTTTATATCCCAATTTTCAAATAATGTGGTAGCACCATTCATTATCCACCATCCCCAGGATGGATAACTATCCTGGCTAGCCAATTTATATGCTGTTTCACCTTGTCCATTCTCACTCAAAGCGTTCAGTATAGCTTTGGCTCCCAACACTCCAACATCAAGATGCATATTGTCCGCCGCTACCCGTTTGGCCAGGTTATGCGCTAATTGTGCCCGGTATTCATCAGGAACAACATGCCATTGGAGGGCCATACTCAATTCAGTTTGTACACCGCTCCCATAAGTACAGGTTTGTTTATTAAAATACTTGTTGTTGATGGCCAGCCTGATTTTATCAGCGAGCTGACCATAATATAACTCATCCTTCTTTTTTCCAAACAGCTTTGCTGTTTTAGTCATAATTACAGCATCGTTATAAAAATAAACAGAGGAAGTATACTCAAGTGATGATGAAGATTTTACAGGTACCCAATCGCCCCGCCCAAACATAGTCAGACCTCCCTCACTGATGCTTTCTACATAATCAACATAGGCCTTGATGTTGTTATAATTGTCGGCCAGTGGTTTGCTGTCTCCATAAAAAAGATAAAGGTTCCAGGGGATGATGGCTATAGTACTTGTCCAGTCAGTGCCATTAGCTGTTCCATAACCCCAACCACCTGTAGGAATAATATCTGGCAATACGCCATTGGGCTGTTGCTCGTCCCGATGGTCGGCCAGCCATTTCTCATACACTGTAATACCATCGAAATTATACAAACCTGTTTCTACAGCAAAGTGTCCGTCACCCGTCCAGCCGTTCTTCTCCCTCTGCGGACAGTCTGTCGGATAACCATATAAATTACTCAGGTAAGAGTTATTTGATGCCCACCAGATCTTATTGATAATATTGCTTGATGATGCAATTTTACCTGTTGCTTTTACATCACTGTGCATAAAATAGGCTACCACATCTTCTTTGCTGAGCCTGATAGGTTTACTGCTATGTATTTCAACATACTGAAAGCCTTTGTAATTGAATTTGGCCATAAAATCAACCGACTTTCCATTCAATGTTACAATATCAGTTTGAAAGGGATCCGTATCATCTTTTGGACGGTAATAAACATCGATGTTTGACATATCAAGACGCCCGTTTTTATCCAATCGTTCACCATGCTTTATCCTGACTACAGTGCCATTTTCACCATTGAGTTTTATTCTGGTGACGCCCGCGATGTTTCTGCCTATGTCTACGAGATACACGGTATCATTAAGTTTTTTTATACTTTTCGCCTGTATCTCTTCTACATTACGTATCGGTTCCACAGTTTGACTAACAATTTGTTTTGAAGGAGCACTCCGTAAAGCAACTTCATCCCATTTTTGATCATTAAAGTTGGGCATGTTCCATCCTGGTATCTCCAGCCGGCTATCATAATGCTCACCAGTATAGATGTTATTGGAAATGACAGGACCCGTTTTTGTTTTCCATTTCGTATCGGTAGCAATAATTTCTGTTGTTCCATCCATATAGGTAATTCTAAGATCAAGGCAAAACGTTGGACGCTGACGCCAGGGCGCACGGTCAAAGTTCCAGACTGCCAGAGCCTGGTGGTTATACCATCCATTCCCCAACAAGACCCCTATCGCATTTTCGCCCCGTTGCAGATTTGCGGTAACGTCATAACTTACATATAGGTTACGCCGGTCAAATCTGGTATACATAGGATCGAGACGGTGATTACCTACCTTATTTCCATTTAAGTAGAGTTCATATAAACCTGCTACGGCAACGTAGACCCTTGCACTCTTAATCGCCTTTTTGGCGCTGAATGTTTTCCTGAAATATGGTGCAGGCCGCGCGTCTATTCCCTTCCTGTCACTGATCCATGCTCCCCGCCACCGCTGTCCCATCATACCGGTTTCGAAAGAACTGACTGCAGAACTTAGCTGTGTTCCCTTTTGGTTCCATAAATTTACCTTCCAAAAATATTTTGTAAACGGATTTAAAGGTTTGCCCTGGTAGGTAACAAGCATTGCCGCCGAGTTAATTTTGGTCGTTGACCAGCTATCTCCCTTCCCGGCTTTCACGGCTGAAGAATCGGTACCTATTATCAACTGATAGGCGGATTGTTTTGCACCTTGCTGGCTATCTTCCAGCATCCAGTTTAACCGCGGATGTATTTCATCAATTCCAATTGGGTTGATCAGGTGTTCGGTGTGCAAGCCATCTACGCGGGCAGGAACCTGGGAATAGGCCTTGGTGACAAGTAAAGTGATAAGAACAGTTGTAAAGGAAAGGTATCTTCTCATAATCTTAAAATGTATGGGCAAACTAATCATATTAACCGGTCGGCCCAATATAGATCAGGATTTATGACCAGCTATCGACTAACAAAACAGACAATAGCTAAAATCAGTCTTGTCCGTTTTGTTAAAGCCTTGTAAGCGACATCTGCTTACAAAGGATTTTGTGTTAAATTATCAAGTGTTATCTCACGTTGAGGAATTGGCAGAAGAATTTTGTTAGGTGTAACTACATATGACCCTGCAGGATATTGCGCAGGCGCAATTGCAATTTCGCGTCGGCCGTGTGCATTCATCACATCTACCGCAGTTCCAGTTCTCACCAGGTCATACCAGCGGTGGTTTTCAAAGGCCAGCTCAACCTTGCGCTCCTGTGCTATCGCTTCACGAAAGGCCTGTTGCGAGGATACATTTAATGCCGGGTTTGCATTACCATTTGTTTTAGGTAATAAACCAGCCCTTCGTCTTACCTCGTTAAGCAGATTAAATGCCTCACCATTAGCAGCAAAACTTTGTTCGTTAAGGCATTCGGCAATTTCAAGCATCACGTCTGCATAGCGGATTAGAGGAAAGTTAACATTGGTTTGACCCGGCTGTACAAAGCCCTGGTTGTATTTGGTGATGTAAGGCACTCTGTTAAAAGTTCCGTTCTGGGTAAACCCTTCAGAAAGAGAAATTGATTTCCGTAGATCGCCGATCTCATAAGCTGCAATCATGTCATTTGTGGGCGTATTCCAGCCGCTGCTGAAACTCAGGTTGGTGCCTGGGTCGTTGGTAACAGTGGTTCCGGAGTTAAATGGTGCAAACTGATACATGAAGTTACTGGATAAGGTGTTGTCCGAACCAAGGTATTGGATTTCAAATATCGACTCAGCGTTGTTTTTATTACTCGGCTGGAAAACAGATGCGTAGCTAGGTAGAAGGCTATAGCCGGTTACCTTGCGCAAAGCATTTAGTGCCTCTGCATAATTTTTTCTGGTTAAATAGACCTCACCCAGGATGGCATTAGCCGTTCCACTGGTTACCCTACCTTTATCAGCGCTACCATATACAGCAGGTAATTTTGTCGCAGCGTCGGTCAAATCTGCTATGATCTGATCGTAAACAGCATCAGCAGTGGCGCGTCCCTCTGAGCCCGCTTGACCAGGAGACTGGACGGTCTGCAATCGCAACGGCACTCCGCCGAACTGGCGAACAAGGTTAAAATAATGATAGGCACGTAACACTTTTACTTCGCCAATGGCCTGGTTCCGGCTTTGATCGGACATTGTTATCCGCGATTCGTTTCCCAATACGTCATTACAGCGGGCAATACCGCTATAACTTTGCTGCCAGAAATCCTGAATAAGCGTATTGGTTGATATCACCAAAAACTGGTCTACAAATTCCCGGTTCTCCTGCCCACGCTGCGGCGCATTGTACTGAAAGGTGGTATTATCAGAGCGCATCTCGCCGAAAAGCCAGAAACTAAATAAGCCAAGGTCCCTTAATGAACGGTAGGCGCCTACCACGCCTTGTTTAAGATCTGATTCGGAAGACCAGTAATTTGCACCGGTAAGCCCGGCCTCAGGAGTCTGTTCCAGAAAATCTTTTTTACAGGAAGTCACCATAATACCGAGGAACAACAGTATTGTACAGGTGCATATATATTGATTTTTCATGTGTATCTATTTGTTTGTTTATCTGCTATGAGGCACTCATAAGAGCTTCTTGTGAGAGTCCATCAGAATAAGTAAATTAAAAAGTCATATTTACGCCAACAGTAACTGTTCTGGGAAGAGGGTATCCAAGAAAGTCGCGACCCGGGGTCAAAGCGTTGGAACCATTAGTCAATGCTTCTGGATTGCCTCCGCTATATTTTGTAAATGTAACCAGGTTTTGCACGCTTCCGTATATCCGCAGACCTTTGAAAACTTTAGAGCTGGTAGCAAACTTCTGTTTAAAGTTATAACCCAGCGTAATGTTTTGTATCCGCAAAAAGCTGGCGTCCTCTATCCAACCAGAATTTACATCGCGGTAAAGCACACGTCCTCCATTGGTGGTTGGCGTTACACCATCACCTGGATTTTGAGGCGACCGCCACCGGTTCAGCACTTTCCTGTCCACGTTAAACACACCATCAATATTACTCAGGAACTCGTTTGAAGTTTTCATAATATCACCCCCCTGAGAACCTACAAGCAGGACGCTAAGGTCGAAATTCCTGTATCCAAAATTATTACTGAATCCATAAGTAAAATCCGGGTAAGGATCCCCGATTACCGCAAAGTCCTTTACAGGCTCAATAATCCCGTTACCATCTACATCACGGTATTTGATAGATCCCACAACAGAAGACGCATTTTTAGGTGAATTATTAAAGTCAGTCTGATCGCGATAGACACCCTCTACAATATATCCATAAAATTGTCCCAGTGGCTTTCCAACTTCAGTTTTATGGGTAAAGTTACCCTCACCACTCCGTCCTGCATAAATTGGCGCATTGTTCTGATTGAGGCCAAGCACAATGTTACGGTTAAATGAAATGTTGGCATTCGCACTCCAGGTAAGTTTGCCGGTCAATATATCAGCAGATACCGTGGCTTCAAAACCCCGGTTACGCATTTTACCTAAATTAACCGTAGCATTCGCAAAACCCGATGACAACGGCAATTCATTGCTTAACAAAAGATTGTAAGTAATGCGGTTATAATAATCAAGTGTAAAGTTTAACCGGCTGCGCAACACTGACAAATCCATGCCCATATCAAATTGTCTTGAGTTTTCCCAGGTGAGTTCGGAATTGCTGATGCTGCTGGAATTACGGCCACCTGCTACATTACCACCAAAACTATAGTTGGCACTACTGATATTAGATGCGTAGAGGTAATTACCAATATTAAAATTCCCTGCAAGACCATACGTTGCACGAAGTTTAAGGTTATTTACAAAGGTAAAGCTCTTCATAAAATCCTCTTCTGAGACCCTCCAGGCCAAAGCAGCTGAGGGAAAGGTCCCGTAGCGTTTATTCTCACCAAAACGTGAAGACCCGTCAGACCTAATTGAAGCAGTTAACAGATAGCGGTCTTTGAAAGTATAATTGACACGCGCCAGATAAGAAATTAACGACCATTTATCAACATTGGCAGCTTGTCCATTGAGTAATGGAGAAGCGTTAATGGTTTCAATCAGATTGTCCGGATAATTGGTACCATTAAAGCTGTACCCCTCGCCTCTCTCTTTCTGTGCTGTATAACCCAGCAAAGCATTAAATCTATGGTCTGCGCCAAAGTTTTTATCGTAATTTAACGTGAGCTCTGACAGCCAGTTAAAGGAGTCAGCTGATGCTGTAGTGGAACTCGGTATGGAAGGATTAGGATTTTGATTACTGGTTTCTCCATATACAAAGGAAGGGTTAAAAGTGAATTCCTTTGTGGTACTATAATCAATATTATAGGCATATTTAGCTTTAAGTCCCGTTATAATTTCCAACTCTGCACTGGCAGAAGCAAGACCCCTGAAGTATTTTGCATTGGTACCTCCAAATTCAAGCGTGTTCAACGGGTTTCCGGCGCCAATAGCCCCAGGTGAAGTGACAAACAATGTTCTGTTTCCATCTGGTCCTGTGATAGGTACTATAGGACTTAACCATAACGTACGGGTAAGCACATCGCGTTGGCCCGTTTCAAAGGAATTACGGTTTTGTATCCCCCCGCTCGGGGCAATATTGAGGGTTACCCTCAGTTTTTTACTGAGCTGGGACTGAACATTTGCCTG
>Ga0247815_10001092_pt1 | contig 20968 bp, 16 predicted proteins | sample UWRJL194509B1_FD_181014 | JGI IMG/M metagenome (GOLD analysis project Ga0247815, IMG submission 181014) | Plant litter microbial communities from Arlington Agricultural Research Station in Wisconsin, United States - UWRJ-L194-509B-1 | ecosystem: Environmental > Terrestrial > Plant litter >...
TCAAAGCTTCGACGGCACGTTTGTTGAGAAGACGGAAGTCACCGGTATCTTTTTGAATCGGGATTCGTGTGACACTTTGGAGTGTTTTGTAGAACATTTTAGAGCTAAATTTTTTGAGCCATGATTCACCAAGACGACTTGTGCGACGAGCGTATACATCATCATACCCCTGTTCCCAGAAAGAGATCATTTCAGGAATTAACTCTGGTGGATCTTGAAGATCGGCATCGATAATAACTGTTGCGTCGCCACTAACGTTATCAAGACCGGCGATCATGGCAATTTCTTTTCCAAAGTTACGTGAGAGGTTTACATAAGATACACGGGTATCTTTTTCGGCATATGATTTAATAATTTCGAGTGTATTGTCTTTGCTACCATCATTCACAAAAAGGAATTCGAACGAATATTCTTTTGTGTTGTCAGCAAGTTTTGTAAGGCGATCATAGAGCGGTGCAAGGACGGCTTGCTCATTGTACGCGGGGATCAGAATACTAATCTTTTTCATTGTCATCAGTATAGCACTTACAGGGGTTAATTAGCTACTACAAGCGTTATGAGCTCGGTAATGCTATTTGCTGTTTTTGCGCCAGCGGCTGCCAGGATTTTTGTTTTGTTGTCGGCTGATTCTTGATCTGATCCGAGGATAGCACCAGCATGACCAAGTTGGACTCCTTCTGGAGCGTGATGGCCAGCAATATAAGCAAAGACCGGTTTGGTGACGTGCTTTTTGATAAATTCTGCTGCTTCGATTTCGTCTTGACCACCAATTTCACCGATAAGAAGGATTTTATCGACACCAGGATCATCTTGGAATAATTGCAGACATTCTTTGTATCCGATGCCGTGAATAACATCACCACCGATACCAATGACATACTTTTGCCCCATACCCTTGTTGGTGAGTCCGGCCATTGTTTCATAAGTGAGTGTGCCTGAACGACTGACGATTGCGGTATTTCCTCTGAGAGACATGTCGGCAGGAATGATGCCGAGTTTGTTGCCCCCTGGGATAAGTGCGCCAGGAGAATTCGGGCCAAGAAGAGTGCTATTCGATGTTTTTAAAATTTTATTGATAGTCAGCATGTCATGAATAGGGATACCTTCGGTGATACAGACGATAAGAGGAATGTCTGCGGTGATTGCTTCAAGAATGGCGCCTTTGGCGTAGGGTGCAGGAACAAAGATGACAGATATATCTACTTGGTGTGTTGCTTGGATATCCTTGATTGTGTCGTAGACTTTTATTCCTTCAACTTCCTGGCCAGCTTTGCCCGGTGTTGTTCCGGCGATAACATTTGTGCCTGCAGTGAGCATAGCTTTTGTTTGGAAACTACCATGTGCACCGGTGATTCCCTGAACGATGACGTTTTTGCCTTCGAAAAGATTATTCATGAATCACCTCTTTTGCGGCTTTTAGCGCAGATTCAAGATCGGGGAGTATTGCGATGTTATTTTCTGTGAGGATTTTCTCGGCTGCTTCGTAGTTTGTTCCAGCGAGGCGTATAAATAATGGAGGAAGATTGCTGATTTTTTCTTTTGCAGCAACGATTGCTCGCGCAACTTCATCTGCCCTTGTGATACCTGCGAAGATGTTGATGATAATGACTTGTAGATTTTTATATTCAACGATTCTTTCGAATGCTTTCAGGAGTGTTTCTTCGTTTGCACCGCCGCCAATATCGAGGAAGTTAGCGGGTGTGAGGCCCGCCTCGAAAGCTGCGTCAACCGTTGCCATGGCAAGCCCAGCGCCGTTGGCGATTGTTGCGGTGTTGCCGTTTGGATTGATGGTGACAAAGTTTACTTCGGCTGGTTGCTCTTCAAAATTCCATTCGTGACGAAATGCGGCTGCGTCGTCGAGGGTCATTTTGCAATCACCGGCTACAAGGTTATTTTCTTCGGTAAGGATGAGGGGGTTTATTTCTATAAGCGTCGCGTCATTTTTAATAAAGCATTCGTAAAGGTTTTTAAGGAGATCTTGAAGCGCGAAAGTTTGATCAGGAAGTTGGTAGTAGTCGGCAAGTTCTTGTCCGGTAATCTCGAGTTGAGACTTATCTTCGATGGGCCAAGATTTGAAGTCGTGGTTGACTTCGACTTCGATACCACCGTTTATATGGGCCACTAGTTTGATACCGGCGAATTGACGGTCAATGAGGAGGCTAAGATAGAATTCTTTTTTGGTTGAGAGTTTTTCTTCGGCGAGGAGGGTGTTTGGGATGAAACCTTTAATTTCTAGGTTAAGGAGTTTATCGATTGCGGGTTTTAGTTCCTCGTCTTTTTCAACGAGAATAATTCCACCGGCTTTACCGCGGCCACCTGTAGGAACCTGAGATTTGAGTACGAGAGGAGTGGGAAGAATGTCACCTTTTTTAACAAGGAGAGAGGTGGGGGTAGGTATGCCGTATTCGGCTAATATGTTTTTTGCTTCGTATTCGAGGAGTTTCATCGGCGACTATTTTTAAGCTCATTAACCTTGTTTATAATCAGTTCAGCATTTTTCTTCCAAGAGACTGTGGCAAGATGCGCAGATGCATTCTTTACTAGTTCTTTTTGATAATCAGGATTTTTAAGGACTTTTGTAATAGAGGCTACGAGAGAATCACTGTCATTTGATGTGAAATATTCTGCACCATTACCGCCTACTTCGCGAAGAACAGGAATGTCCGTTGCGACGATCGGTGTTTCACTCGCTGCAGATTCGAGAACTGACATACCAAAGCCTTCATAAAATGATGGGAGAACATGAAGACTAGCTTTTTGGTATAAAGCAGATTTGTCAGCTTCGTCGATGTATCCGGTGTGGACGACATTGAGGCCTTTTGCTTGTGCATCTTTCATTGCCTCAGTGCTCTTTTCGCTCTTCCAGCCCATGCCTCCAGAGATGATGAGGCTGTATTCTTTCTGTAACTCGGGGGATAATTTAGAATACGCTTCAATAAGAAGTGGAAGGTTCTTTCGGGGTTCAATGGTGCTGATAAAGAAGATATATTTCTTGGTTGGGATACCGTATTTCTTATGAACTTCGTTTGAATTATTTTTAAGGAATGCTTCGTTTGGTGGAATTGGTGTGACGATAATTTTGGTTGGATCGATCGTAAAGTTATCGACGATTTCCTGCTTTACTGCTTCAGAGATAGTGATGATGAAGTCGCTTGTTTTGATAGACCGAGCAACAACACGAGTAAGGTGGGGAAGGTTATTTTTTTCTACCAATTCTGGATAGTGAATGTATGTAAGGTCATGAATGGCTGTCGCTTTGAGGCGTGATTTTACAGTCGGCCAACCAGCGTAGTTGGGTGAGATTGTAAGGTCTACTTTTTTCAAGAAAAGATCAAAAGGAAATGCGAAGCCGTAGCTTTGTAACTTGGCGTAGACGCGAAGTGGAAATAGTGTGTTCTTCTCTTGGTGAATTCGCTCGCTTAATTTTGGAATAGGTTGGCGATTTAAGAAATTAAATGAAAACGCTGATACGTCTGTGTCTTTTTCGTTTGCGATTGCCTCTGTTAAACGCTGAGTATAGTAACCAATACCAGAAACCCGTGTGGTAGCGAGACTATTTACTTCAACACGGATTTTCATTAAACCCTACCTTTATATAATGGCAAAAACTTCTCTTTTACAATTACATCGAATTGGAAGTTTTGTAAGAAAATTTGGCGACCAGCTTTACCCATATCAACTCTCGTTTTCTTATTCTTCACTAAAAGACTCATAGCTTCTGCTAAATCTTTTACATTCCTTGGCTCGACTAATACACCACTCGTACCGTCCTTAACAATTTCAGGAATGCTCCCGACATTGCAGGCTATTATTGGGAGGCTACACATCTCTGCTTCTACTAAAGATAAACCAAACCCTTCGTGGTAGCTGGGGTGTATTAATACGTCGGAATTCTGTAAGACCTCGATAACATTGTCGACATGTCCTAAGAATTCGATATTCGTAACACCACGAGCTAATGACTTAAAGTAGTTCGCATCTGGCCCATCTCCGCATATCTTCAAAACAACATTCGAATTATCGATTAGTTTAAATGCTTCAATGAGCTCTTTAATACCCTTCGCCTTAACCATTCTTGAGGTGGAAACCAGGACGACTGCATCACGCTTTCCGCTGTTAGGTTTGTAGCTATCCACGACACCTAGGTATATGACTGAATAGTTGCCAGGTAATTTCTTGCCTAAAGATGCTTCGATTAACTTCTTTTCACTATGGCTCTCAATTGTGACCTCGTCGGCAAGCTTACTGGCTATGTATACCAATTTACCAACGGGATTCTTGTACCATTTCTTGTGATTCATATATATGTACTTAAGATCAGCGTGGTCCGTCCAGATGATTTTCCTACGAAGTAGTTTTGCTGCAAGGGTAGAGGCTATAAAATCATCGCGACTTTGAGGATGAACTACGTCTATATGATTTTTTAGAAAGTACAGGAAGTACCATGCGCTAAGGATTATCATCCAAACCAAGTAAACAGGAAATAGAAGGGTTTTTAGTCCGCTAAGATTTTGAAATGACCACCAGGGCGAAAGTGCACTGTGCAAGTTTGCTGCAGATGACATTGCTAAGGTTTTTTTATTCGCTGATAGAACGAATGGCTCATAGTCACCAGAGGCTAGTAGTTTCCCAAGGTTTATTGGAAAGATCTCTGCCCCCCCGACATCGAAAGAGTAAGAGTTCCGTATTAATGCAACTCGTTTCATCCGTATATTGTACAGTCTCTTGCGTAGCGATGGCAAATTACGTATGCTCTCATCAAAAATAAGACTCGCTCTTTAAAGCTGTTGTTCCAAGAATGGGCCGTATAGGGTACAAATGTCTATCGAGAGACTACAAAGATGGTATAATCGTTGGAGTATATGAGATATCTTACTGTTAAAAATCGCTCGATTCTAAGGGAAATGGTCAGCACAAGTTTCAAGGTACGTTACCAGGGTTCCGTGCTTGGATATTTGTGGGCAATTCTAAAGCCGCTATTTGTGTTTGCGGTGCTATACGTACTATTTGTGTACATTGCACCGATTGGTAAAGACATTCCACACTTCGGTATTAGTCTTCTGCTCGGAATTGTTTTCTGGAATTTCTTTTCAGAGACAACAATGGTTGGAGCAACGTCGATCGTTGCTAATGGGGATTTGATCCGCAAGATAAGCATTCCAAGGTACCTTGTTGTCGTAGCAAGTTCTGTATCAGCACTGATAAACCTTTGTCTTAGTATGGTTGTTGTGGTCATTTTTGCTATTGTTAACGGCGTCTATCCAAGTGTGTCGTGGCTTCTCGTGCCGTTAATCATATTTGAGCTATATATTTTCTCACTGGGTATCGCCTTTGGACTATCAGCTCTTTATGTAAAATTTAGAGACATTACCTACATTTGGGAAGTGTTATTGCAGGCAGGATTCTATGCCAGCATGGTGCTTATCCCGATACAGGTTGTACCAGAGCACTTAAGGCAGTGGTTCTTTTTTAATCCTATCGTCCAGATACTTCAGGATGCTCGAGCCCTACTTATACCTACAGCTGAAAACATTACGGTTTGGAACACAGCAGGGAGCTTTATCATGGGCGCGGTTCCATTCGTTCTAATAATCCTCGTGTGTGCATTTGGATTTTATTATTTTAAATCACGATCTAAATACTTTGCGGAGGATGTTTAAAATATGAGTAATAATGAAATCGCGATCTCAGTTAAGGATATTCACAAGAGCTTCGTCTTGCCTCAACACAAGAGCACTTCACTTAAACAGGCTGCGGTAAATATTGTCCGCAAGAACAATGTCACAACACAAAAAGTACTTGATGGTGTCAGTTTCGATATCAACAAAGGTGATTTTTTTGGAATTGTTGGCCGAAACGGATCTGGTAAGAGTACTCTCTTAAAGTTGATTGCAGGTGTATATTCGCCTGTGAGCGGGAGTATCGAAATAAATGGTGGTTTAACACCTTTCATTGAGCTTGGTGTAGGATTCAACCAAGAACTTTCTGGACGAGATAACGTGTTCTTGAATGGTGCTCTATTGGGTTACACACGCAAGCAGATGGAAGCTATGTATGACGATATCGTCGAATTTGCCGAAATCGAAGAACACATGGATAAGAAGTTAAAGAACTACTCTTCCGGAATGCAGGTTCGGTTGGCTTTCTCTATAGCTATCAAGGCAAAGAATGACATCTTAATTTTCGATGAAGTACTTGCGGTAGGAGACGAGGCATTTCAAAAGAAGTGTATGGCTGTATTCCGCGAATACCGAAAGAATAAACAGACCGTTGTATTGGTGACGCACAGCATGGAAAATGTCACAACATTGTGTAACCGCGCCCTTATGTTAGAGGATGGAAAAGTGGTTACGATTGGTGATGTTAAAAAGGTAGCTAGGGCGTATCAGAAAAGCAATCTCCCACTCGATGCTACTGACAAGGAAGATTCGTCTAAAAAAGCCGACCAAAAGCTTATAAATATTTCCGGAAATGAACTAGCTTATAAGATGGATGAAACCATGAAGCTCACTTTGAGCTGGCCAAAAAATCTAAAGGTAGCGTGGGCAGGCGTGTCTATAAGCGGCGAGAACGGGGAGTACTTATTTGGTACGAACACAGGCATGGTTGAAACTATGGAAAATAGTGTAGATTATGAAGTTAAGCTGAACCTAGGCCCAGGTGACTACTACCTAAACGCTGCTATCAAAGATTCAGATGAAAACCTACTTGAGTCAGACGAGAGAGTAAGCGCCTTTACGGTTTACAGTGACTACGATCCTATGATCGGTGGGCTTACGAGGATGGAGTTCAAATACACCATTCCGAAAAAGAAATAGATTAGCGATCAACGGCTAAGAACACCTGTTGGGTGTGGTGGAAAAGTTGTATAATAAAACTATCAAGTTAAATGCGGCTACAGAGTCATGACGGAGGATTAATGTTTAAAGATAAAACACTGCTTATTACTGGTGGAACAGGCTCTTTTGGTAACGAAGTACTTAAAGGATTCCTTGATACTGATATCAAAGAAATCCGAATTTTTTCGCGTGACGAAAAAAAGCAGGATGACATGAGAAAACGATACAATCATCCCAAACTGCAATTTTATATCGGGGATGTGCGTGACGCTTCAACTATTGATGTAGCTATGGCGGGCGCTGATTATGTATTCCACGCTGCTGCTCTTAAACAGGTACCATCTTGTGAATTCTTCCCTCTTGAGGCTGTGAAGACAAATGTACTAGGTACAGATAATGTTTTGAACTCTGCAATTAAAAATGGTGTTTCGAAAGTCATCTGCCTTAGTACAGACAAGGCGGCATATCCTATTAACGCCATGGGTATTAGCAAGGCAATGATGGAGAAGATTATCGTTGCGAAAGCTCGACAACTCGGAAATGACAGTGCGACGACAATCTGTCTTACTCGATACGGCAACGTCATGGGATCTCGTGGATCAGTAATACCTCTTTTCTATCAACTGATAGCTGACAACAAGCCACTTACAATCACAGACCCACACATGACTCGTTACATGATGACCTTAGCCGATGCAGTAGACTTGGTGAAGTTTGCTTTCAAGCACGGTAACCAAGGTGACCTATTCGTGCAAAAGGCACCTGCAGCTGAAGTTGGAGAGTTGGCCGATGCCATTAAAGAATTCAGAAACTCAGACGTTGAAACGGTAGTGATTGGTACTCGTCACGGTGAAAAAGCCCACGAAGTGCTCGTAACTCGCGAAGAGATGTCAAAGGCTGAAGACCTTGATGACTTCTTCCGTATCCCAATGGACAACCGCGATATGAACTACAACAACTTCTACCCAGGTGGAGACGGCGAAGTCGTTACCTACGAAGAGTACAGTTCAGATAAGACGAGGCGAATCAACAAAGCCGAGATTATCGACCTGCTTGTTAAAATGGGCCAGGTTGAAGGATGAACATACTAGTCTTAGGATCTCAGGGAATGCTCGGCCATGTGGTGCAGCGATATTTTCAGAGCAAAGGCCACACCGTAAAAGGTACTTCACGTACAGCTAGTGACGACAACTACGCTTTTGATGCGACACAAAACATACAGGATCTTGCTAGCTTTATTGATGACTTCAAGCCAGATGTAGTTATTAACTGTATCGGTGTATTGAACAAAGTAGCTGAAGAAAATAAACCCCTCGCGGTCATGATTAATAGCTACTTACCTCATTATGCCGACAAGCTGTGTCAAGAAAAGGGCGTTAAGTTTGTGCACATTTCGACAGACTGCGTGTTTAACGGCAAAAGTGACGGAGGATACACCGAAGATAGTCTTAGGGATGCAACCGATTTTTACGGGCGATCTAAAGGACTTGGTGAACTTAACAATGAGTCAAACATTACACTCCGTACCTCTATTGTTGGTCCAGACATGAATGAAAACGGTATAGGACTTTTCCAGTGGTTTATGAACCAACAAGAAAAAACTGGTGGTTTTGATAAGGTTATTTGGACGGGTGTCACAACGCTTGAACTCGCAAAAGCTATTGAAAAAGCCATTGAACATAATCTTACGGGTCTTCGACACGTTGTTAACAACGAAACGATTAACAAGTATGACCTCATTACTTTATTTAAGACACATTTCAATAAGGATATTGATATTGAGCCTAAAAGTGACTACGTCAGTAACAAGAGCTTGGTTCGGACAACCGACTTTGATTTCGAAGTACCAAGCTACGACGAGATGGTAAAAGAGATGAGCGAATGGGTTACCGAGCATTCAGAGTTGTATTCTGAGAATCAGAGGGTTGCTTAAGATGAAAGTAATGACAATCGTCGGCACACGTCCTGAGATTATTAAACTATCTGCAGTGATTCCTGAGCTAGATAAATTTACAGAACACGTACTCGTCCACACTGGGCAAAACTATGACTATGAACTAAACGAGATATTCTTCGATGGTATGGGTATTAGAAAACCCGACATCTTTATGGAAGCGGCTGGTAAAGACGCTGCTGAAACCATCGGCAATGTCATTATCAAATCTGATGAACTCTTCAAAGAGCACAAACCGGATGCAGTATTGCTATATGGTGACACTAACTCATGTCTAGCAGTTATTTCTGCAAAGCGAAATAAAATACCAGTCTTTCACATGGAAGCCGGCAACAGGTGTTTCGACCAGCGAGTTCCAGAAGAACTCAACCGCAAGGTAGTCGATCACTTGAGTGATATAAACATGACTATTACTGAACACGCACGTCGTTATCTTATCGCTGAAGGTATTCCAGCCGAGACCGTCATGAAGATTGGTTCAAACATGAAAGAAGTCCTAGCTAATAACAAGCAAAAGATTGATGAGAGCAAGGCGCTTGAGCAACTTGGCCTTACACAAAAGGAGTATTTCTTACTAAGTGTTCACCGTGAAGAGAATGTTGATAATGAAAAGAACTTTAGGGATCTTATCGAATCAATTAACGCTATCTGTGAGACATACCAGTACCCGGTAATCTTCTCGGTCCACCCAAGAACACAAAAGCTTATTGATAAGACTGGCGTTAAATTGCACGAGCTTGTACGTACAATGAAGCCACTTGGATTTGCTGACTATATCCACTTACAGCAAAATGCGTTCTGTGTCATTTCTGATAGCGGTACTATTGCCGAGGAGTCTTCACTGCTTGGATTCCCTGCTATTACAGTTCGCCAAGCTCACGAGAGGCCTGAGGGCATGGATGAGGGAGTGCTTATCATGACCGGTCTAGAGAAAGACACAATCCTAGACTCTATCAAAGTAGTAACTTCAGAGCGAATGCCTGTAGTGAAAGACTACGATGCCGATAAGGTTGCACAGAAGGTTGTGCGCATAATACTAAGCTACACAGGGTATGTTAATAGGACGGTTTGGAAGAAGAGCTAGTAATGAGCGATCGGATGGACTTCAGGGAATATGCGCGGGTAAAGGTTATAAAAAAAACCGACCGAATACTCGAGTTTGGGCCGTTAAACTGGCCTATGGTGAGCAAATCTGACTTTCCAAATGCTTATTACGCAGATATACGAAACAGTGATGATATCAAGAAGCTTTATGCAGGCAATGATTATCTTGAATCTACGGGTGTCCAAATAGATACAGACTCGATTGTTGACATAGACTATGTAGTAAAAGGTGCTTACAAAAAAACCTTTAAAGTTGTCGAGAAGTTTGATGTAATCGTACTATCGCACGTTATTGAGCACATACCGGATATCGTGAACTTTTTCCAAGAAGTCACTGACTTGTTAAAGAAAAATGGAAAGTTAGTGATTATATATCCGGACGCTCGTTACTGTTTTGATCATTTTAGAAATGGTACTACTTTTGTTGATGCCTACAACACCTATGCTGAAAAGAAGATGAACTATAGTGCTGTTTTTGATTTTGTTAACAACGTAGTGCACGAAAACGATCCAAAATTTTTCTGGAATGACAAAACTCAAAACGACATTTTACCGACAACCGATTTTAGTAAAGTGATGCAGGCATATAAAAACGCCAAGAACGACACATTACCTGATGATATCCATTTTTGGCCTTTCGCTGACTATCAGTTCGTAAAGTTTTTGTATGATCTCGATAGAGCAGGACTTTCTAATTTTGAGATCGATGAATTCTACGAAACACAGGAAAATACTCAAGAATTTATGACGATCTTGAGAACCAAGAGTAGCAAAGCTATAGATAAAACGACGTATTCCAGCTTATTAAATAAGCTAAATCCTGTAAGTAAGGAAATAGAATATCGTCATCAGAATGCAAAACTAAATAGTGATGTACAAGAGCTCAAGCTTGAATATACAAGGCTGTTAAATGAACTGTCTGCGGTATATTCAAGTAAACGATGGAAATATACAGCGAAGCTTGCTGAAATTAAGCACATGGTGCGTGGGGGCCGAACGAATGATTAACTTGATGCCCAAAGTGACATATATTGTACTGGCTACTGAAAAAAATAAGAGTCAGACAGAAAAAACGATCGACAGTATACTGTCACAAAAATACCTGAATATCGAGGTCATCACTATAGGCAACTATAAGCATGGCTTTGATAAGCTTGTTCACAAATACAAGTCATCAAAAATACAATATCACCACAGTGTGAACGATGATTTAGTTGAAGATGCTTCTTTTGGTCTTAACCACGCAACTGGCGACTATATCGCCTGGATCCGCAGCGGAGAAGTGTTGCAGTCTTTCGCTACGAGGAGGCTCATAAAAGCTGCTCGGAAGGATCGTGATGGGGCGTCTCTTATCGTCGCCTCATATTCGTCACACACTAAAGATGATCACCATTCAGTTAAGTTTGAGCATAGTCTTGAAAATCTCATTTTACGCGGCGCTATTAACGGTTCGTTTGTTTTTTGTGACCGTAGCCAAGCGCTTGAGCTATCAAAAAAGGTTGGTTCACTATTATTTTCATACGGAGTCGTTGGATATGCGATATCGAAGAAACACGGTGTTCATGTATTAGATGACGTCATCCTTAATAAACGGAACATCGTTCAAGAAGATACTGAGGGTGAGTATCTAGGTGAGTTTGATACTCTCGTGTTGAATCTTCTAAAATCCATGACTCCTGAGAGAATGGAAGAAATGGAAGGCTCTGAATACAACTTCCTTATTCAGACTTGGCTTTACCTCAAATCTTCAAAGCTAAAGAAGACGAAAGAATATTTAGCTCGAAGGATTCGACGAATTGAACTAGATACGATTGACGCAATTAGGCAGTATAAGGCAAAAGTGACGGTGATAACGCCACTCTATAACAACAAACATTACATGCAAGAAACAATGAAGAGTATTAGTGCTCAAACCTACTCTGATTTTGTTTATATTATCCTCGACGATGGCTCACGCGATAATTCGGGAAAAGCAGTTGTGGAATATATCAAAGATAAGCCAAATTTCTTTTACCTATACCATGAAAATGTAGGTGAAGCAGAGACGGTTAATATGGGTTGGGAAATCTGTAACACCGAGTACTTTACTCAAATTAACTCTGACGATACGGCTATGCCAGACTTGCTCGAAGCGATGGTTGCAGGTCTGGATAAGAACAAAAAGCACGTCATTGGCTATTCAGGCTTCCACATTATTAATGCAGACGGAAAGATAATTGAAAGCGTTCTAAATGAAAAGTTTAATCTACTTTCTGATCTTCCGAAATTCAATTGTTACGCCGCAACACCCGGAGCTTTTATTAGGAAGAGTGCCTTTAAAGACAGGGCAAAGATTAAAGACAGTAGTTACAAATATATAAATGACGTAAAGATGCTATGGGATATGGCGCTCGAAGGAGAGTTTCTGTATATTCCAAAGTACTTAGGATCTTGGCGCTCTCACGCTGGCGGTATTTCGGCCGATAGATATAAGTCAGCTGACGAGATTGTTCGATGGCTCGATGAATTCTTTTCAAAGAAAGATATGCCAGCAAATGTGAAAGAACTAGAGCTGGTCACGCGAACTGGAATATACAACTATCTTGCACATCTGATGGATACGAGCGATGCCCCAGACAAGATTAGTAGGGCGGCATACTACAAGCAAAAGGCTGGTCTTCCTATGCCTCGTTATTCCAATCTTCAGGTTGGCGATAATGACCTAATCGGAAATAAGTTTAACGGCCACGATCTTCACATTAACCTCCGTAAGCTTAATGTCGACTCTAGCCACCTCGTTTGGAATAAAGAGTCAAAGGATCCGAACACCTACATTATTGGAGGCCAAGACGAAGATCGCGAGTATCATAGAAGTAAATCAACATTCCTAAGGCATCGATACAAACTCGACCATGTGAACAATCATATAATGCCTGAGATCTTGTACAATAAAATGTTCCTCAACACAGACGTTGTTCACTTCCATCTTATGCACAATGGTCTTCTTGATTTCTCTTTCCTTCATCTTGCGTCTCGACTCAAGCCTATAGTTTGGACTATTCACGATAGCTGGATTGTTGGAGGAGATCCAATTGAAGGAGATGACGAAGGGTACTTCTTCTCTGATGAGATAGGTGACATGGCAGTCAGTTACGATCTAAAGAAGGATGCTATTGAAAAGTCTGACATTACCTACATAGCTAACTCTAACTACACTAAAACAATGCTAGAAAAGTCGGCTATGTTTAAGGGTAAAAAGATTCACTACATACCATTTGGTATTGATCTTGATATCTTTAAGCCAAAAGACAAGGAAGCGACAAGAAAAAAATATAAGGTAAAAAGCTCAGATATTGTTTTGATGGCTCGTGGTAGCGGCGGTAACCGTAAGGGTGCTGACTATATTAAATATGCTGTAGAACATCTTGCTAATGAATATGACAACATCCACCTCATCGTGGTAGGTAGTGCGGGAGATCTTGATGACCTCGCAAAGATCGTTAAGGTTACGACTTATGCATGGATAAAGGATGATAGCTTACTAGCTGACTTGTACTCGATGGCAGATCTATTCTTGATGCCTTCTCGCCGTGAGTACTTCGGTATGATGGCGGTTGAAGCGATGGCCTGTGGTACGCTGCCGATTGTAATTGATGGAACATCGCTCCCAGATGCGGTAGATGCTCCAAATCACGGTGTCTCAACCGAGAGGGATATGCACAAATATTACGAAGCGGTTAAACACTACATCGATAATGATTCTGAGAGAGAAAAACGAGCTAAGCTTTCTGCTGAATACGTCAAGAAGAATCACGACAAAAAAGATTACACAAAAGCAATTGATGATTTGTACGGTAAGACTATCTCAGACTTCTCTATTACAAAGTCTGATAATGATATCTTGTTGCGATTGAAGAAGTATTACCAGATTGACCCAATTAGCCAGATGGTGATAATTGATAAGAATGCTGTGGCTAAGGCGCGCAGATTACTTAAGAAGACAGCCCAAAGCGTCAAGCGAGACGGAGCCTATATTACATCTCGTAAGGTTGCCAAGAAAATCTACAAAAAAAGTGAATCAATACTGAGGAAACGATAGTCCATAATGACTGACTTAAAAAAAGTATCTATCGTTATCCCGGTTTATAACGGATCAAACTTCTTACGTGACGCTATTGATAGTGCGCTTGCTCAAACGTACAAGAACATAGAAGTCATTGTTGTTAATGATGGTTCAAATGACGAAGGTGCTACCGAAAGCATCGCTCGCTCGTACGGAAAAAAGATCAAGTATTTCAAAAAGACAAACGGTGGAGTAGCTACGGCTTTGAACTATGGCATCGAGAAGATGACCGGTGAGTATTTCTCATGGCTTAGTCACGACGACATGTACGAGAAGAAAAAAATAGAAGAGCAGATGAAATTTCTCTCAGGCTATGATTCAGAGAAGACGATTGTTGCTTGTGATGCAAAGGTGCTTTTTGATAGCGGTGTAACCAAGAATGACAAAATAGATACGAAGCTTTTTGGTCACTTCGATGTCTTCTTGGCGATCGCTGGAGATATAGGAGTAAACGGCTGTTCGTTATTAATTCCTAAAGCAGCATTTGAAAAGGTGGGCGGCTTCAATAACGACCTACCCGTTACACAGGATTATGACTTGTGGTTCAGGTTGAATGAATATTACGACTTTGTATTACTAGAGAAAAGCCTTGTCATATCCCGTCGACACGATGGACAGGATAGCGTTAGCAAGCAAGATCTTATGATAGAAGCCGGTGATCGGCTTCACTATGATTTTTTAAGTGCCATAAGTATAGAACGATTCCATGACTTCATGAGTAGTGGCGGCGAAGATAAAGTTTTGCAAGAGTACGCTATATATAAAAATGCTCGCTTTATGAGAACCTCATCGATGATCCTGCGCAACATCTTGGCGTATTATCGCAAGCATGATGACGAAAAATATAAGGAATTCCTTCTTAGCGAAATCGGTAGGATCGGTAGTATAAGTAAGGGAGCTGCGAGTAAAAAGAAGAAGATATTATTCTATAGTAATGTCTGGAGAATGGGTGGCGTTGAGAGAGTTGTTACGTATCTCTTTCAGGCTCTTGAGAAGGACTATGATATATTCCTCGCCATCAACGATGACGGCTTAGAGGTTAACGAAGGCTTCCCAATACCAAAAGGTGTGCAAGTTATAAAGCTAAATAACCACAGCTTGATGCATGAAATTATGAATGTCACCGCATTGTTTGATATAGATGTTTTTGTTGGTAATCCAAACTTTGATAAAGATTTCCTGGATATTTATCCTTATTTGGAAGGTACTCACACAAAATCGATCGCCTACAATCACACACATTTTATGCTGCCTTACATGATGGAGAGGCTTTTACCAGTTGCATTGAAGCAACCAGTCTCTTTTGATACTGCTGATGCCGTAGTGTGGATTAGCCAAGTCGCATGCGATGTATACAATCTAGATCACGACAATGGAGTTCTCATTCCGAATCCTGTTCGTATTGAACAAGGTGTCGAGAAGGCTAGAAAATCCCCTGGTAAAAGAATCCTCGCAGTCGGAAGGTTCGGCGAAGATGAACTAAAAAGGATAGACAGGATTATCAAAGTATTTAGTGAGGTCATAAAAATCGACCCCGACTATACATTGGACATTGTCGGATATTGTAACTTAGATATTCCACTCATCCATGAAAATTATATTCGACTAGGCGATTATATTAAGCAGCTAGGCATATCTGAAGATAGCATTGTCATTCATGGCGATCAAAAGAACGTCAAGAAATTTTATGATAAGGCAGATATATTGTTACTTACATCCGACCTTGAAGGTTTTGCTCTCGTTCTCGTTGAGGCGATGGCAAAGGGTGTTCCATGTGCATGTTTTGACTATGTTGGACTTGATGAGATCGTCAGGGACGGCGAAAACGGGGTCGTGGCGGAACAAGATGATCACAAGGGACTTGCTCAAAAAATCGTAAACTTAGTCCAGAGTAAGTCTGATTACAGTGTCTATTCTAAAAACGCGCTAGACACCGCTCATACGTACCGTGAAGAAGTTTTTGTCGAGAAATGGAAGACTTTATTAGACAACCTCGTTAACGATACGGCTATTGATAAATCGCTTGTTCCACGCAGCGCGATTTCAGCAAAGGACAAGAAGTTGGTAACCGAATACCGACGCTTGCTCGATACGACGGTTGGTAGGTATGTAGATGCTTCCAACAAGCTTGCTGCATATCAAGAGCCAGCGAGAGTGCAACACACTAATCGATTGAGTGTTGCTATAGACCGACTCGACAATAGCCTTAAATCACACGGTCGAGTTTACACATTAAAAGTGCTCATCAAGAAATCTTACAGAAAATTAAAGTCTAAAATTAGCCGTTAGTATTGCGAGGTACCGGGTCACCAAGAGGTATCTGAACAAACTCAACAGTGCTAATAGTCCGGACGTATGACCACTTCCATGAATAGCTAAGGAATACCGATTCATTCGGTACATTTCGTCGTTTACCATCGGCAACAAGGTAGATACTATTTCCGTCGGTAGTCACTAACTGTCCATTACGATAGTTGGGATTATATGGTACCGCTGTACCTTCAGGTATTTGGCTAAATTCTACAGAACTTATCGTTCTGACATATGACCATTGCCAAGACTGACTCAGGAATACCGATTCATTCGGTACATTTCGTCGTTTACCATCGGCAACAAGGTAGATACTATTTCCGTCGGTAGTCACTAACTGTCCATTACGATACTGAGTGTTGTACGGCATGACTGATCCGAAAGGCAATTGGTTGAACTCGGCATCACCAATAGACAGAACTTCCGACCACGCATAACCGTAGCTGAGGAATGTTATCTCGTTAGGAAACGCTCGCTTTACTCCATTTTCAACCTGATAAACGCCATTTCCAGGAGTGGTGACAAGGTTTCGTGTTGTTGGTCCAAACCAGTCTGTGAAGTAGAGGAAGAAGTTTCTGTTTCCATATGCACCACAAGAACCTGCAGACCCATAGCCTGCATTAAGAGAGGCTTGGTTTGGTTGGTAGGGAGTGTAGTTGTATAAAGCTTGGGTTGAGCGGTTTTGTATATTTACGACTGTGCTGCCACAGTATTGAATATCACGTCGATCTCCAAATCGTCCAAAGTACCTATTATTAGCATTGTCGTATGGGCCAGGGTTGTAGTAGATAGTGTTGTTACCTAGTACATATGGTGTGTACCAAGTAGGGCTATTGTTCATAATGGCACGGAACATGGTGCCTGACCATTTTAGCTGATTAGTAAGTCCGTAGTATTGACTGTCGCATGGTGCGTTGTCGGGGCATCCGTACCCAGTTGCAGTTCTATACTGAGTATTAAGAGGCCATGTATCGGTTACAAGGCTTTGTTCTTTTTGAAGTAAGACTATTAATACTTGCGGGTTGATCTGGTATTGCTGGGCTGTGTCGTAGATTATTTGTGCAGCGCTACGTCCATTTTCGGTGTAATCTCTTAAACAAATAAATGGAGGGTTCTGGCCATACCCAGCGGCGTGCCATGTCTCACAGTTTGGCATCTTGCTGTTTAGGAATGCCTGAATCTGTGCCGCATTCATGGAGTTTGCGTTTGTAAAAACGGTATCGTCAATAATTTTTCCAGGGTTAAAGCCGGTAACTGGCGCAGCGTATGTAAGGGCTGAATTGACAGTGTTAACGCCAATCAAAGAGATAACAAACAAAAATACCGTAAGAACGAATCGTTTTTGTTGATAGAATTTGCGCGTTGCTTGTGTTGTCCTCATCCTACCTCTATTGTATCGTTATTACTTTTGAATTAGTACCTATTAGGGTGTCGCTCTCGTACGTAAGGGTCATATTCCATGAACCTGCTGATAGTTCTGAGACAGGGATATCAAATCCTTTGCAGGTTGAGGTGCTTGCAAGCGCTTGAGTATCGACACTTTTAGTTACTGTTTTATCTAACTTTGTGAGGGTTATGGTACATTTTCCAGTGTTTACGACTCTAGAGATTTGTGTGCGGACTTGTAGGATGCCACTGTTTTGATTCGCTGCTGTTATGAAAATCTCGACGCTTTGTTTAGTGCCGCCCGGTTGGGGAGTAGGGGTAGAAGGTTCATCTGGATTGCTATTAGACTCATTCAAATTCCCGTTTTTTATGTCGTCTCCGGCCTTAATCTGTTCGTCGGTTGGCTTGTCCAGGTTAGTCAAAGGGATTTTGTCTGAGGACTCGTTACGATTATTCCAACCAAAGATACTACCGTTAAAGGCATATACATAAGTTAATGATAGACCGGCAACTAACACAACTACGACTAACGTTATGAGAAATGGTAATTTTGATTGCTTTTTTGAACGTGTTTTCATTGTTTATTTCTGCTTATACTTATATGTATATAATACGACAGAATGGTAAGTATGGCAAGTTTACAGATAATGATATTTCCCCTTACTTTCGTAAACCCTACGCTGTATTAACATACTTATTGCATGAGACAACTAGGGTATAATTAATGCATACCAACAACTGTCAGATAACGAGAGGAAAATATGAAAAGAATAATCGTGAGTGGTTTTTTTAATCCTCTGCATGGCGGACATCTGGACATGATTGAGGCTGCAAGAAAGCTGGGTGATTACCTGATTGTTATCGTAAACAACGACATTCACCAGATGACCAAAAAGGGAAAGATCATTCTTGATGAGAATAACCGAGCTCGTTTGATGGCGGCGCTGAAAGGTGTTGACGAAGTTATCATTGGAGTAGATCCTGAACATCCACACTGGCCAAGTACAAAGACGCTGGAACTTATAGCTGACAAATATTCGGACGATGAATTGATATTTTGTAATGGTGGCGATAGGCCTGATCCTGAGGCGCTTCCTGGTCCAGAAGCCGAACTGTGTAGAGCAAGAGGAATCAAAATGGTCTTTGGGGTTGGTGGGACTGAAAAGGCTGATTCTTCAACCAGGATTAATCAAGAATTAGGACACGAATAATACATGAAAAAACTTTTAGCATTCGACCTTGATGATACGTTAGCTATTACAAAATCACCGATTAGTGACGAGATGGTAGAGACATTGAGTGAGGTTTTGAATCACTTTGATGTGTGTGTTATTTCAGGCGGACGATTTGAGCAGTTTATTATCCAGATTATTGATCGACTTCCGATTGACGCAACTCGTTTAAAGAGACTTCATTTAATGCCAACTTGTGGAACTCGCTACTACCGCTATGATGAGGTTTCAAATGAATGGGTACTGCAATACGCTGAAGATCTTACCGATACTCAAAAAGCGGAGATTAAAGAAGCACTTGAGTCATCAGCCAAGGAGCTTGGTTTATGGCCAGAAAATCCAGCAGGTGAAGTTATCGAAGATCGACAGAGTCAGCTGACTTATTCTGCACTTGGTCAACAAGCTACGCCAGCTGATAAGTATGCGTGGGATCCTGATGGCAGTAAAAAATTAGCGATTCGTAATCTTGCGGCACCAAAGCTTCCTGGGCTTGAAGTGCGTGTCGGAGGAACAACTTCGATTGATGTGACACGTGTTGGAATTGATAAAGCCTATGGCATGCAGAAATTGATTGACGAACTCGGCATCACGAAGGAAGATATCTTATTCTTTGGTGACAAGCTTAGTGAAGGCGGCAATGATTATCCTGTGAAAGCTTTTGGTATCGAGAGCGTTGAGGTGAGTCATGCTGAAGATACAATTGAAAAATTGCGTATAATTTTGAAAGACCAAGGAGGTTTATAATATGTGTGGAATCGTCGGATACGTTGGTGGGAGAGAAGCGCAAAATATCTTAACAGGCGGGCTACGTCGTCTTGAATATCGTGGGTATGACTCAGCTGGAATCATCACGATTGATGACAAAGGCACGGCTTCGTTGCAGCGCGCTGTTGGTAAAGTTTCTGAACTTGATGCGGTTGTCGAGAAGTCTAAAAATAGTAACCACATCGGTATTGGACACACACGTTGGGCGACGCACGGTATTCCATCAGAGCGAAACGCGCACCCGCACAAGGCTGGTGATATCTATCTTGTTCACAATGGAATTATCGAAAACTACAAAGAACTTAAAGCTGAGTTAAAGAATCACGAGTTTGCCAGTGACACAGACACAGAGGTGCTTGCAGCTTTGATTGACTCTTTGTATGACAAAGATACTGAACTATTTGACGCCGTTGCGCAGGCGTTGAAGCTGGTGACAGGAACATATGGTATCGCTGTTGTCTCAACTCGCCAACCCGAACAAATCGTTGTTGCACGTTCTGGTAGCCCATTGATTATTGGTGTCGGTGACGGTGAAACGATTATCGCAAGCGACGCGTCAGCGCTTATTGGACACACAACAAAAGCTATCTATTTGAATGATGGTGAAATGGCGATCTGTACAGCTGACAATGTTGAACTTCGTGACTTGGCCGCACAGCCACTTTCTGCAAAGGTTGAAACAATCGAAGTTGATATGCAGGCGATCCAAAAGCAAGGCTACGATCACTTCCTTCTTAAAGAGATCATGGAACAACCAACAACACTTCGTTCAACATTAAGCGGAAGAATCTTGCTCGATCAAAAACAAGTGCGGCTTGGCGGGCTTAATATGACCGCTGATGAACTTCGTGATATCGAACATATCACAATTGTCGGATGTGGAACTGCGTACTATGCAGGAATGCTCGCATCGTATTACCTTGAAAAGCTAGTTGATGGATTAACGGTTGATGTCGTGATTGCATCAGAGTTCCGTTACCGTTCATTCCATCTTCCAAAGAATACAGTTGCATTGGTTGTTTCTCAATCCGGTGAGACTGCCGATACACTTGCGTGTCTTCGCGAAATTAAACAGCGCGGTGTTCGGACACTCGGTATCATTAACGCAGTTGGTTCAACGATTGCTCGTGAAGTTGATGGCGGTATTTACGTCCACGCTGGTCCTGAAATTTCAGTTGCCAGTACAAAGGCATTTACGTCTCAAGTTTCAGCGATGATTATGTTTGGTGTCCAGGTTGCGCAGGCGAAGGGTGCTGGTATTGAAGTAACGTCAAAG
>Ga0247815_10001094_pt1 | contig 20947 bp, 17 predicted proteins | sample UWRJL194509B1_FD_181014 | JGI IMG/M metagenome (GOLD analysis project Ga0247815, IMG submission 181014) | Plant litter microbial communities from Arlington Agricultural Research Station in Wisconsin, United States - UWRJ-L194-509B-1 | ecosystem: Environmental > Terrestrial > Plant litter >...
ATGTTAGGATGGAAAATTATCAAGCAGGCGGCTTAATTTCAGACTTGCTTCAAATACTTCGTTAAGATTTGAGGAATTTGTCTTTAAAATTTCAAGCAATGCTTCTTTAAGGCTGAGGATAAATGATCCGGTTTCGCGGGGACTAAAGCCCTGTCTTGCCCTGGAGATCGAGATTCCCCCAAGAAATTCTGTCAGATGGTCGAAATCAGGGGATTGGCTATCATTGATACTATTTTCATTAAGATTGTCAACCAGGGCATTTATTAGCTCTTCAGACTGCTTTCTCAGTTCGTGATGACTGATTAAGTCTTCAGGAAGAACTGAATCAGTTAACTGGTTTTTCATCCACAATTCAAGGATTTCTCCTTTATTATTTTTTAGTGTTTTGATAATGTTTTCAAACATTGTATAACTATTTTTTGTAGCGTAATGATAGCTATAATAAAACAGTTAATTCGTGATTTGAAATTTTATATTTATTTACAATATAAAATGGTATAATTTAATCTATAAGATATGATTAATCCTAAAATATTAACAGAGGCTATAAATACGACTAATATTTAACTTTAACACATATGTATGGTATCCTCAAATTATGGATTCTTTTTTTCCAGAAGCGATACTTCTGTAGATAGCATCAATTACCTTCATATCTTTCAAACCTTCCTCACCAGGAACCCTGGTCGCGATTTGTTTTTTTACACACATCGCAAAATCGTCCATTTGTGCTGCTTGTTGATTAATGTTGGGAAAAGGCATCCGGCCTTTTGAAGTACTGCCATCAAGTCCCCCATATCCGTATGAAGGAGACAATTCAAATTTCCCTTTTTCTGCCTGTACTTTTAGATAGCTCCAGTTATTGTTATAGCTCGATTTACCTGTGGTTTTAAATTGATCAGGGAATTCCAACTCCCAATGTATAGTTTCATCTACCTCACTAAACAAATCCGGCCTGGTTTTTTCTTCTTTCGCGGTTACAAATAGAGGCTCTTTCCCGGTAGTATATCTTGACGCCTGTATCGCATAAATACCCATATCCATTAACGCACCTCCGCCGGACAATTGCTTTTTTAGTCGCCATGAATCCTTATTGCCGCCCCAGGAAAATCCATTGGCCGCATCCAATGCTGTCAACTTTCCAAAAACCTCCTTTTGGCCAAGCCGCATTACCTCAATATGGTGTGGTTCAAAATGCAAGCGGTAGCCAATGGAGAGCATACGATCTGCTCTCTTACAGGCGGCGATCATTTCCTTACATTCTGCGGCATTAAGAGCCATAGGTTTTTCACAGATCACATGTTTGCCGGCCTTCGCCGCACGGATGGTAAATTCCTTGTGCATAGACACCGGCAAGACGATGTATACTATATCAATTGCCGGATTGTCTATGATGCTGTCAAAATTGGCATAGTTGTATATATTTTTCTGTGGAATGGCATATTGCGAAGACCAACTTGTTGCTTTAGCTGGTGTTCCTGTGACTATGCCAGCCAAGTAACAGTTTTTTGTCTGCTGCAAAGCAGGTGCAAGCTGCCCGGAGCTATATCCACCCAGTCCAACAAGGGCAATACCTAATTTTTTGTCCTGGCCAGGGGTGCACGCAGCCAGTGCGGTTAGGGATGGAGCTAGTAAAATTGTCCCAACACCACATGAGATAGTCTTTATAAAACTCCTTCTGTTGTAAGAATATGTCGTTTTCATCGCTTCAGATTATAAAGGTTTATATTTATACGGTCTGGAAACGAAAACAAACCAGTGGCAAATTGGTTTGAAATTAAAGAAATAAGTCTCTGGTAATGAGTATCAATAGTCTGTTTAGGCCTTCAGTAAGGCCTTCTGTCGATCGCCTAGTCCTGTTTCCTTCAGAAGCAAGGCCACAATTACAGCAATCGCTATTCCCGCAATCCAGAATAGGCCTGCCGACTGAAAATGGGCAGATTTATCAGTTGCGGCAGGTAATGTTTTTCCAAACAGATAGCTAAATAACGGGCTTACCAATGTTGTGACCCCGAAAGTTATAAAATTGATAGCCCCTGTTGCGCTTCCTTTCACATGGTCAGGGTTTGATTCTTTGATGATCGAGTAGGGGATCATTGCCGCACCCGAAGCCACACCAAGCATAAATGTGCTCACATAGGCGGGAAAAAGTTCAGGTAGAAAAAGCAATTGGCCTAGGCTAATGATCATTAGTATCGCACCACCAATCAATACAGGTTTTCGTTTGCCAATTTTATCGGTGAAGTATCCAAGCAAAGGACAGCCAAATACCCATCCCATAGGCACCATTGCACAGGCGATAGTTGCCGCGTGGAAGTCGAAAGCACGGTCTTTTTGAAAAAATGCTACTCCCCAGGTCATGGCGAATATGGTGGTTGGTGCGAAAAGCAGTCCTGATATGATACCACAAAGCCACGATTGCGGATTTGAAAAAACAATTTTATAAGGACTAAGAAAACTAGCCGGTGCTACAGACAACACCGCTTCTTGTTTGATTTCATTTTTAGGTATAACCATTAAAAGGCCCACCGCCACTAAAATGGTTACTATACCCCCAACAATCCAGAATGTTTTCTGATCCATTCCATTAGAAAGCAGGGGGCCCACCACAAACTGGCCTGCAGACCCGCCAAGCATACCAATGCACTGCGTAAATCCAATAGCAGTTGCAAGTGAGCGTGGCGAAAACCCTTTCGTTGCCAGATAAACACAGCCCGGAAAGGCAAAGGCACATCCTGCACCCTGTAACAACCGACCGGTAACGCCAGCGTAATAATTGGCAATGATAAATAGCAGGGATCCGATTCCGAGAATAAGCGCTCCTGCAAAAACAGAGTATTTTGCTCCGAATTTATCCAGGGCAATGCCTGCAATCAGACTGCATACAGAATAAGTATAATAGTAAGTCCCGATGATTGATACCAGCCCTACGGTAGTAACACCAAATGCCTTTGACAGCTCAGGGATCATCACGGCCGGAGCAGCGCGTAGTACGTAGTCAAGAAAATAGAATAGCAGTCCGAAAACCCATGCAATAATAAAGTATTTGGTAGTGGTAACTTGTGTGGCTTGGCTCATTAAAATGGGGTGAAGATGATGTAAACTGCATAGGCTGCGCGGCTAATATAAGAACAAAAGTTTAAGGTTCAAGCTAAACCTTACTGGTGAAAGGTGGCGGAGAGAGGTTCCAAACAAGAATAAGAGGCATCGCTACAGATCGGATTATTTGAAGTAAGTGTTTATTTAAAGGAGCTTAACCTATTAAAAATGTATAGTATTATATAGAGTGTCCGGGATTCATTATTCTACAGCGCAATATTTACGTCAAGCCAGGAGATCAGTTCAGGCTGCAACCTGCTAGGCGAAATTTTCCAATATGAGCGGCGAATTGAGATGGAATTCCATCCTTTATCCGTGATGACAAAAAAACAGGGACAAAGAACTAAAGGAGACTCCTGAATATTAAACCGCTGGATCACAACATATATCAATTTGCCTTCAGCCTTCTAAAAACTGCCAGCTTTTTCACATGCCTGCAACCATAATTGGATCTTGGCGTTGGCGCGTTAAAAAAGACCAAAATTAGATCAACTTTGTTTAAAGGTTCATATCGTAAATGACTAATAAAGAGCAGCTATGCTTAATATACATTTTATATACTACTTTATATCTTATCTTTATAAGGATTATTTAATATTTACATTTAATAATGATTTTCTAATGTTCTACAGTTTCCGTTAGTCATTATTTACTAGAGATTTACGACGATCCATCAAAATCACTAACTTCCGCGGCAGCGTTCATACACAAATGAAAAGGCTAGTTTGAAAAATTGATTGTAAATTAGTAGTGAAACAATTAAATCATACAGACATGAACAGGATGGATTTTTTGAAGAGCGCACTGTTGACTTCCGGCTCAATTATGTCCGGCGCTTCTCGTAGTCTGTTTGCAGCGGAGCCTTCGCGACCCCAGCAATTAGCGGATGCTGGCAAGGTTTTTAACCTTGATTATGCACCGCATACTGGCATGTTCAGCGTCAGCGCCGGCAAGAACTTTGGCGATCAGATTCAGTTTATGTACGACCAGGGTTTTAGGGCTATTGAAGATAATGGTTTTTTGTTGCGGCCTCTGGATGAACAAAAGCAGATCGGTGAGCTGCTGTCAAAATTAGGAATGCGAATGGGCGTTTTTGTTGTAGATGGTGGCGACAATTGGAAGACGTCGCTCACTACGGGCAAGAAAGAGTTCAAGGACCATTTCCTGGAAACCTGTAAAAAATCTGTAGAGGCGGCCAAGCGCTGCAATGCGAAATGGCTTACAGTTGTTCCCGGCTTTTATGACCGTAAGCTACCTTATGGGATACAGATGGCAAATGTAACCGAAGCTATGCGTTTCGGGGCGGAAATCTTTGAACCACATGGACTGGTAATGGTATTGGAGACGCTTAGTGATACTCCGGAGCTATTCCTGCAGCAGACCCATGAGACATTTAGTTTGTGTAAGGCGGTAAACAGTCCGTCGTGTAAAATACTTTATGACATCTACCACATGCAGCGTACTGAAGGAGACCTTATCGTCAATATTGACCGCTGCTGGGAAGAGATTGCATATATCCAGATTGGGGACAACCCGGGCAGGAAAGAGCCCGGAACAGGGGAGATTAATTACCAAAATATTTTCAGGCACCTCTATAAAAAAGGGTATCAAGGTGTAATGGGTATGGAGCATGGCAACTCATCAGCTGGCAAACTGGGTGAGCTGGCGGTAATTGCGGCATATAGAGCGCTTGATAATTCCTTAAAAAGCTAGATTGCCACTTATATAGCTAGATTTCCGCTAGATAAGCGAGACCAGACAGTCCAGGATATTTTTTGTATAAACGTAGAAATTCTGCTACTTTAGCCAGACAACGATTGAAATTCCCAAATATCATCTACGTATGGACATAATTAAGGTAAAGAATAGCCTCATTGCCGCTTCCCTATTATTGCTAAGCTTTCATTCACGCGGGCAGGATCTTGTTCAATACGTACAGCCTCTGGCGGGCACAGCCCCAAGTACAACCTCGGCGTCTTTAAAACACGGGGGCGGAACTGAGTTGAATGCCAATACAATTCCAGCGGTTGGGTTGCCTTTTGGGATGACCCAATATACACCGCAAACCCGTCTTTCAGAGACCAAGTGCCAGCCGCCATATTTCTATCAGGACAATGTGATCAATGGATTCCGGGCCACGCATTGGTTGAGTGGTTCTTGTACACAGGATTATGGTAGTTTTACAGTAATGCCCATAACCGGAAGTTTAAAAACTACGGCCGATAAATATGGATCAAAGTTTTCTCACAAGGATGAAATTACCGCACCACATTATTACAAGGTAAAATTGCCCGCCTATCAATTGGATGCAGAATTGACTTCAACCCTACGCTCGGGGATGATGCAGTTCACGGCTGATAAAGCAGACAGCCTGTACTTACTGGTGATGCCAAATAGCGACCAGTCCAAAGGTTATGTAAAAGTAGACCGTGCTAAAGGGGAGGTGTGGGGATACAATCCGGCACACCGGATCTACCAGGGTTGGGGTAAGCCTGCGGGCTTTAGCGGTTATTTTTATATTAAAGTGGAAAAGTCCGTTGGCACGAGTGGCACATTCAGTGCTGAAAAGGTAACTGCTGCAAATACAATTCAAGATCAAAAGGAAATTGGTGCATATCTGGGTTTTAGGATGAACAAGGGGGAGCAGCTGCGAATCCGGATAGGTACGTCCTTCAGCAGCCTCGAGGGTGCTAAGAAAAATCTGGATGCCGAAATACCAGACTGGAATTTTACTACGCTGGTTGCAAAAAATAAACAAGTATGGCAGCGGGCCTTAAGCCAGGTCCGCGTGGAAACGCCTGTTGAAAAAGACAAACGTATATTTTACACTTCCTTCTATCATACGATGCAGCATCCGCGTTTATTCAATGATACTGATGGAACCTACCCAATGTTCTCAGGTGATTACCAGTTGAAGAAATTGAGCAAAGGAAATTATTACGATGACTTTTCCATGTGGGACATTTACCGGGCACAGCTACCATTGTTTGAGTTATTAAAGCCAGGTTTGATCAACGATTGTGTACAGTCCATGATCTTAAAAGGTGAGCAGGGCGGATGGTTGCCTATATTTCCATGCTGGAACAGCTATACTGCAGCTATGATCGGCGATCACGGCACTTCGTTTATCGCATCTGCCTATACAAAAGGTATCCGTGGTTATGATGTGAACGAGGCCTACCGCTTAATGCGGCAAAATGCTTTCGATATGCCTAACCAGGATGATTACGTAAATGGTAAAGGGCGTAGGGCATTGACTTCATATCTAAAGTTTGGTTATATCCCAATGGAAGACAGCGTGCAGGAAGCATTTCACAAAAAGGAACAGGTAAGCAGAACGCTGGAATATGCCTATAATGATTATGCATTGGCAATGGTAGCAAAGGGTTTAGGTAAACAGGCGGATTATAATAGATTGATCACCAGGAGCAAAAACTATCGTAATGTATTTGATCCGGAAGTCAATATGATGCGTGGGCGGTATATAGATAAGACTTGGTATAAACCATTTAAAGCGAATGCAAAGGAGCCATATATCACGGAGGGTACACCTCAACAGTATACCTTTTATGTGCCACAGGATATCCCTGGGCTTGCACAGCTGATGGGAGGAAAGGAAGGCCTTGAAAAATCGCTTGACCAGCTTTTTGATAAAGGTGAGTACTGGCATGGCAACGAGCCCGGGCATCAGATTCCGTTCATGTACAATTTCACTTCTTCACCCTGGAAAACCCATTTACGGGTCAAAGAAATTTTGGCTGACGAATATAGCGACGGGCCGGGCGGGCTGAGCGGGAATGATGACGCTGGCCAAATGTCTGCCTGGTATGTTTTTGCCTCACTGGGCTTTTACCCTGTAGATCCGGTTTCGAATAATTATGTATTTACAGCTCCTTTGTTTGATCGTATCATCATCAGCTTAGCGGGATCCAGAACTTTAGAGATTATTTGCCATAAAGAATCAAAAAAGTCAGGTTATATCAGCCAGGTCAAATGGAACGGAAAAATTTATGGCCTCAACATTCTCACCTATCAAAAGCTTCTGCAGGGAGGGAAAATTGAAGTTAAAATTCAGGATGAACCTGATAAAAGCTGGGGGACAAAGTAACTAGGTCATACATTAGAGCAGCTCCGACAGCTCCTGTAAGAAGGCGGCTTGTTTTTCATTGATCAACATGCCTGCTGTAGCAAGGTTAAACCAGCCCGCTTTGTCAATCTCCGGAAAAATTTTCATCTTTCCAGTTCGTGGCGGCCATTCTAACTCAAATGTATTGCTGGTGATAAGTTCTGCATCAAGATCTCCTTCGGCGGCCCAGCAGAGTACAACTTTACCGCCCTTTTGTTTGATCGCCTGCAGAGGTATAAATTCTCCTGCCGGGCAGTAACCTGTTTCCTCCTCAAATTCGCGGATTGCCGCATCGAGTGGCTGCTCATCTTTTAACAGTTCTCCTTTGGGTATCGTCCACCATCCTTCGTTTTTCCGGCTGAAAAATGGCCCTCCAGGATGCACCAGGAAGAATTCAGGTTCTTTATTGATTTTTCTAAACAGGAGTATTCCAGCGCTTTGTTTCATTTGTCCCGGTAATTTACTTAATTTTTAACGGTCTTGCCAGTGTAAATCATATTGATACCACTAGTCAATGGTTTCTTAATGTAAAGATAATGTGGGAAACCAAACATCTGGAGCTTTAAAATTGTCATTGTTACAACGGCCTGAGATTCTATTTAATGCCTGTACTTACATATTTTAATATACTATGCTAACAAGAGACGAAATTTTCGGTTATACCCCAGATCCAAAATACACAACTTCTGCTGCTTACTTCTCTATGGAGTTTGCCATTGACCAGTCGCTCAAGATTTACAGCGGCGGCTTAGGATTTCTTGCTGGTTCCCATTTCAGAAGTGCCTTTGAGCTCAAACAAAACCTGATAGGTATTGGTATTTTATGGAAGTACGGCTACTACGACCAGGCGCGTAACAGAAGCGCAGCAATGATCCCTTCTTTTATTGAGAAGGACTATTCTTTTTTACATGATACAGGCATTGTGTTCACCGTGCCAGTTCATGATACCCCGGTACATGTAAAAGCTTACTTGCTCAAGCCTGAAACTTTTGGTTCTGCCCCCTTGTTTCTGCTGAGCACTGATATTCCCGAGAACGATGAGATCTCGCGTACTATTACACATCGTCTGTACGATCCTAACGAGGCTACCAGGGTCGCACAAAGTATAATCCTCGGTATTGGTGGTGCTACCTTTCTCGATCTCATTAGAATGGAACCGGATGTTTACCACATGAATGAAGGACATTCCGTATCGCTGAATTTTTATTTATTTGCCAAGTATAAAAGCCTCGAAGAAGTCAGGAAGCGAGTTGTTTTTACCACGCATACACCAGAGATGGCCGGCAACGAAGAGCACAGCTACCAGCTGCTGAAAGATATGTCGTTTTTCTACCATCTTCAGGACCATGAAGTGAAACATTATCTTGATATGGAAGGTGACAGTTTTAGTTACACGCTGGCTGCGCTTAAGTTTTCACACAATGCCAATGGGGTTTCTAAGCTGCATGGAGAGGTCGCTCGCGACATGTGGGGCAAAAATCGCGGTATTCCTGATATTTCATCTATTACCAATGCACAGAATAGCGCCTATTGGAAAGACGAGGAAATCGGAAAAGCTATTGCGGCCGACGATGATGTTACCATAATCAGGAGGAAAAAAGAACTTAAAACTGAGTTATTTAAAGTAGTTGCGGATCAGTGCGGTAAAATTTTCGACGAAAATGTATTGACAATAGTATGGTCGAGACGCTTTGCGGCGTATAAGCGTGCTGATTTGATTATGTATGACTGGAACCGTTTTCTCAATCTTGTGAACAACAGCCAGTTTCCTGTACAAATCATTTGGGCAGGTAAACCTTATCCGGAAGATGGAGGTGCAAATCAGCTTTTCAATGAAATCCTTGAACGGGCAAAACCATTCGCCAACTGTGCAGTTTTGATTGGATACGAACTCGGGCTTTCAGCACTGCTGAAAAAAGGGAGTGATATCTGGCTAAACAATCCCAAAATGTACCGCGAGGCCTCGGGTACAAGCGGTATGACAGCTGCTATGAACGGAAGTATCAATTTATCGTTGCCCGATGGTTGGGTGCCAGAGTTTGCTGAAGATAAGATCAATTCATTTTTGATCAGCCCGGCTGAGGATAGGGAATCAGATGCTTTGATTGATACTGCCGAAAATAAAAGTTTAATGGATATCTTGCAGAAATCAGTGCTTCCAATGTACTATCTTGATATTCCCGGCTGGTTAAACATTGTTAAAAAAGCAGCAGCTGATGTGGAGCCGGCATTTGAATCATCCCGAATGGCTGATGAATATTACACTAAAATGTATACTTTGCAATAAAGTTGAATACCGCATTTGCCTGATTTTCTACACAGGCAAATGCGGTTTATTTATATTTTTGGCAAGCTATAGCCATTATGGTAGGCTGCAAGCAAATATTTATCATTGATTTGCTGATCAGTGAATTGATGTTTCTTATCATCCCATGACAACTTTTGTCCGCTACGGAATGCAAGGTTTCCCATCTGAGCAACGGTTGCCACGTGAGCTGCCGCCTGAATTGAACAATTGAGCTCTTCTTTTCTTCGTGACCGTACCGTAGCAAAAAAATTCTGCATGTGCATTTCAAGACCATTGTCTGACGCCTTCACAAATGGTTTGCTCACTTTATGGTTACTTTGCTTTTCCTCAATAACTTCCCATCCCTGTCTGTTTAAGATCAGGGTTCCGTTGTTACCAATATAGGCGATGCCATGGTCCCTGTTATACGAGCCGTTATCGATGCCCATTGCCGAATCCCATACCATATTAAAGTTATCAAACTCATATAAAGTAGTTAGCGTATCTGGTGTTTCTTCATAGAGGTCAGGGTAAGCGAAACGCCCGCCCAATGCAGAGATGGTTTTTGGTACCGGAGAATTCATCCCAAGCAAACCATAATCAATCAGGTGTACGCCCCAGTCGGTCATTAGCCCCCCGGCATAATCCCAGAACCAGCGGAAATTGAAATGGTAGCGGCTTGCATTAAATGAACGTTTTTTTGCTGGGCCAAGCCACATTGCGTAATCAACGCCTGCGGGAGGGGCTGTATCCGCTACGACAGGTCCCGGTTTCATCCAGCCCTGGTAACACCATACCTTTACTGTCCTGATGTTACCTAACTGGCCACTTTTCACAAATTCTACTGCGTCTTTGAAATGTTGCTGACTGCGTTGCCATTGTCCTGCCTGTACCACCTTGTTGTATTTTTCCTGGGCACTTACCATAGCGCGGCATTCAATTATAGAGTTGCCTACAGGTTTTTCTATATAAACATCTTTGCCTGCCTGGACCGCATGGATCATCATCAGCGCATGCCAATGATCGGGGGTGCCAATAATCACTGCGTCGATATCTTTATTGTCAAGCAGGGCGCGGTAATCTTTATACTTCTTCACTCTGGACTGGTCAACATTTAGCGCCTTAAGCTCTGCCATTCTGCTGTCTAGCACATTTGCATCGCTGTCACACAGCGCGATGAGATTCACTCCCGGAACTTTCAATGCGGCTTTTAAGTCTGACCATCCCATTCCCTTAATTCCAATTACACCGATGTTGATTTGGTCGCTGGCGCCAATTGTTTTGTTAAATAAAGCACAGGCCGGATTATTGAGGGTGCTGAGCAGGAGAGAGGTGCCAAGAGCAGTTGTGGTCTGCCCGATAAAATTTCTGCGGTTCATTTGGTTACAATTTACAAGTTCATACAGCAGGTAAAATACAAATTTATTTCTGGAAAAGGTATTCGTTTTTAGTGCGGTGTCCTCAAAAAAAAGGGACATTTCAGATTTGAAATGTCCCATTGAGGTAATCTATAATTGGAACCTTTACCTGATCAGGAAGAAAGAGACATAAGGTCTTTGGACCGCGCTTGTCTTTCCGCTATATCCGCTGGCGAAGATGGTAAATGCGCGCTGATTAACGAAAGTACTTGAACTCGTATAATTAGCAAGAATAGTAGTTGCGGTTTTTGCTGCGCCCGCAGGTCTGATTTTCCAGGTTTTGGCTTGTGAACGGCGCACTTTAATTTCATCGCTAATATTTAAATAATTTACATTACCTGCAAGCAAAGTGTCCTTCGTCTGGTCTGTCGCGCTTGTTCCATAATAGAGATCAATCGCAGGTACATTCGGCATAAGATTTACAAAGCGGTACCTCACCGTTCCAGTGTCTGGCCTAACAAAGCTTTCCTCAGTAAGAAACGATTTGGTGTTTCCAGCTGTATCAGTAATATGCGCGACGTAGTTTTTTCCGGCCGTGATCTGAAGGGTTGTAGTGTATAATTCAAGGGAATCTGAGCCATTATCGACTTTGTGTGGCACAACCACCGATAGTTTTACGCTACCTGGATCCACAATAAGGAAATCTGGCCCAGACCCACCACCGGTATTGTACCCGCCTCCAGGAAATGGAGTTCTGGCGGTCATAATATTGCTTACCCGCTTATCATTGATTTTGAAATAAACTGTGCGGTTATTTGCATACATAGAGACATAATTGATTTTTAGTAATGCCTGATCTCCTGTCAATTTCTGGGTTTCTCCATAATCAAGCACGTTTTTACCACAGCTAGCCAATAAGAGGAAACCGGCGAATGCTGTCAAAACTGAATATATTTTCATCTATTAATAATTTAATTGTTACCTATTAATTAGTTTTACTAAACCACGTTTCAAGGGTCATGTAATCGTTTTTTAAGCCGCCCCATTTCTCTAGCTCTGATGCGTTCCATGCATATTCAGAATTGTATCTCGGTCTAAAGCGGTAGGCATATTTTCCCCCATTCTGGTCATATAGTTCATCGCCGGTTAGCTGGTAGTAAGTCCTGAAAACCATTGGATCATAGTGGTATTTTCTCAGGTCGCACCATGTCTCCAGGCCAGCCCATCCCCACTGGGCAATATACTTTTGACCCATAATATCGGATATTTTTAAATCTGTTCCGCTTTTTGCCACCTCAGATGAGGCTAGGTAGGCAGTGATTTCTGCTTCGGTGATTTGTGGATCTGGTGTTTTTGACTGTCCGTATTTATTGTAGAAATCCATATGGCCTTTAATTGCATTTATATATGCTGTGTAGGCCGCACCAGTGTTGCCTTTTAAAAACATGGCCTCTGATTTAATAAACTGCAATTGAGAGTAAGTCATAATAGGGTAGCGAGCAGCATCAGAAAATATATATTTGCCGCTGTAACTTGTGCTGCCTGTTGGTAAAGCGCCATAAACTATAGGCACGGTGAGGGTATTACTGCCGTGGGTAGGCTGAACACCTTGAAAAACGCCTTTGGTAGCAGTAGCAGTACTCGACGGTAGCATGCGGGTTAAACGTGGGTCAACAGAACTTGTGGCATCTGGTGTCGCTGTACCACGCACACCACCTGTTAGATAGTTTAAAATCGTTGTAGTGGGCCTGCCATAATAAGTAGTTGAGGCAGTGAGATTACCAACCAGCGGTCCAAGCGGATTTGCATCATCGGCAATGGAAGCCGTAAAGTTTACGGTGGCGGATTCCGATTCATTTGTAAATGAAAGGTCGGCATACTTAGCGACACTATCCGCATAACTCGCCCTAAACTCTGGTTTATTAACCAAATGTCCGTATTGAAGTGCGAGCAGGCCATACACAAATTTCTTCCATTTGGCTTTGTCACCTTTGTAAATACCATCACCAGAAACACTTGACAGTGCACTTGCATAACTAATTGGGCTTTCCATGTTGAGATACTTAATAGAAAGCTGGCTCCATTCTCTTACCTTGGAGTATACATCGGGCTGATCTTGATAGGTAAAGCTTAACAATCCTGGTTTAAAAGCATCATCCAGTATAATCGGACCATACATATCTGTGCACATTTGATATGCCCATGCTTTAATTGCATACCCTATACCTACATATTCATACTTTTTATTTGCAAGACCATCATTGATCATATTTTCCAAATTTAAGCCCAGATCCGCGTAGGTCATCCTCCAGATTACTCCACCAACATCACTCAGGCCAACATATCCGTGCTTTTCGTACACAATGGAAGCAGCGTCCGTTGAGGTACCTGCCATATTTTGCGTTATTTTCCATACAACCCTATAATCCTGTGCGGTTCCATTCGTCATTTGATAAATAATGGGCGCCAATAAAAGTTCTGGCTTTGCCTCCTGTGGAATCGCAGGATTGGTATTAATATCCAAATATTTTTTACATCCTGTCATCAGCAGTGCTGCCACCGCCAGAAATGATAATTTATATAATTTTCTCATCTTAATTAATGCTATAATTTAACCCTAACTCCTATGTTCACGCCAATTGGTTTACCCACATTGCCGTAATCAATACCATAACCGCCTATACCTCCAGTGCCAGGTGTATTTGCGTTGCTTTCCGGATCCCCGCCAGAATAGTTTGTGAATAGTACGGCATCTGTAACAGTAATGAATGCGCCAAGGCTTTGTACAAATCCTATCCTTTTTACTAGAGCAGGAGAGAAGTCGTATCCTATCGTCACATCGCGCAACCTCAGGGTTTTAATATTTCTTTCCACAAACATCTCAGGCGAAACGTTGGTGGTGTAGTAAATTGAAGTGTAGTATGGTGTAACTGCTATGTTATTTGGGGTCGGGTTGGCTGTGTTTTCCAGTCCATCTCTCAACACACCAGTAATAATTCTTGGGGTTTCCCTATCGAGTGTTTTCACACTAGTTCCTTTTCGGTACGCTTCGTACTCTGTTCCATTCACAACATCTCCACCATAACGTAAGTCCCATAAAAATTGTAGGTTCCAGCTTTTGTACCTGAAATTATTTACCAGGCCTAAAGTGTATTTCGGGTTTCTATCGGCGATTGGATAAAAATTGGCGTCAGTTGTTGTAGGTAGGCCGGTTGTTGGGTTAATCAAAAGATCCCCGTTTGCGTTACGGTCGAACCTAGTACCGGTTAGCGACTGTGTACTGTAACCTGGGGTAACTGAGCTCCTGATATTACCGATTACCCAGCTATCAGATTCGTACAGTTCAGGAAAGTTATTAGGCAACGAAAGCACTTTACCTCTGTTTAAGGTAAAGTTCCCGGTTACATCCCAACTGAAATCGCTGCTCTTAACTGGTGAGCCGGTTAATTGTACTTCAATCCCTCTGTTTCTTACAGTTCCGCCGTTCATTAGTTTCAGGATAAATCCTGTACCATAACTTAATCTCGGGTTAATTATTTGGTCTTCGCTCAGTAGATTGTAATAATTGAAATCAAACCCAATGCGGTTGTTAAGGAAATGTAGCTCGGTACCAATTTCAAAACTTTTGGACTTTTCTGGTTTAAGATCAGGATTTCCTCCGTAGTAGGAATAACTAAAGCCTCCTCCTGTAGATCTTTTCGCTTCGTAATTAGTTCCAGTAGAATATTCCCTCCATGGTTCTTTTCCTGTAAGTGCGTATGACCCGCGTAGCTTACCAGAGGTTAACCACGGCAAAGATTCCTTTACAGATTCAAGATCTGTGAAATTGAAGGCTAAACTTGCAGAAGGGTAAGCGAAGTATGGATTGTTAGGCATTAGGCGCGACGCCCCATCTACGCGACCGGAAAGTGTTAGGAATAACAATGTTTTGTAACCTAAAACTGCTTGGGCAAATGCACCAACCGTTCTGTATCTGTTTACATAACGCAATGTTCTTTGGGTTGTTGGCAGCGTATTGTTGATGCTGTAAAAATTGGGATCGAACATATTGGTTCCTTGCTGTGAGTCAGTAGTGGAATTATAGTCATTAAATGTTCCTCCAATAATATAGGTATTGTTAAAATCGCCAAAACTATGCTTTGCACTGGCGGTTAATGAACCGTTGAAGATCTTAGCAAGTTGGTTGTACGTTAATATCCTTCCTCCTGTCGGAGAAGTGGATGAACCTGATCCTTTGTATGACTGCGCATGAGCAACCTGGATTCCATTAGTCGAGGATACGTCGGCGCCTACTATTCCGTTGATTCTAAGCCATTTTGTAGGGCTAAGTTCAAGGTTAGTATTCGCCAGCATGCGGTTAGTTTTATCGTTATTGATATTTTTAGTTACGTCCCATAGAGGATTGTCAAATTCAGCGAAGATGCTGGCCAGATGCAATCTTCTGTTTCCAAATTCATCTTGATAGTCGTTAACGTCATACGCAGAACTGAATCGCATTAATTCTACCAAAGTTCCATTTGGGCCTTTGTTGGCCTTATCATTAGATGAATTGATAAAGTTGAACGAAGTGGTTAATTTTAAAATAGGCGAAATGGTTCCCACACCAGTCACCCTTGAGGAGAACCTTGTATAGCGTGTAGTAGGTATAGTTCCTTTGGTATCGGAATATTCATTTGACCAGCGGTAAGTGAATTTATCACTACCTCCTTCAAATGATAGGTTGTGTTTCTGACTGACACCAGTTTGGAAGAATTCACTGATGTTGTCATAAAGTTTGGTACCAGGCGCAAAAGCAGGCCCCAAGAAATTTGACGTTGTACCGTCAAACTGGCCATTTGATCCAGAGTTGTACACAGTTTGAATTTCAGGAAAGCGGTTAACCCGTTCTACTCTGAAAGAATTGCTGTAATTTATGCTTCCTCTGCCTTCTTTACCTTTTTTTGTAGTGATAAGAATAGCTCCGCTGGCTCCTGCACTTCCATAAAGTGCTGTTGCCTCAGGACCTTTCATAATTACGTATGTTTCAATGTCATTGGGATTAATATCCATTCCTCTGTTTGAATAGTCCTGATCACGATTAGCTGCACCCGACACCAACTCCCTCGTTTGGTTCAGCGTGCTATTGTTTATTGGCACTCCATCAACCACAATCAACGCATTGTTATCTCCACTAATAGATACGAATCCCCTGAGTACAATTTGTGCAGACGCACCTGGATTACCATTCGTGCTGTTAATGGATAGTCCGGGTACGCGTCCCTGCAGACCGCCAAAGAAGTCATTTCTTTGTGTTGCAGATACGTCATCTCCTTTCACAGTGGGGGCAGAATATCCCAAACTTTTCTTGTCCCTGTCAATTCCGTAGGCGGTAACCACCACTTCATTTAAACCCTGGGCATTTGGTTTAAGAACAACATCGATGGTAGTGATTGTGCCAACTGTCACTTCTTGCGGAAGAAGCCCGATGTAACTGAATACCAACACATCACCGGCACTGGCCGAAATAGCATATAAACCGCCGGAGTTGGTCTGTGTTACTGTTTTGCCTCCCTTGATCCGAATGGACGCACCGGGGATGGTTTGCCCATCTTCGGCAGAGCTTACTTTGCCTTTAATCGTTTTTTGCTGCGCAAAAGAATGCAGAAAGAGCAAAAAACTACCTAAAAAAACTAGGAGTAATTTTTTTTTCATAAATGTGGTCAATTAGAAATTAATAAAGTTAGGTTTTGTTTTTTCTGGGTTCATAAACCCGCAATAAGACGCATAAATTGTACTGTCATGTAAATATCATGAATGTATTTCGCTATTCAAAGCGTTATTTTAACTATTTATTTAATTAATATAAATATTACATGCATAAAACCGCAGAAATACGCATATTGAAAGGAAATCACAAATTTTATTACATTAGCTGAAAATTACCGCTATGCTCAAAAAAGAAAGGCATGAATTTATCATGAGGCAGATCAACTTACATAACAGGGTTCTCACCTCCGACCTGGTTGATTTACTAAATGTATCAGAAGACACGATCAGGAGAGACCTGCATGAATTGTCGGAAGAGAACCAACTGCATAAAGTGCATGGAGGTGCATTGTCCAGATCCTATCAGACTTCATTTGACGACAGCGAAATCTATGCAAGGGACGCCAAGATCGCCATCGCTAAAAAGGCAACCTCTCTGATTAAGGACGGGATGGTGATTGTAACGGGAGGGGGCACAACGATGATAGAGCTTGTAAAACAACTTCCTTCAAATCTTCAGGCAACGTTTTTTACCATCAGCCCCTTTGTCGCCATAGAACTTTCTAACTATCCACAGGTGGAGGTCATCCTTATAGGCGGCCCCTTTTCTAAGAATTCACAGGTCACCTATGGAGGACATGTGGTGAGCCAGTTATCAGAAATAAAAGCTGACCTTTGTTTACTTGGTACAAGTGCCATTCACCCTAAAGATGGCCTGACGGATACTGACTGGGAAATCAACCAGTTGAAGAAAACGATGTTAAACTGCTCAAGAAAATCTGTAATTTTATGTATTTCTGAAAAGCTTAATACATCACTACGGTTAAAAGTGGCATCTTTAGAAAATATCGACTACCTGATTACAGAAATGTCCCCTGAATGTGTGGAGCTCAGTGATTATCACGTTAGAAACCTTACCATCCTATAATTATAGATTGACTGCTTTTAATCCGGTATCCTATCCCGTGATCTTTATTCTATTGCAAGCAACGAGTTCAACCTTTTCTACAGTAGGGTCACTCATATCAATAATACGATAAAATGCAGGTATCAGAAAATAATTTATATATGAATAGTTCATCAGGAAAACAGTTCGAACACAAATTAAATCGATCTCAATCTTTATAAACTTATAATACCGTTAATTAAGACTACCTTGACGACGTACTGGCATTCCGTCAGTATTTCATTCATTTCTTTGGAAAAGATATTTGATTCGCTCATTGATAGTTTTATCGATAATAAAGTTGGTATTGCAGATGATTTCCTGAGCACCAGACTTTCTGCTCACCTCAAAAAAAATCTTATCGATTTATTTCAGGAGAAGCTTATGCAGAACGCAGGTACAGGCAATAAAATTGCAGTACATAACAAACTAATAAGAAGCGACATGATTTACTGGCTCGACCGCAAACATGATAATCTGTACGAAAATGAATTTTTCGATCTAATGGATAATTTTATAAGTTACTTGAACAGCAGTTGTTACACTGGTATTACCAGCTACGAATTTCATTATGCGTTGTATGAGGAAGGAAGTTTCTACAAAAAACATATCGACCAGTTTGGCAATAACGAAAGCAGACAGTACTCTATGATCATGTATTTAAATTCAGACTGGGTGGAAGATGATGGTGGTGAATTATGCATCCATCATTCTGATCATCTGCAAAATATCAGCCCTATAAGCGGGAAAAGTGTTTTTTTTAAAAGTAGCGAACTTGAACACGAAGTGTTGATGACGCATAAGCCAAGGATGAGTATAACCGGGTGGCTAAAAACCGGCTAGATAAATTCATTTCTGTTTTCTTCAATAGTGTGGCTAATGTCAATATTGTTTCCTTACCACCTGTAGTTTTAAATAATTCTTTACCTTAACCGTATTAAGTATAGAGGAAATGTAAGCAAGATTGTACCTTTCTTCATGCAGAATAAGTAATTGTAAAAAAAAATGAAAACAACTATTGGAATTACAGAAGAAAACAGGGCCGCTGTTTCTGGGCAGTTGGCAAAATTATTAGCTGATGAATTTGTGTTATACACAAAAACTCTCAACGCCCACTGGAATGTTGAAGGTAAAGACTTTCATAGTATGCACATTTTTCTGGAAGAGCAGTACACCCAATTACAGGAACTGGTAGACAGTGTTGCTGAAAGGATCCGCTCTATTGGTCACTATGCGCCGGCCACATTGAAAAGTTACCTTGAACTTACCCATCTAACTGAGTACAGCGAAAGGAAAAACGATAGCCTCGGTTTTCTTAAAGAATTATTAGAAGATCATAATATTATTATTGAATTCATCAGGGGCAACATTACTCCGTTTGCCGAAGAATTTAAGGATTTGGGTACCAGTGATTTCATCACCGGTCTTATGGAGCAACATGAAAAACTTGCCTGGATGATACGTGCTCACCTTGTATAAATATTAAGGAATATGAGTTATAAAAAGTCTGGTTATGTAAAATAGTCCAGACTTTTTTATTCATTGGTTGTATCACACCTCTTATAGGTAGCGATATTTAGTGTCGATATTTCGCGAGTGAATCATGGATTTTCGATATATCGTTACTCTCTACACATGGGGAGTTATATAATTTGCTGATAAACAATTTCTTACAACTTGGCATGATAATTACATTTATTGGGAAGTTAACCGTCTTAACCTTAAAGTGTTTCCTATATGTTAAATCCTAATGGAGTAATTATGCTTTCGAGTATGTATACAGTTGAAGAGACCATTAACCGTTTGGTCGTACTATTACATCAGCAGGATAACAGGGTTTACGCCAGAATTAATCATCAGATGGAGTTGCAAAGTGCGGGACAAAAGATCAGGCCCCTTGAATTCCTGTTATTTGGGAACCCCTCACATGGCGGTCTCGTGATCGCTGCAAATCCAATAGCAACGCTTGATCTTCCTCTGAAAATTATCGCCTGGGAAGATCATACGGGAAAAGTTTGGGTCGCTTTCAACAACGACGAATACATTAAAAGAAGATATGAGTTAATGGACTTTGAAACCTCTTTTTTAAAATTAGATAAGCTGGTGATGCAGGCCTTGAAATACTAAAAATACCAGGCTAAGGTGTTGTTGTTGTTGTTGAGCCTTTTGGATACAACTCTCTTTGTTTCATTAAATTAAACAGAAACAGCTCTTCAGTGCCAACTAGTTTACGTGTACATTTGTTTACATCAGTACCCTCCTTTGCCCATAAATAGGGGCGGAAGCTGTATGATTTATCTCCTTCAAGGTTTCCTATATATTGGCTCCATGAATTCCATCTCAGGCCTTTATAGAATTTTTCCAGGTCGCTGTCAAAACAAAACAGGATGAATTCACCATAACCTACATTAAGTGGTTCCCAGTTTAGGCTGTTAGGAGCGAGGTAATATATGTTTTTAAGATCTTTACCAAATGCGCCATAATTTATTGCGAAGAACCCACCCGCTGCATCATCCGCGATCAGCAGGTATTCCGGCTTATCGCCAAATTCCTGTATGGTTTTCCCTTTATTCCAGTCGGCAATATTACGGGTAATCTTTGCGCTGCCAGAGCCCAAAATCCTGATCCATCCATTGTCTATCATAATACCACCGGTATTATATATAACGCTGCCCAGGGTAGAATAGGTCGATACCTGCGCATTATAAAGCGTCTCCTTAGCGCGTGCTGAATCAACTTCAAGAATTTCAATCTTATTTTTTGCAGAATCTATCCACTTTTGTACCAATGGCCATGCCGGGTCTTTTTTGTTAACTAATTCCTCAATGCTTTGCATTTTATTTTGCGAAAAGGCTGTGAGTGACAAGAATGATAAACCTAATATGGACAAAATTGTAATTGGCGACTTCATTTTCTGTTTTTTTCTTTATCAAAGATAAAATAATAGTTTTCTTATTCCGGTACTAATGTTTGTTGCTGAACGGGAAGTGTGAAACTAAAGGTGGTACCCGTGCCCTTGATACTTTTAAAGGTTATTTGCCCGCCGCACATTTCCACAAATTCACGGCAGAGAATCAGGCCAAGTCCTGTTCCTCTTTCATCTTCTGTTCCAGGAACGGAGATCGTATTTTCAATTTTAAATAATCGTGATTGTTGTTCTTCGTCCATTCCCACTCCAGAATCAGTTACTGAGAAAGCCACCCCGTCATCTGTGTCTTCTGCGGCAATCAGGATAAAGCTGTTGGGATTGCTGAATTTTATTGCATTGGAAACCAGGTTTCGCAAAACGGTGTTGATCATCTGCGGATCTGTCAATACAGGTTGTTTCGCCAGGGCTTCTAGATGTATAATTATACCTTTTGTCTGTGCCCAGGGTTCAGCAACCT
>Ga0247815_10001095_pt1 | contig 20937 bp, 25 predicted proteins | sample UWRJL194509B1_FD_181014 | JGI IMG/M metagenome (GOLD analysis project Ga0247815, IMG submission 181014) | Plant litter microbial communities from Arlington Agricultural Research Station in Wisconsin, United States - UWRJ-L194-509B-1 | ecosystem: Environmental > Terrestrial > Plant litter >...
TTCCGCGTAGTTGTTGAGGTAATTCTGGACGTCTTGGCCTGTTGGGAACTCCGGAGCATCTGCAGGCCATGGGAAGTCGCTAAAACAGTCTGGGGACAGATCAGTCTGGTTTCAAGACCACTTTAACCACACTAACACGCTGCAGAAAAGGTTAATACGGTCTCGGCCCCATTGACGAGATGAAAGCGCTCACTTGACGCCGTACTTTGGGTGTACAGACCTGGATATGACCTCTGCGCACTCCAGACACCTCCCACGTCAGGCATTGCGTCATAGACGGTCACCTTAAAGCCCAATCGCAGGAGAATGCGTGCGGTTGCAATTCCGGCGAAACCTGCGCCAATTATCGCGACGTCCATATTCCGGGTTTGGAGAGAGAGAGGATGACCTCAATTCAACCGATACAAACCGAGCCTATTTGTATTCTCTCGCAGCCTGTGTAACGCCACGCGCCGCCCTGTGGGCCGCGGCTACGGTAGGTCACAACTCCGGCCGCGACATCTTCTAGTGCAAACGCGAGCGCCTGAATCGGTCGTGCTGCGGTCATTCCGATGAACTGGCGGCCACCACACCGCTGGCTGTTAGTGGTTTTGTGAGTGGAGCACGAAGAGAGACCGTACCAAGCATCTAATGGCAAAGGTTTATGATCAAATCGTCCTGCGTCCGAGGCAGGATCACTGTATCCGTCTCACCTGCGGCGACAGTGTGACGCTAGGCTACTTTTAAATGAACCTGTCGTCTGTAATGAAGTGATTGGCGAGAAGTGTGTTGCGCACTGTCGCCGTCGATATTTAGTTCGTTGGATTTGTGTGGCCGTTAGCAGTTCTTTGGAAACCCGGCAAGGGAACTGGGGTCGAAGAGCGTTACCCCGAAGGTCTGCGCCGAAATGGCGGTTGGGTCTGACACGTTGACCGAATGGTGTTGGTGGAGTAACCGAGCAGCGGACACCACACCCCCCGCCCGAGTGTCCGACATCGAAGACAGTCTTGGCATGCACGTTCGACCCAACAAATAACAACGAAATTCAATTGCTAGTTGCCCATCCTGTGGCGTAATTTAGCCATAACGAACAGCCGCGGATGCCTCCGTAAACCAGTCTTCGTTCTCGCGTGAGAACTGTGGTGTGGCGATGTTGACCAAGACCGTCTTGCTTTGCGAATCTGCTTATGGGTCAGCTAGTAGCTCCTAGGTAAGCTTGAACGCACAGCTCTCTAGTGCTTCAATTCCATTTTCACGGCCAATACCACTCTCCTTCATTCCACCCCATGGTGAAGACGGGTCATTGCGATGCGCAGTGTTCACCCACACAAGCCCTACATACAGTTCAGTCAATCTCCAAGCACCTTGGCACAGACCACTTACCATGTTCAAGCTTCGCAGCCACACGATGGGCAGTACCAAGATCGGCCGTCCAAATAGTGCTCCCTAAGCCATACTTGCTAGAATTCGCCAGCCGCACACCGTCACTTTCATCCTTGAAGGGAACTACGACGATGACGGGACCAAAGCACTCCTCGTTCCAGAGGATGTCGTCAAGCCCGACGTCGCGTACGATAGTCGGGGCAAAGAAGTTGCCACTGGAGAAGTCGTGTCCGTCGAGCGTTGCGATACCGGTCATACGCTGGCCGCCACAGACAACCCGACCTGTGGACTGAGACATCATCGCTTCCAGGCGGGCGACTTGTTGCTTGGAAATGACTGGGCCCATGGTTGATGCCGGGTTTATGGCTGCGCAAGTTGTCAGTGAGTTGTTATGTTTGAACGCGTATTGACTGACGATTGCCCATCCGTCTTGTGATGCTCTCGACCTTCTTCGTGAGTTCAGAGAGAAACTCGTCGAAGATTGATTCTTGGACAATTACACGAGTGGCTGCAAGCAGTTAGTTGAACGCTTGGACTCAAATCCACCGCTTACCTGAAACACATGTTTGACCGCTGGCAACAAAGCTCGCAAATGCCACGCCGTTGACTGCCGTCGTCAGGTTTGCATCCGCAAACACCAAAGCAGGAGCCTTGCCCCCAAGCTCTGCTGTGTAGTGCGCCAAATTTTGCCCAACCACAGAGCCGATCGCTCGCCCCGTAGACGTTCCGGCCTTCAAACGAAATTCAGCTCCAGTACATACACGCACCCATGTGCCACGACGTACCGTGATGTCCACTTTCTTCACCACTGGGTTATCGATGAGGTGCGGGACAATATCTCGACCCTCGCCGGGAATAACTTGGAGCACATCCGGTGGCAGACCAGCCTCAACAGCGAGCTCGGCGAACTCTAGCACCGTCACGGGTGCAAGCTCGCTTGGTTTTACCAAGACGCTGTTTCCTGCGGCGAGTGCGGGGGCGATCTTTTTAACGGCTATCAACAGGGGATGGTTGAACGGCTACCGAAGTGGACCAATCAGCAGGAGCGGATCCCATTACGAGAGTGCACACCGTTATCTGAACGCAGACCCCTAGCGGAACGCGCGTAGTATAGCACACTACCTGTCCCTGCGTTGGTGGTATAACACCGTGAGGATGGGTCCGTAATAGAGCAGCGTAATACGTGAGCCACTCAGGAAGCCGTCCAAGTTGTGTCTGTAGGAGCATGAGCGGAGGCTGCGCGATGGCAACCCATACCAACCTTCATCTCGCGACTACAAGCGTCGAGCAGAGTCATAAGCATGAATAATGTGTTGTCATGTACAGATGCATGCTCACATAGTACGACCAGCTGAGTCGATTACAAAAAGTGAGTGCTGAGTACGACTGCATCGTTGAACCAGACACACTCTGAAGGCTCTCCATTGCTGCAAAGTCCGAAACTCGTTGCTCGAGTTTGGCCGCTATACGCGACAAGACGAGAGATCGGTGTTGCGTGGATGCGCGAGACCAAGAGCCCTCCTGAAATGCGGCATGTGCGCGAGATACAGCGTCGGCTGCTTCGCTAGGCGAAGCTGAAGCCACTCTGCGCGCTGGTTCAGAAGAACAGATACATTGCTGTGTAGGGATCTTACGCCGATATCAGTTGCCCTGTCGCTGGGGAATGAATCGCGATACTGTTGGTCGTTGGTTATCTGGGATCATTTCGAATGCGCACCACGCATACCTCTCCGCGCTGCTGGTTATGAATTTGCCAGCGATGAACGGCGTGTATTGAGGTCGCTGGGCGAATTATGAGGCGCGTATAACAGGGTGCTAGAGAAGATGCGCACAAAGAGATTCATGGCAGAGATCACGTGTCCGAACGATCACTGGTCAAGCCGCACTCTTGCAGTTTGAACTCAGCTCGCTCTCACACGGGGTGCTCGTCACCTTTCAGCATGTTGTATCATTATAGTGGTAATCTAAGTTGAGCCTTTGATGTAGATAGCAAGGTATTAGCTGGAACGGTCGTGAGTAGCACCGCCTACAAGGTGTCCGCCAACATATACACGACGGATATTACGGTCGTCTCCACATAGCAAGAACTTTTCCAACTGCTCTGCAAGAACGCGCTCAGGCTTTTCGCATGCCAGAGCATCGAGTTCATCTGGTTCGATCCACATATTCGGGTTTCCGCACTCATCTCTCGTCGAGACCAACAATGCATCGAACTGTTTTCCTTCCTCGAAGTTGCCAACCGCATGCTGAATGTTGCAGACTTGCGCTCCGCCGAGGGTAGCAAGGAACAAAAGCGTCTCGATTGGGAGCTGACGGTTTGCTAGCGGTCCACCCGCGCTGGCAATGGTGGATGTCGCTGGCGACTTTGCGGCGGCCTCCATGGCCACAAGCTTTGAACAGAAACTGGCGTTGCGAATCGCGGAAAGGATAGACATGGAGTAGCCTCCCGACACGTCTGTCCCTAGCCCAACCTACAGAAGTTATCAGCCAAGCACGCAACTGTGTTGCACTGGCCTCACCTTCAGACCACGGTCGAGCCACTCACCCACGCGAGCGATGCCGCTACGCAGGTTGATGTTACTCGTCGGACAGTGGCTGAGACCAGCACCGCGCGCCTTGATGAGTTCTAGCTCGCTGTCAAGAACCGCTCCTTCTGTCGTCCCAGGCTCCGGGACGTGGGAATCAAGGTGACAACCATGAGCAAGGATTGTGTTCTCCCTGAGAAGGCCGTGATCTTCATAGACATGCGTATAGGACTTGGAACCTGGGAACAACGTTCGCACGAATGCAACCTCGCTCGGATTCTCGCTGATGTGGGTTTGGATGGGAACTTTGGGATGTTCCTTCGCAAGATCCCCAAGGGCGCGGAGCAGCGGGCCGCTACAAGATACGGCGAAACGGGGGGTGATAATAGGCTGCACAATGGCGGAGAGCGGGTCCGGCGATAGATTCAGGATATGGGCTATCGTGCCGCGTGTCGCCTTTAGAGAGGCCTCGGTCGATGACTCAAAATACTGAGGTCCGCCGTTGCAGTCCATGTTGACCTTGCCAACGAAAGAGCGGAGTCCATGTCGATGACAGACGTCTGCAAGGATGTTGGTACCCTCCTCGTGCAATGTGGCGTAGAAGCAGGACGTGGTAGTCTATTCGGGCGATAAGCACCCAACAATAAACTGAACAACTGCGACTCAGTGCGTACCCCCGAGTTTAGAGTGCGTGTGACGACACTCTCATAGACTCGCCGTGCGTAGGTCGCGTCATGAAACTTGGTCTCTGTTGGAAACGTGACATTCTCAAGCCAGTCGAGTAACTCAAAGTCCTGGCCACTGCAGCAGCGCGTAAATGCATCGGTATCGATTAGGACTTGTGTATCGAACATCTTACCGTCCGAGATTGGGAGCCTGTGATGCGTGGGTATCTGGTCGCGTGCTCAGAGCGTCGCATGTGAGATAGGTATCGCGAGGACGCACGAGTATCGATAAATCCAGGGATAATGAACTCTCCTGGCCGGAGCTGATGGAGGGCGATTGAAGAGTCGAGGGACCAGCCTTTGCTGGCGGCTGCCTCGAGGAGTGCGTTTCCAGACGGTGATGGCGCAACGTCCTTGACTAACCATGCGATACGTCCATCTGCTACACCTAGCAGTGCACGAGGTAATATTTGGATCGTACGGTGGTCGAGCGTGTGGATGAGGGGGCCAGCAAACACGAGTCTCAGGCTTGGAGGCATCGAGGTGATCGAGGTGAAAGTGTGTGGTCAAGACCCTTCAAGCAAGCGCTCGCGCCCAATGCGGACTCCCCTATCTCTTGCTTCTTTCCCTGAACAAATTGTCCCGCTGCACTAAGAACTGTGCCCTTTTACTCAAACTACACGCCCAAAACCGTCGCTCACCAAATGGCTCGCCGGCTGCTCGTCGATGTGCATACGCACGTCTACCTGCCTCGCTACGTGTCGCTCCTTCGTGCAAGGAGCGAGGTCCCTCGTATCTTCACGCGCCAAACGCCGGATGGTAAGGACGACGACCGGCTCCTTATTCTCCACGACGAGCCCTCGCATGGAAGACCCGTCGGGCCAGAGTATTGGAACCGTCAAGCCAAGCTGAATTTCATGGATAAGCATGGCATCGACATCTCGGTACTCAGCTCAGCCAACCCCTGGCTTGATTTTTTGTCGAGCAACGACGCTTTCAAGGCGGCAACAGAACTCAACGAGGACTTGGAAGACTACTGCGCAAGTGGTCCCTCTGTCGCTGAAGCGAGCAACGCCAAACGCTTCTATGGCCTGGGGCTTCTACCGCTCGTCTCAGGTATCTCAATAAGCAAAGTCGTCGAGGTCGTCCAGCAGATCAAAAAGCTGCCTCACCTTCGCGGCGTCATCCTCGGTACCAAGGGAATTGGTAATGGACTCGACGATCCAGCTCTAGACGAGTTCTGGGCGGCTATGGAGGAATCGAAGCTCGTTGCCTTCATTCATCCGCACTACGGCCTGTCGAAGGAACTCTGGGGCAATGAAAAATCACACGTTTTGCCGCTAGCTATCGGCTTCCCAGTTGAGACCACTATCGTAAGTTTGGAACGTGGCTCGCGGCAGTAAGGCTAATAGCCCATACAGTGCGTCACTCGCTTGATTCTCGCAGGAGTGCTGGACAGGTTCCCCAACCTGCGACTCCTTCTCGCACACTCTGGAGGCGCACTGCCCCAGTTATCCTCGCGTATCGCTTCGTGCATCGCTCATGACCCGGCCGTCGCGTCACGGCTGAAGCATGACGCGCGAGCATACCTCGGCAAGCGTGCGTCCTCGAGCGCACCTGGTTCTGCTTTGACTCACACTTGCACTTCAGTATACTTCGACTCGGTCAACTACGGTAGTGCCGAGTTGTCGTTTGTAGCGGATGTGATCGCGCGAGGCAAGGAGTATCTCGGTGAGAGCGTCGACCGCTATACCGGCTCCGACAGGCTGCTTTGGGGGACGGACCACCCCTTCTTCCCGCCTCTAGAAGGTGATGAGAAGTGGAGGAGTGTTGTGGAGAATCTCAACGCTATCGATGAACTGAAGACCTGGGACGAGTCACAGAAAGCGGCGGTCCGTGGAGGCAACGCTATCCGCTTGTTCAACCTCGACCCAGCGTGATTAGTGTACAACAAAGCAAAATAGGGTGTACAAGAGATGGATGGGATGCATATAGCGTGGCGAATCAAGACCCAGACACTGCGGTCTTGGTCTTCTCTGCACTCGGTGTCTGGAGTAGTCGATGAGGAGCTGCGCGGCAACTGCGGACGAGCCAGACTTACCTCTTCCATCGGCGCCTCATCGATAAAGTCAGGTGTTTTGTTCATGTCTGTGAGATATGATGGGCCCTCTTCCTCTTCCTCGAGTTCGAGCGCGTCAAGTTCTGAGCAGAAAGCTCAGCTGAAGGCTCCGACGCAGGTCACGTGTTTGCTTACCAGCCTGCAGATCCGCCTCGTCGACTTCGTCTGGGACCGTGTATGAGCGGCCGAGGATCTCTTGAACCTCATTGGCTTGCTCAAGCATGTCCTCCATGTCGTAGTGCATGCTCTCGATCTTGTCGATGTCGATCTTGCCGTATTGGCGCTGCATCTCCTTGTTCGCGACCTTCATCGCGTCAAATGTGGCCATCGTGTTGCGCAGGTTCTCTGTGGCAATTGCGGCCGACTCCATGTTGAAAGTCTGTTGCGTGAGCTGCGTGAGCTGCGCCTCGTACATGCGTTTCTGCTTGAGAACGCGGAGGGCGCGCTGCTCGACTGCGGCCTGGGTGACGTCCGTCAACCACTTTCTTGAGAGTGTAGACATTACTCACCCTGCCTGGCCCGTTTCTCAACTTGCTCATCTGTTCACGGTACTTGAGTAGCTCGGCATCCAGCTTCTTAATCTTGACTTCAATTGCGCCCATTCGGTTCTCCGTCTGCACACGCCGCAGTGAGCACTCGGTGGCGCATACCACCAGGTGAGCAGAACAGCTCACCGAAGAGATTGCATCGTTCAAGGACGCCTTTGGTTTCGCCTTGCTTGACCCAAAGATGCGGTTCATGGTGGGCTACGGGGCAAAGAACGCGTGGTAGGTGAAGGCACAAGCCAAGGCTGCTTCGCGGACTTGGAACGCCAGGCCGCAGCTTGACTTTATCCTCTTACTCTGAATGCTGTGTTGATCTATTTCTCATGCGTTATCCGCGGATCCTGTTGCTCACCGTGCTTTCCGTGCTCGTCGTCTATGGCGCGTATCGTTCTGCGACGCGAGCACCAGATACGCTTGCACCAGAGGGCTGTCGCATGTCGCGCATGTGGCCGTCTTATGTGCATCAGACCGATTTCAACAAGTCGTGGAGTGCCCACGCCAGCAGATACTCTCTGTGGCTCTACCGTGAGGCCGGCTGGGACTCCCCACATGAGGTACGCCTTCAAGTACACATACGACCCCTTGCCGACGCGCTTTCCGAACCCAGTTGCGCGGCGTTCCCGTCCTCTTCATCCCCGGCAATGCTGGTTCATCTCGTCAAGCACGGTCAATTGCATCCTCTGCGACACACCAGTATTACTCGTCACGAGACGTTCGGTCCAACGCATTCCCAGCTCACGTCAAACCTTTAGACGTCTTTACCGGTGCGCGCTGTTGCATACTTACAGTCAGTGCCTCTGAACACTACTGCAGCCGAATTCAATGAAGACTTTTCCGCGTTCCACGGTCCGACTCTTATGGCCCAGTCGCGCTACGTTGCAGACGCAGTCAACTTTATCCTCTCCCGCTACCCTGTCGGCACGCAGGTCGTCCTCATGGGTCACTCCATGGGAGGCATTGTTGCCATGTCCCAGCTTCCGTCGACCAACATTTCTGCCATTATTACCATGTCGACGCCGCACTCTCTGCCTCCAGCACGCTTCGACCGACGCATCGAAGATATCTTTGCGACCTCTTGGAAAGCTGCTGCCAACAGCTCGACTCCAGTCCTCTCTATCTGCGGTGGTGCTACAGATTTGATGATTCCTTCTGAGTATTGTCACTTGCCCATGTTGTCCCCTTCGACCCACGCAGGCTACCGCAAGTCTATCTTCACTAGCGGCATGGAAGGGGTATGGACCGGGGTCGGGCATCAATCTATGGTCTGGTGCCACCAAGTTCGATGGAGAGTGGCCCGAGCCGGGCTTCTCATTGGCGGCTCGCCCTCTCCGCAAGAGATTGGCTCCGTTTTCGACACATGGTTCAGGACGTCTGTCGAAGTTGCAACCACAAGGGATGCTGGCACCATTGACCTTCCAGCAGCAGCAGCTCGAAACATTGTCAAGTTCGGTGACACTTTGCTTCTGCGGCCACCTTCCACCACGACTAGCGCCTACATATTTGCTATCCCCAGCGTGCCAGAAACAGAGCTTGAATTCACATTACTCGCATCGCGCGCAGTGATCAACGGCTTAACCACGTTGACTCCGGGCCGCACAAAGATTCAAGTGCTGTCCTGTACAGTCACCACTGAGGTCGATCGATTGCAATGCGACAACGTTGAACCCAAGTCGTTGCGTTTGCTCCCAATGACGCGGTGGGCGAACGCATTTCCACTTCCAAATGAAGGCGCAGCCGAAAGCGACGGAATCATTGCCTTTCGTGCGGTCATACACCCTGATACGATGCTTGCTACATCGCGTCAGCTCGTGATGCTGGTGGAGCATGGCACGTCTGATGCATGGGTGGTTGCAACCTTGGACGCGTCAGGCAAGTCTGTCCTGCTACTCACTCGACGTGCGAGGTTGACACAGATCAAACCAGCTGTATCAAGCGTCGCAGCAGGGGCGAACTTCGATCCGAAACGTCTTGTGCAGTCACTCGAACTCACACGAGCGTCTTCGTCACTATTTGCATACCGACTTGTCACAGAGCTCCGCGGGACCTGCAGCAGTTTGTCTTCTGACTCACCGCATGCCTTGTATTGAACTCACCGCATGAACAGATAACAACCTCTTTCCTCCGCTTCTCCACCTCGAGTCTAGTGCGGCGGAGGCCCATTTCTACTCACTGCAGCCTGGCCGAGACGTGGTCTTGCACTCCCACACGCATGGCCCATTCCTCGCTCGATCGACACGCAACCAAGCTCCTCGCATCACAGTCTATGCATCTGGCGATTGCGGCGTCTCCCGAATTGCACAACATATTGACTGGTATGCGAGCATCGGGCAATGGGCTCTCCGCTTTTGGGGCGCGGTAGCCACTTGGGCCGTCGGCATCGTGGCGGTCGTGACACTGCGCTCGTCTTTGGCAGTCAACTCCTCAGGTCAGTGAGATCACTCACCACCGCGTCATGGTCCTAACGGAGAACAGGCGAACTACCTGACTTTCTCGGGTCGCTCGAATACACTGCCAGTGGTCTAGTCCCCGGTATTGCTGGTGTGATTGCTGTTGTCTCGATCCTGCCTCTGCCGTTGGACACCTTCCTTGGAATCAGCGGGACTTACGAGGCCGTTCTGATATCAATCATCGTCTTTACCATTGCGTTTGCATATGTTGTCGTGCTCGGAGCAGTCGCCAAAGGCATCAGCATCGGGCTTGGGTTCTTCAAGCGCCGATTAGCTCGTTATGGCGAGCCTCGTTCCCCGAGCGAGAAGACAGACTCGACTTATGCAAGGCACACCCCTCCAGCAGTCACCATCGGACGCATTCTCTCGATCAGCGGTGTTCTACTGCTCGTGGCGTTTGTCATCCCTCATCAGGTCGCATACGTCGTCGTGCTTGTCGACTTCGTATGGTCGTGCGCCATGCTGCCTGGGACTAATTCGCGCGTGACGGCGGAAAGACAACATGTCCTTGTGATACTGCTTGCACTTTTCCCTCTCCAGGCACCTGTGCTGCCAGTCTGGATACGGACGCTTCTTACGGCCGGTTATACGACACCGTTTGACGGCGACCATAATATCCTCCTTATAGCTCCACTGTTACTACTGGCTGGGTTTGCTCCCAGTAATCCGAGGTCTCATTTATGGTCGAGGGGGCCACTCACAAGGTCAGTCAGTGCACTTCACCCATTGAATGCGATGTTAAAACGATCTTTTCCTCAGGATAGAACTTGTCATCACCTCAGTCCTTCTTGGGCTGCTTGCCTCATATTCCATCGCGTTTGGTTTCCGCTGGATTTTTGGGGTCTACGAGATTGCCAACATGCTCGCTGGCTGGGTAGTCATCTTGTTGTATGCGAGTCCTTGGAGAAAATCAATCTAGTCATACAGTCACGTTACGACCGTTCATGCCCAGCCGTCCCAAGTCCCATAGCGCCGATACTCTACGAGCGAACAGTCACTACCAGTATGTTCTCTTTCAGCTTCGGAAAAGTTTGCCTCGCTGCCTCGTCCGCGTCCTGCGCTCGATGCGACACTCGGAGCCCGCGGAGCACTGGATCGCGGTGAAGAGGGACCTGCGTCGGCACTTCTTCTCCGTAGCTTGGGTGTCGAAGGAGGCGATGCTGAAGCACGGGACGTCGGGGGCGATTTCGAGATTGGAGTGGAAGTCAAGGATGGCGCCGGCAGCGCCAATCGATACCAACCTCCGCTGTACGTGAGCGCCACGAGTTGATACTCGGTCCGATTTCCGACGTCTGGATTTGTTGCGGGGGCTTCGATCCAACCAACAACACAGCGGTCGTCCTCGACAAGGTCCGCTGTTGCCGACAACGGAGCGGAGGACGAGAGTGCTGAGGACAGTGCGATGTGGGCACTCGCAGCTGGTAACCGATACTTGGCGTAGGACCATTTCGAATCAAAGTATTTCGGTAGCTTGAGGAAGGGTGACAGCTGCGAGAGTACCGATACACGGTTTCTGCGGCAGCGATCAGTCATAGGCTCGAGAATTGAGCTCAACCGAACTCACGTATTGTTCGCTGTTGCATCTGGCAGGACGAAAACATGCACTGTCCCTTTGTCGCTGCAAACGCACAGCTCTTTCTCGTCCGGCCTGAACGCGACACAATAGATTTCCGCCTGGTCACTGCCGCGGCGGAACGAATCGATCGGGTTGCCCGTTACTGCATCCCAAACGCGCACGAGCGTTCCTCGTGTAGATGTTGTCGCGATTAGGCGTCCAGATTGTGTCACTGTGATAGTAGATAGCGCGGTCTCGTGAGCGACGATGATTGAAACAGGGTTCCGACTATGTGGTTGGGCAGGGAGAGACGCTGGCCCAGATACCGGTGTGGACAGTCTCGGCGGTGGGCATGGCGGAAGATGGACCAACTGAGCATGTCCGAGTTGCCGACCTGGCATGGAAAGCAGTGTCGCATTGGTTGCAGTAGCCAGTGCGACGATGCCTGGAACGGGGCGCGTCAGCGACTGTGGCACAGGCTCATACAGACACAAGTAGCGCGACTATACGCACCGCGTAGATTCTCATTAGTCTCATACTCAGAGTGCCTTTGAATCTGGTCACCAATTTGGAACACCACTACGCGCCGCCTAAGTGCGACAACAAGCCATCCGCGCCGACACGCCATTCCGCGAACTCGCTCCCTGAACTCGAGCTCTGCAACAGCTTTGCTCGCTGCAGCATCCCAAATCACGACCTTATTGGGCGGATACAGTGGCATAGTTCCTCCACCAAGAAGAAACAGTAGCGAAGAGGCGTGGAGTGGGAGCGCCATGGCCAGCGTCGCGTCTGTCAGCTCTGGGTAGCGCATCAGCCCAGTTCGGGCAGAATAGTCGTTCTGAAGCTAAAGCGGAGGACACGCTCACCATGCTTCCGCAATAACTTGAGTGGATAAGTCTGGTAGACCGCGAAGCCAGCAGGGGTTGCACATGTGAACAACTTATGGTCGGCGTCGAACCGTGCATCAGAGACCTGAACAGGTTGTGTGGACGTTATCGAATGCCTCGCGAGATGCATACGATTCGGAAAGATAAAGAGGAGGTTGGGGTGTTGAGGAACTCGGGTGGGGCACCCGCCGACCACGGGACAACAAGCCAAGCGCTGAATGCGGGCCACGCCGGTGGCAGACAAGTAGTCACACTACAGACTTGACATCCCCTACGTTTGCTGTACCTTTATATTAGACAACGCATCTACACGATAGCAAGACCGGTGCATTCCGCGGCGTTTCACTTGCGCAAACTTGATCTATCCAGACATTTCCGTTCAGGTCTCGAGCTCTCGTACTCGCCCAGTTCCAACAATCCATGGGATCCCGTCTCGCCAGTACCCTCTACTATGCGGAAGTTCCTCTTCATCCTTGCACCGAGGATTCCAGTGATCCTCAACCGCACCGGCAGGGAACATTGGGATCTAGGAGAGTGCATAAGTTTCGAAGCTTCACCTTTTAGCAAACTCGAGCTCACCAGGCAGATTTGGTTTGGGTCGGCACACGTCCGGCCGCCACAACCCCGCCATCGAGTCCATCCTAGCCAGGAAATGAGTTCTGATATTTCGGCTTGTGCTGCAGACGTATCCAAGTCTAATGAGTCGCGTAGTGCGAAGAGCGACCTGCAGATCCGGTCGGTAACGGCGGCGAACGACTCAAAGATGAGCTTGTCCTCGTCTGTCCAGCTTGTAAAAGAGTCAAGAGGACGTTGCAAGTGCCAGTGAGAGCAAGTACGAATCTTGTCCTCGCGCAGGGCTGTCGGTTGACTGAAATCAATGAAGATATTGAGAATAGAATCGAGGAGTCGGCGTAACACTGGAGTAGTCGCAGCTGGATCGGCTAACGACGTGAGGCGCGGCCCAAAGAGATTCTCAATGCGGTCGGCGACGGCTTGCCAGTGAATCGAGTTGACGACTGCAGGCCGACTGAGGGCAAGCTCAGTGACCCGATTGAAAAGAGCACGCCGGCCCTCTGTGCTAGCATTGACTAGCCGTGGAAGGTCGGGGCGGGAGGTATCGGGGTTGGTTCTGTTGACTGGGTACCAAAACGCAGAGACCATGCTGGAGAAATCTACAATTGCTCGGTCGGCTTCGTGACCGTGGTACCTCTGTGTAACTGCCCGTATCCATTCGAAGCCGTTCTGCCGCAATTCACTCGTGGTTTCGTTCTGAAATGGTGATCCAACGACGGAGACAAGATCGAGGCCACCTCCCTCTTCGAACGTGCAGTAGATAATCTCGAATCCTGCCTCTGTCCGCAGTACGCCGTCGAACCGCAATTTCTGAGCGTAATCACAGAGCCTCTGTGCACGCTCATGCTCGCCGAACCTGTGTGGGTCACTCATGTTCTTGTCCATCAGGATGATAAGGTCCTGAGTGTCGAGTGTTCCGAGTTGCCCTTTGGCGGCAGCCTGGCCGTCTGTGTAGAGAATGCGCAGGTCTCGCGCAGCCTTGTAAGTATGCACATAACCGCGCTGAGGACCACGCGGAGGCCCGCGTCCAGGTGGAGGATACGGCGGAATCCGCAGCTCAGTGCGGTCCGTGAAGACCCGTTGGACTTCCTCCGGTGGTGTTGGTGGCGGACCATCTGGAGGGTTTCGCATTTCCCATGAGCTGCCGAAAGGTCCGGCATGCTCTGGTTCAAAGGCGAGCCATTCAAATCCAGCTATCCGGTCGGACGTTTGGCAGCCATGATAGAAGAGATTGCCACGGGGAATCGTGACGAGAAATAACGACATGCCATTGTGATAGACTGAGACGTATGAGTTCGCAGGCCGCTGTCCCACGAGGCGTGCGCATGAGACGAACCTGAGCTACCCCACTGTCGCATCGCAGAGTGCACGGCATTGAAAACCTGAGGCGCATTCTCGCGTGCAAGTGCTGGGTCAGGAGCTATGTCTAGCCCAGACACAGCGGCTGCAGCACCGAGCGGGGCAAATACGAGAGGGAGACGCATGGGAGCGCGCGGAGGGGGGTCGCGACTGATACGGTCGACTGCTTTATGATGGCCGACGAGTCACTGCCCTCTCTGGCCACGCTCCGCGGGCCCGAATTTGCACTTGCCGGTGCGAAAAGACGCCGACCCAGTCAACGCGTGCTGTGTCGGTGGAGCATCCCAGACCATGTTCAAAGGATGAGAGGAACCAGTGGTCGGACGAACGCGAGTTCCAACTCCGAGAACCTATGATCTGAGCTCCTCGAAATTTCAGCCTCAGATCACAACAAGCTGTCGGGTGGTTCAAGTCACAGCACGACCCGCCGTGCTCTCCAGAGAGCCGGTGACGCATCCTGAACGTTGATGTATCTGTCTGATTTGCGCGGGACCACATGGCAGCACGGGAACGGGAATGGTGGTACTTTGGTCTCTGCTCTCAACCTACGTATTGAGTCGTAGCTCGACGGGTGGCCTATATATCCACGTTTTGCACCTTCCGCTGGATAATTTTTGGCCTGGCATATTGCGGCAAGAGCGTTACAGACCATATGTGCCGAGGTCGTATGTAATTATGGGCGCGTTGGGGCGCACTTGGTGGTGATCCAACGCAGCATGCTGTATCAGTGGGCAAGGCGTATATATGTGTGTTAGAGCTGGCCTTGCGCGAATGGTGTCTTTGAGCTGCAACGTGCAGCCTGAGCAGCACCTGACACAAAGGTCATGTTGCATTTGTGCCCACTCGCAGCGGACTTGGTGTCAAACGCGGCAGAGACAGATATTTCATCTCAACGAAGCATAAAAGTTGAAAGAGGGGGATGAAGTTTACTAGCAAGGCGTCTGCCTCGGTCAAATGCGGTGGCGCAGTGATTTGGACTCCTCTCGCGCTTCGGACACGCGTCGTGTGACGTTCGGCGCGACCCACCAACCTCTCGAGCGCAAACCTCGGTTCTATTCTGAACTCTAAGATGCATCTATATCTGCGCGAGAATCCACGCAGTCTGCTCCTTGTAACAAGCTCAGAGGATGAGCGGCGTGGTTCACCACCTCGCGGCCTCGTGTTCCGCGTCGCCAACTCTAGATCCTCAGAGAAACAAGTCGTCGTCGAGTTCTTGGCCAAGGAAGAGCTCTTGCTGTTTGGAGTCACCAAGCTGACCAGTCGCCCCGTCCTTGGCTGCCTCGGTGCGCGCCTTCTGCCACCACGCTGCTGTACTCGAACTAACACCTCCGTATATAGGATTGATCAACGTGCAGAACGGTCCGTGTTATTTCAATCTTCAACTGCGTGCTGCTAACGAGATTCTTGTCATTAGACGTCTTCTTGGTAGTCGTGACCAGCGCGCTGGAGATCGGCAACTTGATCCCTTCATCTGCACACGCCTTCTCTGTTTCGCGCATCCTCGAGGCCTCCTTCTTCAGTCTCACTGTTTCAACGTACGACGAGCTACCTGCTGGCGATTCCTTACCGAGTCCCAGTGGCGACTCGTTCCCGGACCGTGACTTGGCATACATACCGTCCAACTCGCAGGCGCAGGGTCAGGTTTACGAGCATCCTTGCTCCGCTCTTACCAAGATACTCGCCAGCGGTACCTTCTACTTTACGCCGGAACCGCATTGGGACATCTCCACTCGCCTGTCAGAGAGAATCAGCCGCGGCCAGACGACCGGCCATGATGTTGGCGTATTCGACCCCCGTTTCGTGTGGAACGAGAATCTCGCAAGTGGTCTCCTCGACTTCAGAGAGAGATTAGATCCAGCAGAGCGACAGGACTTTGACAAATCCAAGTTCCTTGCAAGTGCATTGCCACATGTTTTCCCTTCATGCTGACAGGCTCCTCAGATTCTTGTCATCCAAGGCTTTGTGGGAGTTTTCACAGTGTCAATACCGCCCTCGCCAAACTCTCCCCACCGAACCCCAAATGTTGCGACCCTCGCTCTAATTTCTCGCCTTGGCTGGAAACGCGCTGGTACTCGCTTCAACACCCGTGGCGTCGATGACGATGGGAATACAGCAAACTTCGTCGAGGTAAGTTCTCACCTCGGCCATGGGGTGCCACTGATTTCTTTTGCAGACAGAAACGTTGTGCGTGGTCGATCAGCTCTGCTTCAGCTACACGCAAGTTCGCGGTAGCGTACCTTGTATGTGGCGTCTCATTTTCTGGTCGAGCTCTCATCTTCCTCAGTGTTCTGGGAGCAACCTGGTATCCAGACGTTTGCGCAGAAAATTCAGATCACTCGTCCACCAGCAGCAGCACAGCCTGCCTTTGAGCGCCATTTCACTTCACTGCTCGACGAATATAGTGCCGTGCACATCGTCAATCTCCTGGGCTCCAAAGAGAATGAAGTCATCCTTTCCCAGGCATACGCGCAGCTAGCAACTCATGGGTGCAGTGGCAACGCTCTCGGCATGACCAACTTCGACTTCCATCATGCTGTTCGAGTTGGCGGCCATGATTCTGTTCCTGTGCAACTCAAGTGAGCTTTCCAGCAACTCATCCGATAGTTGTCCTGAGCTCTTCACGAAGGCGAAACGCAGGCGTGATCGATGGCATGGATAGCTTTGGCTTTACGACAGTTGAACTTGGTTCGCAAGAGCTCATTCTCAGGCAACGAGGAGTCTTCCGCACAAACTGCCTCGACTGGTGCGCCTTTTAGCAATATATCTGAGGCTGTTGCTCACGTCTTCCTAGTCTTGATCGTACAAACTTCGTACAGGACATCATCAGCAAGACTGTCTTGGAGCAGTACTTCATGCAAACCCGGCCGGAATGCGCATCGTCGCACTCCGTCTGGTCCTATCATCGCGAACTCTGGGCGGAAAACGGCGATGCATTGTCAAAGATATACGTATGCAGTAAAGTAAGAGCTATTTTTCTTTGGTTAACCTTGATATAGGCTGGCACTGGGGCACTCAACACGAGTTACACTCGAAGCGGAAAGCGGACTCTCGCAGGTGCCGCGTATTTGCCATACACCAGTAATTCCTTCTAACTCGTGGCTGCAGGCGTGCTTTCTGACGCTACCAAGAGCGTCTCACGCGCCTATATCAACAACTTCCAAGATCGTGGCAAACAGACTGCAATCGACCTACTCCTTGTTCGAACTGTCGCGTAACTCGATTTCCAACGTCCCTGACCTCTTACAGGGAAACATTGCCACGAATCAACGCGTGCGCGTGTTCGATCCGATTCATGACTCAGTTCGCGAGGCGCTGGCAGCGAGATTGCCCGAGTACTCGACGACCCAGAACATCACACTGTTCGTCGGGACGTGGAACCTCAACGGTCGGGTAAGTAAATGACGATTTACAGTAATTGTGTGGCCTGACATCTCCTGCACAGGCACCATCCGAGTCCTTGATGCCGTGGCTATTCCCAAGTGGCGGTGAGCTGTTATTTTGACTGGACAGCACCACTGTGACTGATGTACCTACAGAGAAGGTCGAGTGAGTTCGCATCTTGGTAATCGTGTTGCAGCTGCCTTTAAACTTCCACAGGCCGGACATGTTTGTTCTCGGGTTTCAAGAAATTGTTCCTCTCACAGCCCAGCAAATCGTCCAGGCCGACCCTGATAAGAGGTATACTGTTTCTGTATTTAAATTTCTGCTTGAGCTCACCTGTAGCCAGGCGGGTCTGGGAGGCAGTCATTGCGAGCACACTGGAGAAGCGAGCCGGGAAGACGAGCGATTACGTGTTGCTTAGAAGCGAGCAGGTGGGTCTGCTCGGCCGACTGAATAACATATGCAGCAACTAAACCTGTTGCAGCTTGTTGGCACCGCGATTATGATCTTTGTGAAGACCGCTCTCGCAAGCGTTATTCGCAACGTCGAGGCGGCCACACGAAAAGTCGGTTTTCTTGTCAGTTTGTTCGTTATATCATACTCATGCTCGTAGACTGGTGTAAGTCTCAGGTCCCCACCTCTCAGAACTTGAGCATGACTTCGTTCAGCTCTCCGGCATGGCAGGTAACAAAGGTGCTGCAGCGATCCGATTTGACTATGAGGACACTTCGTATTGTTTCATCACGGCACATCTTGCGGCTGGTCACCATGCGGTCGAGGAGCGCAACTCAGATTATCGAACGATCGTCGGTGGACTGCACTTCCTGAAGGGCAAGACAGTTGACAGCCACGAGTAAATCGAGTCGGGAGCTGGTCCCAATCGGTGCTGATGTTTGGTACAGAAATGTTGTCTGGCTCGCGGACTCTAACTACCGGCTCGACCTGGAGAACGATGTCGTCCGTCAATTTGCAATTGCTGGAGAATTAGACGAACTGGTGGCAGCTGATCAGGTCCGTGCATCTGATTTAGCCGATGTTCGACCAGACGATGACCTGCTTCGCCACAGTTGAAACAAGCGATGGACGCGCGGCAGGCGTTCGCTGGTATGTGTGCGGCGAAACTCTGAGCTTCCCACTGAGTAATTACAGGATACGACGAGGGCCCTCTCCTGTTCCGGCCGACCTACCGCTACGACTTGCACTCCACCGAGTACGACACGAGCGAGAAGATGCGCATCCCTGCGTGGACCGACCGTATCCTCTACCGAAGTCGCAGCCGCAGCCTCAACCTTTCGACGTACTTCCGTGCAGAGTTGTACGGGTCAGATCACCGACCAGGCTCGTCGCGATCGTCCGTATATGCTCGTGTCACTAATACAGTTTCGACAGTGTTTGCTCTGTTCCAAGGAGTAGTCCGTAAAATCGATGCAGAGAAAAAGCGTGCTTTGAAAGCACAGCTACTGCAGCAGATTACAGCAACAGCACCAGGGGAAAGTCTCGAGTCTCGTCTCGAGAGGATTGCGCCGACGACACATCACAGAGATTGTGAGTTCAAATTCTCTTGGCACTTATCCCCACTCACAACCATCGCTGTAGTGCCACCACCAAGTAGCGATGATCTGATGTGGTTCGATGGGCCTGGTGAGTAACCCTGCAGCGATAGTGTACAGATGCTGAACCTCAGAAAGACCACCCAAATGGTGTCGTGAGCGCTGCAATCGCTGAAGAAGAGTCGGATCTCTCAGATTCCTCACCCTCCTCATCCGACGACGAATTGTACTCGCACGCACAAAATCTCCAAACCCCCATGGCCCCGCAACGGCGACCTGCCCCACCGGCACCTGATGCTGCAGGATAAATCCCGACCGCGGACCAAACGTGGAAATTGCAGATACTACAGCTGCAGTTCGACAGTAGTTGGTACGATACAGTAGTACACCGAGGACCATGACAGCGTGTATTTGATTATTACCGGATGATACCCTGCTTTTTCAAGTCCTCGTATGTCTTCCTGTTGTAGACATTTCCGTCCTCGTCCTCGAGTTCTTCAGTCGCCTCGGTTTGAACAACTTCTTGCCGACCCTCTTGCTTGAGCCGCTCCGCAACTGGTGGCACGGTCAGCGAAGCGTAATGTCATGCAAGGAAACTTACGAGAGAGCGCGTCCTCGATGCGGGTGATCTCATGGAAGTGCTTCGTGTTGGGCAGACCGAGAGCACGCATGCCGAATGCATGCCGCGATTCCTGTCAAGCTACTTTAGCCATCGCCTTCGCAGTGTCAACTCGTACGCACCTGGAAGTGCCGGTCGAAGTTCTTCCGGCCCATGTAAACATGGTCGGAGCAGATCTCGCAGCGGTATTCTACGCCCAAACCGTGCAGCTTGTACAGCCAGTAAGGGATCGGCTTGCCGTCCCAGCCAAGCGGCAGCTTGAGCGGGTTATAGATTTTCTCTTCTTCCGCTTCCTCCTCCGCCGGCGCAGCAGCATCGGGGTCGCCAGACGTTTGAGTTGCCGCATTTGACTGGTCCAACATCTCTTGCTCGCGCTCGCGGGCTGTCAACGCGAACCTGCGTTCGACGTTGGACTTGGTTTCAGAGAGTGTGGTAACGAGCGGGGTAAGCAGGACCGTGGAGACGTGCGAGAGTCTTGCGAGCCGCTTATTCCTCGACTCTTGTGGTTTGGAGGAGGTGCCATTGCTGGGCGTTTCTGCCGAAGGCGTTGGGGCAGACGACGAACCGCGGGCGGCGGCGGCTTTAACATGCTTCTTCGACCCAAGGTGTGCGTCGTACACGGTCTGCTTCGAGTACATCTTTTGGCCTGGACGTATCGCATGTTAGAACAGTAAGGCGTGGAAGTAAATTCTGCTTACAAGCGTCACACCAGATGCCGCTCTCCGCCTGGCCTCCCGCGCTACCTGCCTTCTGCCAGTCCGTAACCGCGCCTGCCTCCCAGTTCGAGTTGAATTCAACCTCGGCGGCAAGAATCTCCTTGTCGACATCCGAGAGCGGCCGCGTCCGTTTGGTGAAAGAGAGGAGATAACCATGAAGGCTTTCAAGATAACTGTGTGCAGACATGTTCTGGTCAGCGATGTGACTTGTGGAAGATGGAATGAAATTAGATACTGACGATTCGTACTCCTTGGATTGCTTTGTTTCCATCGTCAACTCGACGTGTAAAGGCAGCTGCGTGACAGAAATGAGCGTGTCGAGGTACTGAAGATATGTTGGCCGTTTGCGAAGGTGCTTCAGGTTGGAATAGGCAGTGTGTTGTGCGTAGAGGTCGACGTAACGTCCGAACGCCTCTTCGCCAGAAAACATGACAGACAGTGCTACGAACGAGATATTCAGCACACTATTAAACACAATGCAAGCGTTCGGCTCACGATCTTCGTCTTCGTAGTCGTCTGCGTTGGTGTCCTCTACCAGGGCTTGAAGCTCAGTTTCGAAGGCGCCTGGCACGGTATCAGGGTACTTCATGTGATGTTCCCTGATGCTGCCCAACCTCGAATAAAATTCGGACAG
>Ga0247815_10001096_pt1 | contig 20935 bp, 20 predicted proteins | sample UWRJL194509B1_FD_181014 | JGI IMG/M metagenome (GOLD analysis project Ga0247815, IMG submission 181014) | Plant litter microbial communities from Arlington Agricultural Research Station in Wisconsin, United States - UWRJ-L194-509B-1 | ecosystem: Environmental > Terrestrial > Plant litter >...
AATCTTCCGCTCAAAGTATACGCCGATTTATTCAGCAGTTTATTTTTCCTTAAATTATATAATCATGAAATTTTTCATTGACACGGCTAACCTTGATCAAATTAAAGAGGCGCAGGACCTTGGTATACTAGATGGCGTAACAACCAATCCCAGCCTTATGGCTAAAGAAGGCATCACTGGCGAACAAAATGTAATCAACCACTACAAAGCAATTTGTGCAATTGTTGACGATAAAGTGAGTGCTGAAGTTATCTCTACAGACTACGAAAATATTATTAAAGAGGGTGAAGCATTGGCAGCACTTGATCCAAAGATCGTTGTTAAGGTCCCTATGATCAAAGATGGCGTTAAAGCAATCAAATATTTTACATCAAAAGGTATCAGGACTAACTGTACTTTAATTTTCTCTGCTGGTCAGGCTTTGTTAGCTGCGAAAGCAGGTGCTACTTACGTATCACCATTCCTTGGACGTTTAGATGATATAGGTTCTGAAGGTTTAACATTAATTGAAGATATCCGCTTGATTTTTGATAACTACGGTTACCCTACAGAAATCCTTGCTGCTTCAATCCGCGGACCATTGCATATTATTAGCTGTGCTAAATTAGGCGCTGACGTAATGACCGGACCATTATCTGCTATTTTGGGATTATTGAAACACCCATTAACTGATAGCGGCTTAGCTACATTCCTTGCTGACCACAAAAAAGCAGCAGAAGCAGCTCTTGTAAAATAATACCAAAAATTTGAGTTTTGCAGTGTTCACTGCAGTCTTAATGATAAGTACATACTGAAAAGCCTTCAAGCATAATGTTTGAAGGCTTTTTCAGTATACTATTATATGAAACTACGATGCCAGTACGGCTTTAATCTGATCATAATTAATCTGCTCATCAGGCTCAATCAAGATGCCCTTCACTCCTGCCCCGTTTGCGGCTTCCACATCTCTTGGCTTATCGCCAATCATCACTGAAAGTGCGGGATCAATATTGTATTCAGCTATTGCTTCCAGCAACATACCCGACTTTGGTTTCCGGCACTCACAAGGTTCAGAAACTGTAGGGTGATGTGGGCAATAGTAAGCATGGATAATCTCCGCTCCCTGTTCCTCAAATTTATCGAACAGCATCTCATGCATTTCAGCGAGCGTATCCTCAGTGTAACGATCCAGTGCAATCCCTCCCTGATTAGTAATTACAATGAGCAGGTATCCTTCATCGAATAGTTTCTTCAAGGGTGGAATCTGGTACTCCAGTACTTCAAAATCTTCCAGTCTGCATATGTAATCGTGTATTTCGTGGTTCAGTACCCCATCACGGTCTAAAAAGATAGCTTTATTCATCATTTTTTATTTGTAGCCAAATATCAAAATATAATTCAATTGCAGCATCAGATTACGTAATTATTCGTGATAATACTCTTTTGTATATCCCGTAAAAGAAGTACCTATAGTTTTTTACAGTTTAAATTTTAGGTGTTCAGCGCGTTAAAAGGCGGTTTTTGAGTAGTAATTAACGTTTATTTAACACTAAATTCAATTAATCAGGCTTAGGATCAGGCTTATATAAGTTCCTTGGTGTTTTTATTTGCAGTATAGGGATGGTACTCCTATATTTGCATCACTTTAAAAGGAAACAATTAGGGTAAAGTTCTAAACAATGATGATTCCGTAGCTCAGCTGGTAGAGCATTACACTTTTAATGTAGTGGTCCTGGGTTCGAATCCCAGCGGGATCACAGAAAAAACCTTAGAGAAATCTAAGGTTTTTTGCGTTAATGCCATTTGCATTTTTAACTTAATTGTTCAAGACATCCAACTCCAGCACTTCTCCACCAATCTCTTTCAAACGCGCCAGATATAAGGCTGGTTCAAGCAGCTGGTAAGGGAAGTAAAGTCCTGGCTGGCTAGGCGTGTTGCCATCCAGGCCCGTAAGCCTTTCAATTAACATCGCTACACCCAGGCCGGTTAAAGGCATCTGCCCTTCTGGATGCACAACTGCATGTCGGGTATGCAGGGGCTTTCCTTCGTGGTCGTAACCTGCCAGCTCGATAATGATTTCAGTGGACATCCCCTTCCCAGCCCGACGGCTTGAACTCATTCCTAACGCAAGATTAAATTGAACATCTGTCGCGTCGGTTACCGTAGCCAATGCTACTACATCAAATGGCGAAAAAGCAGAGGCTTCCATCAGTGTGCCATCAACCGCGCGGAATTCTGTTTTTGCTTCATCGCCCGTACGCCAGTAGTATCCGCTGTCTCCACGGGCAAGGGCAGCCGGCATAGTGTTCATCTGGCGCTCGAGATCAAGATCTGCTGCCGGTCCACTGGCATCCTGCTCATCAAGTAGCGCGCCAATAGCAATGTTGTGAACCTCGCCAAACTTTTTTGTAAACTCCAGAGTTGGAACAGTGGTGGCGCCTACAAGCCATTCCGTGCCAAGTACCACAGGAGCTGCGTTAGGCTTATTTATGTAGGCCGCTACCTGTGGACCTAATTCTATCATCCCTGGGGAAATACTAATGTGGGGTACTCCACGTGCCTGCGCAAACCGGAGCCCTGCGATTCGGTCATCCATAAATAAAACGGCTACAGCGCTGACAGATAGGCCGCCAAGTCCAAGATCCTGAGCAGCAAGATCTATAATGATTCCTTCGGCATTGCCAATTTCGGCTGCCGCATCCTTACTTTTCACCAGGTCTCGTCCACCAATTAACAGCCGTACATTCGGGTACCACGCACGCAGAAACTTTGCCGTCCAGCGGCCAACAGTGCCAGAACCGCCGATAAGAAGAATAGGATCTTGTAACATAACTAATTGATTTGTTATTGAGAATAATTGAAGAAGATCCCTCTAAAGTTATTGGCGAAGTATCCTCAGCAGAATTAATAATACTTAAAAAAAAAGATCAAATCCGTACGAACTATAAGCCCCCGCCGTAAAGAAAGCCTTTGGTTTATTTCTTTAAAGTCGCTCCGTAAATACTGTAAATACTTACTAAGCGACGTTATCGAAATTAAGCCTTTTCCTCATAACTGTGGGTATTAAAATTTACTACCTAATACCCCTCATTTTGACCAAATTCAGCGCCATTTGACAATGCGTTTAACTCCACCTGCGGCACTGGCCTCAAGCGGTGGAAAGATTGTACATCTACAATATCAGGGTTGTCCAATTTGATACGATTAACAAACTGATTTCCATTAAACACTCGTTTTAAGTCATACCAACGCAGATGTTCACCACATAATTCACGTGCACGTTCATCCAGTATAAAATCAATTCCCCCCGTTTGCACCTCCGCTGCGCTTACTTGCATCGCAGCTGTTTGGTTAACCGGCACTTTAATAGCTGCACGTGTACGCAAAACATTCAATTGTGTTGCCGCGGCTGCATAATTCCCTAACTGAAATTCTGCTTCTGCCGAAATCAGATACATTTCGGCCAAACGGATCACCATAATGTCAGCAAATCCTGGCTGCCCATCCACGGCTGTGCGGCTTGCGTCCAGAAATTTTTTCAATGGCACAAAATCGGTGAGCGACTTGATTGTACCATTGGTATTGTACAGATCGTTGATATCATAAAGCACCCATGGTTTTGTAGCTTTGTCGGCCACTACCTGTTTAGTTAATTCCATTGCACGACTTGTTCCTGGCACTAGTGCTGTGCCTAACACGGAGGCTGCTTTTCCATAGGTGGCTGCAGTGCTGGCATTCCAGGTAAATGCATTGTTAGCTGTCCAGGTTTCCTGAAATGATGCTGCGTAACGCCCATCCATTTGTTCATTAAACAGGTTCAATAAAAAACGCGTAGGCTGTAAGCGTTTCTGTCCATCGAAACCATAAGCAAGACTTCTTACCAAACCAGGTCTTCCACTATAAGTTGTAAGATACCAGGCGTGTAACCTGTTACCATTTGCATCATAATCCAGCTGCGCATTGGTTGAATTGCTAATTATATACAGCGCTTCTTTGTTGTTCCTGTTATTAGCCGGATTCCATAAATCGGCCGGTGATACCCATAAATCGCTACCCAACTCAGCTTTACGCGTAATTACATCATTTGCCGTAGTGCGCGCCAGCACGAGATAATCTGCACGCTCCTGCCCGGTACCATAATAAGCCCTTGAAAGGTACGCCCTCGCTAACATTCCAAGGGCAGATTTTTTTGATGCCCTGCTGTATTCATTGCCCCAAAAAGTTGCATTAGGCAGATTATCTGCCGCAAATTTAAGATCGCCAATGATCAGGTCGTAAAAAGCACTGACCGAACTGCGGGTTGCGGTTAATTCTGCACTTTGTGTTTCTGTAGTGCGGAGGTTAACGCCGCCAAACTGTTCCACAATGTGCCAGTAATAAAATGCACGTAAAAAACGCAGTTCGCCTAACCTCCGGTTTTTATCTGCCTGATCTGTAAATCCGGCACCGTCAATCCTGTTAATTCCCGCGTTGCATTGGTTGATAGCCCGGTAGAACAACCGGAAGATCGTACCAGCCGAACCCGTAGATGCGGGTGTCAAACCAATATATTTAGTTACCTGATTAGCAAAACTTATTTTATTGGCTGTAAACCATAAGTCAGTACCGCCTTCAGAAACCAGTGTTCCATCCTCTTTACCGTAATACGCCCGCTGTTCCTGATAGGCACCATTCACAGCGGTCACAAATCCTTCTGGCGTTGTCCAGGTAGCGTCAGGTGTAGCACCACCAGGGTTGTACTCGTTAAGATTTTTAGTACATGACAATGCCGCTATAACACAGAAACCCACAACGGCAATTTTATATTTATTACTTTTCATAACAGTTCAATTTGATTTTAAAAGTCAAGATTTACACCGAACACAAGCTGCCGGCCCAATGGAGATGATTCTGCACCTCCCCTTTCAGGATCGTAATCTTTTAACAGTGGATTTTTAGAATAGGTAAATAGGTTAGATGCAGTGGCATAGAACCGTAGCGTACTGATTTTGAATTTCTCGGTCATGGATTTAGGCAGCGTATATCCTAGTGATACGTTTTTGATCTTGAAGAATGAACCATCTATATACAACAATGATGTATATGTATTCGGGTACAGGTTAGTCAGTGATCCCCGTCCCGGTCGCGGAAAATCATTAGACGGATTATTAATCGTCCAGTAGTTAAAATTACCCGGCCCATTGGCTTCGCCAGAAGGGTTATAACGGCCAATAAACTCTCCTTTCACCGTTTGTCCATACCGTGCCATTAAAAAGATATTCAAATCAAAACCCTTATAGTTAAATGTATTTTGCAAACCACCGTACCAGTCGGGTTGCTGATGCCCCACCACTCTACGATCGTCGTTGATATCTATTTTACCATCTCCATTCTGGTCTTCGACCTTGATATCGCCAGGCTTAAATGTTACGCCGTTAAGTGTTGTAGTGATTGGCATGTCTGATTGCTGCCAAATCCCAATCCCTTTGTATAGATAATAAGACTGCACCGGTGAACCTATTAGCAGGGAATTCTCCTCCGTATTAATGATATTACGGCCATCAATCAGTTTGGTTATTTTCTCACTGTTTTTTGAGAATGTGGCTGTTGACGACCATTTAAAATTCTTGGTCTGCAGGTTAACTGTTGAGAGTATGATATTCACGCCCTCATTTTGAGTTGAGGCTATATTTTGATAGACGGTTGTTTGTCCTGTTGATTGTGGCAACGAACGCGGATATAACAAGTCTGATGTTTTGGTCAGGTACCAGTCAAAGCCCAAAGTCACCTTGCTTTTAAATGCAGTAACATCTGTACCGATATCTATCGTACGCGATTTTTCCCAGCCCAGGTCGGGCGAAACAATATTTCCGTTAAAAGTATATGCAGGGGCGGGAATATCACCAAAACCCATATTAGTTGTATTCAGCAAACTTTGCGTATCATATGGTTTAATTGTTGAATTACCGGTGATCCCATAACTTGCACGCAATTTTAGGCTGTTGATCTGCTTAACATCTTTCATAAAAGCTTCGCGGCTGACTACCCAGCCAGCTGATACCGCGGGAAATGAATCCCATTTGTGGCCAGGTGCAAGTCTTGAAGCGCCATCCCATCGAATAGAGCCCTGAAACAGATATTTGCCATCAAAACTATAGTTAATACGTCCGGCATAAGCCAATAAATCATACCGTGTAAAGCCTGAGGTCGTAGTGCGGCTGGTTGATTCTGTACTGGCCAGGTTATAAAATAACTGTGATGATAACACCTGCCTTATACCTCCCGCAAATGTTTCTTCTGCTTCACTATGGATATAGCTTGAGATAGCCGTTACAGTAAAACTATGCTTTTGAATTTCATGGTTATAGGTGAGGACGTTGTCCCAGTTATAATAACGGGAACTCTGGTTGGTTACAGAAGCTGCCGAGTAACGGAGGTTATTCTGCGCCAAAGAGAAAGGGTCGTTAAACTGACCGCGACGGCTGCTGCCCAGTACGGTTCCTAAATTACTTCTAAAGGTTAATCCCTTGATTGGGGCCAGTTCTGCGTAACCCGTTGCATTGATTTCGCTACCTGTAGTTACGTCTAGAGACGCGCCAGGCCTCAAATCGGTTATGGGGCTAATGGTGCTGGTATTACCTGCGATAGGAAAAGTATTAATGGAACCATCTGCATTGTATGCTGTACCCAGGGGGATGGCTGTTAGTGCATTGGAAAGAGGATCACGACGGGCGTTTGTTTTATTAAACGCAAGCTGACCAACAATACCTGTCTTGAACCAGTTATTTAGTTTATGATCTATATTGTACCGAAAGTTGTAACGGTTATAATCGTTATTTGCTAACTGTCCCTCTTCCTTGAAGTAACCAACAGAAAAAAATGCTTTCGTATTTTCGCTGCCACCACGCACATTTACTGTGTGGCTTTGTTGCTTGCCATTTTGTGTGGCCAGTTCTAACCAATTTACAAACTGCCCGGCTTGCACTGCAGCCAATTCACCTGCGTTGGGGAATACCACATTGTCTGCCGGAATTACACCTGTTGCTGGATCACGGTATGACTCACGGCGTAAATTTAAATAGTCTTCACCCAGGCGGGGTTGTGGAAATTTAGTCCATCCATTTATCCCGTAATATGCACTGTACGATATTTTTGCTTTACCGGTTACCCCCTTTTTGGTAGTCACTATGATTACGCCATTAGCACCTTGCGACCCATAAATAGCCGTGGACGCTGCATCCTGTAATACTTCGATGCTTTCAATGTCATTGGGATTAATATTGTTAATACTACCCCCATTTTGCACACCATCTACCACCAGCAATGGGGCATTTGGATTGATACCGCCTGCAGTATTTAGCGCGTTAGGTATAGACCGTGTACCACGGATCTGGATGTTAACACCAGCACCTGCATTACCGGAGCTCCTGGTAATATCAACGCCTGGAGCCCGTCCCTGGATGGCCTCTAAAGCATTATGGGTTGGAGCTTTAACGATGTCTGATGCTTTAACTGTAGCCACCGAGCCAGTCAGATCCCGCCGCCTAATCGTTCCAAAGCCCACTACCACAACGTCTTCCAATGAGTTTTGCTGTATCACAAGCTTTATAGTGACATCCTGGTCATTTGGGTTAAAAGTTACTGTCTGATCTGCATACCCAATGTACCTGACAGTAATAGTTACCTTTTGCCCATCTGGAACATTGATGCTGAACTTTCCGTTTGAATTGCTTAGCTGTCTGCTCGCAGAACCTTGCATAGTAATTGTGGCGCCAATCAGCGGGTCACTGTTTCCCGCATCCAGCACCCTTCCATTTAAAGCGCGGGTTTGTGCCTGTACAAAGGCTGCCAAAAACAGAAAAATAGTGAGGAAATAGATTTTTTTCATACTGTAGGAATAGGGTTAAAAATCCAGTTGAATAGCGGATTTGGACCTTATTTGGTTAACACACAAAATTAGTCCAAGAATGGGATGCGTATTATAATATCTTTCCTAAAGGTTATGATATTTTAGCAAAAATTGGCGGGAAGGCCAATTTCAGAACTTTATTGCAGGCAAACAATATACTGAACATTTCCTGATCAATATATTGCCAACATAACAAGCGTTAAATAAGCAGAAGACTATATTGAGGGTATTGAATTATTTTTGACACTATGCCTGTCTAGATCATAGTCTACGTTCGTTTTCCGCTATGGCGACGTCATTGATAGATGCAAACTGCAACATTGTTGTTTCTGAATTTTTTCAAAGTTATCTTTGTATCTGTAAACATCATATGGGCGAAATAAAGACAAAATAAGATGAACTACTCTGAACTGGCATTTACTGATGCCGTAAAACAATTACAAGAGAAACTGGGCAGTCGCTTTAGTTACGAAAGGGTGCAGAAAATGAGCTATGTAGATGGCTTAACTGATGCTGAAATAGACTATATAGCCCAGATAGATAGCTTTTACATCGCATCATTTGGTGAAAACGGATACCCTTATATACAGCATCGTGGCGGACCAAAGGGTTTCATTAAAGTTATAGATAAATCCACAATTGGGATGGTTGATTTTATTGGTAACCGGCAATATATTTCCAGTGGGAATATATCCGAAAACCCAAAAGTCTCGCTCATTCTGCTTTCCTACGTACTTAAAGCAAGATTAAAAATTTATGCTGAGGCGGAGATTGTGGAACTGCATGAAGACAGCAATCTTTATGATTTCCTTCGTCCGAAGGACTACAAGTTTAAACCTGAGTGGATGATGATCTTTAAGATCAAAGCCTATGACTGGAACTGTCCACAGCACATCAACCCCAAGTATGGCATAGAAGAAGTCCGCGAATTACTGGAACCACAACAGCGTTACATCGCCAGTCTGGAACAGGAGATCAAAGAGCTGAAAGCAAAGTTGCCGAAGTGAATTGCCAGGGTATAAACTAATGACATCTGATGGACAACTAGTGGTACTGTAGGCCCATTGACCGCTGATTGAACGCTGATTGACCGCTATGAACAGAGCACAAACATATCCTGACTAGAGCCTGAACAGAGCGTTTAACCGGTATTTAACCGAAGTAAGGCCCTGTTCATGCCCTGTGCATGCTCTGTTCATAGCGGTCAATGTCCGGTCAGTCTCCGGTCAATGGTGCTACAAAACCAGAACCTGGTTGCTTAAAGGGCACAAACAATCAAATTGTTAAGCCTTTTTGTAGACGCTATCTATTTAATAGGTAACTTGCGCATCAATATAAAATTCAACATTATGCCCTTCAGTTCCCTTGGTCTATCCCCTGCTTTACTAATGGCATTGGCTGATCAGAATTACATCAACCCTACGCCTATTCAGGAAGCAATAATACCTGCTATTCTAAGCAAAAAAGATATATTGGGAATTGCTAAAACAGGTTCAGGAAAAACCGCGGGTTATGTTCTGCCCTTGCTGACAAATTTGCAACAGCAGCTAGTTGGGCCGAAAGATCGCCATGCGAATGTATTGGTATTGGTTCCCACGCGTGAGCTGGCTGAGCAAGTGAAAGATGTTTTTAAAGTTTTTAGCAGGACCTTACCTAAACCCCTGAAAACATTGGCCGTTTATGGTGGAGTATCTATTAATCCACAAATGATGGCTTTACATGGTGTTAACGTGCTGGTTGCTACACCAGGACGTTTGCTGGAATTGATAGATACAAATTCGGTACACCTATCAGATATTGAAACGCTTGTGTTAGATGAGGCAGATAAGATGCTGAACCTGGGATTTAAAGAGGAACTAAATAAAATCCTCTCACTATTACCTAAAAAGCGGCAGAATATATTGCTATCAGCTACATTGAGCACAGACCTCGACAATATCTACCAAATATTACTCCACGACCCTGTGGTCATCAAAATTGAGGTTGAAGAACCTTTTTTAGAACTGATCAATCAGGTCGCCTATATTGTATCAACAGAGCGAAAAGGACCTTTTTTACGTTATCTGATTAACCATCATGAAATGAAACAGGTATTGGTATTCGCTTCATCGGTTCAACAGGTTGACGCTGTGGTTAACAAATTACGAAAGAATAATATTGACGCAAAAGCGATTCATAGTAAAAAAAGTCAAGGCTCCAGAACGGAATCTCTAGCTCATTTTAAAACGGGAAAACTGAGGGTTTTGGTAGCGACTGATTTGATGGCGAGGGGTATCGACATTAATTTCCTGCCATTTGTCATCAATTACGAATTACCCCGCTCACCAAAAGACTACGTTCACCGAATAGGCAGAACGGGACGTGCAGAAGCAGCTGGTGAAGCAATTTCGCTGATTAGCAATGATGAGTTACATCATTTTGAAGTAATACAAAAAAAGATGGGCAGACAGGTGGAGTTGATTGATGGGGCGGCTATAGTTATTGGCTAAGCCGTGTAGCCAGCTAATAGTTATCCGTAAACTAGTTCCTGCCCTTCTCTATTTCTTCACTAATCAAAGCCAAATACGCGGGATCACTGCCTTCAAAAACTTCCTCACCATCAAGCATGTAGGCGCTTAAAAAGTGCTCTTTTGCTTTTTCCATGTCATTCAGTTCAAAGTAGACCTCCCCCAGGCAATGCCAGATGTAAGGATTAGCCGTACCATCTGGTGAGAGTAAAGCTTTTTGATAGCGATCCAGCGCTTCATTGTACTTTTGCTGGCTAAATAATGCATCTCCAACAGCAACATACAGCCAGGTGGCGGCTTCCCAATCAGTTTTAGGCTCAGGCAGCAAATTTAAGGCCTCTTCATATCTATTGATTGCTGTTGAAAATTCTTCTGTTTCGGCGAAGTTATCACCTTCTTCAGAAAGCCTAACAATCCTGTCATATATATTATCATCTAATTCCATAAGCCATTTTATTTTTATACCATTTGAAAGGCAGCAAATGTAACAGATAAACTTTCAAGCCAGGTAAATGTTTTATAGTTTATTGAATTGTATAAGGTTATACATTCAACTGCATCAATTTATATGACTATACATATCAAGCCAACGATCATCTTGATGAAGCACTTTAAATACATCACCGGAAAGTTGCTGCTTCCTGAGTTTATTCCTGAGATATAAAAGGTTCAGGAAATCCAGGGAGATAGATTTGTATTTTGCATCAGCAACTTTAGCGGCGACGACAGCAAAGATCAAAGCCGCGTCGAAGTTATCAGCGTCACTCATACCACCAGCAATCATGGATGCCCTATTGTAATAATCGTATACTTTTTGAAATGCACTTTTAGCATAAAACTTTTTAGCACTATCTATCAAAGCACGCGTATAGGCACGGTCAGCCGAGTCTGCCTTCCTCGCCTTTGAGGCATTGACATTCTTGTATTCAAAACCATAGGTTAAAGCGTAAATCCTTAACGGTAACATATCCATGCATTTGCGCCTGTGGTCTACAGAATCTTCATTAATGATACTTCTGAAACTTTCTGCCTGCCCGTGAGAAGACCAATTTACCTGTGTACCATACAGCTGTTTGTAATTGAGGTTACATTGTATCCTGTCATATAGATAGGCATAGTTTTCCAAATCAAGCTCTTTTTTAGCCTTCAGCACTTTCATGGCGGAGAGTGCATGTTGCTGGAAAATAACATCGTCGTCTGCATGTTGCACAAGCAGCCAAAGATTATTTTGCCCGTCCTTGCCAATGTCGGATAATTTAGGCCAACCATACTTTTTTAAGATCTCCTTTGCCTGCATGCGGTTAAGGGAGTCTGCCAGGCGGATCTCGCTGTTAACTTTCTGTTCTTGTTCTTCACCATCAGCCTGTATTCTTGCATATCTTAAGCGCTGGTCCTTTAACATCATCAAATTTATCTGTTTCCTCAATCCAGGCATTTTTAGTCCTCGCTCATATTTTTTTTCTGCAACCAGCGCATCAGCTACTATATTTTTAAATTTTTGTGAACTGGTGTTCTTCAAATAGTCAAAGTATGGATCCGTCAACAACATATCTGCTTCATGCCACCCTGACCGAATGGCTTCCGTTAAATAACCGAAGGCCTGGTCACCGTTGTGATCCAATGCGTAGGCGCCCGCGGCTTTATAAGCAGTTAAAGCATCAGGATGCTCCATCCTGAAAGCCTTCTCATAATAGTTGATCGCTTTTTTATAATCTTTTTGCAAATGGCAAAGGCTGGCCCGGGCCAGAAGTTCCTGATATGCATAATCAGACTGACCGCGCACTGCAGAAAATATTAAAAGTGCAATCATGGTGAACAGTAATGCCTTCATGATAAAATTTGCTATTAATTTACTGAATTTCTAAACGTTGCAAAGAATTGGCAAGAGATTACAAACAAATATTTGATATTGGTTGTAGTGCTTCAATAATATAAACCTATGGACAGCATCAATCAAAATCAAGAAGAAAAAAATCACCAGAATCTGGACAGCACAGCCGCTATCGCCAAGATTAAGGATCTGGTTGACATTGCAAAAACCTGCTTTTTATGTACCCAGCCGTCAGGCTCAGAATCGCATGGAACCCGCCCAATGAATGTACAGGAAGTTGATGATCAGGGCACATTGTGGTTCCTCATCGCCAATGATAGTCACACTTATCAGGACATCAGCATCAATTCCAATGTAAAGTTATACTTTCAGGGCTCGCCCCACTCTGATTTTCTGTTTCTTGAAGGTACTGCAATACTTTCGGCTGATAAGACTAAAATTAGTGAATTGTGGAACCCCATCATGAAAACCTGGTTCACCGAAGGGGAAGATGATCCGCGCATTGCGATCATCAAAGTTTCACCTTCAACAGGCTATTATTGGGACAACAAACATGGAAATGTTGTAGCCGCTATCAAAATGGCATTAGGCGCTGCAATAGGCAAAACCCTTGACGACTCCATTGAAGGCGACATCAATGTTTAACGCGTGACCTAAAATATACCCTGCACAAAAGGTGATCAGGGTATATTTACTTTTATATTAGCTGTAGCATTTAAATCAAGACTTACGTTTTTATAACAAACATACCCTCTTATCTTTCAACGCTATCAAGCGCGTTTCATTTCATCATCACCCTGTTCTTTTCTTCATGTTCCAGGGACGAAGTGGCAAAGTGAAAGACCTTCCAATAATCTTGGCATTAAATATTTGAGCGTAATTATTTTTTGATAAATTTAGGAATTAGAAAGGCTCAAATCATCTGCTTAACCTGATATAAAAGTATGCATAAGATCAATAACCAGAAAATCAATTCAGAACAAACGGAAGAATTGCTTAACATTCTGCAGATTCGTTTCGGCAAAAATATGAGCCGACATCTGGGTATGGAATGGGCCGACATACATGCGAGGCTTAAATCCAGCGAGGATAAACTTTGGTCACTTAATGAAATGGAAATGACCGGAGGGGAACCGGATGTTGTAAGTTACGACGATAAAGCGGACGAATATATCTTTTTCGACTGTTCTATCGAAACGCCTGGCGGCCGGAGAAGTGTTTGTTACGACCGTGAAGGATTGGAATCAAGGAAAGAACACCGACCAGAAAACAATGCTATTGATATGGCTGCGGAAATGGGTATTGAAATCCTGACAGAAGAGCAATACCGGGCGCTACAGAAACTCGGCAAATTTGATGCTAAAACTTCCAGCTGGATAAAAACACCAGCTGAGATCAGAAAACTTGGTGGTGCGTTATTTGCCGACTTTCGGTATGGAACTGTCTTCGTCTACCACAATGGTGCACAGTCTTACTACGGTGCCCGGGCATTCCGTGGTTCATTAAGAGTTTAATAACACCTTAAAACTGAGGAACTACGAAAGATTCCATGGTCTCACAGCAGAAGCCCTCAGTTTGCAGCAACCTGCAAACCAATTGCGGCTGCAGGTCGGTACTCACTACCCTAAGAATATGATCACAATCTTCCAGATCAAAGTTACATTGGCTCACAATGGTCAATGAGGTGATCAAAGGTTGTAATCTGGCAACTTGCCCTTGTGTGATAACACTTGTTTTAAATATGATGATATGCATAGTCATGAGTTAATTAGAACTCTCCTGTTCGGGTTTATTCCATCCACACAATTTGTTCTTCATTTTTTCTTTAAACTGCTCTCTTTCTTCAGGTGACATTCCTTTAAAACGTTCCTCCATTTTGCTTCGCATCCAGGGTGCACCACCGCTGCCTTTACCAAACCCAAATAATATCTTACATAAAATAAAGATACCCATTGCCTGCCAGAAGCTGATCGGATTTACATGAAGTATTTCTGGTAAAAGGTTGTTCCACAAAAGCATGACTACATAACTTACCAGTGCCAGCAAGGCTGCTATCCCAAAGGGAAGAAAGAAAAATTTTTTTCGGTTTCTATTGAATGCTGATTTCATTTTAATGCTGTGTTGTTAATATTCTATAATTTCTTTGTACAATTGTTTGAGCCGCTTGCGTAAGTGAAGTACTGCATAGCGTTTGCGAGACACCAGTGTGTTGTATTTCACGCCCGTTCTAGCTGATATTTCATCGAAAGAGAGATCCTCCAGCTCCTGCCATACAAATACTTGTTTCTGCTCCTCTGGCAGTTCATCCAATGCAATAAAAAGCTCGTCCCAAAACAGGTTACGCAGGTATGCCGTTTCTGGCGTAGTAGCTTCAATCATTAAGATGCTGATGAAATCCGGCGCTTCATCGGTTTCCCCCGTGCTGTACAGATCCTCAAGGAGGCTTTCGGTATGCTTTTTATGTTTATCCAGTATTTTATTTTTTGCGACCCTGTATAACCAAGCGCTCGTTTGTTCGATAGGTTCTGCATTAATCACGTTGCTGAACTGGTACCAAACGTCTTGTAGCACATCTTCAGCGTCCGCATCGCTTTTAACGCGCTTACGTATAAAACCCATTAAGCTTTTGCCGTATGATTTTATGGTTTCAAGAATGTAACGCTCTTTATCTACGGGCATTTCTGCAGCTTTCAAAATATTCTGTGTTTAAATATAAAGACGACTGTGTTGTTAAAACATTTTAATTTTTTTTAATTTTATTGAAATTGGCATAGGCTTGCAGGTTTTGAAATAAGTAAACCGTTTACGCAATGTCTGTAAACACATGAAAACAATCCTTTTTAAAGAAAAACCAAGATGATGAAAATTGCTGTGGCTTCTCCCCCAATCCCGCAATCCATAAGTGACTGTTTATACTGGACAGAAAAATTAGTTAAAGATGCTGTACAACAACAGGCAGAAATTATTTGCTTCCCGGAATCTTATATTCCAGGGTATCCTGGAATGGGCTATAATCAAGAGGAACGTTCGGCGGAAAACCTGAAAGCTGCCTTAGACAAGGTATGTACTATAGCAGCTGAAAATTCTATTGCTATTGTAATGCCTATGGACTGGCATTTTTTAGAGGGGATTTTCAATTTGGCTTTTGTGATTTCCAGCACCGGAGAAGTACTGGGCTACCAAACCAAAAACCAGCTGGATCCATCCGAAGACCATATCTGGGTTCCAGGCACTGCCCGCAGTATATTCGAAATAAATGGTGTTAAAATAGGTATTACCATCTGCCATGAAGGGTTTCGGTATCCTGAATCAGTCCGATGGGCGGCCCGTAGTGGTGCCAGCATCGTATTTCACCCCCATTTTTCCGGCAGCAACACAGAAGGACATCAACTTAAAGAATGGGGTGCTAAAGAGAACCCCTATTACGAAAAAGCGATAATGATGAGGGCATTGGAAAATACAATTTATTTTGCCAGTTCAAATTATGCAACCAAATATCCGGAGTCTGCCAGCTCGGTGATTGCACCGGATGGGGCATGCTTAACTTATCAGGAGTATGGAAAATCAGGAGTAATTGTGGCTGACATAAATCCCGACCTGGCTACAGGATTGCTGGCGGGTCGATTCAAACCTGATCTATACGATTAAGGACCTTCGCTTTATTAAACTTAGTAACGGCTACAGCAGGAAGCCCTACGGTTTTAATGCGTAGGGCTTCAGGATTTGGTTTGCGGCCCATAAGAACAATGAACCTTATTTATTCTGGCTTAAATTATTTGATATAGACAAATGAAACGCTGTCCTTCACAATCAGACCGCTCATGTTCTGGCCTTCGTAGGTAATTATATATTTACCCGCGTTCTGTAGGTTATAACCTTTCAATACATCAACGTTAGCACTCAGACTATCCTTTGGATTAACTTTAAGGTAACTGTCCGCTGGTGGCGGCATTATTCTTTTCGCCATTGCTCCTTTGTAATCAGCTTCCTGGCCATTAGCATCTTTTACTGTCAGGTATTTACTTATTAAAGGTTCAAATGGTGTGTGCCATTTACAAAAATGCTGCACACTGTCGGCGTTATTATATACCGTAAATTTCAACTCAACCGGTTCTCCGGCTTTAATTGTATCTTTTATCTGCATTTTTGCGAATAAGGCTGTGCTTACTAATGTATCTGAGTTTTGGCTGGTTAGTGAGTCCTGGCCTTCAGCGGTCGTATCTGCAGTATGCGTGGCCGGACTACAGGCAGCCAATGCTAAGAATGCAACCGGAATTATAAATTTAAAGTTTTTCATACCGCAAAAGTATAACTTTTCAACTGAAAAATTAAAAACAAAATCCTTTGTCTATCAGATTATACCGTTCATTATGGCAAAACGGATGAGTGCCACGGTATTACGAGAGCCAGTTTTATCAATCATGCTTTGCCGGTGGTTCTCAATTGTACGCTTACTGCTGAAGAGCTTATCGGCCACCTCCTGATTAGTAAACCCTTCGGCAATTAAGTTCAATATTTCTATTTCCCGGCTGCTGAATTCGAGGTCCTGCACACTTTTATAAATAATTGTGTCCGGCTGCTGTAAAAGACGGTCCAAAAACCGTCTTGAAAGTTCAGTACAGATATACTGCGAATGTAACATCGTATGCTTAATCGCAAATATCAATTCATCAGGACTGATACTTTTCAAAAGGTAAGCATTGGCGCCAGAATGAAATGCTTTTACTACATATTTTTCATGGTCCAGGGCACTCAATATAATCACCTTCGACGCAGGGAAAAGCTCGCTGACCTTCGAAGTTAGTTCCAAACCACCCATCACGGGCATATTCATGTCTACCAATATGATATCTGCAGGCACCCCTTTTTCAAGCAACGCCAGCACCTCTGCACCATTCGTTGCTTCACCAGAAACGGCAAAGTTACTATCTTTTTCCAGCAGGGCTTTAACCCCTCCCCTTACAATATGGTGGTCTTCGGCAAGGATAATATGGATCATAATTTATAATCTAATGAAATTTTAACCGTGGTACCTTTCCCCGGCTCAGATTCTATGTTTAGCTTACCATTGTAAATATTCAGCCTATTTTTAATACTGCTCAAACCGGAACCTGCGGGCACAATCTCCAAATAAGCGGCGTCAAATCCTTTGCCATTGTCCTTCACACAAATTTCGACGTTTTTTCCGAGTTTTAATTCTATCACAATCAGGCTTGCACCAGAGTGTTTCATGCAGTTATTAATGAGTTCCTGTATAATCCTGAAGATACCCGTTTCAAGCTGGAGGCCTAGCCGTTCATTAAAGGCGGTAATGCGCGTCTGGATCCGCATATGAGATGTAGTTAAACGTTTAGCCAGATCATCGATTGTAGCTGGCAAGCCAAAATCAGTTAAAATAGATGGCGCCAGTTCAAAAGATATGTTACGGGTTTCAAGGATCGCCAGGTCAAGCAAATTATTGATGTCTTTCATCAAACCCCTTGTGCTGCAACTGTCGTCAAATGCTGCTAATTTAATACGTATTCCATATAATAATTGGCTTACACCATCATGAAGCGCATCACTGATTCGCTTCCTTTCATTTTCTTCCGCGCCTAATGTTGCCAGGGCAATATTCTTCTGCTGGTCGGCCTTCAACCGGTTTGACTCTTCTTCAATCCGTTTCTTTTCCGTAATGTCCATCATGATACCCACAAAACGTTTAGGCTGTCTGTTTTCTTCAATGGCATGGCCACGGATGCTGGCGAAACAAGTCTCGCCCTTCAGACTTATGAAGCGACAGGCAATATCGATTTCCTTATGGTTATTAATTGCAGTGCGAAAATGGTGGTCAACCATCTCACGGTCTTCATGGTAAATTAGTTTGATAAAACTTTGATAACGGCCGTCGAAGTTGTTTCCGGGGATAGCGCAGGTCTGGTAATTAAACTCATCCATATAGAAGTGCATACTTTCCAGTTCAAGCTCCCAAATGCCCGCTGCTGCCGATTCCAGCGCCAGTTCCAGCCTTTCTTTTGTTTTCGCCAGGCTGGTTTCCGCAAGAACCCGCTTACTGATGTCTATTACTGCAATATCACATTGCAAAGGATACAAAGGTATAGGTGATACGGCTATCCCTTCAATTTGTACATAAAATTCTCTCCCTTTTTTTGAAATCATTTTCAGATTACAGCTCTGACGTAGTCCCGTATTCAGCATTTCCCGGTAAAACCGGTGATAGGTATCAGAATAGTCGGGAGCTACAAAACTCTGCAACCGGAATTTAAGAATGCTGCTCTTACCTGTCTCCAGCAAGTTCAGCCCAACTTCATTTACTTCATTAACGATTCCGGTTTTATCCAGGATAAAATATCCTATAGGTGCCAGATCATAGATACCAGAGAATTTCAGCTGCTGTATCTCCAGCTGCTCATTTGCAATCCTCAGCTCATCGTTCTGCATTTCCAGTTCCACCTGATGTAACTGCAGTTCCTGAAGCAATCTTTTTATATCTTCAGAATTGTTATTTGCCGGTAGGTTCTTCATAAATGCGTACAACAATTAAGAGTGTGGTGTCTGTATTCTCAAAAAAAGGACTTACGGCCAGGTGGTAAGTTTTGTTGATGGCATCAATTTTACCCTCCATCGGCTCCTTCTTGTCCAAACATTGTTTTAACAAACTTGCCGGCTGCTCTGTTTTCCATTGATCTTGCAAAAATTCACCCAGGTTATTATCCACTATATCTTCCTTACGCACGTTAAATAATTTTAAAAACCGATCGTTAGCCTGTATAACCTGAAGAGCACTGCTCAGCTGGCATACAGGTTCAGGAATCGAATTCATCAGGCTTAGAGAATAATCCCTTTGTACGCTGAGGCGCGCCTGCATATGTTTGTAATCCGTGATAAGTGTAAAAGTCAGTACAGCACCAGATATGAAATTATCAAGCGTACGGTATGGCATGATGCGCACCCGGTACCATTCTCCGTTTTTAGTTTTGACATCCAGCACTTTAATTGACAGCTTATCAATTACTTCTTTAATTTCAATTTCATCAAATGGATGTTCAAAGTTAGTTACAACGTGACTGATAGGACGTCCAATATCCGTAGGGATAAGGTTAAAAAGCTGCCTTACCTGTGGAGTGTAACGCAGTATGTCCAGGTTATTATCCAGGAAAATTGTACCGATCTCTGTAGCATCCAACAAATTTTTCATATCGTTGTTCAGACGGGAAAGCTCATCTGCCTTTGACTGGTACTGCATATTCATCGTCATCAGTTCTTCATTGAGCGACTGCATTTCTTCCTTTGTGGTGAGTGACTCTTCGTTGGTACTTTGCAGTTCTTCGTTGGTAATCTGTAGTTCCTCATTAGTAGATTTCAGTTCTTCCAAAGAAGATTCCATCTGCTCAATAGTACTATTAAGGCGCAACTTAGTGTATACCAACTCCTTTTTTAACTCATCTGCCTCAGAATCACCGTTTTTGCTACCATGATGTGCTGCGCTACCCTTTGCTTTTCGCAGGAGGCCCAGATCTTCAAATACCACAAGTACTAACTGCTGAATACCCTCCACTTTGATAGATACAGCTTTTAGGCTGACCAGCTCCACACGGTTCCTTTCTTTGAGTTTAATCTTTTCAGCTACAACTGTGCTATCAGTCATTAACGCTTCCTGAATGGCATTGCCCAACACGTATTTGAGCTCTTCCTTGGCCATTTTATGAATATTCATATTGGCTTCGCCGCTGGCCAGTTCCAGGTATTTGCCACTTTTGCCATTACTGTATAAAATGTCGCCCTTATCATTCACCAGGACAGATGCCGGGGTAAACTGATCGATCAGCGTTTTACTAAATATATCAACTATAGACCTTTGGTTCATTGGCAAATCAACCTCATTGTTTTTTGAAAAATTAAAATTCTGTTGGGAGATATGGAAAGGGAAATTGGTGATTTTGCCTATTGACATGTTGCCTTCACGGCGCGTAAATAACTTCCATTTAGGATCGGCAACACTAAAAAGATCGGTAAACCCACCGATGGTTTCTGCGGGTCCCATAAACATCAATCCCCTTGGGTTTAGTGCATAGTAAAATAATGGGATAATCTTTTTTTGGAGGTCGCCAGTAAAATAAATTAACATATTACGGCAACACAACAGGTCCAACTTAATAAAGGGAGCATCTTTGATCAGGTTATGCTGGGCAAAAATGATGGTCTCCCTCAGTTCCTTTTTTACGATAAAATTCTGTTCACTTTTCACAAAAAATCTGCTTAAGCGTTCATGCGATACGTCCGCTACAATATTTCCCAAATACATGCCGTTTCTTGCGTGGTCAAGTGCTTCCGCGTCCAGGTCTGTGGCATAGATCTGTAACCTGGGTACCTGATCGGGCTCCAGTTCACTGATACATTCCGCCAGCAAAATCGCTATCGAATAAGCCTCTTCGCCAGTAGAACATCCGCTTACCCATACCCGAAAGGAATCATCAGCTCCTTTTTGCTGTAGCAGCATCCGCATATTTTCTTTCAGCGAATCAAATGCCTGTGTGTCACGAAAAAATTTGGTAACCCCAATCAGCAGTTCGTTAAACAGTACATCTATCTCCTGCGGATTGTCTTTAATATATTGGACATATTGCTCATAATTTGAAAGTTGATGAAACGCAAGTCTACGGTCAATCCGCCGTGTAATTGTACTCTTCTTATACAGCGCAAAATCGTTCCCGGTTTGAGAACGCAGCA
>Ga0247815_10001098_pt1 | contig 20928 bp, 23 predicted proteins | sample UWRJL194509B1_FD_181014 | JGI IMG/M metagenome (GOLD analysis project Ga0247815, IMG submission 181014) | Plant litter microbial communities from Arlington Agricultural Research Station in Wisconsin, United States - UWRJ-L194-509B-1 | ecosystem: Environmental > Terrestrial > Plant litter >...
CGAACTAAACTTCGATAAGACATTAGACTGGGTAAACAAAGGTGCTGAGCCTACGGATACTGCCCGCGCAATCCTTTCTTACAAAGGTGTACTTTACAAAAAACACTTAGAAGGTGGTGTAAAAAAAGGTGCTTTAACCGCAGAACAGGCAGATGCTAAGTTTGAAGAATGGTTGGGTGCTAAAGATGGCAGGATCGAAGGTAAAAAAGACAGCCTGACTAAATCGAAAGACGAAGTTAGAAAAGCTGCTTTAGCTGCTGAAACCAAGAAAAATGCTGACCGCGCTGCTGCCCTTGCTATCAAAAATGCTCCGGTAGAAGAAGAAGTGGTTGAAGAAGCTGCTGAAACAGAAGAGGCACCAGTTGCTGAAGCTGCTACAGAAGAAACTTCTGCTGAAGAAAGCAAAGAAGAAAACGCATAATAATTATTGTGCTGCTGAAATAGCGAAGGATCTCTCATCAGACAGGTTCTTCGCTATTTTCTTTTCATGTCAAATCGAAACAGAGTGAAAATAGAAGAATCATTTTACATCGGGTACATTACAAAAACCAAGGGACTGAAGGGCGAGGTGCAATTGTTCTTTGAATACGACGCACCTGAACTGTTGGACCTCGATGTTGTTTTTGCGGACTATAACGGGAAGCTGGTTCCTTTTTTTGTTTCCTCTTATAAGTTGCAGACCAACAATACGGGTAATTTTTATTTCGAAGACATTGACCATATTGATAAGGCCCTGGCTTTGATCAAGAAGAAGATTTATCTCCCGCTCAGCAAGACGCCTGACCGGTCGGATGAAGATTTTCAATATACTGACCTAAAGGGATTCCTCGTTAGCGATGAAACCCATGGAGAACTGGGGGAAATCATTGAGGTCAATGAATACCCCCAGCAGTTTGTGGCAACCGTCACCTATAAAAACACCGAGATTCTGTTCCCTTTAAACGAAGAACTGATTCTGGAAATAGATGAAGACGAAGGCACCTTGCTTGTTGATCTTCCTGAAGGGCTTCTGGACATCTATCTCAATTCTTAATCCGATTTTCATGATGCGTTTCGATATCATCACGGTCCTTCCTGCTCTTTTGGAGAGTCCCTTTGCCCATTCTATTTTGCACAGGGCGCAAAAGAAGGGCATAGCGGAAATATTTGTGCATAACCTAAGAGATTATGCTTCCAATAAACAAAAGAGCGTAGATGACTACCCTTACGGCGGCGGCAGCGGTATGGTCATGTCGATTGAGCCTTTCGCAAAGTGCATAGACGCATTAAAAAAGGAACGTGCGTATGATGAGGTGATTTTTATGAGTCCGGATGGGGAAACGTTTAACCAGGGCATCGCAAATCAACTTTCATCCGCTAAAAATATTATGGTGCTTTGTGGCCATTATAAAGGAATAGACCAACGCATCAGGGACTTATTTGTAACTCGGGAAATATCCATAGGAGATTATGTATTGTCTGGTGGCGAATTGCCGGCGGCGGTAATGGTAGATGCCATTATCAGGCTGATCCCGGGAGTTTTAAATGATGAGACTTCCGCGCTCTCGGACAGCTTTCAGGGCGAATTGCTTGATGCACCAATTTATACCCGTCCGGCTGACTGGAATGGCCATAAGGTTCCGGAGGTTTTGTTGAGCGGACATGAAGCTAAGATAAATGAATGGAGGTACGAGCAGGCCTTGATTCGCACACAGCAACGCCGTCCAGATCTGCTCGAAGATTAGTGTGGCCTTGCGCTTAAAAGGGAAATAATCTTTTCCTTGTCTTTAATCTGATCTTTAAGCGTGGCCAGCAATTCTCTGCAATTTCTAAGATTACCCTTTAAATCCTCTCCATATACTTCCCTTGGCTCTGCCAGAATAGAAACACCTGTTTCTGTGACATGCCTATTTGCTGCCTGATCAAAAAATATTGTGGGCGAAACCTCTAGTTTTTTTGCCATCTCAATCAGGTCATTATATTTTATCGAACCCTTGACCAGGCTAAGCTTTAGCCCGTCGAAAGTTTTACCCATTTCCTCTGCAAGCCAGCTTAATGACCTGTTTTTCTCTTTAAGAAGACCGTCAACTGTAGATTTTAGCTGCATAAAAAATTTAGGATATTTTTTGTATAATTCATAAAAAAATTAGTATAATTGCATGAAAATATTATGGGTTAGCTCCTGTTTTATTGTTAAAAATACAAAAAATTAGTGTGTATAATTTAAAAGCAATGAAGAAAAGAACAATTAATGATGGTGATCTTAGAAAATATAAGATCAATGAATGTCTTTTGAAACTTCCGATCCATGAGCACAGGGAAGCGGTAAGAATGATCCCAAAAGTGATTGGAATATCACTGAACACTTTTCACAATTACAGAAATATACTGATCAATGACAAGCAGGATATTCCCCATGAAAAAGTAATCATGCTCGAAAAATTTTTTGACCTCAGGTTTGGAGAGCTGCTGAATAAACGCATAAAAGGAATATCCTTCCGGGAGCTTGCCGGCCGGGAGCAGCTGTTACGGCAAAAAGAAAACTGAAATCAACAACTAACTTAATAAAATCATGAAAGATCAAAGAAAATACAGAATTGAAGAGGAGATGGTTAAGCTTAATTTACCAGGATATAAGTTTGCACTGAAAGTCATTCCTGAAATTTTGGATATTGCATTCAATACTTTTCACAATTACAGAAAACTGAGGATTGGTGATAAAGGCGACATCCCCTATGAAATGGTTAGAAAACTAGAAATTATATTCCAGTTAAAAGAAGGTGAGCTGGCCAATTTTTCGGTTGAATGTAAAGGGCTGCAGGCTATGATGAAAGAGGCTCCGCAGCGTTAAAATTTGTGGAAATAATAAAGAATGTGGAAAAAAATTAAAATCACTTTTTTTTATAAAATAAAATTCCTAATATTGCAGTCCGATTTTAAACAAGAAAAAATCGGCTTAATAGCTTAAAATCATGGATTTAGTAAAATTTGTTGAAGAGCAGGTAATCGCAAAAAATGACTTTCCTGCATTCAAATCAGGAGATACAGTGAGTGTTCACTATAAAATTCGCGAAGGTAATAAAGAACGCGTTCAGATTTACCAAGGTGTGGTGTTACAGCGCAATAGCGTTGGTGCTAACGAAACATTTACCGTTCGTAAAATGTCTAATGGTGTTGGTGTTGAACGTATCTTCCCGATTAATTCTCCAAACATCGCTAAAATAGAGGTTAACAGCCACGGTAAAGTTCGCAGGTCTAAATTATTCTATCTGCGCGAATTGACTGGTAAAGCAGCTCGTATCAAATCAAAAAGAGTTTAATTCTTTATTGACTCTAAACAATATCAGGCCTTCCAGATTTAATCTGGAAGGTTTTTTTATAGGCAAAATATTGTACAGATCTAGCTGTGACTTTATTCCGGCAATTCATTCAGGCATATGGAGATTAATTTTTTTGAGCAACTGTTCTGGGGCAACACCGTCAGACAGTATTGTTTTTTAGTTGGGTTTATCTTATTGGGCTTATTGTTCAAGAGAATCGTTTCCCGGTTAATGAGCCTGCTTCTTTTTACTGTATTCAAAAAGTTTGCCCAGGACATCAACGACGGTACGTTCGTATCACTGCTTTTAAAGCCAATAGAATCATTTATTACTTTTTTTACCCTGTACGTCGCCATCAATCAATTGACGCATCCTCTGGACGTTATTGTGTGGCACAGGACAAAACCAAAGACAAGCATCGCGATCGGAGACGTTATAGATAAGATATTCCTGTTTCTGATCATACTTTCTATTTTCTGGATTATCTTAAGAATTATAGACTTCATAGCACATGTTCTTAAATACAAGGCATCGCTGACGCAGAATAAGGCAGATGACCAGCTGATCCCTTTTTTAAAAGAACTCACCAAGACCCTGATTTGCTTCATGGGCTTTTTTGTGCTACTGGGCTTTGTATTTGAAATCAATGTACTCACCTTGATTACTGGTTTAGGTATCGGGGGAATTGCAATTGCACTCGCGGCAAAGGAAAGCCTGGAAAATCTGATCGGATCATTTACCATCTTTTTAGACAAACCTTTTACGGTCGGTGATGTCGTCAAAGTCGATGGCATAGAAGGAACGATTCAGAAGGTCGGTTTTAGAAGCACCTGGTTGATCAGTCCGGATAAAACAACTATCGTAATTCCGAACAGGGCAATGATTGACGGCGTTCTTGAAAATGTGACCATGCGAGATTTCAGAAGGGTAAACTTTCATATCGGGTTGACCTATGAAACGAGAATGGAGGATGTGAAGAAAATCCTGGAAGCCATCAACCGCTATCTGTACGATCATCCGGATGCAAAAGACGGTTATGCAACATTTGATAATTTTGGTGATTCGGGACTGAATATTCAGGTACTATACCTTGTTGTCAATATGGAACACAGCAAGTACATCAAAGTAAAGGAGGACATTAATTTTAAACTGATCGAGATCGTACAACAATTTAATTCAGGCTTCGCCTACCCGACGCAACGTTCGATTGCTGTTTCAGACATACGGCCTTCAGCTGATTCCCATGCTTAATAAAAAAGCTCCTGATCTCGAAGATCAGGAGCTTTTTTTATTAAGCTATTTATTGTTTAGGCAAGTTCTGCAAGTACAGTTATTCCGCCTTTCACCACCTCGTTCAGTTCAAGATTAACTTTAGTCCCCAGCGGTAGAAAAATGTCTACGCGTGAGCCGAATTTAATGAAGCCAAATTCCTTGGTCTGCTCTACCACATCACCTTCTTTTACGTACCATACAATTCTTCTGGCAAGCGCGCCGGCAATTTGGCGAAACAAGACAGGCGTACCATTTTTGTGTTCAACCACCACCGTTGTCCGTTCATTTTCTGTAGAAGACTTCGGGTTCCAGGCAGCCAGGTATTTTCCAGGATGGTATTTAAAAAACTTCACCACTCCTGATATGGGGTTCCTGTTGATGTGTACGTTAACGGGAGACATGAAGATGGACACCTGCAGTCTTTTGTCTTTAAAATATTCGCCTTCTTCTGTTTCTTCTATTACAACAACCTTACCGTCGGCCGGACAGATGACCAGGTTGTCCCCTGAAGTAAATAAACGGCCGGGATTTCTGAAAAACTGCAGTACAATCACAAAGAGTGCAAAAGAAAACACGTAAACTGTCCACCTGAGCCAGGTCACATCGGCGAATTTATAATCTACGATAGCATTTAGGATAAAGATAAAAAGCAGCGATACGGCGATTGTGGTATACCCTTCTTTGTGTATGGTCATTGTTATTTAGTATATGTTTCTGCAAAATTGAGAAAAAAAAACCGCATTAAGGCTAAGGATTGGCAACAGTTTTAGCGCGGTAGATGTCCTTCAGGTTCCTTCCCAGACCATCATAGTCAAGCCCATAACCGACCACAAACTCGTTTCCGATCTCGAAACCTACATATTCCAGTTCTTCAATGGGGGCCTTTAGCGCAGCGGGTTTAAGGAGTAGGGAACATATCGCAACGGAGGCCGGTTTCTGTTTGCGGACAGCTTTCAGAATGTGGGTCAGGGTAAGTCCGGTGTCAACAATATCCTCTACCAGAATGACATCCCGGTTGTGCAGGTTATCCGGCAGGCCAAAAATATCTTTAACCTGTCCACTGCTCTCCGTACCTGAATAAGAGGAGACTTTTATAAAACCAACCTCGCAGGAGATGTTGATCTCTTTTAAAAGATCAGCCATAAAAATGAAACTGCCATTCAAAACGCCGATAAAAACCGGGCATCTGGATTCATAGTCTACTTCAAGCTGAATGGCGATCAGACGGGTTTTCTTACTGATCTGGTCATTCTCCAGCAGCAATTCAAATTCTTTATCCGCGATCTGGATCTTATTCATCATTGTCCGCTTTCTTTCTTTTGTTTTTCAAGCAATTCCTGCAATTCCTTCTCCCTTTTTTTCTCTTCCCTGCGTTCCTGTCTCAATTCCTTCCTGGTTTTTTTAACGGTGTCTACCGGAGTAATGCCTTTAGATACCGTATCTTTTTTTGCGCCTCCAAAGAGCCTGTCAAAAAGTGTTTTGGAATCATCCTGGGTCTCAATAGCAGGGAGAGGATCTTCCGAGTCAAATGAAGTCGTGTCTATCGTCGTTGAATCCGGCAGCAGATATTGTCTTAAGCCTTCGCGGAGTTGGACGGTATAAAAGCCATAGCCATTGCTGTCGGGCGGTGTAAGGCCCCTTTGCGCCATGATGTTTCCGATATATTTGAAATAAGGATACAAATAATCTTTCAGTCCGCCGTCGCCTCTAAATTTGTACAAGGCAATCTTGGGTCTTGGTACGATATTGGCCAAAAAGATACCTTCACCAATATTGAGTTCTGCCGGAACTTTTCCAAAATAATGCCTGGTTGCTTCCCCGATCCCATACACATTTTGGCCCATTTCAATGATGTTGAAATAAACCTCCAGCATTCTGTTTTTGGTCATCAGGTGGTTGTTTTCAATCAACCATACGATCAAAATTTCCTCTGCTTTTCTGGCCAGCGTCTTTTGTCTGCTGAGGAAAACATTTTTTACCAGCTGCATCGAGATGGTACTGCCACCCCTGACAAACCTCTTCTCTTTAAAATTTACCGCAAAAGACTTGCGGATGGATTCCTGCACAAAGCCTTTGTGGCTAAAAAAAGAGGGGTCTTCAGAGGTTAGGATCGCATTTTTGAAATTACTGGATACTTCAGACAAAGGGGTAAAATTTGGATTGGATGGGCCGATTACAATGTCGCGCATGCGCTTCCCTCTTTCATAGGGTGTGTAGACAAAATCCTTATTGATCCTTTGGAGGTTTGTTTTTCCCCATTTTAAAATCTTTAGCGAGGTTGGCGTCAGACCAGAGCTGAATTTAACACTATCGGGAACCGAACTGTCTAAATAGAATGTCAGATCGTACCTGATCTTACCGCTTACTTTAAGACCTTCCAGCGATTCGAACAAACCGAGGGGAAATGCGTTCAATACCTGCTGGGCATCCTGCTCGGGGGCACGAAGTTTTACCTCGTAAATTTTATTTGGAGAGAGGGTGTATTTTAAGTAGGGATGAATGGAGGCATTTTTCAGAAATACAGTCGAGGTACTGTCCAGTGCAACAAAGTTGGTTCCGATCAACAAGTCCGCATCCATCTTTGCATCTGGAATGATGATGTCATTCGATGCAATTTTCTCATGGTTGATCAATAAGTTCTTGATCGACCAGGAGCCTTCTATTTTAAAGTCATCACCGCTGTAATCCGCGTTTTTCATTTGCGTCCTGAGGGTATCAAAACTCAGCTTCGCATGAAGTTTGCTGTTGAGATAGGGCAGCGCTACCGGCTGCTTGTCGGCAAAGAATGTAACGTCCAATTGTTTTTTTCCTGGCTTTACGCTACCGTTCAAATGCCAGGTTGCAGCATTGTTGTTGACCAGGATGGTTGATTTTAAATCGCCGTCGTCTATCGTGGCAGTTGGCGTAAAGAACTTTAACTTCGCTGTATCGTTGTCATTTACCGCAAGCATCAGGTTTTTGATTTCCATGTTATCGGGAATCTTATACAGCAGCTGGTTCAAAAGGTTGTGTGCCAGATCGGCCAGATCGAGCTTTGACTTGGGCTCGGTATTGTCTTTTTTCTTGCGTTTCAGAATGAAGTCGAGATTACTTAGCGAATCTTTAAACACCACGCTGATTGTTCCGGTATTTAAGGTGAGCTGCGACAATTTGACATTTCCAAAAACCAGGGGCCAGAGCTTTACACCGATAGTCAGGTCGTCGACCGTCGTCAAAGTGTCCCGGTCTTTGGGCACAACAGAAATCCGTTTCATCTGAACGGTGCTCAGTCCGCTAAAGCCGGCTTCGCCGATTTTCACCTGCAGTCCATAGTCTTTATCGGCCTTTGAGATCGCCTTGGCCATCATTTTTTGAAGCAGCGCTTCCCGCTTACTATAGGCGATTGCCCCGAATATCGAACACAACAAGAGAAAAACCCCTAAAACCCACGCACTGATCTTGATGTATTTTTTGGGGATATTGATTTTTGGGAACTGCATGCTGTAAAATAGATGTTTATTGCTAACGTTAAATCGAAAGGTTTATTCTCGCTAAAATTACATTTAAAAACACGAATGTCAACTAATTGGCAGGCTCTTTTGTTTGGACTTATTCGCACTGATATTCACCTGATTGCAATATTCTTGCCCCTGGCCATAAATGCCTCGGCAGTTTTAGTTAATTTTGAAGGATGATAATTAGCCCGGAACAGGTACTTGCAGCCCTGCGAAATGTCGAAGACCCCGATCTAAAAAAAGATTTGGTTACCCTCAATATGATCAAGGACCTTCAAATAGAGGATCAAAAAGTAAGCTTTACCCTGGAATTAACAACGCCTGCATGTCCGATGAAAGACATGCTGAAAAATGCGTGTACAAATGCAGTTAAACATTTTGTGAGTCAGCAGGCCGAAGTCAATATCAACATCACATCAAGGGTTACCAAGCCGCTGGATATCAGCGGACTGAAAGCCATCAGTAACATTGTCCTGGTCTCATCCGGAAAAGGAGGGGTAGGGAAATCGACTGTAGCGAGTAACCTGGCCGTATCATTGGCTGCAGATGGCGCTAAAGTGGGACTGATCGATGCGGATATTTATGGTCCTTCAGTACCTACCATGTTCGGTTTGGTCGGTGCCAAGCCCAGTGCCAGAGAAACTGCAGATGGAAAGACACTGATTCTGCCAATTGAAAAATATGGCATCAAAATATTGTCCCTGGGTTTCTTTGCCGATCCAGATCAGCCTGTGCCATGGCGCGGACCAATGGCCTCCAATGCCGTCAAACAATTGTTCAATGATGCGGACTGGGGTGAACTCGACTACCTGATCGTGGATCTGCCGCCGGGTACTGGCGACATACACATCACCATTACCCAGAGCTTTCCTATTGCCGGGGCCGTGATTGTGACTACCCCGCAACAAGTCGCCCTGGCCGATACCCGCAAAGGGCTAGCGATGTTCAGGATGCCTGGCATCAACATACCAGTGTTGGGCGTGATCGAAAATATGGCCTATTTCACACCGGCCGAATTGCCGGACAACAAATACTATTTATTCGGTAAAGACGGAGGCAAGGAGCTGGCCCAAAAATTTGATGTTCCTTTTCTTGGCGAGATTCCGATTGTGCAGGGCATCTCAGAAGCGGGCGACAATGGTGCCCCAATAGCGCTGAATGCACAGCATGTCCTTGCACAATCTTTTTCAGAAATAGCGGGAAGAGTGGCGCAACAGATTGCTATTCATAATGCGCAAACGGCTAATTGCTAAAAATTTACTATTTTTATACTTTAAAATATAACCAATGAATTTAACAGAACAAGTTGAGCAGGCATTAGAGACCATCCGTCCGTATTTAATTGCCGATGGAGGTGACGTTGCGATTGAGGAGATTACAGCAGATAAGGTAGTTAAATTGAAACTATTGGGCAATTGCGGATCATGCAAAATGAGCTTTATGACCATGAAGGCCGGCATTGAGCAGGCCATTATGAAGGCTGTACCTGAAATTACTTCAGTTGTGGCCATTAATTTAGCAGAACCCGTTTAATCTTTTAACAAAATTTAACTAGCAGCGTTTATAAATACAGCTATGTTTGCAGGATGAAGTATTCGTTAACCTTCTTATTGCTTCTTTTTGCCTCCGCGTTATTTGCCCAGCAAAATACCGGGGATAAAAAACTGATCCAGTTTTCCGGAATTATTACGGATGTGGACAGCAATAGCGTCGTGCCTTACGTAACCGTTACGAACCTGAGCCAGAAGAGCCAAAAATACGCTGCCAATTACAAAGGGTTCTTTTCATTTATTGCACACCCTGGCGATACGATTTTATACACCGCTGTGGGCTACAGGGATTTACTATTGCCCTTGCCTGCCGTCATCGACGATACCAAATATACGGCGATGATCAAATTGAAATCAGAAATTGTAAACCTTCCTACCATCCGCGTCTATCCCTGGGCTACAGTTGAAGACTTCACCCGTGATTTCATGTCGATGAAAATCGCAGATGACGATTATGCGCTGGTCTTGAAAAACCTGTCGCAGGAGAGCATTAGCGGAATGGTACAGACCCTTTCCAGGGATGGTGGCGAAATCCAGAGCATGAACTACCGACTGAACCACGAAAAGGCATTAAACAAAAATATGGTTCAGACCAATCCCTTGCTAAACCCTTTTGCCTGGGGCAAGCTTATGCAGTCGATCTTCAAAGGGGATAAGAGCAAAAGCTCCGGCAATTAGCGCTTTCTTTTCTGATTCGGGAAACGCATTTTGTAGTCAGCCTGGATATTTCCTTTAGAAATGGCATCCAGTTTGCTTTTCAGCATTCTTTTTCTCAGTAAGCCCAATTTATCGGTAAACAAAGTGCCTTCAATGTGGTCATACTCATGCTGGATCACCCGTGCCGGCATGCCGGTCAGCACTTCTTCATGAAGCTCCCAGTTTTCATCATAATACTTAATCCGCACGTTTGGCTTGCGCATCACGTCCTCGCGGATTTCAGGAATGCTCAGGCAGCCCTCGTTAAAAGCCCAGGGCTCTCCGGTCTCTTCCAGAATCTCTGCATTAATGAACACTCTTTTAAAGCGGTCTTTGTCCTTTTCGTCACCAGCACTGGTATCTACAATAAATAACCGGATGGGCAGGCCGATCTGGGGCGCTGCAAGTCCTACGCCACTGGCATTGTACATGGTCTCAAACATATTGCTGATCAGTACATTTAAGTCGGGATAAGACGCGTCAATCGGGGTACAAACTTTCTTTAAAACCGGATCGCCATATGCTACTATTGGTAACTTCATAATGCAAAGGTACAAAATTACCCTAAAGGATAAAAAGTTAGCGCACTTAGATTCTTTTCGTCCAGTATTTCATTGGCAATATTTGCCATATCAATGGTCTTTACCGCCTGAATTTTACTGAAAACGGTTTCCAGTGTGTCGATCTTATCGTAGTCGATCAGGCTTTTTGCCATGGATATGATCAGTCCGATCCGGTTTTCTTCTCCGAGAGCGATCTGGCCGATGAATTTATTTTTTGCCTTTTGCAACTGGACTTCAGTTAGCGGATGGTCCTTTATTTTTTTAAATTCTTTAAAGATCAGCGACCAGGCCTTGTCCAGTTTCTCTTTGTCTGTTCCAAAATATAGGGTAAAGATGCCCGTATCACTCAGCGGACTATAACCAGTTTCTATGGTATAGGCAATTCCGTATTTTTCCCGAATCTGCAGGTTCAAAATAGAGCTCATACCCGTTCCGCCCAAAAGGTTGTTGAGCAGGAGCAGGCCTGTTTTATAAGGATGGTGGAGTGAGTAAGCCTGTGTGCCCAGTACGGCATGGGCCTGCTGGATTGGCTTGTTCAAGATCTGCGTGACAACAGGGGCTTTCAGGGCTGCCTGTCGTTTAGCCTGATGTAAGTTGGACGGGATATCTGAATAGTATTTCGTACCCGTTTTTACCACTTTTCCCAGGGAGTAGTTACCCAAAACAGCAATTACAATCCGGTCTGTATGGTAGTTTTCCTGAATGAAATTGTGAATGTCCTCTTGCGTAATGCCATTCACACTTTGCTCGGTCCCCAGGATATTTCTCCCAAGCGGATGGCCTGCAAAAACGAGGTCTTCAAAATCATCATAAATGGCCTCTTCCGGTTGATCCAGATAGGAAGCGATTTCATCCAGGATGACACTTTTTTCCTTTTCCATTTCCTCCTCAGGAAAGGTAGAATGAAAGACGATGTCGTTAAAAAGTTCCAGTGTCCGGTCGAGATAAGGATTTAAAAACGAGGCATGGATGCAGGTATATTCCTTGGTGGTATAGGCATTGAGGTCAGCGCCAACACTTTCCAGACGATTCAGGATCTGGTTGGTATTTCGCTTTTCAGTGCGCTTAAAAATCAGGTGCTCTATAAAGTGGGCGAGACCCGCCTGTTCTTCGTTTTCATCCCTCGATCCGCTGTTTACAATGATACAGGCATGAGATATCGCTGATGCGGAAGGTACATGAAGCAGGCGGATGCCATTGGGTAAAGTGTGAACATTATATTCCATTCGGCCGCAAAGGTACACAGAAATATATCATGGCATTATAATTTTTATACCTGTCAATTTGACAACATCGGCAATTTGGAATAGGCCTTGATAGGCAGTGTATGTACTTAAAAATGAGTTAACATATGAGCATAGAAGAAAAAGGAACGATATCCATTCACACGGAGAACATTTTCCCGATCATCAAGAAATTCCTGTATTCAGACAACGAGATCTTTTTAAGGGAACTCGTATCCAATGCCGTTGATGCGGTACAAAAAATCAAACGTCTTGCTGCACTTGGCCAGTATAATGGCGAACTGGGCGACCCTCAGGTAGAAGTAGCGGTAGATAAGGAAAAGAAAACCATTACCATTTCGGACAATGGACTGGGTATGACTGCCGAGGAAATCAAAAAGTACATCAACCAGGTGGCTTTCTCCGGCGCCAGCGAGTTTGTAGAAAAGTTTAAAGATGCAAAAGACGCCAATGAGATCATTGGTAAGTTTGGTCTGGGCTTCTATTCGGCCTTTATGGTGGCGGATCTGGTAGAAATCCAGACGCTTTCTTATCAGGACGGTGCGGAAGCAGCGCACTGGGAATGTGATGGTAGTACCAGTTTTACGATCAGTGCCGGTAGCAGGACTACCAGGGGTACAGATATCATTCTCCATGTCAATGCAGAATCTGAAGAGTTTCTGGAGAACAGCAAATTAGAAGGCATCCTGGACAAATATGGTAAATTCTTACCAGTTCCTATCAAGTTTGGTACTAAAACCGAAGAAGAGGCAGACGGTGAAGACGAAGAAGGAAAGCCTAAATATAAAAGCGTTGAGGTCGACAACATCATCAATACCACCAACCCGATCTGGACCAAAGCACCTGCAGATTTGTCAGACGAAGACTACCTGGCTTTTTACAAGCAATTGTACCCTTTCTCGGAAGACCCTTTATTCTGGATCCATCTGAATGTGGATTATCCGTTCAACCTGACCGGTGTTTTATACTTCCCTAAAGTGAAGAATGATTTTGAAATGCAGCGCAATAAAATCAAATTGTTCTCCCGCCAGGTATTCATTACCGACGAGGTTAAAGACATTGTACCGGAATTCCTGATGCTGTTGCACGGCGTGATTGATTCACCGGATATTCCTTTGAACGTGTCAAGAAGTTTCCTTCAGGCCGACAGCAACGTAAAAAAGATCAACAGTTACATTACCAAAAAAGTAGCGGACAAACTGCATGAGCTGTTCAATAAAGACCGTAAGGCTTATGAAGAGAAATGGAGCGATATCGGGCTGTTTGTAAAATACGGTATGGTGAGCGAAGAGAAATTCAACGACAAAGCCAAAGATTTTGCTTTGCTGACCAACACTAAAAAAGAGCATTTCACGCTAGAGGAATACCGTGAAAAAGTAAAAGGTTTCCAGACCGACAAAAATGACCAGGTTGTTTATATCTATTCGAACGATCCGGCGAAACAAGACAGTTTCATCCAGTCTGCCAATAAAAAAGATTACGACGTTTTGTTGATGGATTCACCGATCGACAACCATTTTGTCCAGCACCTGGAGCACAAACTGGATAAAACCTCGCTGAAAAGAGTGGATTCCAGCGTTGCCAGTCAGCTGATCGAAAAAGACGAAAGTATTGAATCGGTATTGACCGAAGACCAGTCCAAAGCAGTGAAAGCTGTATTTGAGAAAGCAATCACCAAACCGGGCTATACCGTGGAAATTGTTGGCCTGAATCCGGAAGAATTGCCTGTTACCGTGACTATGGACGAATTCATGCGCCGCATGAAAGACATGGCTGCAATGGGTGGTGGCATGGGCTTTTATGGCAGCATGCCCGACAGTTATAAGGTGGCCATCAACGGCAATCACAAATTGATCGGAAAGATTCTTGCTGCGGATAACGACGAAACCAAGGGCATTCTGGCCAAACAAGCGGTAGACCTGGCCTTATTGGCGCAAGGAATGCTGACTGGCGCAGAATTGACCGCTTTCGTAAGCAGAAGTGTGGAACTGATCTAACCTATTCCATTTAAAATACAAGCCCTGCAGGTCCCCCGACTTGCAGGGCTTTTTTTGTGCGGATTATAAAAATGCTAATTCGTTGTAGCGTTTTCGGTTTGACCTTCGTTTTAAGACCAAAAGAGTTAATGGCCATTAACCGTATTCAATAATGATCACTAAACGTCCTGAGTGACGTACATAAAAGAACAACAAAATGAAAATAAAAGCATTAATTTCCCTGGCTATATTATCTTGCTCACTGGCATCCTGCTCTAAGGATGACGACAACTTCACGCCTCCTGAAATTTCAGGACTAAGTGTGATCCATGCTTCGCCTACGACTGAAAAACTCGATTTTTACGTAGAGAATACCAAGGCCAACACTTCTGATTTTGCTTATACCAATAAAATCGATTACCTGAATTTATATTCAGGCAACCGTAAATTGGTCGTAACAAAAAAAGGACTGACTACGCCTTTACTATCTGAGAACTTTACCCTCGAAGCGCAGAAAGGATATTCGCTGTTTGTATACGATAAATTTGATGTCCTTAAACTCCTGCTGCTAAAAGATGACCTGACTGCCCCTGCTGCTACTAAAGCAAAAGTGCGTTTTGTTCACCTGAGTCCAGATGCACCGGCACTCAATCTGGCCGTCGCTGGAAAAGAAACCGATTTGTTCACCGATAAATCTTTTAAAGGCAGCACCGAGTTTGTCAGCATTGATCCTGCAGAAAAAGTGACTTTTAATGTTAAGAAAAAAGCGGACAATGCTGTGGTTGCCACCCTTGCTGACGTCAAAATTGAAGCAGGAAAAATTTACACCATTTGGGTGAAAGGTCTTGTTGCAGCAACAGATGATACCAAATTGGGCGCGGTAATCTTCACGCACAAATAGCACTATCTAAACGGCTGCCCGGAAGGAGCTCGTACGAAAAATGTAATTTTCGGGCAGACCGTTTAATAATTGGATAATGAAACTCATCTTTGCGTAACAGATATGATTGTCAATACAATACTTAACCGGGGTAATAAAGAATGCTCGATCTTGAGGACGCTATAGAGGGATGTTTAAAAAATAGGAGCAAAGGTAAGGAGATGATCTACAAATCATTTTACGGCTATTTAATGGGGATTGTTTTGCGTTATGTCAACGATAGAAACGATGCCGAAGAGTTGGTGAATGATACTTTTATTAAAATTTTTAAGAGCATTGGCCAGTTTAGTTTTCCTAAAGAAAAGCAGGACCTGCAGAAGGCTTTTAAGGGCTGGATCGCTAGGATCTCTTCCCGCACGGCAATTGATTTTTTAAGAACAAGACGACAGCACCTTTCTATTGATGATGTGGTAGAGGAGCAGCAACCGCTTACCGAGGTCAATGCCCTGACGCAGCTCCATGTAATGGACATTTTAAAACTGCTGAACGGCCTTCCTGAAACACACCGGTTAATTTTTAATATGTATGAGATAGAGGGCTTCTCTCACGAAGAGATTGCCAAAATGTTAAGCATTCCCGAGAGCTCCTGCAGGGTATACCTGACCAGGGCCAAAAGTAAATTGCGCGAGTTGTATTCCAAATCTTTAACCAATTCTTATGCCACCAATTAAGCCTGCGAACACGCCAGATGAGGACTTGATCGCTCAGATCAAACAGCGGCTGCTTGATTACGAGGAGCCTTATGCGCCTGGTGCATGGGAACGTTTTGATGAAAAGAAGAACAAGCGCCGCGGACTGATCTTTTGGATCGGGGGACTTAGCAGTGCCGCTGCGGGACTGCTGCTTGTTGGCGGACTGTATTTCTTCAACCGGGAAAATACCGTTCAACAACCTGTCGAACTGGCTACACAGCATCAAAAGATAACGGATCCTTTGGAACCGAAAGAATCGGCTGACGCAACAATGAAAGCGGATGATACTGCCACCCTTTCCGCTTCGCCGGAAAAGTTTGCCGCGGGACCTCAAACAAAAATACAAACACAAAACACTTTGGCGCCAATAACTGACGCGATAAACCCGGGCCAGTCAACCCTGCGCAACGGTCTGGAAGTCCAGACACCCGTTGTTCCCGCCGGACAAGTTCCGGTTCAGGGAACGATTTCCACTGGCGCTGCGGTCACTGCGGTCAGGCCGGCCGAACAGAATGGAAAAGCTGCTTTCCAGGACTTCCTGACCAAAGAAAGCGCAACGAATCAGGAAACGGTACTGGTGTCGAACACCAAATCAGAAAAATGGGAAATGGGCGTACTTGTTGCCCCTTCTTTTGGCAATACAAAAAAGCTCAACATGGGCTATGGGCTGAGTATGGCCTATGCCGTATCCGATAAAGTCTCCCTGAGTTCAGGCATCTCTTACAATGAGCTGGCTGCCTCAAAAAATATGAGTGCCAGTAGTGGAGGCGGAAGCTATTCTGATGCTCCTGTTGGCCCCTCAATCGCCGGAGAATCCAAAAGCCTTTCTTCTGTAGAGACCCATGTGGTTGGAATTGACATTCCACTGGAACTGAAGTACCACCTGAGCAAACGGGTGTACGCCAATATCGGGGTGTCGGCTTTTGCGGTGCTCAGTCAGCGGCAGAACAACAACTACATTGAGTCGAAACTTGTGCAGAATTCCGGACTGGCCTACGATAATGCCAATTCCTTTACCAATACACTGGTTTCAGAAAGGACAACCGAAAAGGCCCCTGAGACAGAGGTAAGCCAGGACAAATACCTTGGCTTTTACAATTTCTCCTTCGGTTATAAACAAAAAATCTCCAAGTCCAATTCTATTGCAATTGAACCTTTTATGAAAGTCCCGATGAAAGAGGTTTCCAAAGACAACCTCAGACTGATCGGTACGGGTGTACGGTTGAAATTCGACTTCTAACTATTTGCTGATACCCTCCAGGTTGAACAAGAAAGCATAGTTCAGGGCCACATCTTTCAGGTAATCAAACCTGCCAGAAGCGCCACCGTGACCAAAGTCCATATCTGTTTTGAGCAACAGGATGTTTTTATCGGTCTTGGTAGCCCGCAGTTTCGCTACCCATTTTGCAGGTTCAAAATATTGTACCTGGCTGTCATGAAGCCCGGTTACCACCAATAGATTGGGATAGGCTTTTGCGGTAATGTTCTCGTAAGGCGCGTAACTCTTCATATAAAAATAGGCCTCTTTTTTCTTGGGATTTCCCCATTCGTCAAATTCGTTGGTCGTCAAAGGGATGCTCTCATCCAGCATGGTGTTTACCACGTCGACGAAGGGAACCTGTGCAATGATCCCGTTCCAAAGATCAGGAGCCATGTTCATAACGGCACCCATGAGGAGTCCGCCCGCACTGCCACCCTGCGCGTAGAGGTGGCCCTTGCTCGTCAGCTTCTCCGCGATCAGGTATTCGCCGCAGGCGATGAAGTCCGTAAACGTATTGGTTTTTTTCATCAGTTTTCCGTCATCGTACCAGTAGCGGCCCATTTCCTGTCCCCCGCGAATGTGCGCCATGGCAAAAACAAAGCCCCTGTTCAGCAAGCTCAGCGTATTTCCTGAAAATGCAGCGTCCATACTGTATCCATAAGAGCCATAGCCATACAGCAAGAGCGGTGCTGTACCGTCCTTAACCAATCCTTTTTTGTAGACCAGGGAAATGGGCACCTTAGTGCCGTCTTTTGCAATAGCATACAGCCGCTCCGTCACGTAATCTGCTTTATTGTAGCCACCCACCACTTCCTGTTCTTTCTTCAGGGTTTTTTCTTTGGTCGCCATGTCGTAATCGTAGGTAGAAGACGGTGTGGTCAGGGAGGTATAGATATAGCGCAGGTTTTTACTGTCATACTCCGGATTTGCCCCGATTCTTGCGGTATAAGTCGGTTCACCAAAATCGAGGTAATGGCCCTCGCCTTTGTTGTTTCTGATACTGAGTTGTGCAAGGCCATTTTTCCTTTCGGAAAGGACAATGAATTCCTTAAACTCTTCTACACCCGAAAGCAGTACATCCTTGCGGTTGGGAATCACTTCTTTCCAGTTGTCCCGGCCGGTATTATCCAGCGGCGCTTCCATCAGGCGAAAATTTTGCGCGTTCCAGTTGGTCACGATTAAAAATTTATCATCCAGCGGCACCACCTCATATTTTACATCCTTCATCCGTGGCTGAAAGACTTTGAAGTCGGATTCAGGTTTGGCAGCATCGATCCACCTGACCTCGTCAGACATCGTTGCAGATGAATAGATAAAGATGTATCTGGACGATTTGGACTTGCCTAAGCCAATGTAATTGCTTTTGTCTTTCTCTTCATAAACGGTAATGTCCCGGGCGGCATCCGTTCCGAGGACATGCTTGTTGATCTTTTCACTCAGCAGCGTTACTGCGTTTTTGGCCGTGTAGAAAATGGTTTTATTGTCTTCTGCCCAGACCGGATCGCCTTCTGTATTGACAACGCTTTCTTTTAGGATCTCCCCGGTAGCCAGGTTTTTAATGTAGATGGTGTATTGTCGCCGGGACACTTCGTCTACCCCAAAAGCAAGCAGGTTGTTGTCCGGACTCACACTGAAGCCTGTAGCGGCATAGTAAGGATGTCCCTTGGACATTTCATCCACATCAAGCAACACTTCTTCTTTGGCATTCAGGTCGCCTTTTTTCCGGCAGTATTTGTAGTACTGCTTCCCATCCTCAGTACGGGTATAATAGTAATACCCTTTTTTCAGCACAGGAACTGACTCGTCTTTTTCCTTAACCCTTCCTTTCATTTCCTTGAAAAGCTCTTCTCTGAAAGACTTGCTTCCGCTCATGATGGTATCCAGGTATTTATTCTCTGCATTCAGGTATTCCACCACCTTGCTACTGTCTGGTCCTTTTTTAAAATAGTCGATCATCCAATAATAATTGTCCGTTACTGTATCTCCAAACAGCACCCGGTTGCTGGGTTTTATTGCGGCAACGGGAGGACTGGCATCCGGCCATTTTATCGGCTCCATAGTTTTCTTTGAATTGGTACACGCCAAAGCTACGCTAAGCAGCAGTAATCCTGAAAGAATTTTTTTCATGGTTGCAAGAGTTTGATTTTAAGTAAGATAAGACTATTTTTTATTTTGTAAATTATCCTGTAACCTTTTTTGCCTTTCCTTCGTCTATATTTTAACAGTTTTTAACTGATTATTGACACAGGGATTGGAATGCCCAGGTCTACGAAGCCAAAAGTTTAGTAATTTTGCATATTATTTAACCCCTTATCATTATGAAAAGGAAATTAGTGATCTCCAGCCTCTGCGCAGTTTTTGTGCTTACCGCTACGGCTTATGGCCAGCAGGCCGGTTTAGTTACGGATCAAAATCCCAGATACGAAATCAGTCGCGCCAAATACATGAACGTGGCCGATTCGCTGACCTCAAGCCAGGGCACGACCGTTCAGAATACCTATAAAGCTTACGACTGGTATGAAGCCAGGGAGGAACGCAGAAAGCTCCGCCGTGAAGCGCGTGCTGCTAACGCAGGGAATGACTGGTTTTATCCTTCTGTCAATTATTATCCTGGTTATTACAACAACTGGGGCTATGGCGGCGGCTATAATTCCTGGGGCCGGCACAATTGGAGGCGCAGCAATCTCTGGCTGGGCTGGTAATTATTTATTTCATACAAATTTAGACCTCATATCACATGCAATTCAAAAAAATAATTACACTTGCTGCATTTGCAGTTTCCGGAATCCTGATTTCATCCTGCTCTACCAGACAGGTAACCCGAGTGAATACCAATGACACGATAGACATTAGCGGCAACTGGAATAATACCGATTCCAGGATGGTGGCCCAGGAAATGACCCAAAGCATCCTAGGGGGGAAATGGATTTCTACCCATCTGGAAGAGAAAAAAGGCAAAAGGCCTGTTGTGGTAGTAGGTCTGGTTCAAAACAAAAGCCATGAGCACATTGATGCGGAAACGTTTGTAAAAGATGTGGAACAGGTATTTGTCTCCAGCGAACGTGTCCGTTTGGTACAGGGCGGAAAGAAAAGAGAAGAACTGCGTGCTGAAAAGGCCGACCAACAGGACAACGCAACCGTATTGACCATGAAGAAATTCGGACTGGAGAACGGGGCTGATTACATTCTGCAGGGTTCCATCAATTCGATCGTGGATTCGCACAAAAAACAAAAAGTGGTTTACTACCAGGTCAACCTGGAGCTGACTGATATCCAGACCAATGAAGTGGTGTGGATCGGCGATAAGAAAATCACCAAATACGTTAAAAACTAAGGATACCTGTTCTAAACATGATCCATCGCCTTAGACCTCATTTTAAGGGCCAGATTCTGCTGTGCCTCCTGTTGCTGCTTTGTAGCTGTGCTTCTTACAATGAGAAGATCGCAGGCTATTACAAGCAGGTTTCTGAGGGCAATTATACAGCGGCAGGCAAGGAGCTTGATCAAAATAAGCTATTACAAAAGCCAAGAAACCAGTTGCTTTTTCTGATGGAAAAAGGAAGGATCTCTCACCTGAATGCCGAGTACGAAAAGAGCAATCAATTTTTTAACCAGGCTGATCAGTTGCTGGAAAACGGGATTGGCGGAGCAGGCGATGCCCTGGTCGGCGCCCTGGTAAACCCAATGACCCAGAGCTACAAAGGGGAAGATTTTGAGAAGTTCATGATTCACTATTACAAGGCCCTGAACTATACCTATCTCCACCAACAGGAAGAGGCCATTGTAGAAGCACGAAGGATCACTTTGCAGTCACAGGAGCAGGACGACAAGTTTGGCGACAAAACAAACCGCTATTCCAAAGACGCCTTTTCTTTGATGCTCCAGGGCTTGATCTATGAAAGCGGTGGGGACATCAATAACGCCTTCATTGCTTACAGGAA
>Ga0247815_10001099_pt1 | contig 20904 bp, 16 predicted proteins | sample UWRJL194509B1_FD_181014 | JGI IMG/M metagenome (GOLD analysis project Ga0247815, IMG submission 181014) | Plant litter microbial communities from Arlington Agricultural Research Station in Wisconsin, United States - UWRJ-L194-509B-1 | ecosystem: Environmental > Terrestrial > Plant litter >...
TGATGTGCTCTCGAAGCCAATTCGGGAACAACACCACCATATTGGTTGTGAATTAACTGATTGGCCACAACATTTGAGAGTACTTTGTCGTTATGTAAAACCGCGGCAGCAGTATCATCGCATGAACTTTCGATGGCAAGAATAAAAACCTCTGAATTTTGCATATAAAGGCACGAATTTTGAATTATATTTGACAAATCAAATATTTGATTTTCTTTTATTATAAGGAGAAGCCAAAATTAAAGAATTTTTATCAAAAACAGCCGTTCTTTGTCTGTTCAAAATAAATTTAAAAGAAAACTAAAATAAAAGCAGCTATCAAAAAAGTAAAGAAAATAATATCACGAACCCTAATTGGGTTAATTTTACTTTTGTTAGTACTCGCTATCACCTTGGCTTTACCTATCGTTCAGACAAAAATTGCCAAATATGTCACAGAATCTTTAAACAGCGATTTTAAAACCGACATTACGGTAGACAGAGTTGCAATCAATATTTTTGGAGGAGTAAAACTCAAGAACGTCTTGATTCGTGATCATCACAAGAAAACTTTAATCTATTCAGATATTATTACAACTGATATTTTAAGTATCAAAAGATTGTTAGATGGCGATTTGATTTTTGGCGATCTGCGCTTAACAGGATTGATTTTTAATCTGAAAACCTATAAAAACGAGGACGAAAACAATATAAATAAGTTTATTAAATTGTTTGAAACAAGTCCTGAAAGAGCCAAATCGAGTAAACACTTTTTGCTGACAGCCAGAAATGCATACATCTCAAAAGGTGCTTTTTCTGTTATTGACGAAAATAAAACGACGCCCGTATTTCTTGATTTTAAAAAGCTAAACGCTTATATAAGCGATTTTAAATTATACGGTCCAGATGTAAACACTAATATTCATCGTTTTTCTTTTTTAGATCACCGTGGTTTATATGTGTCCAACTTTGCAGGTAAATTCAGTTACACAAAAAAGCAGATTAAAGTTGAAAATCTGGCTATAAAAACCAAAAGAACCTCGATTTACGGACAAGCGATCTTAAATTATAACGTAGGAGATTTTCTTCAATTTACAGATAAAGTAAAATTTGATGTTGCATTAGATTCGGCTTCGATTGCTTCAAACGATATTCGTTATTTTTTTGACGGATTGGGTAAAAATCAGCATTTTAAAATAAAAACCAAGATCAAAGGGACTTTAAACGATCTTAATTTAAGACATCTTAATCTAAGTGATACCAATGGTTCTAAAATTAACGGAACCATTAATTTTAAAAACCTTTTGGGTACCAAAGCTCAAAAGTTTGCCATGGATGGTAAATTCGACAAACTGGTTTCCAGTTATGATAATTTAGTTGTGATATTGCCGGGTATTTTGGGTAAAAAACTTCCTAAAGAGCTTAAAAGATTGGGGAAATTTAATATCGTTGGTAAAGCAAAAGTTTCAACCACGGCATTAGAAGCCAACTTTAAAATGGTTACCGATCTGGGTAATGGTCAGGCAGATTTGCATATGAATAATATCGATTTTATTGATAAAGCATCTTATTCCGGAAATATCATTTTGGATAATTTTAATGTTGGTGCTTTACTGAATAGAAAAGACATTGGTAAAACGACTTTAAATCTGGACGTTGACGGGGTTGGTTTTACAGAGAAATACCTGAATACTATCGTAAAAGGAGATATATCCAAATTAGATTATAATAAGTATACCTATAATAATATCGTTGTAAATGGTAATTTCAAATTGCCATATTATAAGGGAGAATTATCTGTAAATGATCCAAATTTGAGTTTAACGTTTGATGGATTGGTAGATTTAAGCAAGCGCGAAAGCAAATATGATTTTCATATTAATGTAGAGAATGCTGATCTTCGAAAGCTGAAATTCCTAAATGATTCTATTTCCAATTTCCGCGGAGATGCCGTAGTTGAAGTAACCGGAAATTCGATAGAAAATCTTCAGGGAACCGTTTCGATTAGAGATGCTGTTTATCAAAATCCTAAGGCAACTTATACTTTTGATGAAGTAACGGTAAGTTCAAATTTCGATGCCGATAAATTGCGTACCATTACCATTACCTCAGATGATGTGGTGAAAGGGGAGATCGTAGGTAAATTTCAGTTTGGGCAATTAGATAAACTGGTGATGAATTCGGTAGGTAGTTTATATACCAATTACAAACCTTACAAAGTAAAAAAAGGCCAGTTTTTACGTTTCAACTTTCATGTCTATGATAAAGTGGTCGAAATGCTGTATCCGGAAATTAATATAGATTCAAGTACTGTCGTACGTGGGAAAATAGATTCTGATTTAAAGGAATTTAAATTTAGGTTTAAGTCACAAAAAATTACTGCTGCAAAAAACACCTTCGATAATATCCGTATTAATATTGATAATAAAAATGCACTTTACAATGCTTATGTAGAGCTGGACAGTATAAAAACGCCTTATTATAAAGTACGTGATTTTAGTTTAATCAATGTTACGGCAAAAGATACCCTGTTTGTTCGATCTGAGTTTAAAGGAGGATCAAAAGGAGAAGATTATTTTAATCTGGATTTGTATCATACTATCGATAAAAACAAAAATAATATAGTAGGTATTAAGAAATCCGAAATGAAGTTTAAAGACTATTTATGGTATTTAAACGAAAACGACGGCGAGGATAATCAGATTGTATTTGATCAGTTTTTTAAAAACTTTACCATTGATAATATCATTTTATCGCACGAAAATCAGAAAATTGATTTAAACGGAGTCATCAAAGGAAATGATTACAAAGATCTCGTTCTGAATTTTGAAGATGTAGATATTAATAAAATTACGCCATTAACATCCAAATTTGTATTTAATGGTAATTTGAATGGTAACATTAATTACAAGCAGAATAAGAATGTGTATCAGCCCACAGCGGCCATTTCTATAGATCATCTTAATTTGAATAAAGTAGATCTGGGAACTTTGAAATTTGATATTTCGGGAGACGAAAGTTTCAAGAAATTTACCATAAATTCATCCATCCAAAATGGATTTACAGAATCGTTTAGGGCCAACGGAACTTTTGCAATCGAAAACAAAGAGACTTTCCTGGATCTGAATCTAAAACTCGAAGGATTTAATCTGGCGACTTTAGGTACAGTAGGAGGAGATGTTTTATCGAACGTAAGAGGATCTGTTTCCGGAAATGCTGCAGTTGTTGGGAATCTTAAAAAACCGGAGATCAACGGAAGACTTTACGTAGAAAAAGCCGGAATGACAGTTCCGTATCTTAACACCGACTACGAATTGAGCGACCGAACAGTTATCGATTTAACAGATGAAAAATTCTTATTCAGAAACAATCAGTTAACAGATACCAAGTACGGCACCAAAGGATTGCTGAACGGAAGTATCGAACATCATAATTTTGGCGACTGGAAACTGGATCTGACCATAACATCAAAACGATTATTGGCACTGGATACAAAAGATAGTGAAGATGCCGCTTATTTTGGTACAGCTTTTATAAATGGTACAGCAAGTATCAAAGGTCCAACAGAAAATCTCTTTATAAAAGTAGACGCTAAGTCCGAAAAAGGAACCGAAGTGAAGATTCCTATAAACAACGCACAAAGTGTTGGGGAAAGCAGCTGGATACATTTTGTAACACCAAAAGAAAAATACAACTTAGCCAATGGTATTGTCGAAAAAACAAGAAACTACAATGGTCTTGAGTTAGAATTTGATTTTGATATTACCCCGGATGCTGAGGTTGAAGTAATCCTGGACAGAAATTCCGGTCACGGTATGAAAGGAAAAGGATACGGATCTTTATTATTTAAAATCAATACACTGGGGAAATTTAATATGTGGGGAGATTTCCAGGCATACGAAGGAACTTATAATTTTAAATACGGAGGTTTAATAGATAAAAAATTCGCCGTTAAAAAAGGGGGTTCTATTATATGGGAAGGAAACCCTATGAAAGCCCAGCTGAATCTTGAAGCAGTTTATAAAACATCTGCGAATCCGGCTGTATTGTTAGATAACTCTTCTTTCAATAAAAAAGTACCGGTAGAAGTTGTCATTGGGTTAAGAGGAGATTTAACAAGTCCTGAACCTAATTTTGACATTCAGTTTCCATCGGTAAGTAATGTTTTGAAATCAGAGATACAGTATAAGTTAGATGATAAAGACGTTCGTCAGACTCAGGCTTTGTATTTACTTTCGACAGGATCATTTATGAGTCCGGACGGATTTAATCAAAGTGATTTATCCGGAACCTTTGCAGAAACCGCTGCAAGTTTATTAGGCGGGATTATTAAATCAGATAATGATAAAATCAATATCGATTTGAATTTTATATCGGCAGATAAACGAATTGGTCAGGAAGCCGATGGTCAGTTTGTGGCCAATATAACGTCTCAGGTAAACGAAAGAATAACCATAAACGGAAAATTAGGAGTTCCTATAGGCGGTGTAAACGAATCGGCTATTGTGGGTGATATCGAAATATTATACCGTGTAAATGAAGACGGATCGATGAATCTTCGCTTATTCAATAAAGAAAATGATATCAATTATATAGGACAGGGAATTGGATATACGCAAGGAGTTGGTATCTCGTATGAAGTCGATTTTGATACTTTTAGCGAGCTGGTCAATAAATTATTTAAGAATCATAAATTAGAAAGAGCGATCAAAAGCTCATCAGATGATTTGCAGGATTCGTATCTGAACCCCGATTTTGTGAAATTCTCTAATAAAAAAGATGCCGAAAAGGATAAAAAGAAATCTGATAAAAAAGAAGAAGAAAAACAGCCACAGCCTAAAAATAACAGTGAAGGACTGATTCCTGACAATGATTTTTAATTAATTGTTAAAAATAATCTTAAAAGAAACCATTCGTCGTCGCGAATGGTTTTTTTATGGTAAATTAGGCGCTGATTTATTTTCTTACAAATATAAAATGATGTCGAATTTTTATAACACTTCATTTATGTATTGTTAATTTTAAAGATTTAATTAAAATAAGCACGTTTTATTATTTTAAATGAAATTTTTACTATCGAAAAACTTATTAACGAAAACGTTTGAATTTAACAAATTTTATTAATTAATGATAAACATCACCTGAAAAGTGCTGAATGTTTGTTAATTTTACACTTTAATACTTAAATAATGCCAAAAACAATAAAAAAAGTTGGTGTTCTTACTTCGGGAGGAGACTCACCAGGAATGAATGCTGCAATACGATCAGTTGTTCGAACATGTGCTTATCATAATATAGAATGCATAGGAATTTATAGAGGGTATCAGGGAATGATCGAAGGAGATTTCAAAGAAATGGGACCTCGTAGCGTAAATAATATTGTAAACAAAGGCGGAACGATCCTGAAATCAGCTCGTTCAGTTGAGTTTAGAACACCGGAAGGTAGAAAAAAAGCTCACGATAATCTATTGAAAGCCGGAGTTGACGCTCTTGTTGTAATAGGAGGAGACGGAAGTTTTACCGGAGGATTAATTTTTAATTCAGAATATGGTTTTCCTGTAATGGGAATTCCGGGTACAATTGATAATGATATTTTTGGTACTAGTCATACCTTAGGTTATGATACGGCCTTAAATACTGTTGTAGATTGTATTGATAAAATTAGAGATACAGCAAGTTCTCACAACCGTCTGTTTTTTGTAGAGGTTATGGGTAGAGATGCAGGTCACATTGCTCTTAATGCAGGAATTGGCGCTGGTGCCGAAGAAATTCTTATTCCTGAAGAAGATTTAGGTTTAGACAGATTATTAGATTCTCTTCAAAAAAGTAAAGCTTCAGGAAAATCATCAAGTATAGTAGTTATTGCTGAAGGAGATAAAATTGGTAAAAACGTATTCGAATTAAAAGATTACGTCGAAGCTAATTTACCTGAGTATGATGTAAGAGTATCTGTTTTAGGACATATGCAGCGTGGTGGTTCTCCATCTTGTTTCGACCGTGTTTTGGCAAGCCGTTTAGGTGTAAAAGCAGTAGAATCTTTAATAGAAGGTAAATCAAATTACATGGTAGGTCTTCAGGCAGATAAAGTTGCCCTGACACCTCTTGAACAAGCAATTAAAGGTAAATCTGAAATTGATAGAGAATTGTTGAGAGTATCTGATATCATGTCAACATAAAATAAAAGTTTAAAAAGGAAAGAAGTTTATTGTGAGGAAATTAGACTTTAAATTAGTGTAATAAAAACAAAAGCAAAAATTAAGTAAAATGTCAAAAGTAAAATTAGGAATAAACGGATTCGGACGTATCGGAAGAATCGTTTTTAGAGAAACTTTCAATAGAGATAATGTAGAAGTTGTAGCAATCAACGATTTATTAGATGTTGATCACTTAGCTTATTTATTAAAATATGATTCAGTTCACGGTCGTTTCAACGGAACTGTAGAAGTAAAAGAAGGAAAACTTTACGTAAACGGAAGAAATATCCGTATTACTGCTGAAAGAAATCCAGCTGACTTAAAATGGAACGAAGTTGATGTTGACGTAGTTGCTGAATGTACTGGTATCTTCACTACTATCGAAACTGCAAATGAGCACATTAAAGGTGGTGCTAAAAAAGTAATTATTTCTGCTCCTTCTGCAGATGCTCCAATGTTTGTAATGGGAGTAAACCACGAAAGTGCAAAAGCTACTGATTTAGTAGTTTCTAACGCTTCTTGTACTACAAACTGTTTAGCTCCTTTAGCTAAAGTAATTCACGATAATTTCGAAATTGTTGAAGGTTTAATGACAACTGTTCACGCAACAACTTCAACTCAAATGACTGCTGATGGTCCTTCAAGAAAAGACTGGAGAGGTGGACGTGCTGCAAGCATTAACATCATCCCATCTTCTACAGGAGCTGCAAAAGCGGTTGGAAAAGTAATTCCTGCTTTGAATGGAAAATTAACTGGAATGTCTTTCCGTGTTCCTACTGCTGACGTTTCTGTAGTAGATTTAACTGTAAAAGTAGCTAAAGAAACTTCTTACGAAGAAATTATGGCTGTTTTAAAGAAAGCTTCAGAAAATGAATTAAAAGGTATTTTAGGATATACTGAAGATGCAGTTGTTTCTCAGGATTTTATTTCTGACAAAAGAACTTCAATCGTTGATGCTACTGCAGGAATTGGATTAAATTCAACTTTCTTCAAATTAGTATCTTGGTACGATAATGAGTACGGATACTCTTCTAAATTGATCGATTTATCTGTGCATATCGCAGGTTTAAAATAATACTATATTTATACTCAAAATCCCGTTACCTAAAAATAACGGGATTTTCGTATTTTGTTAGGTCTTTAATTAATGTAAAAAATACACTTTTTATTTAGTTAAAGAAAAACTAATCCAAAAACTAAATAAAATGAAATTAATAGTTGATAGTGGATCTACTAAAGCCGATTGGATTGCAATTGATGATAATGGAAAAGTATTATTCACCACACAAACATTAGGATTAAATCCTGAAATTCTTGAAGGTCCTGAAATTATCGAAAGATTAAATGACCGTTTTGATATTTTACAAAATAAAAAAAATGCTACACATTTGTTCTTTTACGGAGCAGGTTGTGGAACTGACAGAATGAAAACAGAGCTTTCGCAAATATTCCAGGAATATTTTGTAAATGCTATTGTAGAAGTTCATGAAGATACCTACGCAGCAGTTTATGCAACTACTCCAAAAGGAGAAGAGGCAATTGTGAGTATCTTAGGAACAGGTTCTAACTGCAGTTATTTTGATGGAAAAGTATTGCATCAAAAAGTACAATCATTAGGCTATATTGCTATGGATGATTGCAGCGGAAATGTTTTTGGAAAAGAATTAATCAGAAAATATTATTTCAATAAAATGCCTAAAGAACTGGCAGTAGAATTTGAAAAAGAATATGATTTAGATCCTGATTTTATCAAAAATAAATTATACAAAGAACCAAATCCAAATGCTTATTTAGCAACTTTTGCTAAGTTTTTAATCAAGCACAAAGACACTGAGTTTTGCAGAAAAATCATCTTTAAAGGGATGAAATCTTTCGTAAAAAATTACATCAAACAATTTGATAACTGTAAAGAGGTTCCGGTTCATTTTGTAGGTTCTATTGCTTTTTATCTAAAAGACGAATTACAGGAAACGTTTGATAAGTACGAACTTCAGTTAGGTAATGTTTTAAGAAGACCTATTGACGGATTGATTGCTTATCATGTTGCTAATCAATAATTAAAAAGTAAGTATGGAAATTGCTATAATAGCTCACGATGGTAAGAAGGCAGATATGGTTCAGTTTTTAAACAAAAACAAAACACTTCTTCTTCAGGAAAATATTAAACTGATTGCAACAGGAACTACCGGAAGCAAGGCTGTAAATGCTGGTTTTAAGGTAAAAAGAATGCTTTCGGGACCAATGGGAGGCGATGCGCAAATTGCTGCGCGTGTAGCCGAAGGTAAAACGCAAATGGTTTTCTTTTTTAAAGATCCTTTAGCGAGCCATGCTCATGAAGTCGATATTAATATGCTTATTCGTGTTTGTGATGTACACAATGTACCTTTGGCAACAAATGAAGCTTCTGCCCAGTTGTTGCTAAATGCTATCGCATTGCAATTATAGAATTTCACATTATAAAATATATTCTCAAAACCGTTTCATTACTGAAACGGTTTTTTGTTGCCTTAAAAATTCATGATATTAATATAATTGACACTGTTTTTTGCTGTATTCTTAAATATTTGGTATTCATTGATTTGTAATAATTTTACTTATGTTTTTAATGTAAATTTGATTTATATTTATTACTAAATCATGAAAAAACAAACTGTAATTGCAATAATTGCTCATGATAATAAAAAAGCAGATATGATTCAGTTTTTGATTAAAAACGGAATTGCGCTTCAGCATGATAAAGTAAAACTTATTGCAACAGGAATATTAGGAAGAAATGCTGAGAAATCAGGATTTAAAGTAAAAAAGATGCTTCCGTGTTTAATGGGAGGTGATGCTCAAATCGCGTCTAAAGTAGCTGCAGGTAAAATTAATGTCGTCTTTATGTTTACGGATCCTTTAGTGACCAATGCTCATGAAGTAGATATTAAGATGCTGGTCAGGATATGCGATGTGCATAATGTGCCGCTGGCTACAAATGAGGCAACGGCACAATTATTTTTAAATGCTATTGTACAGCGATTATAGAAATCTCTACGTTTACATTTTTTGGTAAACAAGCTACCTGAACTGTTTCACGGGCAGGCGCCGTTTTTTCATCAAAATAAGACCCATAAATAGCGTTTATAGCGGCAAAGTTATTCATATCCATGATAAAGATTGTTGCTTTTACTACGTTTTCAAAAGTCATGTCTACAGCCTCAAGAATGGCAGCAATATTTTGCATTACCTGCGTTGTTTCATCATTTATATTTTCGGTAACAAGATCTCCCGAAGCTGGATTTATAGCAATCTGGCCAGAGGCATAAAGTGTATTTCCTGATAATACAGCCTGATTATAAGGGCCAATTGGAGCCGGAGCTTTGTCAGTAAAGATGATTTTTTTCATGATAATAGTTTTAAATACTAAATGGAAGAATTATAATGTAATTAGAGATAATGAAATTAAGATTTAAATTTTTAAAAATCCAGTTTCATAATCACTAAAAATATTTTAAGGTTTAAGTTAATGATTGTCTATCGGTTAGAAGTGCTTCGTTTGTTCCATTTAATGTCGCTAAGCATTCCGGATTTGATTCCGATAAAGAAGTTCCAGTTTGAGTTTACACCCAACGGACTCCAGTTAAACGCCATTCTCCAGCTTAATAAATCCCTTTCAAAACGGAATTGCGTAAAAGTAACACCCTTTTGTACAAAATCGTAACCGGTAGAAACTCCGCCTTTCCATTTTGGAGTAATATCCATATTAGCAGATATCATGATAGAGTTTCCTGTAATTTTGTTTTCGCGATTTACATTCGAATAGGTCAATGAATAAGCCATTGTCATATCCCATGGTATTTTTGCTTTAAAGAATTCGGTTATAACATCATCTTCGTCATCTTTTTGATTGGCAAACTGACTGTTTCGGCTGTCATTCAAATCAGTATTTGTTCCAAATAAATCATCTTTACGACCTCCGTTCCGTTCACTTTGCTTGTTTTCCTCTTCTTTTCCGTTTCCTTTATTAGAAAACGAATAGTTTAAAGTAACGTTAGCGCTGGTCATTCTAAATAAACTCCCGCCATTATCAATATTATAAGTATTAATTCTGGCTCCGCCATTATCGATCGCGTACGGATCTAATGTAGCACCAAAATTTACATTCATTTTATTGTCAAAAAGTTGTGTTCCACCACTTACAAGAACCGGTTGCCATGCTAAACTTTCTTTTCCGTCAGCATTAAAATTATAACTGGTGCTGAAGTTTAAATTGTTTAACAGCATGATCTTTTTAGGTTCTGTTTTTGTGCTGTCCCTGTCTCTTACTTTTGCTTCAAAAGTGTTGCTTAAAGCAAAGGATACAATATTAGAATTGCTTTTACCGGGTGCTCCAAAAATACCGCCATCAAATCTTGAATAATTCGAAATTCTTCCCGTAGCATCAACAGTATAATTATTATAATATTGATCAAAACTTGGAGTGTAGGAATAAGTAACAGTCGGACGCATTACGTGACGAATGGATTGAATTCTTTTGTCGCTTCCAAAATTAAACGTACCGTAAATCGTAGTTCCTAAATTTGTACTGAAATTATACGTTCTAAAAGCGTCAAAACCATTAACAGTTGTATTTACAACCTGACCTTTATCCGGATCATAATTTTTATCAATAGTTTTGGTAACCCAGGTTTCCTGATAGTTGGTAGAAGCTCCTGCACTAAAATATTTAAATACTTTAAAATTGGTACTAATAGGGATGCTGTGCTGCATTCCTATTTGAGCGTCCCTAAACATTTGTGGTTTAAAGAACAATGAATCTGTAGTGGTAATATTGTTTTTACCGCTTAGATTATATTGTAAGTTGATGTTCTTGATAAAACCTTTTTTAACCCCATCTTTTCCAACAAACGGATATACACGATCGACACTGGCTTGCAAAGTCGGTAATGTCATCTGAATTTGCTCTGTTTGTGTGTTTTGCGAATGCGTTGCTGTTAATGAAAAACGAGCTTGTGGTATTGTATTAAAGGTTCTGTTGTATGAAATAGATGAATTTAAAGTATTATTTAAATTCGAACCTACGTTGGCCTGGTTAATCGATCGCTTAAAGTATTTACTACTACCCATATTTACGGAAGCAGAAAAACTTGAATTTGGATTCGATTTTGAATCTTTTGAGTGAGACCACTGAATGTTGTAAATGTTTTCTTTACTATAGTCAGGGTAACCTCGCTCACTGTTGATCAGGTTCTCAAAACGAACATTAAGGTTTCCTCGATATTTGTATCTGGTTGCGTACGCCGACTCAAAACGCATGGCGTAACTACCGTTGGTGTAATAATCAGCTAATACCGTTAAATCATAATTATCGCTTAAAGCAAAATAATACCCCATGTTTTGCAATGAAAAACCTCTTGTGTTTGAGTCGTTATAACTTGGTACGATAATACCGGAAACACTTCTCTCTTTTGTCATTGGAAAAAAGGCGAAAGGCAAGACTAATGGAGTAGGTACGTCTGCAATTACCATTTGAGTGGTACCTACAACAACCTTTTTATTGGGAACGAATTTTACTTTGTTGGTTCTGAAATAATATTCAGGATCGTCAATGTCTTTTGCAGTGGTGAAACGCGCGCCTTTTAAAAAGTAAACCGAATCGTTTTCTTTTTTGGTGATGGCCGCTTTGATTTTAAATTCTCCCTGTTCTGTCCTTGAATTATAAATTAAAGCCTTTTTGGTTTTAAAATTAAATCGGATAGAATCAGGCTGAACTTCGCTTGGACCTTGTTTAAAATTTGGATATTGTATCAAAACACCAGCAGAATCTCTTATACGACCAGCATAAACTTCATCTTTTTCGAGGTTTAAAACAATAATACCCGACTTTAGTTCGACATCTTTATAATATAATTCGGCTTCATTATATAAAGTAAGCGTTTTATTTTTCCTGTCATACTTGGCGTAATCCTTAGCTTTGTACTTCGTAACAGCGTCTAAAGCGCTCTTTTTAGTTTTAACAGTATCTAACTTTATGGTATCAGCAATAGGAGCCGGTGTTAGATCTGGAACAACAGTTTTGGGTTTATCTGTTTGTTTTACAGTTGGTAACGGCTTTTTTTTGTTTTTTATCTCTTGCGAATATAAATTACCACATCCTAATGTTAGGAAAAATGATAATAAAACGATATTAAATAAGTTTGTATGCAAAGGTTTAAATGCTATTTTTGTAAAATTATGGCTTGTTTTTTGACATGTCAAACTTACATATAATTTTTTGTCAAAAATAATCAATTGTAAAAATTATAGCAGTTACGTTTTATTAAAATTAACTTTTAGATTTATGAACAGATTTAACAAAATTAAAGTAATATTTACTTTTTTTCTAACGATATTGTCTTTTTGTGCATACAGCCAGTCAAATGTTTTTAAGGTAACACTTGATGCTGGGCATGGAGATCATGACTTTGGAGCTGTTTATAGCGGACGGATTGAAAAAAATATTGCTTTGGCTATTGTTTTAAAAGTTGGTAAAATTTTAGAAAGCACGCCCAATGTTAATGTGATTTATACTCGTAAAACAGATGTTTTTATCGATTTGGTCGAAAGAGCCAATATTGCAAACAGAGCAAATTCGAATATTTTTGTGTCAATTCACTGTAATGCCAATAAAAATACGGCTGCCGACGGAACAGAAACATATGTAATGGGTTTAAGTAAACTGGCATCGAATCTTGAGGCTGCGAAAAAAGAGAACTCGGTTATTACCTTAGAGAAAGATTATAAACGTAAATACGAAGGTTATGATCCCAATTCTCCTGAATCTATGATTGGATTGACTTTAATGCAGGAAGAATATCAGGATAATAGTATTTCACTGGCCAGTAAAATTGAAGATAATTTTGAAAAACTGGGAAAAAAACTAAGACAGGGAGGAGTAAAACAGGCACCATTTATGGTACTTCATAAAGCTTATATGCCAAGGGTTTTAGTAGAAACAGGATTTATCTCTAATCCTACTGAAGGAAATATTTTAAATTCTGAAGAAGGGCAAAACGACATTGCAAAAGCTATTGCCGAAGCAATTTTGAGTTATAAAAGAGAATATTTTGGTTCCGGGTCTAATGAATCAAACGATGCGCGACCAGTAAGAGATACTACTCCGGTAAAAGCAAAGGTGGTTGAAGCTCCTGCGGTTACCAAGAGTACTCCAAAAGGAACATTCTTTAAAGTACAGCTTATTGCCAGCATTAAAAAAACACCTTTAGAGCCTAAAAATTTTAAAGGACTAAAAAATGTAACAATGATATACGAAAATAATATTTATAAATATTTTTACCAGGAAACTTCAGATTATACAGCTGCAAAAAAATATTTAGAAGAAGCTAAGGATAAAGGATATGGGGCTTCTTTTTTAGTTGCAACTAAAGACGGAGAAAAGATCAGTATTCAAGACGCTATTAAATAATAGCCTTTAGTTCGAATATTTATATTAATTTTGTACAAACACTAAGAATTTTGAAACTAACAAGAGAAATTAAAACGGCTATTTTAGTCATCGCGTCAATTTTATTATTTATCTGGGGCTACAGCTTTTTAAAAGGTAAAGACCTTTTTACAAATTACAAGACATTATATGTAGAATATAATAATGTTGAGGATTTGTCACCATCAGCACCGGTTACCATAAATGGACTTTCAATTGGTAAAGTAAGTAAAATTACAATAAATGAAGTAACTGGTAAATTACTGGTTGAACTTCAATTAAAAACAGATTTCCCAATCTCAAAAACAAGTAAAGCTGCTTTGTATTCTCCAAGTTTAATTGGCGGAAAACAAATTAAGATTTTACCTAATTTGGCAGATAAAGATCCTGCTGAAGAAGGGCAAACGCTTTCATCTACAGTAGAACTGGGATTAACAGAATCTCTGGGAGGTAAAATCGAACCAATTCAGCAAAAATTAGATTTAATGCTTCTTAATATTAATACTCTGGTTTCCGGACTAAATAATGTATTGGATAAAAAAGGGCAGGAAGATCTAAAAAAATCATTGGCAGAATTAAGCCAGACAATGGAGCAATTTCATAAAGCTTCAGGAACTTTGAATACTATCTTAGATACTAACAAAGGTCAGATAAATGGAGTAGTGACAAACTTTAACAAAATGTCAAACAACTTCAATAAGATATCTGATTCTTTAAACAAAGCTGATTTAGGAAAAACAGTTAGAAACCTAAACCAGACTTTGGCTAAAGTAGACGGTATTATGAGTAACTTAAACTCAGGAAAAGGTACTGCCGGTAAATTATTGAATGATGATGCTTTGTATAACAATTTGGCTAAGACTTCAAAAGAGTTAGAATTGTTATTGCAGGATGTTCGTTTATACCCAACCCGTTATGTAAATGTTTCTCTTTTTGGAAAGAAAAACAAACCTTACGTAGCCCCTGCAGAAGATGCAAATTCAACCGATAAAAAATAATAAGGAATGGGATATTTAGACAATATTTTATTTGCTATACTTTTAATAGCTGGTTTTGGCTTTTTTGCTTCAAGTGTAAAAAAGATTATCCGAAACATTAACTTAGGAGTTGATGTAGATCGTAAAGATAATCCAAAGGCACGTTGGGCAAATATGGCGATGATTGCTTTAGGGCAGTCAAAAATGGTGAAACGACCTGTTGCCGGAGTATTGCATATTGTTGTTTATGTAGGTTTCGTTATTATTAATATCGAGTTACTCGAAATCATCATTGATGGTTTATTTGGGACACATAGAATTTTTGCGCCTTATTTAGGTGTGGTTTATGATGTTCTTATTGCTGCGTTTGAGATATTGGCATTTTTGGTTCTGGTTGCAGTTATTGTATTCTGGATCAGAAGAAATATAATTAAATTAAAACGTTTTATAAATCCGGATTTAAATGGTTTTCCAAAAAGTGATGCCAATTACATTTTGTATTTCGAGACTGTTTTGATGATTTTATTTTTATTAATGAATGCTTCTGATTTGCATTTGCAAAATGTTCCGGGAGGATTCTCTCATTTTCATAAAGCAGGGAGCTTTCCAATAAGTCAGTTTATTGCGCCAATGTTTAACGGAGTTTCAAACGAACTGGTTGGATTGTTGTTTGAAGTTTTTTGGTGGTTGCATATCGCGGGTATTTTGGTTTTTATGAACTATCTATACTTCTCAAAACATTTACATATTCTTTTAGCTTTTCCAAACACTTATTTCGCAAACCTGAAACCACAAGGTCAGTTTGATAATTTGGAATCAGTTACCAAAGAAGTAAAATTAATGATGGATCCAAACGCAGATCCGTTTGCGGCTGCTCCGGTAGATGAAAACGCTGCACCAAGTAAATTTGGAGCAAGTGATGTTCAGGATTTAAACTGGGTTCAGTTATTAAACGCGTATACTTGTACGGAATGTGGTCGTTGTACATCAGCTTGTCCGGCGAATCAAACAGGTAAAAAATTGTCTCCTCGTAAAATTATGATGGACACAAGAGACCGTTTACAGGAAGTAGGAAAAAATATTGATGCCAATAAAGGTGTTTTTGTTCCGGATAATAAAACATTATTAAACGATTATATTACTCCCGAAGAATTGTGGGCTTGTACCTCATGTAATGCTTGCGTAGAGGAATGTCCGGTAAATATTAGTCCGTTGTCTATTATTATGGATATGCGTCGTTATTTGGTGATGGAGCAAAGTGCTGCGCCAATGTCATTGAATGCGATGATGACCAATATTGAAAACAATGGTGCACCTTGGCAATACAATCAACAAGACAGATTGAATTGGAAAAACGAAAATTAGAATTAAAGTTTAATTGGTTATTTGTTTAACCGTTTAACTGATAGGATAAAATAATTTTTCGGTTTTAGTGAAGTTTGAATCTTAATCGCTTATAACGATTAACCAACTTAACGATTAGCCGATTAAACAAAAAAGAAGATGTCAGAAAGTTTAGTAGTACCAACAATGGCAGAAATGCTGGCCGAAGGAAAACAACCAGAAGTTTTGTTTTGGGTAGGTTGTGCGGGAAGTTTTGATGATAGAGCAAAAAAAATTACAAAGGCATTTGTGCGAATCTTAAATCGTACGAATGTTTCTTTTGCGGTTTTGGGTACTGAAGAGAGTTGTACCGGAGATCCGGCAAAACGTGCCGGAAATGAATTTTTGTTTCAGATGCAGGCCATGATGAATATCGAGGTTCTAAATGCTTATGAAGCTAAAAAGATTGTTACGGCTTGTCCGCATTGTTTTAATACTTTAAAAAATGAATATCCTGAATTAGGTGGTCAATATGAAGTAGTACATCATACGGAGTTTTTAAAGTCGTTAATGGATGACGGAAGATTAACTATTGAAGGAGGTCAGTTTAAAGGGAAAAAAATCACTTTTCACGATCCTTGTTATTTAGGAAGAGCTAATAAAGTATACGAAGCGCCAAGGGATTTAATCGAAAAACTTGATGTGGAATTGGTCGAAATGAAACGTTCTAAAGCAAATGGTTTATGTTGCGGAGCGGGTGGAGCACAAATGTTTAAAGATGCTGAACCCGGAAACAAAGAAGTAAACGTATTACGAACAGAAGATGCGCTGGAAGTAAAACCGGATATTATTGCAGCAGGTTGTCCGTTTTGCAATACAATGTTAACTGATGGTATTAAACATCAGGAGAAAGAAGGACAGGTTAAAGTAATGGATATTGCGGAGTTAATAGCTAATGCGCAAGATCTTTAACTAAGTTTCTAAGTTTCTGAGTTGCTAAGTTACTGAGGTTCTCAGTTTTTTAACTTGAAACCTTAAACCTGAAACTACTTTTGAATCTAAAATCAACAATCTAAAATCTAAAATTAAAATGTATATACCTTTTGAAGATTTACCTGGCGAGTCCAAAATCTGGATTTACCAATCGAACAGAAAATTTTCTGAGGAAGAATTTTCTGAAATAGAAACTGACCTGAAAGCTTTCGTTGAAGGTTGGGCAGCACACGGAACAAGCTTAGAGGCTTCGTACCAACTAAAATACAACCGATTCATTATTTTGGCTGTAAATCAGGATGTGCAGGCTGCTACAGGATGTTCTATAGATAGTTCGGTAGAATTTATCCAGAGTTTAGAGAAAAAATACAACGTTGATTTACTGGATAAAATGAACGTGACTTTTAAACTTGGTGAACACATAGCTCATAAACCATTAATCGATTTCAAGAAAATGGTGAAAGATAAATCGGTTTCTGAGAATACGATTGTTTTTAATAATCTTGTAAATAATATCGAAGAATACAATGAATCCTGGGAAGTTCCTGCTGCCGATAGTTGGCACAGCAGATTTTTCTAAGAGAGATTTACAATATATTTGAAAGGCATAAAACTTGGGTTTTGTGCCTTTTTTTTTTGTGGAGTTAATTGGGTTTGGTTTCAGGTTTGTTATTCTGAACGAAGAATCACACAAGTAATTTCCGTTCCTAAAAGCACCAATTGTTGTAACGTTTCGAGTGTGATGCTTCGTTCCTCAGAATTGTAAAAAAATTGTAAACACAACACAAAAAAGTTCTTATAAAAACAAAAACCTCTAATCTAGCCCCACTGGAAGTGATATCCTTTTATGTCCGCCGCGGCGGACATAAAAGATATAGCGGACAGCGGGACGAGTGGTTCTTTTAGAAAATGCATCTTCTGCTTCTAATTTAAGTTATGAATGTAAAGTGCTTCGACTACGCTAAGGATGAAGGTGATACTAGTAGAATAATTGTTTTAAATATCTAATGTTCTAATACTCTGACAGATCTAATCTTCACAAAAATCTAACAATCTAAATCTTCGATTAAATGCTATTTTTGAGTACTTTCGTAGTATTAAATTTAATACATGAAAATAGCTATAGTTTGTTATCCGACATTTGGCGGTAGTGGCGTAGTTGCTACAGAATTGGGTCTTGAATTAGCCAGACGCGGACACGAAATCCATTTTATTACTTATAGTCAGCCGGTTAGGTTGGCACTTTTGAATCCTAATGTTCATTATCACGAAGTAAACGTTCCTGAATATCCTCTTTTTCATTATCAGCCTTATGAGTTGGCTTTGTCAAGCAAATTGGTTGATATGGTGAAATTATATAAGATTGAAGTTTTGCACGTGCATTATGCTATTCCTCACGCTTATGCGGGTTATATGGCAAAGCAAATGCTGAAGAATGAAGGAATTAATCTTCCGATGATTACGACGCTTCACGGAACTGATATTACACTGGTTGGAAATCACCCTTTTTATAAACCGGCAGTGACGTTTAGTATCAATAAATCTGATTATGTAACTTCGGTTTCTCAGAGTTTGAAAGATGATACTTTGAAGTTGTTCAAGATCAAGAATAAAATTAAGGTGATTCCGAATTTTATTGAGTTGGATAAGATGAAAAAAGATCCGCTTGCACCTTGTCACCGATCTGTAATGGCGAAGGAAAATGAGCACATTATTACCCATATTAGTAACTTTAGAAAGGTAAAACGTATACCGGATATTATTAAGATTTTCTATAATATCCAGAAAGAAATGCCAGCTAAACTGATGATGGTAGGTGATGGTCCTGAAAAAGAAAAAGCGGAAGTTTTATGTATGGAGCTTGGAATTTACGATAAGGTAATTTTCTTTGGAAACAGTAATGAAATCGATAAGATTTTATGTCTGACCGATTTGTTTTTGCTTCCGTCAGAAACAGAAAGTTTTGGTTTGGCAGCTTTAGAGGCTATGGCTTGCGGTGTTCCGGTAATTTCGAGTAATTCGGGAGGTTTGCCTGAGGTTAATTTTGATGGTATTTCGGGATATTTGAGTAATGTTGGGAATGTCGAAGAAATGGCTGCAAATGCAATTAAGATTCTTAAAGACGATAAAACGCTGAATGAGTTTAAGGCAAATGCCCTGGAAGTAGCAAAGAAATTTGATATCAAAAATATATTGCCTAAGTATGAAGCTTTGTATCAAAAAGCAATAGACGATTATAAAGAATAAAACATAATTTTAAAATACTCGTAAATGAAAAAAGTAATTTCGGTTTTAGTAATTTTTGTTTTGATTTCTTGCGGAGCAAAAAAAACTGCAGATTCAGGTTCGAAAGTTTTGTATGAAGTTTTGACGGAACAATCTGATGGTGGTGGAAATATTAAGTTTTTTGAAATTTTGACAGAACCTAATGAAATCAAAATGTTGGAAAACGACCCGCTTTTAAAAGATAAGATGAAACAGGATGATATTAGCAATTCGAATTATGTTATCTTGAATATGGGGGAGAAAAACACTGGCGGATTCTCTATTGGGGTTGAAAAAGTGGAAGAAACCGATAAGAATATTATCATTACAATAAAAGAAGTTAGTCCTGCTGCGGATGCCATGGTAATGCAGGTGATTACTTATCCTTATACGGTGGTAAAAGTGCATTCGAAAAAAGAAATTATTATTAAATAAGGTATTTTATAAGGCTGAGCGTTGAATTTAACCGCGAAGCATGCAAGGTTTTTATACATTGGATTTTGTAAAATAAACGCAATCCCGATAGCTATCGGGAGCAAAGCTAAATCAATACAATCCCGATAGCTATCGGGATTGCGAACTTTGCGTTTTCTGAGCATACATTATATAAAAAAATTTGCTATCGGGATTGTGGTTACATAATATTTAGAATGAAAAAATCCTGTCGCTTTTCAACGACAGGATTTCTTTTTACAATTATTTTTTAGTTTTAATTTAGAATCTAAATTTAACGCCTAAACCTACGTCAAATCCAAAATTGTCATCGTCATAGTATCCAGAACCAATTTCTGGTCTTGCATCTAATGAAAGTGTAATAGGTGCTTCGCTAAATCTGTATTCTATACCGATATCTCCAGCTGCAAATACGTAAGTTCCGCTGTCGTTATACTTGAAATTGTTGTTGTAGTAATCGTGATCCCATGCAGCAATACCACCACCAACACCAGCATACCAGTTAAAACCTCCGTCGATGTTCCAAACCCATTGGTAAAGAGCAACTCCTTTAATGGCGTCTACGTTGCTGCTATTTCTAAAACCTAAATCAAATTCAAGTCTGTTTTTTTGGCTTAAGCCTAATTGATATGATACCTCGCCACCAAATCCGTTGTTATCTCCTAAACGTACTCCTAAAGCATGTTTTGAAATTTCTTGTGATTGAGCTGTAAATGCTAATCCTAATAGCATGAAGGCAGATAAAATGATTTTTTTCATAAAAATGGTTATTAAATTTTTTTCAAATGTACAGTTACGTGTAATGTAGAAACGTATACTATTTTTAAAAATTGTTATATAATTCACATTTTTACATTTTGATCAAATTTCGTTAAAGACTTCTGTGTCAGTTGTAGTGCGGGATTTCGCTTTTTTTGGCGCAGTTTTTTAGACTTATTTTTTAAGGATGATTGACGAAATTAACTGTGAGCTTAAAATATCTTCCATTTCAAAAAGATTTTCTTCTTCGCTAAAATTGCTTTCAATGTACGAGTATAATTTCCAACGCTTTTTATGATATTCTAATGCAGTAAGATTTTCGACCCAATCACCGGAGTTTAAATATAAGGTAGATCCGTGTTTGTTTTCCTTGGTGATAATTTTTGGTTCATGTATATGTCCGCAAATTACATAATCGTATTTTTTTTCGATGGCAAGATCTGTGGCCGTAGTTTCAAAATCCGAAATAAATTTGACGGCTTTTTTAACGCTTGCTTTT
>Ga0247815_10001101_pt1 | contig 20896 bp, 26 predicted proteins | sample UWRJL194509B1_FD_181014 | JGI IMG/M metagenome (GOLD analysis project Ga0247815, IMG submission 181014) | Plant litter microbial communities from Arlington Agricultural Research Station in Wisconsin, United States - UWRJ-L194-509B-1 | ecosystem: Environmental > Terrestrial > Plant litter >...
TTCCCAGTAACCTCGGTAATTGGTATCGCAGCGCTTGCCTTCATCGGCATCGCGCCTACGGCGGCAAGCGCTACCGACTTGGATAGTCCCGAACCTACGACCATCAAGGTGGCGAATGTTCCCGGCGGGTTCGATCGATCTATAGCGGCGGCCCATGGATACGAGATCCGCACCACTCCGACAGGCAAGCAATACAGCGTCAAGGTCGGCACACCGGCGGGCACAGTTTCCACGCAATCCACTGGAACAGTGGCTGGCGATTGCGGGTACTCCTTCGTCACCTTGTCACCGGGAACCCACCGGATGGCTTCGGGATTTGTCGTCAACGGCGACGTCGCGTTTCGGAAGTGGGGGGTTACTGTCCAGAACGGCGGCATCGTGTACAACTTCAACATGGACGGTGCAGCATCTGGCGCTTCCTGGTCGGACTACCGCGCCATATCGTGGGCTTCCGGGGTCACACAGGCGACAGTGAACGGGGGATCATTCGCTGCGCTGTGGAACGGGCAGTTGTGCTACTCGGGTATCCCCCACACCACGACCGTGATGTAGAAATGGAATTCAGCGGGACGGAAAATCGCGACGGGCCCCCTTCCCTAGACTCGGCTGTCCAGTTTCTAGGGAGGCCGGATATTGTCGGACTCGTCGGAGCAGAGCCTTCCGGATTCAATCTCACCAGGCTGAACTCGGAGCCTATCGCGGCCGAGATCGTTTACCGCGAAACGGAATACCCCAGCACGGTGCGAAACTGGACGACGGGCTGGCCGCTGATCGACGCCATGTATCCGGGCCAGCAGGAGCGAGTCGACGAGCACCTCATGAATCACCTGGGGAACGTCGTCGGAGTTCCTAATGTTCTGGAAACGTTCACTACAGCTGATTTCCTCGGTCCTAGCGAGACTGAGGTGGATGATGAGCCGGTGGTGGCTAGACGATTCAGCTGGGGCTCGTTTGGTGCGCTGCTTTTTGAGTTCGACGGTCTAATCGTCACCTATGTCGCACCGGCCGTCGTCGGGGCGAGGTTCGCGAGAAGCAGCTAGAAGGAGAGGGGCGAAGGTATCAGGCCTTGCCATTTCGTACCGGCGTGCTTGATGCCTTCGCCGCCTCCTCGGCCAAGTGTTCTGTTATTAGCTGTCTTCCCGGTCCGAGAGGAGCGATGGGCGACTCCACGAACGCCAGCGAGCCTCCGTTTTCATTCCTGACCTCTAATCGAACAAATGATCCGCGCTCGACCCTTACGTCCGGGTCCGGTGACTGTGCGATCACAACCCATTTGGCATTCCAGGTCCGGGCTAGCAGTGTCGGACCGTCGCTGTCGCTTGACGTTGCAATCAATCCCCGCGCGTCGCACAGAGCTCGCGCATCCAACACATTCAGGCCCAAGAGGTCGGGCACGATGGACGCCACAGTGTGGAAATCATCAAGCTTCGACATGCAGGCCTCCCAGTTACTTGTCCTTTTATTTTGGACCCTACCGCGGTTCCTCCAGCTAGTTGAGATCGAGGCGCCAAATGGGCTCTCCCTTCCGACTCGCGCAGCACGTGGTGAAGGTGTCAGCACCTTGAGTACTCAGTGTCGAGATGATCGATATCGGGGTCGATTGCAGAACTCGATCCGGCACAGTAAAGCCCGCTGTCTAAGGGCTTTACCAGACCCCTAAGATTCCATATCCTCCGTGACCGGCGGGAAAATCCTCCGCAAGGCGGCGGTCATCTCCGGCACCACCCGCAAGGGCTTTCGGCTCAAATTGTTCGCGATGACTCGCAAGCTTCCGTTCAGGCACAGAGGTGTCGCCGGCGTGTCAAGAATCGAGGGCCGGCGTGTCCGTGCGGAATCATCGAAGTCGCGGTCGTCGGGAAAGGTCAGAAACACAACACAATACTTCACTTCGTGTCAAATCAGACTGTGAGGCCCAATTCTCGTTGAGCGCGGTCATAGAGCCGGTCGAGGGTCTCGGCGCACTCGATCCCAACCGCGGAGACAAAGTCCGCTGGCACATAGATGGTGTCGCCTTCGGAGTAAAGCTTCAATGAGTGTTGAATAGTGCCGGAGACTTGCTGCTCGATCGGATCTGTCGAGACGGCGGCCATCTTTAGCGCTCGGGTACCAACGCGGGCGTAATCGACGATCACTCTGAGTCCTGGCTCATGATCGAACTGCACATTTTCGAACTTGTACGCTCTCATCTCGCAGTTGCGGAAGAGTACCCCTCGAAAGTCAACATCTTTCAACGGCCCGGGGTCACGAGTGTCCGAAAACTTACGCGCTTCGAAAAGGACTCCATCGAGCAAACCTTCGAATTTAACTCCGTCGAAGGTTGCGTAGTTGAACTTCACGCTCTTAAGTTTCGTATTTCGAAATGTGCAATCGACGAAATCGCACTCCGAAACTACAGCGCGTTTTAGATCAGCTCTGTCGAAGCTAACTCGGTGCCACCGGTTGACTCCGTTAGCACCGCGCTCTCCCGTTCCAATTGCACTGCCCGTCATGTCTGCGCGCTCGAAAGACGAATCGCTGACCTGAGAGTTCCACAATCGCCAATCATGAAGGTCCGCCTGGTCGAAAAGGCAGTCGTGAATCCACGCGTCGTGAAATCGAGCGTGGCGGATCACCGATGCCCTCAAGTCAATGTGCTCCCACCGGGTTGCGGCAAAGACCGGGAACCCTCCGATGACCTCGAATGTTGAGTTCGCTATTACAACTGAGTTCACCCTGGCCGGCGACGGGAATTCGAGGCCACGGAGATCAACTCGGCCCTCGTGGGTTGCGGCCCAGGATGGCGCGTCGGAGACCGCTCCTTTGGCTAGCCATGCGGCGGCCTCCAGAGCAAGTTCGCGTCCAGCGGGAGTGCGCCAGCGCTCGCGGAGCTGTTTCACTGAGCTCGCACTCATTTTGTGAACAATCCTATTCCGAGACCTAATGAGAGTACTTGTCTACGTGCTTTTGGAGGTGGCCGGGTGTGGTGATGTCGTACCAGGGTCTGCTGCACGAATAGGTGACAGTTTCTAGTCACGCAGCCAGTGCGGCTGGCGTGTTCATGATGGCTTCGAACTCGATCGGGGTCAAACGTCCGAGGCGCTAGCACCAGACAGTGGCGCGAAGCCGACGCTGCCACACGGCACGAGCATCTCACACCGTCGCTCAGCCCAATTGACGCGAAATCGGCCTGCCAGCCAATGTGCCGCGCATGTATAGGGCGGGAGTTGAATTCTCGACTCCCTCAATCCCAGACGAGGACCTCGATACATGTCCAGCACCAAACCCACTCAAATGACCGCCGAGACCTGGGCCTCGGTGCAGTCCCTTGTCTCCTCGGCCATCGATCAGTGCCACGCATCTACCCCGTACAGCGACGGGGAGCTCATCTCGATCGGCACGAAGCTCGCGACGTTCGTCGCCAGCTCACCCCTCCTGAGCCTGGATGTCGAGACGGCGTTCGCCGCCCCAACCATCGAACAGTTCTTCCACACGGGCCTCCCCACCTGGTCGCCAGCGTCCCGCGGCAACGCACGGTCGATGCTCTACCGGATGTCCGAAACACTTCTCGGCACGACAACCCGTGGCGACCGCCTGTTCGCACTGCCCGCATCGTCACCGAGCCGGCCTTACGACGCGGCGGAGCTGAAGCAGATCGACAAGTGGATTCGAGCCCAGCAGGGAGAACGTCGACGTGACGCGACGGTACTCGTGGCTCTGGGGCTCGGGGCTGGACTGTCGACGAGCGAGATCACCGGGCTGAGGGTGGACGACCTAACGGTTGTTGAGTTGGATGGCGTCGTGGTGATCGCCTCGGTCGAGGTCAGCTGCGCACGTTCGCGAGTGGTGACGATCGAGAGTCGGTGGGGCGAGCAATTGGCGGCTGCAGTTTCCGGGCGTGGTGGCCAGGGATTTGCATTCGAGCCAAAGAGAGAAGCCGCTGGCAAGAATCTAGTGTCGAACTTTGTCGCTCGATCGGAGGGCGAGGGAGTTCGTCCTAACGCTCAGAGGATGCGCGCTACGTGGGTCGTAGGTCACCTTGAGTCGGGCACACCGATTGTCAGTCTCATGGAGCTGGCTGGTGTTCGATCGCTCGATGCACTTTCTCGTTACGTGCGGTTCGTTGGTGTCGCGGCCTAGCGTCGTCCGCGGACTCGGTAGCTTCGTGTTCTGGAATGACAGTTCCAGAATCACATGCAGCACAGCAGAAATGCCTAGCTAGAGTTCGCTGACTAGCATTCGATGATGACTCAACAGCGTTGGCAGAAGATCACCGAGTGGCCGCTGATGGCGATCGCGCTGCTGTTCCTTGCCGTGTACGCATGGCAGGTGATCGGTGATCTGAGCGGTACAGCCGAAGCGATCACGGACAGGATCTTGAACGCCACGTGGGCGGTGTTCCTGATCGACTACTTGGTGAACCTGATTCTGGCGAAACCACGCTGGCGGTGGTTTTACCGCCACCTTCTCGACCTGGCGGTCGTCGCTCTCCCTCTCGTCAGACCACTTCGACTTCTTCGCCTGGTGACGCTGCTTCGGGTCCTCCAGCAGGTCGCGGGAACCGCACTGCGAGGGCGCGTGGTGATTTACGTGGCAGGAGCAGCAAGCCTCCTTATTTTCGTCGCGGCGCTAGCCGAGCTAGACCAAGAACGAAACGCTCCTGGTGCGTCCATCGTCACGTTCCCCGACGGCCTGTGGTGGGCAGTGGTGACCATCACCACCGTTGGCTACGGAGACTTATACCCGGTCACTGAGACCGGCCGGCTCATCGCGACAGCAGTAATGCTTGGCGGCATCGCGCTCATCGGTGTGGTGACCGCGACGCTTGCCTCCTGGATCGTCGAACGCGTGTCCGCGAGTGAAGGGCTGGAACAGGCGGCAACTCGCCGGCAAGTTACGGAGCTCACCGAAGAGGTGCGAGCCCTCCGGGAGCTGATGTCGGAATCCCGCCCTGCTCAGGACCGGTAGGTCGGGGCCTCGTCCGCTCATTCACGACGATTTCTCAGCCGCCAGTTGCTCTATGTGGTCACCCGACGGATTTGACGGCGTTGGGGCCGCGTTCTTCGCTCCCCAAGGCCCGCCATTTTCGAGCGCGGCCAGCCTCGGTCCATGGGCCAGCCCCCATGAGCGTCTCAGGCACACGGGCGTGGACCTCTACATCGCGTACGGCGGGGCGCGTGAAACGTCGCTCCCTGTAGTACTTAGTCGAATTCCCCGCGGAACAAGTTCTCTGGCCTTTGCTTTGGCTTTGGCTTTGGCTTTGGCTTTGGCTTTGGCTTTGGCTTTGGAGCAGTCACGCATTTCAAGCCGACTTCTTAGACGGCGATCGCGCTCCACTTGCAACTCGTTGGCGGATCGCCATTTTCGCTGCGAAGCGTGTATGTGACGCGCCGGGAGAATCGTATGATGAATAGCGCGCATGTTGACAGGGTCAACACATGAGTAATTCTTTCTGTGCGGGGTAGAGTGAGGCCTGTAGCGCGTCGCTTGACGCAGCTAACTTGAGGAGTACCGTGCTCATTTGGATTAACGGTCCCTTCGGCGTCGGCAAATCCGCGCTATCTTCCGCGTTGTCGTCGCTCACCGGTTACCCGATCTTCGACCCGGAAGACCTCGGGTTTCTCATGCGAGAAACAATCCCTCAATCGCCATATGACTTCCAAGATCTTCCGGCATGGCGGCGCCTTGTCCCGTCCTTCGCAGCAGAACTCGTGCGGTCGGGCGCAGTGCCTCTGATTGTTGTCCAGTCGGTGCTGAATGCTGACTATTGGGATGAAATGGAGCTAGCGCTAGAAGAGTCTGAAATCCCGATTACTCGAGTTCTACTTCACGCGGACCGCGACTTGCTCGTCGACCGCATAACGTCGGACAGGATAGAAGTCGGAGCTCGTCAATGGCGCCTATCCAATTTAGATGCATACGAGTCGGCTCGCAGTTGGATTACTTCGAAGTCGGACTTGGTCATTGCTGCGCGCGATGCGACACCGGAGTCAGCGGCCCACCAGATCACACGTTTTCTCGCGGAGGGTGAAATGGCTGAATAGTGCGGAATGGCAGACCATCGGCATCAGGCGCGGCTGCATGCTTTCAACCGAAAGATTGCTGCCGGGCGAAGCTCTATACCTCCGCTATTCAGGCGCGGCTGATCAGTCGACTGTCATCTTTAAGGAACGAAAGAGACGATGGAGCTCCATTCCACCAGAACTTCGATTTCGATGGTCGTGGTTGGATACCTGTTCTCACAGTCCGGCACATCTGCTCTAGTGATGTAGAGACCGCTGATTTTCATCGCACTAGCATGGTCGGGAAAAATATCGCCTCATCGGGCCACTTGAGAAGTCTGGGTGAGGTTGCATTTTTAGGACGACTCGCGGAGCGAAGGACGTTTCGCCGGTTCTGCACTAGGTCGCTCACTTACTTCCCTGAGGCGGATCCGACTCTCTGAAAGTCATACGGAAACTGAAGATCGTCCCGTAGAAGTACGTTAACAACTCGCCTTTTCGGGCGTTTTCGTCGTAGAAGAGCTGTCCGCCCACATCGCTGAGGTAGCAAGGAATCACGAAAAACGCGCCTCCTTGCGAACGCGGCGCATCCCAAGTTCCGGTCCCCGAGATCAGATCTGTCCATGTTCCAACGTGGCGTTCGGGTGATCGTTCAGTGCCCTCTGCAAGTGCCAACGGAATGTTTTCGAAGGCAACCACGCCATCCGAAAAGACTAGCGATGACGTTCCGTCGGCTCCGACTCCATGTACCGAAGAGGTCCGAACTTGCTGGCGCTGTTCTAGCATCGCGAGGTTCGTCATGAGGTGCGCTACAACCGGCAAGCAATAAGACTGCCGCCACCATCGCTGCCATGGCAGACCATCGGTTGAGCCTTCGGCTCAAGGTGGATCCCTTCGATGCGAAATTTTAGTAGTTGACAGTTTCGAGCCATCCGAACTTTTGGGTCACATTGGAGAATGCACCGCTCGCCGGCGCGTAATCGTAGGACATGGCCTACATTGCAGCGTCCAGGCTGACTCGCCAATCTATGGAGTACCTCGGCCTCACGGGGCGAGCCGCCTACGTCAAGGGAACACGGCGCACCGCTAAGCAGTGGTACACACCCCTCTACCGTTCCCTGTCTCGTGCGATCAGAACGTTCGACCCGAAACCGGTTGGGAGGCCCGGCAGGAGGGGCAAGTTCCCGACCCTGGCCGAGGTCGATGCGATGCCGGGTGGGAAAGCGACGCCCTGAAAGACAAAGCCGAGCGGCTCAGCCTAATCGGAAACATGCTTGTCGAAGCGACCCTCCAACTCGTGCCCGAAGAGTACGCAAAGAACTGGAAAGGCGACACCGTCGTCGACGCGACTGTCACCGCGGCCTACGCCAAACGGGGTGCTCCGCACGGAAAGACCCATGGGTCCATCGACCCGAGCGCCGGCTGGTATCTCCGAAACCGCGAACACAAGACCGTGGACGCGACCTCGAAACAAATCAAGAAGGCCATCTACGGCTGGGATCTCACCTTCGTCAATCAGACCAACCACGACCCGTCAGAGCTCGCATGCCATCCACTGCTAATCGCTGGTCTCGGCATCACCGTTCCAGCGACCAATCTCATCGCCACGGCAACCAACATCTATAAGGACATCGTTCGCCGCGGCCACCCCGTCGGGCGCCTCACCGGCGACCGCGGCTACATGCCCAGCGCTAAAGCCGAAGACTTCCAGATCCCGCTCAGTGCCCTCGGATACGACCTCCGCACCGACTACGAATACCCCCAACTCGGCCGGAACGGTAAAGGAGGGGGGTACGCCGGCGCGATCCAGGTCGAAGGCAACTGGTACTGCCCCTCCATGCCGGAGAACCTGATCGACGCCACCATTCAATTGCGGGACAAGATCATCGACCACAAGACCTGGCGGTTGCGCATCGCCGAACGACGCCACTACATGCTTCGCCCCAAGGAAAAGCCGGACAAAAACGGCAGTGTCGCCATGATGTGCCCGGCCCGCGGGCCCGGCTCCACCGCCATCTGCCCACTCGCCGCAGGGTGCGGGTCCACAGCCAAGAAGCCTGCTACGAGCACGGCCAAGGACCGCGACGACAACCCGGACGACGCGAAAGTCACCATCTACAACCCGCCCGAGCACCCCGACAGCATTTGCACCAACAAGACCTCGGTGAACTTCCCCGCAACCGCCGGCGCCAAGTTCGCGCAAACAGTGCAGTACGGCAGCCAGAAGTGGGCCTCCGAATACAAGCACGACCGGAACACCATCGAAGGACTCAACGGCTTCGCCAAAGATGAGTCCAAAGAAGGACTCGGTACCCCCGGTAAACGGCGCCTACGCGGGATCGCAGCACAATTTCTTCTCATCAGTTTCATCGCGGTCGCTGCGAACCTTCGCAAGATCCAGGCCTTCCGCGACGAGCAGCTCTCCTCAGACAGCGACGAGGAAAGAGCCGAAAAGCGCAAGCAGAAACAAGCCGTCCGCCAGCGGCGGAAACACCGAAACGATCGGGTGGCACCCTGGGGCGACTTCCGAAGCTCCGACCCACCACCTGACCCGGACGTCTCCGACCCCGCCTGAACGGGTCTCCTCGCACACCTCACCCGCTCGGCCAGACAATCCGGCGTGCCGAAAACCCCTGCCAACAGCAAACCTGCTGCTCATCTCGTCGCCGCGATGCCGATCAGGAGCTGGCAACCCGCTCAGAACGCCTCAGAAACGAAGAAGGCCCCCGATTTCTCGGGGGCCAATCTCTTTCGGACCGTTTTGCAAACATAAACTACCTGTTATGCAATCGGCCCACTGTGGGTCGATTGCAAAACCCGCAATCGCCTCAGGGAAGTCCGCTGTGTCGTGGCCTTCGCTTGAGCTCAAATTCTTGATCCTCCGCGCACAACGTGAAAATCCTCCACCAGGTCATCTCTCCAGGGACGATCTCGGGTCAGAGGTGATCTCCCAGTACTACCGCGGGTGTGATTCGGTCCCGGCAGCGCTCTACGCTGATGACCGACACGAATCTCTCCCCGGTCCCCTCTAACGACCGACGAGGAAGACCGAGCGAGGAGCGACCCGTAATTTCTGCCGACCCTGACCTGTCGAGCGCTTCGTCGTCCGAGACCCTCAACACGACTACACCGTCCGACGCTTCGCCGGAGTCGCGACGCAGGGACGATCTGGCTCGCGCCGCCAACCGTGTCGTTCTCGAGTATCTCGACGACAGCCAGAATCAGACGACGTCGCTCGGCTTGGAAGCCTGGCTTCGAGAGCATGACCACTATCACCAGATGATGGAGTGGCGTGAAGAGCAGATGCGGCGTGAGCGCGACCTCTGGGAGCGCTACGAAGAAGCGGAGAGCGAGGCCTTGCAGGTGGCCTTGCCGCCGAACTGGAAGTCTCCCGACATCGAGTTGCCCGACCTTGAGCAGCTTTCGGCGCTGCAGCTCGTGGAAGGCATCCCGCTCGCTTGGGTTCCGCCGAACCGGGTACTTCGCGGGATGCTCGAATGCAAGACTGCCGCGTCTCGGCGACGCCTGATCGCCAGGGAGTCCTCAGCGATCCTGAAGGCCTGCCAAGCCGAACTGCGTCGTCTGGGTTCTCCGGAGACTTCCGACTGGCGGGTATCTGCCCGGGAGGCGGCTTCCGCCATGAAATCCGGCCACTGGCGCGCGGGACAGGCCCTCGCTGCCATCGCACTGGATACCGCAACCTCGAAGTTCGTTCGCTCTTCGTACAGCGCCGCCACCCGACACTTCGACAGGAACCGAAAGCCGACGCCGCCCGGATCTTCCAACGACAGCCTCCCCTCGTGGTTCGAGGTCGACTACCCCCGAGCCATGCTCGTTCTCCACAGCATCTACGGCGCCTTCTCGGTGTTCGACGGTAAAGGTGGTGAATCCGCCGTACCCGTCCAGTTCACGAGACACGCAACCGTGCACACCATGAGCGGTCGCCAGTACAACAAGTCGAACGCTCTGATCGCGCTCATGCACTTGGTAGGACTGCTGTGCCTCGTCGAAGATGCGCCGACAAGCTGAGATGGCGTTCTCGCGCCTATAGAAGCCGGTCAAACGTCAAGGCGCTCCCGCGCTGCCTTGTGCTGCGTGATCGGGGTGCGATCGAGAACCAATCTGACGATGGTCTCGAAGAATCTGGAGGCCGACAGCTCCTCCGGCACCTCGTCGTGGAGGAGGCCGACGAGGGGCAAGTCCTCAAGTCGGGGGGTATCCGCGGTCACACCCGTGTCGGTCGACGGTGCTGTGACGGACTCGTCCGTGTCGTCCTCAAGTCCGGCATCGGTGAGGGCGTCACCGTCCTCGCCGTCCTCGAGAGCGGGAGCTTCGAGCCCCTCGTAGTTCGGCACGACAAGGAGGACGGCGTCGTAGGCGTCGGCTTCCCGGCCGAGCTTGGCGAGGAGGTCTAACAACCACTCTGCCTTGTCGCGTTTGGTCCGGAAAGCGTCCGCGTTGAGCGCGTAGACGAAGCCCATCGCTGCCATCGGGTGCCGCAGTCGCAGGTTCTTCGCGTCGCCGTAGCTCTCCTCGACACGGTTGGCTGCATTCCGGTTGAAGGATTTGTCCATGCGTTTAGTAGAAATCAAGAGCTCCGGCCCTGTCTCCCACGCCGACATGACCACGTCGACCTGTTTGAAGTAGTGCTTTCCGAGGACCCGTGCGCTCGCACCGACCGCACCGTTCGCGTTCGACGACGCCAGGCGCGCCTCGACGAGACGTCGCTCCGCTATCGGCAGGGATTTCAACAGCTGCGTGACAGGGGTCGGTTGGATCCGAGGACTGCGTTGCCTCGGCCACACGGAGTCCGCGTCGAACCCGGCCCGCCGCAGTTCGTACGCGACCCAGATGTCGATCGCGAGTGCGGGAAGGCCAGTCTGAGATTTGGATTCGAGCAAGGTGGGGACGGCGAGCAGTCGCTGAAGTGTGCCGAAGTCGGGGACGAAGCGAGGGCCGGTCGCAGACCCAGTCGACACCCAGGGGTTGGTGTGCCGGGGAGTCGAGGCGGCCGCGACTACTTCGTCGAGGAGCCGCCACCCGATCTGAGTGGTGTCGTCCTCGTCTTTGACCATGTGCAGTCCTCCGTCGCGATCGGGATCAGGCTACTGGAGTCGCGATGTTTCGTCTTGCGACGCACCTCCTATTGCCGCTGCCGTCGCACCATGACCTCGACGATCTCGTCCGCCAACTCGCCCAGCACCGCGACATAGTCTGCCCTCGTCGCTTCGCGAGCTCGACCGCTCGCGGCATCCACCGCCGAGGCATCCAACATCCGCCGCAGGCTTAGGTCGTCGATGCCGTTGGAAGCCACGTACTCCGAAGCCCGGCGGAGTGCCTCCCGCCAGAGGTCTGCCTCCGCTTCCGCCCGCCTCGCGCGCGCGACGAGGTAGGCGACTGTCTTCGCGCCTCCGGCCTCGAAAAGGTCTCGCCCACGTTCGTATTCCCGATGCATGATGTCCTCTCTGCCGATGTTCACGTCATGCATGCGCGGCAACAGCTCGTCGCGCGGCAGCGAGCATCTCCGGCCGCTCGTCGACGGCCTACCAGGTCCGGCGACGGGCGCAAGCGTGTCGCGCTGCGACGGCGGTGAAGTCGATGCCACGTCCTCGAGTACCCTGAATCCATGTCTACGAGTGATGCGGGAACCAGATCACTACGGACGGTCAGCCTGTTCAGCGGAATCGGAGGAATCGACCTCGGAATGCTGAAATCAGGACACACCATCGTCGAGATGTGTGAATCGTGGACTCCTGCCCAGAAGGTCCTGGAGCGCCGTTTCCCTGGCATCCCTGTCGCCGATGATGTCAGGACCTACACGCCGGCCCTGGCGTACGACCTCCTCACGGCAGGATTTCCCTGCGTCGACATCTCCCACGCCGGGTCGCAGCGCGGCATCTTCGGCCCGCAATCGGGCCTCGTCGAACACGTCTTCCGCATCCTCCACGAAACGACACCCGAATGGGTCGTCCTCGAGAACGTGCCCAACATCCTCCGCCTGCAGAAGGGTGCCGGCATCGCCTACATCATCGACTCCCTCGTCGAAGCTGGGTACAAATGGGCTTACCGCGTCGTCGACTCCCGCGCCTCCGGCGTCCCCCAACGACGCAACCGCGTCATCGTGCTCGCATCCAGGAATCACGATCCTGCCCCGTACCTCCTCGCCGATGAAGCACCCGACATCGCAACCGACGACACCGACGACGCGTGGGGGTTCTACTGGACCGAAGGTCGGCGCGGAGTCGGACTCGTCAAGGGTGCCGTCCCGACCCTCAAAGGCGGCTCGACCGTGGGTGCACCTTCCGCACCGGCCATCTGGAACCCCACCGCACCAGTCGGCAGGAGGATCGCGCTGCCGTCCATCGAGGACGCAGAGGAACTCCAAGGCTTCGAACGAGGATGGACGGAACCCGCCGAGGCAGACATGCCTTCGAAGCATCGGTGGAAGCTCGTCGGCAACGCCGTAACGGTCGGAATCTCGGAATGGCTCGGCGGCAGCCTCGCCGAACGCGGGAAAATCTGGACACCGCAAGCCGCCAGAGCATTGGACCGCTCGCGCCCCTGGCCCGATGTGGCATGGGGCGAAGGAAGTGAATTATGGTCCGCCGATGTCTCGCGGGTTCCGGTGCTGACGCCACTCAAACGGCTCGCCGACGTTGTCGACCCGACAGCGGCCACCCCGCTCTCGCACCGCGCCACCGCCGGGTTCATGTCACGGTTGGAGGAATCGGGCATCACGCTGGACGCCGACTTCGTCCGTGACCTCGAGCTCCACCTGGCGAAGATGCGCAAACCTCTCGGACGCACGGCGCGGCCGGAGGACACAGCGTCGTGGGCGTCATCACCCGAAGTCCGCAGACGCATGCAGAAAGTGAAGGGGAAGAACACGAAACCCGAGGTCGCACTGCGTCGCGAGCTCACCGACATGGGGCTCCGGTACCGGATCCAGCACCGGCCGGAGGCCGACATGCGCTGGCGATCCGACATCGTTTTCCTCGGCAAGCGGGTCGTCGTAGATATCCGCGGCTGCTACTGGCACGCGTGCCCCCTGCACAGCACGTTGCCGAAGGTGAATGCCGAGAGATGGCTGACCAAGCTGGAGGGCAACCGCGCGCGCGATGACCGGATGGTCGAAGAGCTCAGCGGGCGCGGATGGACGGTAGTCGTGGTCTGGGAGCACGAGGATCCCCACGAAGCCGCCGTGCGTGTCGCCGACACTCTCGCTTCCCGCCCGACTCAGCGCACCAAGACGGCAGCGCAGAGATGACTGACCCCGCGGCCGGTCTCGGCGCCGTGTACACCCGTCCTTGGGCTGCTCGATTGGTCCTCGACCTCATCGGCTACACCTCGGACGACGACCTCGCCGCCCACACGATCGTCGAGCCCTGCTGCGGCGACGGCGCCTTCGTCGAGCCCATCGTCCGCCGACTGCTTAAGTCGGTCGAGCGCACGGGTCGCGGGATGGTCGACACGGCATCCTGCATCCGTGCGTGGGACCTCGACCCGGAAGCGGTCGCCCACACTCGTGCCAGGGTGTCCGCCATCCTCGTCGAGCACGGAGCATCCTCCGAACTCGCCTCCGAACTCGCCGAAGGCTGGATCGCTCAAGGAGACTTTCTCCTCGACACGACCCCGAAGGATCGCGTGCGGTGGGTCGCCGGGAACCCTCCGTATGTGCGGGTAGAGGACGTCCCCGCAGATCGGGCGAAGAGATACCGGACCGCGTGGCCGACCATGACAGGTCGAGCCGACGTCTACATCGGATTCTTCGAGGCGGCCCTATCGATGCTCGAGCCGGGAGGGATAGTCGGATTCCTCTGCGCCGACAGATGGATGAAAAACCAGTACGGCGCCGCATTGCGTCGGAAGGTCGCCGACGGATACGCGCTCGACGTCGTCCTCGAGCTGACCGGCGTCGACGCGTTCGAGAGAAAGGTCGCCGCCTATCCGGCGATAACCGTCATCCGAAACGGGGAGCGCCGCGACACCCTCTTCGCCCGGGCACGCAGCAGCTTCGACGAGGACGCTGCGAACCGGTTCGTCATGTCGACCGGATCCTCAGACGCGCGCAGATTCACCGATCCCGCTTTCGACGCTCACCGTCGCCTGGTGAGACCGAGTTCGAAATCGACGTGGGCGATCGCCAGCGAAGAGGACCTGACGCTCGTGGATGATCTCGAGGCGCGGTTCCGTCCGCTTGAGGACACCGGGGTGAAGGTGCGTGGCGGAGCTGCGACGGGTGCCGACGACGTGTACATCGTCGGACCGGACAGCGACATCGAACCAGAAGTTCTATTCCCGCTTATCGGCCCGACCGACTTCGTTGACGGGAATCTCGTCTGGTCCGGGCGTCACCTCCTCAACCCGTGGGGCGACGCAGGGTTGATCCCGCTCGATGAGAAACCGATCATGACCGCGCACCTGCGGGCCAACGAAAAGCGACTCAGAAAACGCTACGTAGCACGCCAGTACCCGTCGACGTGGTGGAGAACCATCGACCGCCCCAACTCCGCTCACTGGAGTCCCGAAAAGCTCGTTGTCGCCGACATCAAGAATCGTATCGAACCGGTTCTCGACACGGGCGGACACGTACCCATGCACTCTCTCTACTATCTCACCTCGACGGCCTGGGATCTTGAAGTGCTCGGCGGGCTGCTGATGTCGGACGTGGTCGGCAGATTCCTCGCCGCCCACTCCGTCCTGATGTCGAGCGGAGCGATCCGAGTAAGCGCACAGTACCTCCGACTGATCCGGCTCCCCGAACCAGAAGGACTAGACGAGACCGTCCGCGAGAAGCTGCGCACGGCCTTCCGCAACCGCGACCGAGGTTTGGCGAGCGCCGCCGCACAAGAAGCCTTCGGGCTCTCGGCTCCAAACGCACCAGACGTCAACCAAGCGGGCAGCTAGGCCGCTCGGGAGCACCCGCCCCCCGGGCATACGCGTTGCACAAGGTCAAGTTCGTGGGTGACCGGTATTCCGGCGGAGAGCTCATCGGCCTTTCGCCCGCGCGGAGCGACTGCGAGAATAGAAGCGAGCACCTCATACCCGGAGGCCCCATGAGCGATGCATTCGACGCAAACACGCTCGAACCATTTGTCACCGCGCGTCTGCGGTCAGCGGGTGTCGTTACTCCCGTCGAGCTCGAACGAGCCGTCCGGGACGTCCTCACCCAGCTAAGAAGCAAGGCAAGCCTCGGGACCGCGATCTCGAAAGCGCCCGTACTTCCTGCTGGCTACGCTCGTGCCCTGCAAGCCACCGACAACGTCTGGCGCGACATCGACGAGGAGTTCGGTCTCCTGACTAGCGCGGAGGTCGCCAAAGCGATCGGCGCGAAATCGCAGAACCGGTACGTGGTGTCAGACCTCCGCCAGAAAGGAAAGTTGCTCGGTGTGCGTCGCCTGAACGCCTACCGTTACCCCGGTTTCCAGTTCAAGTCTGACGGCACCATCCACCCCGCGATCAGCGATCTGGCCTCTGCGATGCGCGAAGGTGGCTGGTCGGAAGAGGGAGTCATCATCTGGCTTTGCAGCCCGTCGCGCGCTTTCACGGACGGTGGCCGCCCTGTCGACCATCTCGACGACCCGAAGCTGGTGTCGACCGCGCTCGAGATGATGGGTGTCGATTGGTGACGAACTCCTCTGCGAGGACTGAGCAGGGAGCACGCCGATCGCAAAATAAGGCCAGTTTCAGCGACCAACCCGGTTACGGGCCCGTCACCGGATTCCTGACCGCGACCGTGATCGCTCGGCCCTCAGCCCGGAGACGTCAGATGCCACAATCGACACGCATGGCACCAATGCGACCCTCGCGGGAGCTTCTTCCCGGCTCGGGCCTCGCGTCGACTTGCGATCAGGGCGCGTCACACTCGGCTGGGTAGGCGATTTTCGTGGAGGGATAGATGCGCGCTCCGAATGAAGGAGTGCGCGCGGGCTGAGACACCGCCGACACCGGAGCGCTCCGACGATGCCGACCGCCGCTGACCTTTGCCTGAAGCAATCACCTAGTCCGAAGCTAACGCAGTTGATTTTGACTCACAAACGCACCATCCGTCCGCCGACGATCCGCGGCCACGCGCGTCCGGGGGGGGGTATTCGCCGCAGGCCATCGCAGCGCCAAGTAACCGCCTGTTCTTCGGGCCGCAGGGAGCAGGCCGCCTGCGTCCACCAACTTCGGGTTGATCATCGCTGCAACGTTCCATGAAGCGGCCCGCACCTACCCCCGGAATGGGGCGCTTGAGCTCCGGACTGCATTGTGGGGCGACTCACATACTTGGCCTGTGGGAGTTGAATCGAGAAACATCTGGCGATTAGCCCTCGAGGGGAGTCAGCTCCTCGGCCTCGTTGTGGCAGTGGCAGCGCTTGTAATTTCGATCCTGGCAAACTCAATGGCATCAGAGTCCGAGAAGGTTGCGAAGCAGTCGCTTTCGGTGGCCGTCGACTCGGCGCAACGGTATGAGCTGACCGAGTCTTTCGGTGGGTGTTTTTGGGCCGCTGACGCGAGGGTTCTTATTGGCCCGATACCGCCGGGTACAGATCGCCCCTCAACCACCGGGCAAGATCGCTGGACGGTTTTGACTAACACGGGCCGTCTTCCCGTCTCAATCGTTGCTGTTATCGCAACGCTTTCCAGCCAGGCAGAAGTTGAGGTCGGGTACTCGTACGTTTCGCTGGCTGCTCCGACCGCCGTGCCACAAACTGGCCCGATCTATTTGGGTCCGAACGAAGCCGTTGCACTCCACACCTCATATGAGGTTGACGGAAATGCCGACGTGGCAACCGGTTACGCGTATGTGCTTGCTAACGGCACCACCTCACCGATTGAGCCGAAGGTGACTCGCGGTGCTGACCGAATACCGGCGAGTGTCGCGCAGGACTTCCGAGTTCTGTCTGCAAGAGATTTTGACAACTGCGTACTGAAAGACGCCAGACCCGGCTCGCCTGCGACCGAACACCCGCGCTAGTTCCAACCGCGCTTACGCAGGTCCGAACTCGATCACCGCGGCCGACGTTCGGTTTTCGACCGCGCCCAGAAGGTAACGAGGAGGGCGAAGAGCGACCCCATCCGTACGACTCGGTTCGCTGCTGGCATAGCTACGCCTCGAATCGCGGAGAGACGTCCCTGACTCCGATGGGGACAACCGCGCCTGCGCCAAAGGGAGTCCCCGCAAAAAGAGAGGGTGGCGAACGGTTGTGAGTTGAGTGCATGCTCACAAGGCCTGAAATTCCCGGCTTGCCCTAGAAATACTCGACAGGCTGCTGAGATCGGCGCTCCGAGCAGCCCTCGTGTATTGCCGCGCATGCTCCTCCCGGCGGCAAACCTTGTCCCGCCCCAAAGGAGAAGCTCATGGCAAATCAGAAACTGAGTGACCTCGGCCGGAAGTTCACCGCCGACGCACTGACAATCGAACTGGCGTGGTCGGTCGAGCCGGCGCCCGTGCCCTCGCCCAATCGCCTCCCTTTAGAGAGCGAGGCGGAACTCGGCTTCACCTTGTCCGAATCGCAGTTCGCGGCAGGCGTGCAAGACCTGCTCGAACTGAGTGAAATTCCGGAAGCATCAGGACACGTCATCCAAAATCGCACTGTACTGGCGGCTTACCGCGACGCGGGTGCCGAACCGTGGGAAGTTGTCCAACACATTCTCTTGCGCCGTCGCGAAGCTGAAGCGGCTCTCTGAAGTTTGCCGATCGCCTGAGCCACTTTTGCTCCCGTTCGACGCAGCGGAGCTGAATCAGATATAAGAGCGGATTCGAGCCCAGCAGGGTGAACGTCGAGGTGACGCTACGGTGCTCGTTGCCCTGGGTCTGGGGGCTGGGCTTTCAGACGAGCGAGATCACCGGCACGAGGGCCGATGACTTCACGATCGTCGAGCTGCGGGGCGTCGTGGTGGTCACCTCAGTTGAAGTGAGTGGCGCTCGTTCTCAAGTGGTGAAGGTCGAGAGTCAGTGAGGAGAGCGACTTGCGGCAGCGGCGGTGGGTCGCGATGGCGACGGATTCGCACTTGCACCGAGACGAGAGGCCGCCGGCAAGAACCTGGCGTCGAACTTCCTCGCTCGACCGGAGGGCGAAGGAATTGGGCCCAATGCTCAGAGGAAGCGGCACATGCGTGGTGGACCACCTGCTGTCGGGACGCCCGTTGTCAGAGTTATGGAGCTGGCAGGCGTTCGGTCTCTAAATGCGCTTTCGCGTTACGTGCAGTTTCTTGGCGGGTCTCCCAGGTCAGCTCCGGAGCGTGCGTGAGGGCAGATAACCCGCTCGATGCGTTTCGACACTTCCTAACTCACGCTGACCGATACCTCCAGCGACGCGCTCGCACACTTCATCCGCACGAACCCACAATCTCCCCGAGCAAGCCGTGACTGAGACAAACGCCTCTCCGCCGATCCTGCGACCGAAGCCTCTATCGTGGCGTGTTCTATCGCGTACACCAACTGAGCGCTAGTGATTTGCCCTAGATGAGGTTTGTCCACTCACGCGGACCACTACGGCGATTAGCCCCAGAAGCGCCCCGGCCGCCGCGATGACAGCGGCAACGATAAAACTTGACGAAGCACCTGCTGCGTCCGCCCTACTCTCCGAGGCCGTGCTGACGAACAAGATGAGCAAGGCGTAGCCGAGGCCCACTGCAAGCAAGACGATGGCCGCAATCGTTGTAGTCATGAGCGCTCTTCTGCGGCCGTGAGACTGGGTATCAACCTGAGTTTTCATAGTGCGCATCCTGCGCTGCTCGAACACGAATATCAATCGAAATGAGCATATTTTTCTTTTCTGTACCCCAAAGCGTAGGCAGAACAACTGACTTGTCGCCTTTGAATCGGCCTGAGACAGTTCTTGAAACACAGATCGAGATTGTCTCAACAACGGAAGAGGAATCAGTGAAGACACCTAAGCCGACTCTCAAGAAATCGACATTTGCCCGCATTGCGCTAGTGACCGCACTGGCCGCCTGCACGGCAGCGGTCCCGCTAGGCGCCGCTTCTGCAAGCCAAGAGGCGGACTCCGCAGGAACCATCGCCGCGATCAAAGATGCGAACCCTGGAGTGATCGAACGTTCAGCCCTGAAGAGCAGTCGATCTATCGGCTCTGCGATCAGGGGCCTCTATGGCGCGACTAGCGTCGATGTCCCGTCCGATCCCGTCGACGGGATCGATATCGGCCTCGCTCACGGTAAGAACGTGAACGTCGGGCTCCCGTTCGCCGCTTCAGCTGATGACGCGGATCAGCTAGCCGCTGGAGTCGTTTCCTACGACAACAGAAACGACTCGAAGACTGTTCCCGTAGTTGTGGACGACGGATCGGTCGTGATTCACACCATCATCGATTCTTCGAACGCCCCCACCACATACACGTACGACTTCGCCCTCGAGCCGGGGTCCACATTCGAACTGCATCCTTCCGGCGACGTCGTTGCCCTCAGCGCAGAGGGCAACTTCGAGTTCGCTATCGCCGCCCCGTGGGCGAAAGACGCTGACGGCAGACCTGTCCCGACGCACTACGAGCTCACCGGAAATCGGCTGTCGCAAGTGGTGGAGCACAGTGAGTCGTCAGCGTTCCCGATTGTCGCGGACCCCACGATCGGTGGCTTCTACATGGATCGGTACTCGTGGAATGCCGCAGGGGATCGAATCACTATCTGGCCAACCTTCGCGGGCGGCACGTTCAATCCCGGCTTGGTAGGCACCTACGGTTGGATTGAACTAATCGAGAAAACGCCGAAGGCAAACACGGCGTCGGTGAATCAGCAGTTCGTCTGCCATGCAAGTGGGAATGCTGTGCTCTGGGCCGCAGGAGCCACATGGGACCTCGAAACCTATCGTGGCACCGTCTCTAACCCGGTGGCCATGTTCGGCAGTCTGTGCAACTGGTAGACGAGCCGCACGTCACTTGCCACTTTCGCCGACGGAGACCAACACCCGGGGGCGACTTCCATAGGCAGACGTAAAGCAAGGATGAGGGTCTTCGCACCGAAGGCCCTCATTCGCGTTTGTGTGCGGCTGCCAGCTTTCCTTGGCTGACGCGGCCAACAGTCCATGGCCCCTCACGCTCCCAGAGCCTCGATGGCCACATCGAAATCGACCCCGAAAGTTGCCTCGAACGGTTCCGACGCGCAAACAAAGAGGCCTTCAACCAAGATCCCCACTTGGATCGAGTACGTCGACCGCATCGCAGTAGGGGTCACCCGAGCGATCAAGTGTTCCGACACTTCGATGTCGACTGTCGCCTTGAGCGAGAGTGCGCCCTCGGAGACGCCCCCGTGCGAGGCACCACGGTCTGCCATGTTCACCGGGCCAACATTAGCGGAGCAATCATCGACTTCGCCCGAGCGACCGTCATCGGCCGGACTCGACGCTCATGGAATACGACCATCAAGTCGTGGCGATTCCGCTCTTCTCTCTCACGATGAACCGATCAGAGGGCGGCAGTTGATCCCGATTTCTCCCTGGCCGTATACGACATGATTCGATCTCGCATTCTGCTGCTCTCCGCAGCTGCCAGGCACAGCGGCGTTCGCTTGTGTCGATCACTCCCGGGGGTGTGAACTTCACGAGCTTTCCGTGAGCCGCACAGACGCCCCAGTCATCCATACGAGTCCGACCGCCCATTGGGTCGTCTCGCTGGGATTGACGCTCATTGTCCGTGCGGCGTCCGCAACTTCACACTAGGCCGACGATCGACAGATCAATATCTGCCGAGGTTGCCGGCTTCTGCGGACGTCGACTCCGCCATGCGTCGACCCACCCAGTCGGCTTCGACCTGCATCACACGGTCCGCGCCGGCGCTGACGAATGGATCATGGCTTGCCAGCAAGAGCGTGCACCCCCGACGTTTGTGTTCGTCAAGCAATCCAATTACGTCCTGTGCCCATCCCGCGTCCAGGCTTGCCGTGGGTTCATCCACGATCAGAAGATCAGGGTCCAGCAA